>Ga0098069_100130_pt1 | contig 44463 bp, 48 predicted proteins | sample 27_taG_FD_92584 | JGI IMG/M metagenome (GOLD analysis project Ga0098069, IMG submission 92584) | Marine viral communities from Cariaco Basin, Caribbean Sea - 27_WHOI_OMZ | ecosystem: Environmental > Aquatic > Marine > Oceanic | place: Caribbean Sea: Cariaco Basin | collected 2014-11-09
CGGATGGTCACTTCGCCTTCGCGCACGCGGACCAGGATTTCCGGGCTCGACCCCACGATCGCAAACCCGGGCATGTCGAGGAAATAGAGGAAGGGTGAGGGATTGACCCGTCTGAGCGCGCGGTAAAGCGCCATCGGCGGCAGTTCGAACGGGGTGGCGAAGCGCTGTGACAGCACGACCTGGAAGATGTCGCCGGCCTCGATATAGTCCTTCGCACGCAGCACCATCGCCTCGTAGTCCGCGGCGGGCATCGTCGGCGTCAGAGCGGGTTCGGGATGATCGGCGGCGCGTGTTTCCGACGGGATCGCCGGCCGGGCGAGCCTGCGCAGCACCTCGTCGATGCGTTCGCCCGAACGTTCGATCGAACCGCCCGACCATACCGGGGCGATGCAAAACAGCGCGTCGCTGAGCCGGTCGAACACCAGCAGCACGGTCGGCCGCACGAACAGCATGTCGGGTACGTCAAGCGCCCCCTGCGGCGGGCGCGGGAGTTTTTCGACTAGCCCGATGGTCTCATAGCCGAAATGCCCGACGAGGCAGGCGAGGGCGGGAGGCAGTTCGCCGGGAACCGCGCAATGGCAGCTTTCGACCAGTGCGCGCAAGCTGTCGAGCGTGCCGGCATCGCAGGCCTCGAAAGCCTCGCGGTCGTGCTGCCAGCGACGGTTGATCGCCGCGCTGTCGCCCGTTGCGCGAAACACCAGATCGGGATCGAGCCCGATGAGGCTGTAACGGCCGCGGACTTCGCCGCCCTCGACCGATTCGAGCAGGAAGTCGCCGCGCCCTTCCTCGAACAGTTTGAGCGCCGCGCCGACAGGGGTTTCGGTATCGGCCACGATTTCGCGCCAGATTAGCGCGGGAGTGCCCTGCGCCAGTGCAGTGCGCGCCCGGTCGACGCCTTTCAGGCCGTTATCCAACTGGACCTCAGTTGCCGGAGAGCTGGGCACGCACGGCTTCGATCGCCGTGGCATTGCGCGAGACGCCCAGTTCTTCGCGCATCGCGCGGCTGAACTGTTCGGCGTATTCTTCGCCCAGCAGCGGACCCATCTGGCGGGTGGCCTGCGCGATCAGCGGATCGTCGCCGGCGATCTCGCCCATGGTGATATCGTCGACATCGACCACGAAGAAACCGGCATTGTTGCCCGCTTCGAGCCGCTTCGTCGTTCCTTGGGCCATGCTGAACAGCAGGGCGATCGGGGGCGGGATGCGCTGTTCGCGCTGGCGCGCGAGATCTTCGCGGGTCATGTCGACGCTCTGCGCGGGGGGAACGCGGCGCTCCTCCTCGGCGAGCGCGGCGGCCATAGTCTTGCCCGACCGCACGCGTGCGATCACCCGGTCGGCCGCGGCCTGCGCGGCTTTCATGCCCTCGGTAGCACGCCAGCGCGCTTCGACCGCATCGGCGATCTGTGCATAGGGGGCGACGGCAGCGGGCGTGATGTCGTCCACTTCGTAAACCAGATAGGTCTGCCCGCTTTCGATCGGGGCGATCTCGGGTTCTTCGACTTCCATCTGGAACAGCGTGGCAAGGGCGGGCTGGAGCACCTCGGGCACCGTGCCGCGGGGCTCGTCGAACAGCTGGCCATTGGCGAGAACCGGGCCGACCGTTTCCAGCTCGAGACCCAGTTCTTCGCCCACTTCGCTGAGCGTGGCGCCGTTTCCGAGCTGCTCTTCGATCTCGCTTGCGAGATCGGCCAGGCCGCGCACCCGCTTTTCCGCGCGCAGCGTATCGGTGATATCGCCGCGCACCTGGCTCAGCGAGCGGGCAGGAGTGGTTTCGACCGCGTCGATCCGCGCGACATGCCAGCCCAGCGGGCTGCGCGCGGGCGTGGTCATCGCGCCGCGTTCGGCGGAGAAATAGGCTGCGGCGACCGCAGGCGACGCCTGGCTCGCGAGACCTTCGCGAACGACATCGACCACGGGCGAAGCGCGCAGTCCCGCCTCGCGGGCGACCTGTTCGAACGACGCGCCACCGGCAACGCGGTCACGGATCGACTTGGCGGCGGCTTCTGTCGGTACGATCAGCTGGGTGACGTCGCGGGTTTCAGCAGCGGCGTATTGTTCGGCATCGCGTTCATAGCGCGCGGCGATTTCGGCATCGGTCGGTTCCGCCCGGTCGCCCAGTGCTGCCGCGTCGAAGGTGCCATAGCGGATCGTCCGGCGTTCCGGCCGTACGAACGCATCACGGTTCGCATCGTAATAGGCGTGCAAGACCTTGGGGTCGGCTGCGCCGCTCGGGGCGTATGTCGCTGCGGGGAGCAACGCGATCGAACCTTCGCGCCGTTCCTTGAACAATTGCGCATAACGGTACGCAAGCTTGTCGGGCACGGTCGCTCCGAAGCTCGCGGGAAGCAGCATCTGCTGCGACAGCAGGCCGATCCCCAAGTCCTCGCGCACGTCGGCATCGCTCAGCCGCTGCAGGGCCAGCGCCTGACGATAGGTATCCTCGCTGAAATTGCCGTCTGGGCCGCGGAACGCGGGAATCATCCGGATTTCGCTGTTGACCAGATTGTCGCCCGCCCGGAGCCCGTAGTGCTGGGCATACTCCTTCAGCGCGGCGCGGCTGATCAGCGCTTCGAGCGCGGAATCGAGCCCACCATCGCGCAGGAAGGCCTGCATGGTGGCCGTAGGCTGGTCCTGCCGCACTCGGTCGAGCCCGTTGTTCGCGCCCTGGATCAGATCCGCAGTGGATATCTTTTCATCCCCGACGACAGCCACGCGGTCACCGCCCGCGATGCCGCCGAAAGTCCCGGTGGACGAAACATCCGCGCTGGCGAACGCCAAGGCGATCAGACCGAGGAAGGCGAGCGCGATTGCCAGCCCGAGCTTGGTCTTGAAGAAATTGCGGAAGAATTGGAACATGATAGACGGACGATCCGGTTGGATGGCTGCTGTTGTTCAGGCGGAGCCTGGATGGGTTGGGGCGCTTTATCCCCCCTGCGACCTCGCGGCAACAGGTTGCAAAGGGTTTTGACGCGGGAAGAAACCTTGTCTAGCGGAGCGCATTCCAAGCCCCATATAGCGGGCCACACATTTCAATAAATCGCAGGACCAAGACATGGCCGAACGGCCCTACATCGTCGGAAACTGGAAAATGAACGGCACGCGCGCCATGCTTTCCGAAGCACGCGCGATCGATCGTGCCGCGCAGCGTTACATGAAGGTCGAGGTCGCCGTGGCGCCTCCCTACACGCTGATTCACGCGGTCCATAAGGAAGCCGAACAGATCGGCGTCGGCGCGCAGGATTGCCACCCGGGCGCGGAAGGTGCGCATACCGGGGACATCAATTCCTCGATGGTTGCCGATGCAGGCGCGAAGTTCGTGATCCTGGGCCACAGCGAACGGCGCCAGGGCCACGGCGAAAGCAACGAACTGATCAACGCCAAGATCGAATCGGCCATCGAGTCGGGCCTGCGCATCATCCTCTGCTGCGGCGAACCGCTCGATACGCGTGACGCGGGCAAGGCCGAAGAATACGTGCTGGCCCAGATCAAGGCCGCTCTGACGGTGGTCGAAGATCCCGCCGAACGCCTGACGATCGCATATGAGCCGATCTGGGCGATCGGTACCGGGCGCACCGCAACCGGCGAGGATATCGCAGCCATGCACGGGGCGATCCGCCGGCTGCTCGACGAAACCTATGGCGAAGAGGAATCCGCCAAGGTCCGCATCCTCTATGGCGGTTCGGTGAAGCCCGACAATGCGCGCGAGATCCTCGCGACCCCCGAAGTGGGCGGTGCGCTGGTCGGCGGTGCCAGCCTGTCGGCGGAAAGCTTCCTCGGGATCGTGGTCGGCGCCTCCGAAGCCGAAGAGGCCTGATCGCACCCGACCTTGCCGTTTGCCGCTGGCGCGCCTAGATGCGCGTGAGCTCCGCTAAAGCCTTTCCAAGAGTATTCGCATGTTCCTGTTCCTAACCGTCGTCCAGGCGATCATCGCAGCCGCGCTTGTCGGCGTCATCCTGATGCAGCGCTCCGAAGGCGGCGGGCTTGGCATCGGTGGCAGCCCGTCGGGCATGCTCAGCGCGCGCGGAGCGGCGGATTTCCTGACCCGTTCGACCAAATGGCTCGCGGTGCTGTTCGTCGTCCTGTCGATCGCGCTGGCTGCAGTCGCAGTCGAGACGACCGGCAGCGACGCCATCGAATCGACGCTCGATCGCACGGTTGCACCGGCCGATCCGCTGGGTGCGGCCACGACCGGCGAAGCCGCTCCTGCCGCCGATCCCCTGGGCGCTCCTGCAGACGGCGATCCGCTGTCCGGCGCGACCGAATAATCTCCATTCCATCGCAGAGCTGTGGATTGCGCCGTGCGAATGGCGCGATCCATGTGCGTTTGCGCTTGCCCCGACTCAATCCCACAGCTTAAGGCTCGACCCCCATGGCGCGGTATATCTTTATCACCGGCGGCGTGGTCTCCTCGCTTGGCAAAGGTCTCATGGCAGCATCGCTTGCTGCCCTCCTCCAAGCGCGTGGCTACAAGGTCCGTATCCGGAAATTCGACCCCTATCTCAACGTCGATCCGGGGACGATGTCCCCCTATCAGCACGGCGAGGTCTATGTGACCGACGACGGGGCAGAGACCGATCTCGATCTCGGCCATTACGAGCGTTTCACCGGCGTATCGGCTCACCAGGGCGACAACATCACCTCGGGCCGGATCTACCAGGACATCATCGCCAAGGAACGCCGCGGCGACTACCTCGGCGCGACCGTCCAGGTGGTCCCGCACGTGACCGACGAGATCAAGGCCTTCGCGCTGGCCGGGCAGGACGACCATGACTTCGTGCTGTGCGAGATCGGCGGAACCGTGGGCGACATCGAAGGCCTGCCGTTCATGGAGGCCATCCGCCAGCTGCGCAACGAGTTGGAGCCGTGGCAGACGCTGAGCGTCCACGTCACGCTGGTCCCCTATATTGCCGCGGCGGGCGAGTTGAAGACCAAGCCGACGCAGCACTCGGTGCGCGAACTGGCCAGTCTCGGGATCAAGCCCGATGTGCTGCTGTGCCGCGCCGAGCATCCGATCCCCGAATCCGACCGCCGCAAGATCGCGCAGTTCTGCAACGTGCGGCAGGAAGCGGTCATTCCGGCGCTGGACGCGCCGTCGATCTATGCCGTGCCGCTGCAGTATCACGGCGAGGGGCTCGATACCGAAGTGCTGCGCGCCTTCGGGATAACCGATGCGCCCGATCCCGACCTGTCGCGCTGGTACGACGTCGTGGATCGCCATTCCAACCCCGAGGGCGAAGTCACCATCGGCGTGATCGGCAAATATGTCGGCCTGCAGGATGCTTACAAATCGCTCAACGAGGCGCTGGTGCACGGCGGCATGGCGCACCGGGTCAAGGTCAACATCAAGTGGATCGACGCCGAAGTGTTCGAAGGCGACGATGCCGACATTGCCGCCAAGCTCGAACCCATGCATGCCATCCTCGTGCCCGGCGGGTTCGGTGAGCGCGGCAGCGAGGGCAAGATCGCGGCAGTCCGTTTCGCCCGCGAACGCAAGGTGCCGTTCTTCGGCATCTGCCTTGGCATGCAGATGGCGTGCATCGACGCTGCGCGAGAGGCCGGCTTTGCTCGCGCCTCGTCGACGGAATTCGGCGAGACCGAAGAACCGGTGGTCGGCATCATTACCGAATGGATGACCGAAGAGGGTCTCCAGAAACGCGAAGCCGGCGGCGATCTCGGCGGGACCATGCGGCTGGGTGCATATGATGCCAGGCTTGCGGTGGGCAGCCACGTGTCGAAGGTCTATCACGGGGCGACCAGCATCTCGGAACGCCACCGCCACCGCTACGAAGTGAACGGGGCCTATATCGAGCCGCTCGAGAAACAGGGCCTGTTCTTCTCGGGCATGTCGCCCGACGGCCTGCTTCCCGAAATCGTCGAACGCCCCGATCACCCATGGTTCGTGGGCGTGCAGTTCCATCCCGAGCTGAAATCGCGGCCCTTCGAACCGCACCCGCTGTTCGCCGGTTTCGTCGGCGCGGCGCTGGAACAGGCACGCCTGGTCTGATCCAGCGCCGAGATGGCGGCATTTTAAGCCTCTGATTTCGTTGGAGGCGTCGAAATTACGCTTGTAGCTATGCGACAAAATGATGTCGCGGGCACGAGACCGGTTTATCTTTTGTTATGTTTGGGCCAGAATACGGCTGTTCCACACCTCGGGTGTGGGCGCATGGAGACACATGCTTTGCCAGCACGAGGCGGGGCTTGCTTCGAAGCCGGTTGTCTTCTGCGACCCGGACGGCCGATTTCGGGGTTTGGCGGCGTTCAACGTCGCGGGGGCGGAACCTGGTTCCGCCCCCTATTCATTTCACCAGTGCAGGTGAAGGCGGGATCAGGCCGCCTTGGTCGTGTCGCCGTCGCGCTCGTCGTCCTTGACGACTTCGAGCGGCTGCGTTTCGCCAATGGCGATCTTCTTCGGCTTCATCGCATCGGGCACTTCGCGCACGAGATCGATGACCAGCAGGCCATCGGCCAGGTCGGCATGGGCCACGCGGACATAGTCGGCCAGTTCGAAACGGCGTTCGAATCCGCGGTTGGCGATCCCGATATGCAGCATTTCGCCGTCGTTGAGTTCGTCGCGCTTCTTGCCGGTCACGACGAGCAGGTTCTGCTGCGCAACGATATCGAGATCCGGCTTGCGGAAGCCCGCGACCGCCAGCGTGATGCGATATTCGTCATCGCCGCGGCGTTCGATGTTGAAGGGGGGGTAATTGTCGCCGCCGGCATTGCGAGCCTGACGTTCCATCAGGTCGAACACACGGTCGAAGCCCACGGTGGAGCGGCGGAAAGGCGTAAGGTCCATACGGTTCATCGAAACAAATCCTCTTGTGAGCGATTCTATGATGGCGGGGCCCGGTATCGGCGCCCCGTCGCCGCCACGAACACCGTGACGGTATTTTCGAGATAGGCGCGTCCTTTGCGCTTTCAAGACTTCTTGTCGCGCGCTAGTTTCGCCGCGGAAAACAAGGGAATATCAATGAGCCACCACCCGGTCGACATTTACACCAAATTCGGTTGCGGATTCTGCGTCCGTGCCAAGCGCCTGCTCGACGAGAAGGGCGTGGACTATACCGAACACGACATCACGATGGGCGGGCCGAAGCGCGAAGAGATGCTGGAACGCGCGCCTACCGCGCGGACCGTGCCGCAGATCTTCATCGGCGATACGCATGTCGGCGGTTCGGACGAACTCGCCGCGCTCGAGCGCGAAGGCAAGCTCGACGCGTTGCTGGCGGGCTGAATGGCACGCGTCGCTGTCCTGCAGATGACTTCGGGCATCGATCCCGGGGCCAATGCCGCAGCGCTCGAAGACGCGGTCGCACAGGCTGCGGCCGGGGGCGCCGACATGCTGTTCACGCCCGAAATGTCGGGCCTGCTCGATCGCGATCGCGAACGCGCTTCCCGGTCGATCTGCAGCGAAGACGCTTCGCCCGTCCTTGCCCGTGTCCGTGAAGCTGCGCGCCAGCACGGCCTGTGGGTATCGCTCGGCTCGCTCGCACTCGACGGCGGCGGTGGGGGCGAATGGGTCAACCGCGCTTTCGTCATCGCGCCGGACGGCACGATTGCCGCGCGCTACGACAAGATGCACATGTTCGATGTCGACCTGGCAAGCGGTGAAAGCTGGCGCGAATCCAATGCCTATCGTGCAGGTGACAGCGTCGGGCTGGTGGAGGGCACGCCGCTCGGCCGGCTCGGCCTCACCGTGTGCTACGACATTCGCTTCCCTGCCTTGTTCGAGGCGCTGGGGTGCGCGCACTGCGACTGCATCGCCATACCCGCTGCTTTTACCGTACCGACCGGCGCAGCGCATTGGCATGTGTTGCAGCGCGCCCGCGCCATCGAGGCGAGCGCTTTCGTCGTAGCCGCGGCGCAGGTTGGCGAGCACGAGGACGGCCGCCGGACCTATGGTCACAGCCTGGTGGTGGATCCGTGGGGCGAAGTGCTGCTCGACATGGGCGGAGAGGAGGCCGGACTGGGTTTCGTCGATGTCGATCTGGAGCGGGTGGCCGAGGTGCGCGAACAGGTGCCCAGCCTTGCCAACCGCAGGCATATCACCGCATAGGCCGCCGCATGATCGTTTACGACCTATCCTGCAGCGAAGGCCACCGCTTCGAGGGCTGGTTTTCGTCCTCGAGCGACTACTCGGACCAGAAAGTGCAAGGCTTGCTGCAGTGTCCCGCCTGCGGGTGCGAAGATGTCGGCAAGGCGCCGATGGCCCCCTCAGTCCCGGCCAAGGCCAATGCCGTCGCAGCCCCGGCGGGAGAAAAGGCGCAGCTAAGCACGGGCGACATGCCCCCGGCCGTCAAACAAGCGTTCGAAGCGCTGGCGAAGGCTCAGGCCAAGGCGCTCGAGAGCAGCACCTGGGTCGGCGACTGCTTTGCCGAAAAGGCCCGCGAAATGCACTATGGGGAAAGCGAAAACGCACCCATTCACGGGCGCGCCACGCGCGACGAGGCCGAGGACATGGTCGCGGAAGGCATCGCAGTCGCCCCCCTGCTGGTGCCGGTCGCGCCGCCCGACGAACTGAACTGATTGCTTGCGCGCGATCGTCTGCTAAATGCGGCGGCGGGCGCCCGTAGCTCAGTCGGATAGAGCACCAGATTCCTAATCTGGGGGCCGCGTGTTCGAATCACGCCGGGCGCACCAGCATTTATCGTGCTTCTTCAATGACTTAATGGCCCTCGTACTTCGGTGCGGGGGGCTTTTTCATGTTGCACGGTGCTGCACGTTCAATCCCTTGTATTTCCGTCGTTTTCCGCGCACTCTCGGCGGGTCCATGCAACATGGATGCAACATGGGGAGGGGTTCGGTGGATGAACAGCAACTCAATCGGTACGGTCGCGACCGTTTGGAATCTCGGCAGATTGACGAGCTTATGGGCTTGGCTTCCGGGCTGATCGCTGACGGGGTCATAAACGAGGAGGAGGTGCGCTTCCTCCATGGCTGGCTCGCCTCTAATATGTCGATTTCAAAGCATCCCTTGCTCAGCGGGCTTTTCGATCGGGTTCAGGAGATTCTTTCCGATGGCGTGGTAGATGAGCAGGAGCGGAAGGATTTGTTCTGGGCGCTCCGCAACTTCTCCGCTGAGGACAGGGAAGGGGGCGAGGCGGTTAAATCGTCCACCTTACCGCTTTGTGATCCGCTGCCAGTGTTGAGGTTCGAGGGTAAGCGATACTGCTTCACGGGGACATTCAACTACGGCCAGCGGAGTCATTGCCAGAAAGCGGCAATCGAGCGAGGCGCACTCGCCGGAAATCTAACCAAGAAAACCGATGTGTTGGTGATCGGGGTTTATGCGACAGAATCTTGGAAGCATTCGAGCTTCGGAAACAAGATCCTAAAAGCAGTCGATATGCGGTCTGCCGGTGTGCCCATCTCAATCGTATCAGAGCCGCACTGGGTCAGCCACCTGTAGCTAGAAATTAATCTCGCACGGCATGACGGTCGCGCCTCGGTGTCCGCATTCGGCGCATCGAGCGCGTTCCTCAAGCTTTTGAAGCGCCATGCTGCCGCCCCGTAGCTGCTGCATCATCAGGACCGCATTCGCCTCGATTACGCGGCCACAGCCGCCACAGGTGATCCTGAGGTTATAGCCACGCCGTGCGCACTCATTAACCGAATCCAGCTTGTGTCGAACCATCCTGCCAGATGGAACATAGAAAGAACGTTCGTCAATATATGGCAGGCCCCCTTTTATCTTTCATTTTATTGGCGACGGGCCCATCATAGCGCTGAGGCGGTGGGCCTCTCCATGCAATGCGACCCCGTATGGTTTTGTCCCAACATAAGGCCCATCGCCTCACCCTTGTGGGATGAAGCTGAGAGCGGTCAGAATAAGACCCAGCGCCATCAGCCCGCCGATTATCCAAGCTTCCCGTTTCAGCCGCGCATCCTCTCGCCGGTCGCCAGCCTGCCAATCGTTCTTGCTCATGCTGCCTCCGGTTCATCGACGTTGTAGAGAATGCGGCTTTGCACACCGAGCGGTGAAACCTCGATCTCGATAATGTTGCCGCCGATCCCGACGATGTTCCAGCCATCTTCGGTGTCGAAAGGATGTTTGGCCTGTTCGCGGATGAAGCGCCTCACATCATCGGGCGTTGGGTCGCCCTCATTGAAAATGGGCATCCAATCCTTGGCCCAATCTTCAGAGCGACCACTGCAAATGAAGCTGCCTGAATCGGTGGGCGCATATGCTTTGGCTATGGGCGGGAAATCGCGATTGGAGATAAGGGTTATCCGAGCGCCGTATTCCGGGCAAGGATAAGCGAGCAGGAGACGCCCCAAGCGCCCCTCGTCGGCCTCCTTCTGTAGAACTTCGGTTGCATCCCTTATCAGCCCCTCTGCGGTCAAATTGGGCCGCTCTGCCATGCGTCTCGCTAGCTTGTGCAGGTCTTGCGTATCCGCATGGCCGGTGTGGACAGCGGCCCATGGCCAGAGATTGCCCATAAAGGCCTTTTCGGTGTGCCCGATGCGTTCGCCGGTCGCAGGGTCCCATATCGCTGTATCGACCCACAGATAGGCTTTGCCTTGATACATAAGGCCGTTCATCAATGTCATTGGTTCGCTCCTGGAGGGGCCGCACGAATGCAGCCGCAGCGGTAGAGGCAGGGGTGGAAATGGCTGAGGCGATAGCCACGGCCTTAGAGGTCGCCGCAGCCGATAGGCCTAGCGCGCCACCTACGCCGGGAATTGAGAGTGTGAGAGCGACAACGCCAGCGACGGTCGCAACTGTCTTGAGAGCCTTAGACACGCCAGACCCCCTCGACATCGTGAGGCTCCATAACGGCCATCCCAGCTACATCGTCATGCCAGCCCATCAGTTTAAGCGGGCCAGCGCATATCGTGATCGCGCCGAACCCGTCGCCGCTGCGGAGCATGGCAATATCGCCAAGCGCCATCGAGGCGTGCCCCGGTACGCGCGGAAGCAAGCTATCGAGCATATCGCCAACGTGCTGCCAGCCGCGCTTGTCGAGCGCACGGCGCGCGCCAATGGCCGAACGGATGCGGGGCAAAGGTTCGGGCTTGTAGCCAAGCTGGCGCAGGTGAAAGCGCAGCAGGTGGATGCAGGTGGTCCCTGCCTTCCAGTTGAAGGGTTTGTTCCGGTACTTGTTCATGGTGGCGGTAGTCGCCTCCGCGCGCCGGACCAGTTCAGGTTTCATCTTATCCGACCCCATCAAGCGAGAGTCTCGGCCCCACCTTTCGAGCCCTGAAGTCTGAAGTGGGGATGCGAGAATTTTGGTTAGGCGGCGATGGTTGGGCGGGCGGACCTCAGGTTTGAAACCCGCCCCCCGTCATCATGCTACGTTGCCAAAATCGCCGTAGCTCAGAGCCGTCGCCTGCTTGATGGCAAGGCCCAGCCTGGATTCACATCTTACAGTCACGAGGTTCCGAACGAAATTATCGCCGTCCTCGGTCGAGAGAGCGACGTTCGCGCCCTCGCGGTCGTAGAGCGTAGCCGCAGCGCGGAAGTCGCCAATCAGGAACTTATCGACCGACATCGCGGTGGTCGCAACGACCGGCAGGCCGAACAGCAATGGGCTGGGGTTGCTCTGCGGATCGCCCAGAAGATACTCGCCATCAGCATTCTTGAGCAGGCGAATACGCATCCAGTCGCTAGGATGCATCACGATCCCGTTCGGCATGAAGTCCGCCAGCGACACCTGAAGGATGCCGGTGCCAACCGTGTCGATCATGGTCGGGCTGCTGACCGAAAGCGGGTCGCTGAAGGCTGTCGCGTTGGTAATCAGGCCGTTGAGGTTCACGCCCGTACCGTCGCCGTTGAGCAGCTGGCTGTCTTCTGCCAGCGCAAGCCCGTAGCGAAGCTCAGTGTCGATAATGGACTGCAGCTGCGGCGCGTCGGCAAGCACCTGCACGCTGGCTTTCGTCCAGTGAGCGATCGTGCGGATGGGAAGGTTCGTCAGCTCCCATGCGTAATCCGATTCAGCCTTAAGTGCGCCCTCGACTTGCGGCGCAGCCTGATTGTCACGAATGGTCTGGTTCACGTATTCCACGTTACCGCTGTTGGTATTCAGCGTGGTCAGCAGGTTACGAATGCGAGGCGTGCGGCCGGGAAGCCCGTTCACGCTCGGATCGCGCATGGTGTTGTCCAGCGCGCCGCCGCTGTCGGTGGCCGTAGTGATGTCCTTAACCTCGATCTTGACGCGGCCAGGCTGCGAGCCGGTAACAGCCTCAAGGGCCTTCACCTGATCGCTGTCGGCAACCTGCCGTCCCCAAGTAAGGGGTGCAGCACTGCCGCCTCCATAATGGTCGCTGCGAGCCATTTTCTGCTCCAGTTCAAACAGGATAGCTTTGGCAGTTCCAGCTTCGTCCAGAGCCTTGCGAACATCGCCGTTCAGGCTTTCGAACTGCTTTTCAACGGCGTCAGTGAAGTCTTTGGTAAGTGCGGTCATTTTTTGTCTCCCATGGCCGCGATTCGTGCGGCACTGGCGTTTAGAATGGCGCGGATTTCAGCCTCGGCTGCCGCGTCGTCGTCTTGTTCGTTGATGGTTTTCCATGCGAAGCCGGCCACCGCCTTTGCTTTGCGGCCCGATACGCCAGCCTCTCGCAGCAGCTCGGCAATGTCGGCAGCACTGCCGATTGCTTTGACCGTCGAGACATGGGTTTTCGGATTGCTGGGAACCGTCACCAGACTGCCCTCGATCAGGTCGAGGTCGAGAAGGTGATTGTCGCCCGTTTTGTAGTCGCGGCGCGCAGTTCTGGTTTGGAAGCCAATCGAAAGGCCCGTAAGCGCCCCTTCCTTTGCCAGCGAATATGCCTCCTGGGCATCGCGGGTCGAGAGGGTGAGGGATCCCTTCACGTAAAGCCCGTCCGGCTTTTCCGCCCATTCCTTCCATGCCCCGATAGGGCGCTTCAGGTCGTGGTGGAGCAGCATGGGTAGCGGACGCGTGCCTCGCTCCGACAAGGTGCGCTTAAAGGCTACAGGGGCAATCCTGTCACCATGCGAGTCCACGTTATCGAAGCCCGCAAGTAGGCCTTCGATAGTGCCACTATCGCTAAGAGATTTGATTTCAAACGGGGAACCCGCGTAGTCCATTAGACGCACCTCAGCTGTCGAGCAAAAGCCCGGTTCTCAGCCAATCTGCGCGGACAGCCGCGGGTAGGATTGGTGTCTCGACATTGACAGCAACGCGAGAACGGGCCTGCTATAGAACAAAAAGGGAACTTTGTCAAGTCCCGCGTTGCAGTTGCCGGACGGTTTCGGCCTGCTTTTCGAACCATGGCGCGACCTTATCTGAGCCTGCGAGGCAGGTGATTGCATCCGCCGCCGCTGCCGCCAGCGCGGTCAGCAGTTCGGCAGGTTGCGCCCCCTCGCGTTCCGCCAAGTTCAACTCTGCAATGAGAGCCGCCTGGACGCGCTCGCAGCGGGCCTGCTGTTCTTTGGTGGGCATGGGGAATGGATTGGTCATTGGTCGTGTCCTTCAGTTTCTGGCCCGACTAGGGCGATGATGTGCAGCCGCTCGATGCAAGCCGAGAGTATCTTTCGTTGTGATCTGCTGACGCCGCGCCCGATCATGGCCCCCTCAATCTCCCGCCTCTGCAATGGGCGGGACAGGGCATCGAGGATCGACAGCGCGCCGCGTCTTTCGTCGGGGTTCATCGCTTCGATCAGCGCGGTGATATGGCCTGAGAAGTCGCTCATAGCGCGGCCTCCAGCCTAGGTTCGTACACCATTTGTTCCCTAGTGCCTCGCGCGCACGCGCGCACGCGCGGGCGAAAAGCTGTACTAACGATAACGCGGACGGATCGCGGCGGTGTCCGCACTCCTACCTTGGAGGGAATAGGCTGCCCCCCGGTCATTCGGGCCACCCATCGGCATTAAACCGCTTCTTCACGCGGTGCCCCAAGTCCCTTGCGCTCTTGTCATCATGGCAGGGTCGGCAAAGGGATCTGCAGTTGCTCAGGTCATCCGTTCCGCCCTTGGCCTTCGGAATGATGTGATCGACCTGCTGGGCAACGGTTGTGCGGCCCTTGTCCAAGCAGTCCTGGCATAGGTGTCTGTCACGTTCCAATGCCTGCTGCCGAACCTTGCGCCACGCGCTGCCATAGCCACGCTCGTTCGCTGAGTTGCGCTTCCGCTTCCACGGTTCGCGGGTGTCTCTTGTCATTGGCAATCTCCGAATGAATGTGTCGGGGTGGCGGGGGAGGCAAAGTTGATCGATCTGGCTGCGGACAACACCACCGCCTCTCCCACGCGCAGATTTTATTTCGCTGTTTGAAAAACGAACCGCGTAGGGGTTTTTTCAAAGCGCGGTGGAGGGGGTGTCGCCACGGTGTGAATGCCCCCGGCCCATCGGCTGCGTCGAGGGATGCGCCAGTGCCGCGCCGACCAGTTGTGTTGCAGTTCATTGAGCATGTGCGCCTCCGTCACGTGACGCCCAAATCCGCCCCCGGGGAGTGTGAGGGGGGAAGAGGGGGAAGGTGTTAGTTTCTTATTACTGGTCAAAACTGACCACCCTTGAAGCGATACAGGGCAGGACCGTATGTTTTGGACGCCGGTCGAACCTGTTTGATCTCGCCGGTCTTCTCTAGCCATGAACGCGCTGCAGCGAGGCGCTTCCGGGTCCAGCCACCTCCGGGCATCGTTTCATGCATCGCATTGGCAACCACGAACTCGCGGCCCCAATGGTAACGCCGTAGGACAGTCAGCAGGAGGAAGGCGTCGGGATTGCGGCGCATAACGTTGTCGATCTCGTCATGCTGAACCACCACGCGTCCGCCGCCGCCAAACCAGTTCTCGCCGGAGAGCTGCTTTCTCCACGCGCTCGCGACCACGCGCACTACCTCGTCATCGGGTAGTGGCTCGTAGAACGACGCTCGATTAGCTGCGAAAGCGAACTGCATTAGCTCCTCCATTGACCCGCACGACTTTGCCTTGGCCATGCAGGCACGCCACAGCGTGTCATTGCGTTGGCCAACGTCGATACGGTCGGTGTCTGCTTCGGGAGTGCCCTGTGTTGGATTCTCAGCCACAGGGCGGCGCATTGTGGGCAGGTTCGGGATATCGGCCAGCGAGCCTGTGATAAGCTCGTATCGGCCTTTCCCGCCAAGCGAGGGCGGTGCGACCACGAACCCGTCACCGAGTATATCGATCGGCTGCGCAGGATCGGGCCGAACGCTCCTGCGCTCACCGTTGTGCCGATACCAAGCCTGCCAGTTGCCGCTTCCGCTGCGCACGATGATCGGCGTGGGTCCGAACTTGGCCAGCGCGTCACATAGGGTCTGTTCGCTCGGTGTATCGACATCGAGGACGCAGATGTTATTTCGCTTGCAGGCGAACCCGAAAGCTTCCTCGGCTGCGAAGCGCCCAGCAAATTGCCGGGACGCTCGCAAGCCTGCCTTGAGGTAGCCTTGGACTGCAGGTTTCTTATCGCGAACGGGGAAGGTCGCGATACCAGCCTCCTCATATCGAGGCTGCCATTCGCCAAAGGTGGACATAGCATCTCAGCCCCCCTCGTCATGCAAGGCGAAGGTCGCGCCCTCTAGCTCCTGCCCGTCATGCTCGCAGCCGCCGGGGTCCGCGATAGGACAGCCGGGGCCGGACAGGTGGGCAATCTGCAGGGAGAAATCATCCTCCAGGCCGATTGCATCCTCGGCATCGGGATCGCCTTCGATAGCGTCCATGCGTTCGATCAGGATCGCCGCAGCCTCGCCGCTGAGTTGCTGGATAGTCACCAGCGCTTCGGCAAGCTTGGCTGCACTCTTGGCGTCAAGCAGGTGCCCGACCTGTGGGAAGGGTAGGGGGGCACTCATGCGGCGTCCCTCCCTGCAAGCAGACGTTCGGCATCGCACGCGAGGATGGCCGCGATCTCTTCGCCACGCCACCAGCCGCTTGCGAGGCTGTGGCGCGAAAAGATCCTCAGCTTAAGGCGTAGTCCCGCCAGCGTGGGGGCGGGCAAAAGCATCAGTTCGTCAAGTGCCTCGGCATGATCTGAAGCGAGCCTTGCAAGCTCCTCTTCGTAAGCCTCGGTGTCGTCATCCTCTCGGGCAACACACGCGTCGAGCGCAGACTGAGCTAATGCGTGCAGGTGCTTCTTTTCGTCGAAACGCAACCTTGCGCGCTGCTCGATAGGGGTGCTAGAAGCGAATGCGTCGGGACCAATCGACACGTGCGCCTCTTCGCCACCCGCGAGGGGGCGTTCGTTTTTCATGCTACATCTCCATTTTCGGTTGAACGTGCGACATCGGCCCATGCGGCGACTTCTGCGAAGTCTCGCTCGAGGCGATCGAGCTGGGCTGTTGTGGCAGTAAGATTCACGACCGTGTGAACCGGGTTATTGCGACAGAATGTCGCGGTATCCCGAAACACCTTCAGCAACCGCGATACGGTCTGTTCTTCTGCGGTCATGGGTGCCTTGTCCGAAGCCAGCGCACGCTGCACAGTGCGAACGCTGAGCCCGGTTGCCTCGGCTATCTCGCTAGCAATTCCCTTCCGGCGGCCCATCACGCGGCCCCCTGACTGCGGAATGCCGCCTCAAGCTCGGACTTGCGGAAGTAGAGGCGCTTTCCGATGCGTTTGAAGGGAAGAGCTTCTTGCTCAACCAAGGCGTAGATGACGCGGGGTGTGACGCCGACGAAATCGCTCGCCGCCTTCGCGCCGTTTAAGAGGTCATTACTCAACATTGACGTTCTCCTACTGCGGGATACGGGTGTAACCGACACCCACTTAGGAGTTGCAATACGGCCTTGTCAAGGACTACGGTTACACCCGTATCCCGAAAGGAGCTCTATGGAACTGTCATACGGTCAACTTGAAACTACGTTAGCGCAGTATCTGCGCATTCAACCGGACAGGATACCGACGTTAAAATCCCGCATTAAGCAATTGCAGCGGCTGGAGTTTCCTCCCGGCGTGAACGTGGGTCGCGGATCGAAGATGAGTTACACTGGAGAGCATCTTTTCCAGATGGTTACCGTCTTCGAATTGTTGGGGTTTGGGGTGCCAGCGAAAACCGCGTGCCAGATTATCAAGCGCCACTGGGGGGTCTTTGCTGGTGGGTTCGCCCTATCCGTGCTGCAGGAAAGGCGTCCTAGCGATCACGAGAATGTAGAGGACGTTTACGGCGTCCTCCATATCCGAACATTGCACGAAATCCAGTTTTCATCCTTAGCAGGCGATGTCGCACCATCCTCGCTGAAGGTGCGCGACCTAAGTTCTTTACAACAAGAGTTTCGCGACTTTTCATTCAAGAGTGATTACTCGCGGTGGGTCATTTCCTTGAGTGCGATTCAGCGCCGGGTGATCGACCTCGCGTCGAACGCGGCAGGCGTCGCGAGTTCCAACCGATATGACGAGGAATTTCACTCTTGGCTGCCTGATGGTGCGCATCCGGAATACAGGTTTCAAACCTATTATCCTGATCGTTCAAACATTGAGATGCGACAAGAACTGAACGCACTTACTGGTAATGACCCCGACGCGTTATCCGACATCGGAACTCAAGAGGCAGTGGATTTCGTCAGTAACGATTTCCGCTGGAAGACACCCTTCTAATGGCAATACGTAAGCGCACGTGGGCAGCGCCCGACGGGACGCCTAAGCAGGCGTGGCTAGTCGATTACCGCGATCAGGCGGGCAAGCGCCGGTCTAAGCAATTCGCGCGCAAGCGGGATGCTGAGCAATGGGCGACCGATACAAGCTGGCAGGTTGCGCGCGGGGTGCATACGCCGGACAGCCAATCCGTAACGGTCGCCGCTGCGGCCAAGCTATGGGTGAAACGCGCCGAATCCGAGAAGCTGGAGCGCGCGACCATCAACCAGTACGAAACGCTGGTTCGCCTTCATATCGAGCCACTGATAGGCGGCGAGAAACTATCCAGGCTGACACGGCCCAAGGTCGAAGCGTTCCGCGATACGCTGCTAGAGACGCGCTCAAGGTCGCTGGCGACGAAAGCCATACGCGGTCTGTCTATGATCCTCGGTGATAGCCAGCGGCGCGGTCTGGTAGCTCAGAATGTCGCGCGGGATGTAAAGGTCGATAAGGGCGACCGTGAACGCGAGCGGGTCGAGATACCCTCTAAAGCCGAACTGAAGGCGTTGCTTGAACACGCCGACGATGACTTTCGCCCGTTCGTCACGCTGGCGATATTCTCTGGCCTAAGAGCAAGCGAGCTTCGCGGGCTGCGCTGGCAGGACATCGACCTGAAGGGTGCGACCGTAACGGTGGCGCAACGTGCCGATAAATACTGCGTGATAGGCCCGCCGAAGTCGAGGGCAGGGCGCAGGAGCGTTCCTTTGCCGCCTAAAGTGGTCAGCGAGTTGAAGGGGTGGAAGCTGCGCTGCCCGGTTAGCGAGCTGGATCTCGTCTTCCCGAACAAGGCAGGCAATGTGCAGGACTATGGCCACCTGTTGCGCCGCCGGTTCTATCCGCTGCAGATTGCGGCTGGCGTGTCCGACAAGGTGGGGAAGGGCGACAAGGCCACCTACAAGGCCCGCTATGGCATCCACGCCCTACGGCACGCTGCAGCGAGCGCATGGATTGCGCAGGGTATCGACCTAAAGCGGCTGCAGGTCTGGCTAGGGCATTCCAGCATCGAACTGACACTGGACGTTTACGGCCACCTGATTGTCGATCCTGCCCGGGATGCTGAGCTAATGGCGAAAGCGCAGGCGGAATTGCTCTCCTGAGTGCAACACGGATGCAGCATGGGGCGAGAAAAGCCCTCAATCCGTAGCGGCAAAATCATATTCCTAATCTGGGGGCCACAGGTTCGAATCCTGTCGGGCGCACCATTGACGAAAATCGGCAGATTTCTCTGATTTCCGGACCCGCCCGGCAAGAATGCTATGGGCACTGAATGGCAGCTTTTTGGCCGTCCGCAGTCATTCCGGTCAAGGCGCCAAATGCTGGCTGAAGCGTCGGCCAACTGTATGGGAAAGCCGTTTTGTGCCTTGTGGCGTCGGCGCCTGGCTATTGCGAGTTCAATCGAGACCTAACAGCATTTGTAAATTGGCCGTTTGCCATCGTTCGTTCACCTTGATGTGGATCACGAACAGGGGGCAGGTCACATTTTTCGCACGTTCTTCAGCTTGGTGCAGTCGGGCAGGATGGATGGGGCGAGTTCGCGCTTACTCAACTTCGTCTTGGTCGCTGGCCTCGCCTTTGGCTCCAGCGCGGCCAAGGCCAGCGAGGACCCCGAAATCGCCCAGGCTATCGCTGACTGCGAGCAAAAGGTGTCGGTCGCATGCGGCACGGTCGGGCTCGCCTATTCCGACCCGGCGAATGACCAATACGATATTTTCCTCAGCCTGAGATTTCTTCAAGAGGCCTGCCGCGGTAACCACGCGGCTTCGTGTGGCCGTCTTGCATTGGTCTACCTCGAGGGATCCGAAGATATCGAAGCCGATCGGGCCACGGCAGGCCGGTTTGCGATCAAGGGGTGTTCGCTGTTCGATAAAACAGCGTGCGAAGTCGCCGAGACAGTCTTTGCAGAGGCGTCGTCCGATCAATTCGACGCGGAGAAAGCCCTGCGCTACCGGCGCGTGAATTGCGATCAGGGCGGATGGCGCTCGTGCGAGGATCTCGCGCGCATTTACTACAATCTTGGGGAATTCGCACCGGCGGAACAGGTGGCTGCCAAGGCGTGCGATCCCGCACATGCCGAGCAGCGGTCGGTATGCGAATTCGCCGCAAGCCTGCGTCAGCGACGCCAGGAAATCGAGCAGGCGTTGGCTGAACGACATGAAGCGCAGCGCCGTCGCCTAGCCGAACGCGAGCGCGCTTCGCAAGTCGTCCAATCCTTCCTCGGGCAGGGCAAATACGACAGCGCGATCTATGCGGCGATCTATCACAGCCGCCAGCTGGCAGATGCGCGGACTGCGCTCGAAGCGACCTTGGAGGCGGGCGCATTGGGCAGTGTCTACAAGGACCATCTCTATGTTCTCGACGACTGGTTCCCGTCGGGCAGGCTCAATGCCGCGGTGAATGCGGAGATTGCACGGCGCAGCCGGGGCGACGACTGCGGAATCTACAACTGCACCAACATGCCCGGTGCATCGAGCCGTCGTTGGGCGGCAGGGGCGGGTAGAACGGCGGCATCGCGTTCGTCCTCCTCATCCGCGTCCTCGTTCCAGCCAGCCCGGATGAAAAGTGCAGCGGAAATCTCCCGCGAGACGCGCAATCGTTATCGCACAGCCCACTGCACGATGAACAACAACGCAAACCGATATCTTTGCAATTGAACGTGGAGCAAGCAGCCATGAATCTTCGTCCTTTTCTTGCGGCTACCGTCCTGTCGGTGACATCGATTGCAGCTCTCCCCGTCGCGGCGCAAAGCAATGCAGAGCAAGCGCAGGAGCGCTACAATGCGGGGGACTTCCCGGCTGCTCGCGCACTCTACCAGAAAGCGTGCATGAGCGATGGCAAGGATGAGGCATGCCACAATCTCGGTTCGATGGCGTGGCGGGGGCAGGGCGGGGCGAAGGACCCGGTGCAGGCGCGCGATGCCTATCGGCGCGGATGCGAAGCCGGCCTGCTCAAATCCTGCGGCCAGTATGGCGCATTGCTCAAGGATGGTCTTGGCGGACCGGCCGATCCTGCCGAGGCGCTGGGCCCGCTGGGGCTCGCCTGCAAGGCGGGCGAAGCGGGCGCGTGCTACAATCAGGGCCAGATCCTCTATTTCGGCGACGCCGGTGAGCGCCGCTTCGAAGAAGCGCGAACGGCATTCGCCGGGGCCTGCCCCGGCTACGCGGCGGATGGCTGCTATGCGCTCGGGATAATGAAACGTGACGGTCAAGGCGGTGCGGTCGATACCGCGGGAGCGAACAAGGCTTTCTCCATCGCGTGCGAAAGCGGCAATGCCGAAGGATGCATCGAATCCGGCGTCGGCTATTACGATAACGGGCAATTCACCGAAGCCCGCGACCAGTTCGCGCAGGCATGCAACAACGGGGCCGCCGGCGGATGCATGAATGCGGGCATGATGTACCGCGACGGGACCGGAGCCGCTCCCGATCACGCCAGGGCGAAGCGCTATTTCACCAATGGATGCAAACTGGGCATCCAGGACGGCTGTGCCATGGCTGAGGCGCTGGGACAGTGAGCGTTGCAGCGGGACTAATTGGCGCGTTCGCCCTGAAACTACTCGGCATGGGCCTGGTTTTCGCGCTGGCTGCGGCCTGGTCGGTTCCCTCGAGCGCCTCGCCCGCGGACCAGGGCGCGGCGTCGGAAAAATCGGCTGTCGAGCGCGCTTGCGAAGCCGGGGAGGTCGCGGCTTGTCTCAATGCAGGGAGGATCCTCGTCCAGCTTTCTGGCGAAGCGCGCGCCATCAGGGCTCGCGATATGTTCGCGCGGGGCTGCGAACTCGGCAACACCGATGCGTGCCATCTGCTGGTACCGATGCTGATCGAAGGGCGTGGGGGTGCGCAATTGCTCGATGTAGCGGCTGAGGTCGCAGAAATCCTGTGCGAAGCCGGGTCTGGACAGGGTTGCAGCTGGCAGGCGAATGTCCTTTCGCGGCAGGCCGCATCGGACCAGCAAATCGACCACGAGAATTTGATCGCCGCGCGCGAGTTGTACCTGCAAGGCTGTGATCTCGATTCGATGGAGGCTTGCGGGCAAGCCGGTGCCCTACTGGCAACCGGCACCGGTGGGCCGGCTGACCCCATCAAGGGCTACGACTTACTGGAGCGCGCCTGCCGGGCAGAGCAATGGCAGGCGTGCGCCAATGTCGCCGTCATGGCACGCGACGGACTGGCGCATGACGCCGACTGGGCGTCCGCGCGAGACTATTTCGGGATGGCATGCGACGGTGGTATCGCCAACGCCTGCAATGATCTCGGCATCATGTGGATGCAACTGTCCGATCGCAGCGGGGACGAGCGCTGGCGCGACCCGGCGCTGCTCGTATTCATCGCCTCATGCGATGGCGGAGACGGTGCAGGGTGTTCCAACGCGGCGCGGCAATTGCGCGAAGGCCGGGGCGTGCCGACCGATCTCGTGCGCGCCCATGATCTCGCTGTGCGCGGCTGCGAAGCGAACAGCGCGCGGGCCTGCCTGCTCGCGTCCGATATGCGGGGAGCGGGAGAAGGCGTCGAGGGCGATGCGCAAACCGCTCGCGCGCTGCGGCAAAAGGCGTGCGATCTCGGCCAGTCCAGCGCCTGCGCCATGGTCGATGCACCGGCCCGTCAGGACTGACATGAATTTGGGGAGGGCAGAAATGCCGCAAGCGATTGATCTCTTTCGTCGGGCTTTGCAAAAGCAAAGGCGAGCGGGGGCATGTGGTGTGGGTAACAGGATGCGCGGGACACTGACTGCGGTAGCGGCGCGGATCTTCGCGCCCGTACTTCTCGCTGCAGCAAGCACCAGCACATTCGCAGAGGCGAAAGAACGACCTTTCGACGACGAGGCTCTAATGGAGATCCATCGCGGCGGACTTGCCTATGAGCGCGACGGGGATACCTATGCCGCACTGTCGATGTACGGGCAGGCCTGCGACATGGGGCTGGCCGCGGCCTGCACCCTCGGCGGACAAATCGAGCATGAAACGGCATCCGACAACAAGGATCACATCAGGGCGGCGCGCATGTTCGCCGCTGCCTGTCGCGCGGGAGACGACCTCGCCTGCACGCGGACGGGGATGGCTTTGGGGCCGCTCTCGCAGGCAGACTCGCCCGAACCCGATGGACTGATGAAGCTCGCGCTGCTGGCCATGGGCGAGGAGTGCCGTCACGGCGGTGCGCAGGCCTGTGTCGACGCCGCAGAACTGCTTGGCACGACTGAAGAGATCGGGGCGGACATCGCGGCGGTTCGCGGTTACGCAGTGAGGGCTTGCGAGGACCAGCAATTCGCAGCCTGCATCAGCGCCGCGATGCTTCCTGCCGAAGAACCCGACGCTGCGGAGACGCGCGCGCGCAATGTCCTGCTGTGCAATGTGGGCTGGGCCGGTGGGTGCGACGCGCTGCTGGAACCGCTGATGACGGGCGAGGCGCCAGGCGAAGTCGATGATCTCAAGCAGGCCCTGAAGGCAGCGTGCGACGATTGGGTGGGGATCGCCTGCGCAAACCTCGGCCTTTACTATACGCAGGGGCCGAAGGACGCTTATTTTCCGGGCATCGGCTTTCGCTACATGCGCAGCGCCTGCGATCTCTACGTAGCCAAGGCATGCTTTGCATACGGGGTGATGCACAAGAAGGGCATTGGCGGCCGGGTCGATGAAACCCGTGCGCAATCGCTCGTGGCGCATGCTTGCGAAATCGGAAGTCCGAAAGCCTGCGCCACTCTGGCGCGCATCGCAGGGGAAAGTGAAGAAGGTGAAGTTGCGGGGGTCTCCACGATGGAGGCCCTCCGGCGTGCATGTCGGCTGGGCGACAAGCCCTCTTGCGTGAAGGAAATCTGATGAGGACTGCGATGCGATCGGTGATCTGGGGAACGTTGGCTGCGGCGGTGGCGCTCGCGGCACCCTTGCACGCTCAGAGCCTGGAAGACATTCCAGTGGAGCAACGGCTCCAGATCTTGGCCGGGAACCAGCAGGCCCGACCGCTGATGGAAGTGTTCGGAATTGCCACCTTCGCGGCTGGTGCGGACGAAAGCTGCCAGCTGTTCGACGTCGGCGAATTGCGCGCGTTCCAGGTCCTCAAGGGGCAGATCGGGAGGCAGTTGGCGCGGGTCGGCGGGGACGAAGTTGTCGCAGCGATAGACCAGTCCGAACGTGGCACGCGGCAGGCGAAGGGCTGCGCCATGCCGGACGACACCAAGGTCACGATCGAGCGTGCGAGGGTAGTGGCAAGGGCCCTGCAGGACGCCCCGGCAGCCATGACGACCGACCAGCAGCAATGCGCGGTTGAGGGAACGCACTGGCGCTTCCATCGGCGCGAATGGGAGTTCGTTCCGAAAGGGCATTTCGTCGAGTACGAAGACCCTCAGCTCGAGGCGATGTATCAGGGATTGCGGACGAATTTCGCGAGTATCGCGGACCAGGCCTGCGGGTTGGTAAAGCAGACGGTTATGTTGATTCCTGCTTTCGAGAAACTCCGCCTGATGGAAGAAGCCAGCAGCTTTGCTGCTCCCGACGCGATGGCCTTTACTTCGCTCGGATCGTCCGAACGCACATTCACCTCGCGACACCTCGGCCTTTGGCGGTCGCAGCGTTCATGGACCGGGGGCGGTTATACTACCGAACCCGACTTCTACCGCATGGCCCACGACGGGGACGTGAAAACCGGCTTTGCGAGGCTGTCCAGTCCGGGTCTTTTCGGCGTCACGGGGCACATGTACTTTACCACCGGGGGGAAGTGGATCGCGGGTATCAACCGGAACATCGAAGCGGTCGAACTCCGGCTCGACAACGGCATCAGTTTGCCCATGGAGAAAGTCGCCGGCGAGAAGGAAGGGATGGAGGGCACTTCGACCTTCGAACTCGGCAAAAGCGGATTGACCGTCCTGAGGGATCAGGGGGCGGACGTTTCGGTTCGGGTTGCGTTCAAGCAGGCTGGAGAGGAATGGCGGATTTTCGACGCTCCGGGCAAGGGCAGCGGAGTGCAGCAAATCAACCTAGGGGCGGTCAGGGAAGGTTTGGCGTGGTCGAATGCGCCGCGCCCCCGCGAAAAACTGACGCGATAACGGGTGTCTTGAATTGTCTGGGCGCGCTATCCGAAGGCGGCCGGATACCGGGCGCGGGGGGGCTGAAAGTGGATGGACTGAAAATCCTCTACATCGAAGACGATGCGCACACCGCGACGCGGGTGAAGGAACTCGCCCTGTCTCGCGGCGACGATCTGCATTGGGAAAGCGATGGATCTGCCGGCCTGCGGATAGCGGGGCGGGACAGGTTCGATGTCATCATACTCGATCGAATGCTGGGCGATGACGATGGCCTCAAGATCTTGGCCCGCCTGCGCGAGAGCGGGGTAGACACACCGATCCTGATGCTGAGTGCACTCGGGCGCACCAGCGACCGCGCCGAAGGGCTCGACGCCGGTGCCGATGATTACCTTGGCAAGCCATTCGAAGCCGCCGAATTGATGGCCCGCGTGAACGCCCTCCACCGGCGTGCATCGGGCAGGGTGCATAGCGCGGTGATCCTGTACGGTGCCTTCGAGTGCCATCTGAAAGCGCGCACGGCTTTTCGCGAGAACCGGCATCTCGCTTTGAGCCCGAGGGAATTCGAGCTCTTCCATTATTTCATGGAAAACGCCGGTGAGGTGGTAACGCGCGAAATGCTGCTGCGCGATGTTTGGAACATGTCGTTCGACCCGCAAACCAATGTGGTTGACGTCAATATCGGACGTTTGCGGCGCAAGCTCGAGGACGGCTTCTCCGCTCCGGCGCTGGAAACGGTCTGGGGCACGGGCTTTCGATTGCTGGACGGCAAATAGACGTGTCACCGGCACGTTCCATTTTTTCCCGGTTGGTCGCCGCCGCCACCTTGCTGGCGGCCCTCACGGTGCTGGGGCTCTGGTTGGTGACGGAGCGAACGATGGATGCCGCGCTGAACGAAAGTGCGCGTGAGGCGGTCGATGTCGATCTTGCCGGTCTGGCCGATATCTATTCCAGCAGCGGGGAAGCGGATCTGGTGCGGAGGATCGAGGATCGCCTGGCATTGCGGCCCGCCGACGGGGGAGCGCCGCACTACCTGCTTATGCGCACAGACGGGGTCCACCTCGCGGGCGATCTGGAAGCCTGGCCGGATCTCGATGCGGCAATCTCGGAGCGGGGCATGATCGCGATAGGCCATCGTTCCAGCGCACATGCCCGTTCGACCCGGCTTGCTCCGGATAGATGGCTGCTGGTCGCACATGAGGTCGATCCGGCCAGGTCATTGAAGGCCGGAGTGCGAACCGTGTTTCTGGTTGGCGGGGCCATTCTCGTTTTGGTCGTGGCGATGCTTGGCAAATTTTCTGCCGACAGGTTGAAGCGCCGCATCGCGCGCATCAACCGCACCCTGTCGCACCCCGATGAGCTTGCGTCCATGCCAGAACTCCCCAGGCAAGCCCGCGACGAAATCGACGAACTCGCCGCCAATAGCGCGCAAGTGATCCTCCGGGTACGGAACCTGTTGGAAGCCCACAGCGATACGACCGACAGGCTCGCCCACGAAATTCGCACCCCCCTGACCCACCTCGATGCGAGGCTGGTCAAAGCACTCGAAACGCAACCGGACGAGCAAGTCACCAGGCGGCTGACCGAAGCCCGCAGCGAAATCCGGCAGCTGGTTAGCATGTTGGAATCGCTGCTTGATATCGCGTGGAGCAAAGCCCACCTCAGTGATCGATCGATGCTAACGCCCGTCGACATGTCCGCCCTCGTTACCAATTTGTGCGAACTCTATGCCGATAGCGCGGAAGATGCCGGGTTGGTCCTGCAGTGGGAGGTGGAGCTCGGCGTTGTCTTGGACGGTGACGAAGCACAGCTCGGGCGCCTGCTGGCCAACCTCCTCGACAATGCCCTCAAATACGTCCCGCGCGGAGGGATAATCCGCGTCACGCTCGGTGATGGCCCCGTCCTCGTCGTGGCGGATGATGGGCCTGGCATAGCCGAAGCCGACCGGACGCGGATATTCGAGCGTTTCCAGCGGGGGCCGGACGCCAAGGGAGGCGAAGAACGCCCGGGCGCAGGACTTGGCCTTGCCCTCGCATCCGCAATCGCACAACGTCATTCGATGTTCCTGGAATGCCTTCCGAGTGCAACCGGTGCACTGTTCCAGCTCCGCAGAGAGACGCCATGAACAAGCTTCTGGCAATGGCGCTGCTCGGCGCCCTGACCAGCAGCTGCACCGGATCGGCGGGTGAGCCTCGCAGCGCGTCACTCGCGGGCCACTCGGCGGCCCGTTTAGATACGGATAGAACCGCGGTGGCGGTCCTGTATCGCGCGCAGTCGGCTTATGAGGATGGCGATCGTGCCGCCCTCTCTCTCGCGCTTTCGCGGCTGGATGCCGTCGGCCTTCATCCGGTCGGCGAAGAAGCGAACGACATCCTTGCCCGGTGGCGGGCGGCCGCAGATCAGCCTGCCATTACCCGAGGGCGGATCCTCGGTCCGGGGTTCATGGTGGGAGAACTCGCACCAAAGGAAGAACGCGCGCTTGAGCAGACGTTCCTGTCGGGGCGCGGTGCCGCGATCAGTTTGTCCGCGCTCGAAGAAAGGCCGCTGGAGATTTCCGTTCGTGACAGCAGCGATCAGTCGCTGTGCAGGAAGGTCGCCGAACGCGTCACATGTCGCTGGGTGCCGCTCTATACCCACCGGCACACGATTACTTTGCGTAACCCCAACACGAAAAAGACACGCTACCAGCTTGTGATCGATTGATCGTCCTGCGATGCCACATCCTCGCTGTTTCGAGGGGGACACGTCGACATGCACCGTCATATCTTTGCGATTGCCGCGATCGGCCAGGCTATCGCGTTCGCTCCACCAGTACTGCCGCAGGTGCAGACTGTTTCCGAAGGTGCGGGCCTCACCGATCTCGCATCCCTGAAAGTGGCCGCAGAGGCGATCGACCCGCTCGCCGAGGCGGCGAAATCGGAGGGTGCGTGGTCTGTCTATCTGGAAGCACTGGAAGCTGAGAACGGCCCCGCAGAGGAACAGGCGCACGCACTAAACCGCATCGGCGACAGCCGCTACTACCAGCAGGACATTGCCGGCGCGCTCGCATCCTCGCTCGAAGCGGAAAAGCGACTGATCGCCGCAGGGGCGACCGATGGTGAAGCCATGGCGGGGACATTGGCCAACATCGCGACCTTCTACACAGGGGTAGGGCAGCCGGAGAAGAACGTCCCACTGCAGGAGCGGTCGCTTAAGATACGGACCGCCTTGTATGGCCAGGACCCCGAAGGGATTGCCCCTGCCGACGCCAAGGCACTCGGGCTGGGATATCTGAATTACGCCGCCGCGCTGTACGAAGCGAACCGCTTCGGTGACGCCGCGGAATATGTCGATCCCGCTATCAAGGGCCTGATCCGTGGCGGGATGACCGACACCACGCTCTTCGTGGCGCTCTCGACCGGAGCGAATATCTACATCGATGCCGGTCGCCAGGTCGATGCCTTGCGTCTCGCGAGGCAGGGGATCGCGATGGCGAACGAGCTGCTCCCGGAGGAGCACCCGTTCCACGGTTTCGCGCAAGGAACCTTGGCCAAGGTCCTGCTGCAGGCGGGACGATACGAGGAAGCCGAACAACCTGCTCGAACTGCACTCGATATAATGACCGAAAGGCTTGGCCCGACACATCGCAATACCTTGGTCGCACTGCACAATCTGGGCGTGGTCCAGATGCGCCTCGGGCAGTATGACGAAGGCATCGCACTCATGCTGGCGCGGCACGAGCGATTGATGGAGATCAGCCCCGCAGAAGCGGTGAACTCGTTGCTCTCCGCATCAAACGCCGCGATCGAAGCCGGCCGTGACGACGACGCCATGCATTTCGCGTTCAAGGCTGCGGATCTGGCACGAGAATTGCCGGCCGAAGACGACAAGGCGCTGCGCGGCCTCCTCACGTTGTCGCAGCGTCTCGATGAGAGCGGACAACCCGAGGCTGCGCTCGACATCCTCGATGAAATCGAAATGCGCGTGAACAGCAGCGGGCGCGAGCTACCTGTCGATGCAGCTATTCAACGTGGACTGTCACAGGTTCGCGCAGGACAGGATGAGGGTTGGGAGCACGTAGCAAGGGCACGCGCGCGGATCGTCGACAAGATGATCCAGGATGCGACCAGCTTCGAACTCGATGCGGATCTTGAAAATTACTTCGACTCGATCTTGCTGATCGCCGAAGCCGCGATCATTTCCGACCGCGCCGATGATGCGCTCAATGCATTCGAACTGGCCAGTTGGGGCGTCAACGCCCGTGCGCGCCAATTGGCCAAGCTGCGTCACGGCCAGTTCGACAGGCCCGACCTTGCTGCCGATATCGAGAGGCTCCGCAGCGGGACCGCGCGTCTTCGGTTGCTCGCGCGCGAGCGGGCGGCGATGCTGGCCGCGGGGCGATCCGAGGCGATCGGCGAAGTCGAGCGGGAAATCGCCGACCTCGAGCGATCGGTGAGCGATGCCGAAGCGGCCTTGCGCACGGCGCTTCCCGAATTCGATACGACGCGGCGACCGGTCGATGTATCAATCGAGACCGTCCAAGCCCGATTGCGGCCGGACGAAGCCTTGCTGATCGCAATGCCTGCCAAGCAGGGGATGCTCCTGATGGCCGTGACCTCCGAAACGGCGGTGATGAAAGCGGGGCCGGGGGGGCGCGCAACCATCCGGCCGTTCGTGGAACGATTGCGTTTGGCACTCGACGCGGGCGAAGGTGCAGACGCATTCCCATTCGACGATGCGAAGACGTTGCACGACCTCGTCCTGCCGGCCGAAATCGCAACGGCGCTCAATGGAAAGACCCGGGTATCCTTGGTTACGAGCGATGCTCTCTCGCGCCTGCCATTTTCCGCTTTGCTGTCTTCCGTGCCCGACCGACAGGTGCGGGACTTCAGCAAGATGGACTGGCTGGTCCGCCATCACGCATTCGCGACGGTTCTTTCGCCTTCCGCTGTACTGGGCTCGAGACAAGATGGGGGGAATGCCGGGCGGTTTCTCGGCATAGGCGCCGCCGCAAATTCGGACGAAGCGTTCACTGGTGAAACGCGGGCGGTCGTGGCAACCGCCGAGGATTTGCGATCGCTGCCCTCGCTGCCTGCGAGCCGCGAGGAGGTCCGGCTTGCGGGGGAGGTCAGCGGCGCCAGCGAGCGCATCCTCCTCGTCGGTGGGGACGCAACCGAAGCCCGGCTTCGGCTGCTGGCTGAAGCAGAATACAGTGTAGTCCTGTTCGCCACGCACGGTCTCATGGAAGGGGAACTGGGCGGTCTACGGGAACCGGCGCTCGTCCTGACGCCCGGATCGGGAACGGGCGGTACGACCGACGACGGCATCCTGCTTGCCGGTGAAATTGCGGAGCTTGGCCTTTCGACCCAGATCGCGATCCTCTCCGCATGCAACACCGCCGCGGGACGCACTCATGCTGCTCCTGCCTATACGGGTCTTGCAAATGCCTTTCTCGCGTCGGGAAGCGAGCGCGTGATGCTCTCGCATTGGCGGGTCCAGGACGAAGCCGCGTCGCAGCTTACCATGGAATTCGTGAAGCGACTGCGCGATGGGCACGCCCACGCGGAAGCTCTTCGTCTTGCTCAATTGTCGATGCTGGAGGGCGAAACGGACAGCGGATCCGCCAATCCTGCCCGGTGGGCAAGCATGGTGCTCATCGACGGTCGATAAATGTCGCGTCCGCTATGTCGACAGTCCCGAAACAGGCGACTGGATCCCCCGCCGGAGCTTGCGCGCAAAGCGGTTCTAGCAGGTTGCCAGCCAGCTCATCATCGAACTGATTTTACTGTCGGCACCGGTGGCGTAGCCGGCGGCTTGGCTGTCCGCCCAGCTTTCAGCCCTGGCGTGCATTTTGTCGAAATAGCTCAGATCGCTGTCTTCCCGCATGTCGCGACGTGCCTGACGCTGCCAATAGCGATGGCGGATTCCCGCACGAGCGGCTGACAATTCTTCGCGCAGGTTCGCAACGAATGCCGAATCCTGGGAGCTCCCCAGGATATCGGACCAACGCTGCCACAGCGCGGAGCATTGCAGCATCTCACCGATTGTTTCGGGCGAGGTATAGGACTCCGCCAATCCTCGATCATAGGCTGCATTGTGCATGGCAGCGCTTTCCGCGCCGTCCCGGAGGACCTGTTGCGGCTGAGCAAGCGCCATATTCGGCAGAAAGGACACGCCTGCCGAAAGGGCTAGCGCCAGAGCGCCGCTACCCAAGAGTCTACGTCGCGCACACATTTACTTTTCCCCTCACGTTCTGCGCACTGCCTCGATGGAAGCGCAAGCACGGTTTCACCGGCGCCTCAGTCTTCCTTGCAGACCCGCCCGCCGCCGGTGCCCTTGTAGGTGGTGCAGACGACGACACCGCTGCCCGGTTTCGGTCTGCTCGAACTTCCGCTGCCAAGCGATCCGACGTAGGGCGCATTCGCCCGCCGCGCCTGCGCCGCGCGGTCGTCGGCCGCGCGCTGCGCCCAGCGTTGCGCTTCCGATTGGGTCTGGCGCATCATCCGCATGCGGCGTCTATACTCTGCATCGACCAAGCGGGTGGCGGGCGGATTATACTGCCAGTAATGCTTGTTCGCGATCGCATAGATCGCTTCGTCGCTCCATCGACGTAGCCCGGACGCGCCCGCTTCCACGACCAGCTGGCCGAGCAGATCGCCATCCTCGTTCGGCTTGAACAGGTCTTTGCCGTATGGGTAATTGTAGACGAGGTAATTGGCGATTTCGCCGAGATCGCCCGTTCGTGTCGCATAAGACCGGAGCGCCGCGGCTGACAGGGTGCCCAGCGAATTGAGTTCGCCCTCTACCGCTGCGGCGTCGCGCTCTGCCAGTTCGACGTAGAGGTCGGAACAGTCCTGTGCGACGGACAGGACGTAACGCTCGAGCGCGGGGCGCCCGTCGCTCTTTCTCATCCCGTCCCAGACGGCTCGAACTTGCCGATCCGCCTCGTTGCGAAGGTTCGGATCATTCCGTGTCACTTCGGCAAAATGGCCCATCGCACGGTTGGATGAAACGGGCAGTTGAATGTCTTCTTTCTCGGCGAACTGCATCGCCAGACCGCATTCGTAGATCAGTTCTGCGTCTTCCGTATTGGCGCGTAGCGGAGCCGCCGCCACCAGCAAGCAAGCCGCCGCGCCAAGCGCGAGGACGCCGGGGGACGCGTGGAGCGTGTCGCGGCGTCCTGGGAGGGCGGACGGCATCACGACTGGATAACGGCCATTTCGCGATCGCAGTCGCGCGCGCGTTTCAACATGTGGTTGCGCGCCTCGTCCGCCCCCATCACACGCGCCCGCTTGTTGTACTTGGCTTTGGCCGTCTGGATCGCTTTTTCGCCGTCGAGACCGGTCCGCTGTTCGATGATCCTAACCAGGCCGATCCATTCCGCCGATCCATAATTTAGGCTCACGTCGCTGCCTTCTGCGATCGAGACGACATATGCACAGCCTGCGCTCATCTCGAGCAGCTTCTTCGGGCTCGGATCTTTCGCAAGGACTGGCTGCGAGAACGCGAGCAGCGCGGTGCCACAGGCCAGCGATATCAGAAATTTCGGCGTCATGGTTTTCCCCTCGGTTCGGTCGGATCCGATTACCGAAGGACGCCGTCTCCGGAAATTTACAAATGCTGTTAAGAAGATGACGAAGGCCACTCGACAGGGGGTGAGGAGCTCTCGGGATACTCGTTGCTTGGTCCCGCCCCCCGGGCGGGCCATCGCCGGGGGGCAGGCCTCTCAGGTTACAGGCCGATTATGCCTGGCTTCGGTCAGAAGCGATAGCTTACGCCTGCGCTCAATACCCACGGGTCGAGCTTGTGTTCGGTTTCGATTGCGAGCGTGTCGCCGGCATACCAGCGCGCGGTCGTGTCGACGAAATAGCGTTTCGCGTCGATCGTCAGGCCGAGACCGCTGTCGCCAAGCGCGATATCGGTACCTGCTTGGAGCACGAGGCCGAATTCGTCCGACAGCGTGGTGCGCGTCACACCGAGCGGAATGGTGTCCGCACCCGGTTCGACATCGACCCACCAGAAATAGGTGGCCCCGGCACCGAGATAGGGTTTCACGCCGCCGAGATCGAAATGGTACTTCGCCGTGAAAGTTGCGGGGATGACCTTGGCGTCTGACACCAGCTCTGCACCCGGCAGCCCGGCCACCGCATCGACATCATGTTGTGTCACGCAGCAGATCGTCTCGATCGAGAAATTCGGCGCGGCGAAATATTCGATTGCCAGCGTGGGTACAAAATTGTCGCTCGCCTCGGTCTGCGTCGTGGCGGGAAGGCCCACGATATCCGTGTTGATATCGGTGATTTTGCCATCGGGTGCGACAAGGGTGCCGAGCAGCTTTACCTGCAGCTTGCCGTCGTTGTCCGCGGCCTGGGCAGGTGCGGCGAACATTGCCGTACCGGCCAGCGCAGCTACCAGAAACTTCTTCATTCGATCGTCCTCGAGCGCGGCAGTGGCCGCCCCATGCGGCCCAGGGATGTTGCAGCGCTGGGATGGCTGTGGCGCGAAAATTTCTTGCCGGCATTGATCTGGGTCAAGGAAGCGCCGGCTTATCGGGGCGAGGGCGGCTTCATGATCACACCAGCCGAACCCTTCCAGCGATTTGCCAACCGGATACTTCCCGCAAATCTGTCGGATACCGTATACTTCCGGTTCCAGGCGCTCGCCCGGGCAAGCCGGCTTGCCAAGGCGCATTCGCTGGATTTCGCGGGGGCGGGCCAGCAGATCGTCTTCGTCGTCGACGGGGCTACCAAGCTGGTGGCGCACGCGTCAGAGTCGCGCGACCAGATCGTCGCTTTCCAGTTCGCTGGCGAGGTCTTCACTGTCCCCGGTCCCGACAACTATTCCTACTCCGTCAGCGCGCTCAAGGACTGCGACATCCTGGCTTTCGACTCGGCCGAATTCCTCCGGCTGGCATCGAGCGAAGCGGGGGTCCTCCACCATTTGCTGGAAAACACCACGCTTTCGCTGCGCCGGTGCCGCGAGAAGACGATCGCGCTGGGCCGCAAGACGGCGGGCGAACGCATTGCCGTGTTCCTGGTCGGGATGGCCGAGCGGATCGGGGTCGAGCAGGACGGCCGGCTGGTTCTCGAATTGCCGATGTCCCGCCGTGATATCTCGGACAGTCTCGGGCTCACGATCGAGACTGTCAGCCGTCAACTATCGAAGCTGAGGGACGACGGGGTGATCGAGACGGTGGGCCGTTCAGGCGTGATTTTGAACGCCCTGGAGAGCCTCCGGGACCGCGCGGGTTTCCTGCGCGAGGCCGCGTGAAATCTTTTCCGAATTTGATCTGGGTCAATGCCCTTCGCGGGATACCCGCTTAACCCCCTGCAAAAGGACGGAGAATTCTATGCAAGCGGAAACGGCGCTGGGCCGGGTGGGCCTGTGGTTCCTGGTCATGCTGGTCGCGATGGCGGCAGCGCTCGGGGCGACGGATAGCGGCTTCGCGGCGCACGCCTGGATCATTGCGGCTCTTGGTTTCGTGATGATCTGGGTCAGCGCCTCGCGGTTCGACCCGCTGGGCAAGGCGCGGGGCTTCTTCAAGCTTCCTGACGGACCTTCGCGGTATGACGACGATCCCATTCGCTGGGGCGTCATCGCCACCATGTTCTGGGGCCTCGCGGGCCTTCTGGCGGGCGTTTTCATCGCTGCCCAGCTGGCTTTTCCGCAGCTGAATTTCGAACCCTATCTCAATTTCGGACGCCTGCGTCCGCTGCATACCAGCGCGGTGATCTTCGCCTTCGGCGGCAACGCCCTGCTGGCGACGAGCTTCTACGTCGTGCAGCGCACCTGCCGCACACAGCTGGCTTTTCCCAATCTCGCGCGGTTCGTCTTCTGGGGCTACCAGCTGTTCATCGTGCTGGCAGCGACCGGCTACCTGCTCGGCATTACCCAGTCGAAGGAATATGCCGAGCCCGAATGGTACGTCGACTTGTGGCTGACGATCGTCTGGGTTGCCTATTTCGTGGTCTTCGTCGGCACGCTGGCGCGCCGCAAGGAACCGCATATTTACGTCGCCAACTGGTTCTATCTCGCCTTCATCGTGACGGTTGCGATGCTGCACATCGTCAACAACCTGGCGATGCCGGTTAGCCTGCTGGGCGCCAAGAGCTACAGCGCGTTTGCCGGGGTGCAGGATGCGCTGACGCAGTGGTGGTACGGCCACAATGCGGTCGGCTTCTTCCTCACTGCGGGCTTTCTGGCGATGATGTATTACTTCGTCCCCAAGCAGGCTGAACGCCCGGTCTATTCCTACCGGCTGTCGATCATCCACTTCTGGTCGCTGATCTTCCTCTACATCTGGGCGGGCCCGCACCACCTGCACTACACAGCGCTGCCCGACTGGGCGCAGACGCTGGGCATGGTCTTCTCGATCATGCTGTGGATGCCGAGCTGGGGTGGCATGATCAACGGGCTGATGACCCTCAACGGGGCCTGGGACAAGGTTCGCACCGACCCGATCATCCGCATGATGGTAATGGCACTCGCCTTCTACGGCATGAGCACCTTCGAAGGACCGATGCTGTCGATCAAGAGCGTCAACAGCCTGTCGCACTACACCGACTGGACCATCGGCCACGTGCATTCGGGCGCGCTCGGCTGGAACGGCATGATCACCTTCGCCTGCGTCTATTTCCTCGTACCGCGCCTGTGGAAGCGCGAACGGATGTATTCGCTGCGCATGATCAACTGGCACTTCTGGCTCGCGACGATCGGCATCGTTTTCTACGCCGCGAGCATGTGGGTTGCCGGTGTCACCCAGGGCCTAATGTGGCGCGAATATGGGCCGGACGGATACCTGGTGAACAGCTTCGCCGACACCGTTGCCGCACTGCACCCGATGTATGTCATGCGCGCCGCGGGCGGCCTGATGTACCTCGGCGGTGCCCTCATCATGTCCTACAACATCTGGATGACGCTGGCCGGGAAGCAGCGTGTCGAAGCTCCGCTCAACGACGCTGCCTACGATCCCGAAGCGGATCGTCCGATCGTCAACCAGCCCAGCGCCGTTCCGGCCGAATAGGATCACCCAAGCCATGACCGATCCCGTCGTCGAAGAAACCGTCAAGGGCCACAAGCGGCTCGAGCGCAACATCACCCTGCTGGCCATCGGCACTTTCGTGACCGTAGCCATCGGCGGTCTCGTCCAGATCACGCCATTGTTCTATCTCGACAATACCATCGAGGAGGTTGAGGGCGTGCGCCCGTACACCCCGCTCGAACAGGCAGGGCGCGACATCTACATCCGCGAGGGTTGCTACGTGTGCCATAGCCAGATGGTCCGCCCGTTCCGTGACGAGGTGGAGCGCTACGGCCACTACAGCCTCGCTGCCGAAAGCATGTACGATCATCCGTTCCAGTGGGGCTCCAAGCGCACCGGACCCGACCTCGCGCGCGTGGGTGGCCGCTATTCCGACGAATGGCACGTCCAGCACCTCGAGGACCCGCAAAGCGTGGTGCCCGAAAGCGTCATGCCGCAATACGGCTTCCTCAAGGAGACCGAACTCGAAATCGGCGATCCCGAAGCGACCATGGTCGCGCTCATGCGGGTGGGCGTGCCCTATACCGAGGAAGACCTCGCGAATGCCGAGGCCGATATGCTCGCGCAGGCGGATCCCGATCGCGATCCCGGCGATCTCGCGGCGCGCTATCCCAAGGCGCAGATCCGCGATTTCGATGGCAATCCTGACAAGCTGACCGAGATGGATGCGCTCATCGCCTATCTGCAGATGCTAGGCACGCTCGTCGATTTCGATAGCGCCGCACCGCTCGAGGAACTGGCCGAGGAGAAGGGCCGATGAGCATTTACGAAACCCTGCGCCACTTCGCCGACAGCTATGCGCTGGTGCTGATGCTGGCGCTGTTCGTCGGGCTGTGCGCCTGGCCGTTCCGACCCGGCGCGAAAGAACGCAACCGCGACGCTGCAAACCTGATCTTCGAAGGAAAAGCCGATGGCGAATAAGCGCATCGACCAACCGACCGGCACGCCCACCGTCGGCCATGAATGGGATGGCATCGAGGAACTCGATACGCCGCTGCCGCGCTGGTGGCTGTGGACCTTTTATCTGACGATTGCCTTCTCGGTGGGCTATGTGATTGCCTATCCAGCCTGGCCGATGATCGACCGGGCGACCGAGGGCGTGCTGGGCTGGTCGAGCCGGGGGGAACTGGCAGAGGAAATGAGCGCTGCCGACCAGGCCCGCGCTACCGTGCGCGAGCAGCTCGCCAGCATTCCGATCGAACGCCTGCCCGAAGACGGCCCGCTGATGCAGCAGGCGGTTGCCGGTGGCGCAGCTGCGTTCCGCGTCAATTGCGTGCAGTGTCATGGTTCGGGCGCGGCGGGCAGCCAGGAACTTGGCTATCCCAACCTCAATGACGACGACTGGCTATGGGGCGGCGATCTCAAAGCGATCGAATACACGCTTGCGCATGGCATTCGCCAGGCTGGCGACGACGAGACCCGCAGCAGCGTCATGCCGCCCTTCGCGGGCGCGTTCGATACCGACCAGCTCAATGCCCTGACCGATCACGTTCTCGCCTTCAGCGGCAAGGCCGAGAGCAATCCGGTGGGTGCACAGATCTATGCCGACAATTGCGCTGCCTGCCACGGCATCCGCGGGGAAGGAGACCGGGCACAGGGCGCACCCACGCTCAACGATGCGATCTGGCTGCGGGGCAGCAGCCGCGAGGCGATCAAGCAGCAGATCCTCAATCCGCGCATGGGCATGATGCCCAAGTGGGAGGGCCGGCTCGATCCGGTGACGCTGAAGATGTTGGCGGCCTATGTACACTCGCTCGGGGGAGGCGAAGACTTCGTGGAAGTTGCCGAGGATCCCGAGGTAGCGGTCGATGAACAACCCTGAAGACAACAGGCCACCGGGTGAACGCGACTGGTCGGTAGTCGTCGAGGACGGCATCGCCAAGAGCAACCAGCCGGTCTCGAGTGCGATTGCCGATCCTGCGGCGACGACGCGTCGCCACGAACCGCACGAACCCGCGCGAGAGCACTTGCCCGAACGGCTCTACGAGCCGCGCAAGGCTGTGCACAACAAGCGGATCGACGGGCCTTTCCGCCGGTTCAAATGGCTGGTGATGCTGGTCACCCTGGGGATCTACTATGTAACGCCGTGGATCCGCTGGGACCGCGGCCCCTACGCGCCCGACCAGGCCGTGCTGGTGGATCTCGCCAATCGCCGCTTCTACATGTTCAGCATCGAGATCTGGCCGCACGAATTCTACTTCGTGGCCGGACTGCTGATCATGGCGGGGATCGGCCTGTTTCTCGTGACCAGCGCCGTGGGGCGCGCATGGTGCGGCTATGCCTGTCCGCAGACGGTGTGGACGGACCTCTTCCAGCACGTCGACCGCTTCGTCGACGGCGATCGCAATGCGCGCATCCGGCTCGACGCGGCACCGTGGACCTGGAGCAAGGTGGCGCGCCGCGCCTTCAAGTGGAGCATCTACCTGTTCATCGGGTTCTGGACCGGTGGCGCGTGGATCATGTATTTCGCCGATGCGCCCACGCTGGTCCAGGATTTCTGGCGCGGCGAGGCGGCATCGGTTGCCTACATAACGGTCGCGGTGCTGACACTGACTACGGTGACGCTGGGGGGCTTCATGCGCGAACAGGTGTGCATCTACATGTGCCCCTGGCCACGTATCCAGACGGCGATGATGGACGAAAAATCGCTGCTGGTGACCTACAAGGACTGGCGCGGCGAGCCGCGCGGAAGCGTCAAGAAGGCAGCGAAGAACCCCGACCGGTTCGGCGACTGCATCGATTGCACCCAGTGCGTGCAAGTGTGTCCGACGGGGATCGATATCCGCGAAGGACCGCAGATCGGCTGCATCACCTGCGGGCTGTGCATCGATGCCTGCGACCGGGTCATGGACGATATCGGACGCCCGCGGGGTTTGATCGATTATGCGACGCTCGAAGATTGCGAGCGCGAGGCAGCCGGCGAAGCCGTGAAATCGCCCTGGCGCACGCTGCTGCGGCCGCGCACGATCGCCTATACGCTGATCTGGGCTGGGATCGGCGGAGCACTGCTGTTCGCGCTGGGTACGCGCAGTCATACCGAACTGACCGTCGCCCCCGATCGCAACCCGCCCTTCATGCTCATGTCGGACGGGTCGGTGCGCAATTCCTACACGCTCAAGATCCGCAACATGGAAAGCCGCCCGCGCGCCATGGAGATCGCGGTCGAGGGCCTGCCCGGCGCTCTCATGTGGACCGACACGATCAACCGCGACGAGGCCTCGGCCACGCAGCGGGTGACAGTGCCGGCCGATCTCGTGCGGGCAGTGCGCGCCTATGTCGCCGTGCCGGTCGGCACCGCACCGCAGCAATTCGAATTCCGCGTCACCTCGCTCGACGAGCAACGCGAAACGGATGTGGTGGAAACGCGCTTCGATGCACCGGAGGATGAATGATGCGCCGTGAATTCACAGGACGGGACATGGCCATGGTCATGGTCGCCGGTTTCGGGGTCGTGGTTGCGGTGAATTTCTACATGGCCTCGCTCGCCATCGGCGGTTTCGGCGGCGTGGTGGTCGAGAACTCCTATGTCGCGAGCCAGAAGTTCAACGGCTGGCTCGACGAGGCGCGCGAGGGCCGCAAGCTTGGCTATGCTGCGCAGATGGCTCGCGCCGCGGACGGCAGGCTGATGGTAACGACGCAGGGTGTGCCGGCGGCGGCACGCGTCTCCGCCGATTTGCGGCGACCGCTCGGCCGGCCGCAGGACATGTCCTTGCAGCTGGAGCAGGCAGGGGCGGGCAGCTATCTCTCTGCCGAAACCCTGCCCGCGGGCCGCTGGATCGCGCGCCTTACCATCGCCGTCGGTGACCAGCGCTGGATGGATGAAGCGGAAGTGCAATGAACGCCCCGCTTGCACTGGACACGCAGGGTAGCATGCCCTTGCGTGACAGCCGGTTCACCGTGCCAGGGATGCGCTGTGCCGGGTGCATATCGAAGATCGAGCGCGGGCTGGCGAAGCTCGAAGGTGTCGACGCGGCGCGGGTGAACTTCTCCGCCAAGCGTGTCGCGGTCCGCCATCACGCGCGACTGGGTGAGGATGACCTGGTCGAAGCGATCGCCGCCATCGGGTTCGAGGCCCAGCCCGTGGCCGACAATCCGATGGCGCGCGACGATCGCGAATCGGCGGCGTTGATGCGGGCGCTCGCTGTGGCCGGCTTCGGCATGATGAACATCATGCTGCTTTCGGTCAGCGTATGGTCGGGCGCGGAAGGGGTTACGCGCGACCTGTTCCACTGGCTGTCGGCGATGATTGCCTTGCCGGTGGTGGCCTATGCCGGCCGGCCTTTCTTCGCGAGCGCTGCAATGGCACTGCGCCACCGACGCACCAACATGGATGTGCCGATCTCCATCGGGGTCCTGCTGGCGACGGGCTTGAGCCTCTACGAGACCATCGCGGGCACGGGCCATGCCTATTTCGACAGCGCGGTTATGCTGCTGTTCTTCCTGCTTGCCGGGCGCGCGCTCGACGCGACGATGCGCAACCGGACGCGCGCAGGAATCGGAGCCCTGCTATCGCGGATGGGTCGCAGCGCGATGGTCCTCGATGAAAGCGGGGCGCATCGCACCGTCGCTGCGGAGGATCTCGAGCGGGGCATGCTGATGATCGTCGCGGCGGGCGAGGCGCTCGCAGCAGACGGCGTGATTGAGGAAGGCGAGACGACGCTCGGCAATGCCATGCTGACCGGGGAAAGCGCACCGCAGGCGGCACGGGTCGGCGATACGGTTTATGCCGGGGCGATCAATCTTGGGAATGCAGTGCGCGTGCGGGTAACAGAGGCCGCTTCGGATACGGCGCTCGCGGGAATCGCGCGGCTCATGGACGAGGCGGGCCAATCACGCAGCCACTATGTCCGCATTGCGGATCGCGCATCCCGGCTTTACGCCCCGGCGGTGCACTCGCTCGCGCTGCTGGCCTTTGCCGGGTGGATGATCGCCGGGGCGGGTTGGTACCAGTCGCTGGTGATCGCGATTGCGGTGCTGATCATCACCTGCCCGTGCGCAATGGGGCTCGCGGTTCCGGCAGCGCAGGTCGTGGCGTCAGGGGCGCTCGCCAGGAACGGCCTGCTGGTCAAGGATGGCAGCGCGCTAGAACGGCTTGCCGAAATCGATACCGCGCTGTTCGACAAGACGGGCACGCTGACCGTGGGCGAGCCGGTCCCCGCCTTGGGCCATCTTACCGACCGGCAGGCAGCGATCGCCCTGGCACTTGCCCGCACCAGCCGCCATCCGCTGAGCAAGAGCATCACCCGCGCGCTCGAAGGGCGCGGCGTGCAGCCCGTCGATTTGTCGAGTGTGCAAGAAACGGGCGGCAACGGTGTCTCCGCTGTCTTCGGGGGTATCGCAGTCGCGCTCACCCGCCCCGATACCGACGGGTTCCGTATCGCTACCGGACTGCGCATCGGCGACGAGGTCACGAATATCGCGTTCGACGACCCCGTACGGCACGATGCCCAAGCGACATTGGACGAGCTTGCCGCTGCGGGCATTGAAAGTGCGGTGGTCTCGGGTGACAGGGCGGGGCCGGTAAGCGCGGTCGCCGGCGACCTGGGGCTCGAGTGGAAGGCCGAACTTCACCCCGACGCCAAGCTTGCACATATCGAAAAACTCAAATCGGCCGGGCATCACCCGCTCATGGTGGGGGATGGCATCAATGACGGCCCGGCGCTGGCCGCGGCGCATGCCTCGATAGCGCCGGGCAGCGCCAGCGATGTGAGCCAGCAGGCAGCGGATGCGGTCTTCCTCGGCCGGTCGCTGCGTCCCGTCGTGCTGGCGGTACGGGTCGCCCGCCGGACCATGCGGATCGTGCGCCAGAACTTCACTTTCGCGATCGTCTACAATGTCTTTGCCGTGCCACTGGCGCTGGCCGGTCTTGTAACGCCCTTGATCGCAGCGGTGGCGATGTCGCTTAGCTCGCTCGTCGTGGTGGGCAATTCGCTCAGGCTTGCCAGGGCGGCGCAATGAGCGGCCTCGCCTTCCTGATCCCGATTGCGCTGGGCCTTGGGATGCTCGGTCTCGCCGCGTTCTTCTGGGCCATGAAGCGGGGCCAGTTCGAGGATCTCGATGGCGCTGCGCAGCGTATCCTGATCGACGATGAGGAAGACGAGCGATGACCGTATCCATGCTACCGGGCATCCTCGTGTTGCTGCCACTGGCGGTTGGTCCGCTGCCGCAGCCCGCACAGACCATCACCGCCGATCTGTGCAACGGCGGATCGGTGGAAATTCCCGTCGATCGCAACCCGGCGCGTGAGGAGCCCTGCGCCGTGAAGGCGTGCCACGCAGGTTCATGTCGCAAGAGATTTGATCTGGCGCAATGACGCGCGTGGTGCGCGCCTTCAAGCAGGCCCGCATGTGGACATACTACCCCGATCTGCTCGCCAGGCCCGTGCCGCGTTACACGAGCTATCCCACCGCCGCCGAATTCGGCGACATCGACACCGGCCTCTACCGGCAAGCGCTGAGCGGAGCCGGAGGCGATATCTCGCTCTACGTCCACATCCCGTTTTGCGAGAAGATATGTTACTATTGTGGATGCAACACGGCTGCATCAGGCCGGCGTCAGCGGCTCGAGACCTATCTGGCCGCCCTCCACCGCGAGATCGAGCTGGTCGCTGCGCTGCTGCCGGATTCTGCCCGGATCGCGCGGGTCGCCTTCGGTGGGGGCAGCCCGAATGCCATCGAGCCTGGCGACTTCCAGCGATTGGTCGACAGCCTGCTTGCAAACCTTCATGTGTCCAATCCGACCTTCTCGATCGAGCTCGACCCGCGGACCATGACGCGGGAATGGGCCGATGTGATCGGGCAGGTCGGTATCGAACGCGCCAGCCTCGGCGTACAGACCTTCTCGGCCCAGTGTCAGGAGGCGATTGGCCGCGTGCAATCGGAGGATTGCATCGTCCAGACCGTCGACTGGCTGCGAGGGGCAGGGGTGACGTCGCTCAATTTCGATCTGATGTACGGTCTGCCGGGCCAGACGATGCATGACCTGGAAGACAGTTTGCAGCGCACCCGTGTGCTCGGCGCCGACCGGGTCGCGCTGTTCGGCTATGCTCATGTGCCGCACATGGTACCGCGGCAGCGGGTGATCGATGGCAGCAACCTGCCAGACCAGCGCGAACGCTTTGCCATGGCCCAGATGGGATACGCCTATTTCGCCACGCATGGCTACACGCCGATCGGCTTCGACCATTTCGCCAAGCCGGGGGGAGACCCGCTCGCGCGTGCGGCGCTGGACGGGACGTTGCGGCGCAACTTCCAGGGGTTCACCGACGATCCCAGCGACATCCTGATCGGGCTGGGCGCGTCGGCAATCAGCAGCTTCCCGCAATTGCTCGCGCAGAACGAGAAGAACAGTGGCCGCTATCGCATGCTCAGCTCGCAGGGACACCTGCCGGCCGGTCGCGGCATCGTCCGCAATCCCGACGACCGTTACCGCGCAGCGGTGATCGAACGGCTGCTGTGCCAGGGCCGCGCGCAGTTAGGGGCGTGCCTCATGCGGGAAGCGAACGAGACGCTCCGCCCGTTTCTCGAACGAGGGTTGGCGTCGATCGACGGGCAATGGCTTACCATCTGTCCGGAAGGGCTCCCCTATGCGCGAACGATCGCCGCCGCGTTCGATGCGTATCGGCTGCCGAGCGCTCGGCAGTTCAGCTCCGCGGTCTGAGCGTCAGCGGCCATACCGCCGCGCTGCGAAGGATAGGGAAGTCAGAGCGAGCGAACATCCCGCCAGCAGCGCGCAGGTCCCGGCCCAGCCGTGGATGTCATAGGCCAGCGTCCCGGCATAGCTGCCGATTCCGCCGCCGATGAACATGATCACGACATAAATCGTGGTCAGCCGGGTGCGGATCGCGGGATCGAGCGAGAGGAAGGTCATCCGGCCGGTGACGTCGATTCCCGGCCCGACGAGATTGGCGATGAACAGCGGCACCAGCAACCCCCACAGCGTCCCGCCCAGCGGCCACAGCAGCAGGATCCCGACGAGCTGTATCGAGGCGAACACCATTCGCGCAGTGCGCGGGCCGATCGCATCGGACCAGCGGCCTAGCCATGGCGTGGAGGCGATGCTTACCGCCGCCAAGCCCGCAAGGTAGCCGACCGTGTCAGTGCCATACCCCATCGGCGGTGAGGTGAGATAAAGCGCCAACCCGAGCCATAGCGCGATGAATTGTGCGAAGTTCAAGCCCTGGATGGCGCCGGCAATGAGGATTTCGCGGTGGCGCGATAGCAGCGGAAACACCGAGAGAATGAGCCCGGTATAGGACTGCCTTCCGCTGGCCGGCCGCTCGCCGCCTTCCATCAGTCGAGGCAGGGCGAGCGTGACTGCAAGCATCAACCCGGTCGCGGCCCAATAGACCGCGCGCCAGCCAAAATGCTCGGCGACGACGCCCGCGCCCACCCGGGCGACGAGAATGCCCAGGATGACGCCCGCAGTCAGCTTGGCGGTGACCTGTCCCAACCGTTCGAGAGCCACGCGTTTGGAAGCATATGCGGGCAGCAAGTACGGTGCGATCGTGAAGAACCCCAGCAGCGTCGATCCGAGCACGAAAAGCGTAAAGCCCTGTGCGAACGTCATGACCGCCAGCGATACCGTCTGTCCGGTGGCAAACGCGATGGTGAGGCGGCGGTTGGAAAACCTGTCGCCCAGCGGCAACAGCAGGAAGATCCCGACGGCCAAAGCGAGTTGGTTGAGCGCCGGGACCAGTCCGATCCGTGCGTGGCTGACCCCGAAGTGGTCGGCAACCAGCGCGATGATCGGATGGATATAATAGGCGTTCGCCGTCACCACCGCCGCGGCGATCGCGAGCGAGGTTTCCTGCGCGGCCGTCAGTCGTGCCGTATGGTTCAACCGAGGTGACCCGCCTTGCGCGCCATCGCGATGACGCCTTGCGCGAGAA
>Ga0098069_100131_pt1 | contig 44202 bp, 38 predicted proteins | sample 27_taG_FD_92584 | JGI IMG/M metagenome (GOLD analysis project Ga0098069, IMG submission 92584) | Marine viral communities from Cariaco Basin, Caribbean Sea - 27_WHOI_OMZ | ecosystem: Environmental > Aquatic > Marine > Oceanic | place: Caribbean Sea: Cariaco Basin | collected 2014-11-09
AGGATCTGCGGATTGGCGATCAGATATTCGCGGGTCTGGTCATGGCCCAGCCCCGATAGCGACCACAGGGCCGCACCCGCAAAGCCGCATCCCAGCGCGATCAGCGCAGTCAGCAGATGGTTCTTCATGGTGCCCCTTGTTCGCTTCAGCCGGGCGCGCAATCGCGGCCGCGTTCCATTTCGCACTGGCGTTCGAGCAGCGCGCGCGCCTGCATGCCGATATCCTGTGCACGGATCCAGTCGGGGGTGCCGTGCTCGAGCCCGTATTCGGCCGCCTGCGCGCTGCGCAGGGCCAGCCCGTACTGGCGGTTCATCACCTGCTGTTCGGCCGAGGCCAGCCGGGCCCGCGCGGTATCCCCGCGTGCGGCATAGACCACGCCGAGCTGGTACCAGGCGAAGGGATTGCGGCGATCGCGGCCCACTGCGGCGCGCAGGACGCGTTCCGCCTCCTCGAAATTGCCGTCGTCCTCGGTGGCGATGAGGGCATGCCCGAAGAGGCTGGCGATCAGCGGTTCCGCATTGGTCATCGCGGTGGCGCGGCGCAGCGGATCGAGCGCTTCGTGCGGGCGCCCGGATTCGAGCAGGACCTGGCCCTTGAGCTCGAGGAAATAGGGATCCGCGGGGTCCATGGCGAGCAATTGGTCGGCAGCATCGAGCGCCAGATCGACGCGCGCGTTCGAATGGTAGGCATAGGCGCGTGCATAGAGCGCCGGGATCGACTGGTCGGTTTCCGGATACTTGCGCAGCGTCACCGAAGGCTTCGAGATATAGCCGGTCAGCTTGGCCTTCACCCGCTCGAAATTCGCCTGGTTGCGCGGATCGGGCGGACGCTCCCATGCAGGGTCGCCTTCGTACACTTCGCGCAGCGCGGAAATACGGTCGCCCGACAGCGGGTGCGTGCGATAGAAGCCGGCTTCGTCGCTCTGGCTGTAACCATAGCGATATTCCTGGTTGAGCAGCTTGCCGAAGAATTCGAGCGAGCCGCGACCCGAAATGCCCGCGTCCGACAGATATTGCGCGCCGGCGAAATCGGCAGAAGATTCCTGCGTGCGGCTGAAGGACAGGAAATTGCCCATTGCCGCTTGCTGGCCGGCCATCATGATTCCCATGGCCGCATCTCCCGCACCGGCCAGTGCGGCGCCGATCCCGGCGATCATCGACAGCAGCGATATGCGCGAAGCCGCGGCCATGCCTTCGCCGTAGCGCAGGATATGGCCGCCGGTGATGTGGCCCAGTTCATGGGCGATCACGCCCTGCACTTCCTCGGCGCTGTCGGCGGCGTCGATCAGCCCCGAATGGAGGTAGACCGCCTGTCCGCCCGCGACGAAAGCGTTGATCGATGGATCGTTTATCAGCACGATGTCGACATTGTCCGGCTCGAGGCCCGCGGCCTCGATCAGCGGGGCGGAAATCTCGTCGAGAAAGGCCTCGGTCTCGGCGTCGCGCAGGATCGACTGGGCGGCGAGCGGCTGCGCCGCAAGCGTTGCAGCTGCAAGGAAAGCGAGCAGGCGGGCGATCAGACGCATCGCGACTGCTTTAGGGGGTTTGAGCCTGAACCGGAACTGAAACCTCGGTGTGCCGCTGCGCGAAGGCGATTACCGCGTCATCCACATCGCGCGAACCGCGCCACGGGCTGGCAAGCGAGATCAGCGGGGCGTTGTGATCGAACGAATCGTAGAGCAGCGTTTCGACCGGTGCGCCCAGCTGGTCGAGCGCGGCCGCCAGCACGCGGGTGTTGCGCGGTTTGACCAGCGTGTCCTGTTCGCCATGGACCAGCAGCATCGGCGGCGCATCGGCACGCGCATGGTTGACCGGCTGGCTCTCGGGCCCGGCACCGACCGATCCGAATGCGGCTTCGCCCGACGGCCTGTCGAACGGGTAGAAATCATATGGTCCCGACAGGCCGATCACTCCGGCCGGGCGCACCCCGCTGGCTGCCAGCCAGCGTTCTTCCAGTGCCACCTGGACGACGTTGTACGCCCCCGCCGAATGCCCGGCGATCACGATACGCGCGGGATCGCCGCCATATTGCGGCGCCAGCCTGGCCGCTTCGGCAATCGCCGCCGCCGTGTCTTCGAGCATGGCGGGATAGCGCCCGTCCTCGCCCAGCCGGTACCCTGCCAGCACCGTCACGAAGCCTGCCGGCGCAATCGCACGGGCAACGAAGTCGTAATCGTCGGGATCGCCCCAGCTCCAGCTGCCGCCATGGACGAATACGAATACCGGCAGCGGGCCGGCCGCATCCGCGGGCGCATAGATGCGCAGCTTCTGTGCGGGATGTTCGCCATAGGTGGTCCGGGCGACCAGAGCGACATCGCGGCTGCCGCCCGTGACCCGGTCGAGCGCGTTGAGCACTGCGGGCCCGTTGGTGCGAATTGCCACCAGCAGCCCCGCTCCGGCCAGCAGGGCGACGGCGAGCAGTGCGATGAGGATTTTCATGCCCCGGCTCATTTCCGCGCCGGGTCGCTGGCCTCGACCGAATCGACGATGGCCGTTGCCTCGTCATCGGCCAGCAGGCCGATCGAAGCGAGGAACTGGTGACCGGTGTCGTAACTGTTGCCCAGCCACAGCGGCACATCGGCAGCGCGCAATTGGGCCTTGGCGTTCAGTTCCTCAGGGCTCATCGTCTCGCCGACCTTGCGGATGAAAATAGCTCGCACCTGCCCGGGGTTCGCCAGCGCAATATCGGCAAAGGCCGTCAGGTCGCCCTGGCTGTCGTCGCCGATAAGCGCAAACTTCAGATCGGGGAAGGTGCCGAGAATGCCCTCGATCGCGGTGCGTTTGTGCGCGCCATGGCTCGACGAACCGAACGTCGCGCGATCGAGCCCCCAATCGCGCAGCGCGATGGGGCCCAGCGGCAGGCCGCGGCCGCGGATATAGGTCAGCAGATAGCTGAACAGGTTCCACGGGCTGGACGACACATAGAAGAACGGCCGGTGCGTGGCCGGTTGCCGATCGCCGACATGGCCCGCGCCTTCGGCCAGCACCTCACCGCCGCCCAGCGCATTGTAGAAAACATCGGCGCCGGGCACGATGATGCGCTCTTCGGGCATCTGCATCAGCACGCGCCGCCAATTGCGCATCACCTTGCGGAAATCCCCGGTAATGCCGGTTTCGATTATCGTATCGTCGATGTCCGATATGACCGCCAGGCCGGTATCGTCGCCCGGGGCGAGGACATGCGCATCGATGCACTGGTCTTCGTCGCCGGTGTGCCAGTGGAAGACCACTGTTTCCCAGGCGGGGTGCTCGTCGTAATCCCATGCGGAATCGAACTCGATATCGAACCGGACGAACCCCTCCGCGTCGGTCAGGCCCCGGTGCCGCTGCGGCGGCGCGCCCGGCCGCGCGATCTCGAGTTCGACGGGCATGTCGGCGACCTCGTGGCTGGCGAACTGGCCGATCATCGTCTTCGCAGCACGCCAGCGGCTGCGTTTCTCGAACTTGCCGACGCGTGAGCGCAGGGCGCGTGCGGTAACGTGCAGGCGCTCGCGGTTGCGATAGCCGAGATAGGGCTGAATGCGGACGGGGGCGGTCGGAAGGAATGGCATGCGCCGGGCGCTAGCCGGAGCAGCGCGGACCCGACAAGCCTTTTCCCCGCTTTGCCCTGCTAGCCCAGCAGCTTGCGCGCGGCGCGTTCGACCAGCGGCACGTCGTCGGGCACTTCACCGATGATTTCCAGCGCCCCTTCGGGCGTGCGCCGCACCATGACCAGCGCGAATTCGGCGCCATCGTGTTCCTCGAGGTCGGCCATTTCGAGCGCGTCCGCGTCGCGCAGCTTCTGCGCCAGCGCAGGGCGAACGACCCGGCTGTCCTCGACCGGTTTGCCCTGCTCTTCCCGGCGCAGGCGGCGTTCCTCCTGGACCACGCCCTTCAGCCCGCCGTCGGCTTGGCGCAGGAAGCTGGCCAGTCCGCCCGGTTCGACCTGCCGGCGATGGGCATGGGTCAGCACGGCGGCGTATTCGGTCAGACGGGTCTTGTCGTAATCCGCCCCGAAGACGAGCTTCACCACCGGGGTCATCGGCGCGCGGTCCTGCTGGACCAAGCCGTTGTCGCTGAGCAGCGCCTCGAATTCGGCGCGATTGTCCTGCGCGGCAAGGCTGAAGTCATACGCACGTCCGACCGCTTCGTAGAGCGTCTTGCGGCTGCGGTCCTCGGTGTTCTGCGCGGCCTGCGCCATTTCGCGCGCGGCGGCGAGGCTGTCGTAAAGCCCGGCAGGCGGTTCGTCCGCGGCGCTGTCGGCTGGCTGCGGGGCCGGCGCCTCGTGTTCGGGAACGAAAATGTCGCGCTCCGCCGCTCCGGGCTTTTCCGCGAGGATCGAGAACTCGGCCCCCATCGGCTCGGCAGTTTCCTCGGCGTCGAAGGGCATGCCGGGCGCGGGTTCGAACGCCTGCGGCACCGGCGGCGGTGCCGGTTCGGCGGGTTCGAAGGCCTGCGGGATCGCCGCGCCGCCATCGAGCGAAAGGTCGATCGCCTTCTTCGTGCGATCGCCGCGATTGACCAGCGCGACCAGGCTGCTTGCCGTATCTTCATCGGCCAGGGGGTCGACCACCGAGTCGACATCGCCCTCGTCCTCTTCGTCGTCCCAGTCGGGCAGGCCGTAATCGGCAGCGGTCTTGATCGCGCTGTCGAACTCGCCGCTGTCGTCCAGTCCGTCATCGTCGCTGGGGGCGTTCGCGCCGACGCGGTTGCCCAGGGCGTCGACCCGGCCGCCGCCGCCAGCTGCCGCGGGCAGGCTCGCGGTCGGGAGATCGGCTGCGAATTCGTCGTCGAGATCGATTTCGTCATCGAGGTCGATGTCGGCGCCGGGCATCATCGAGCCGAAGGCGGGGCTCGGCAGGTTTTCACGATGCTGCAGCACGTGCGCGACGCCCAGCTCGAGCACTTCGGCCTCCGCTGCCTCGCGCGATGCGCGGGTCAGAGTTTCGGCGGTTTCGAGCGTGCGTTCGCTGTCGCTGTCGGCTTCCTCGGGAATGGCCAGCGACTGGTCGATCGCGAGCAACAGCTCGTCGGCGGTCTGCTGGTCGGCAATTTCCTTCCAGTTGATGACGCCATAGATGAAATCGACCGTCTGGCGGTCGCTCGAATAGGGCAGCAGGATCCCGCGGTAGAGCAGGGCGGCACCGCTTGCCCCGGTGAATTCCGCCTCGAACCCGATCGGCGCCTGGTTGGCAAGGATCTGCAGGTAATGGTCGGTAATCCGGCTCAGCACCGAGCGTCCGGGGACTGCCGAAAGCAGCGCGGGGCATGCGCCGGTCAGCCCGGCTTCGCTGGCCAGCTCGCGCCCAACGAAGCGCAGTTGCGGGTCGTCGATGTCGCCGGTCAGGTCGAGCAGGACCGAATAGGGGCCGAAATCGGGCAGCGCGTCGGGATCGAGGTCGGCGACCAGCGGCAGGTCGAATTCGCCGAGCAGGCTTGCCCAGTGATTATAGGCCCGCACCTGCATGCGGCGCTCATCCTGGCCAACCGGCGAGGGTGGCGGTTCGGGGACGGGGTCGAAGTCCTCGATATCGTCGTCGAAGTCCTCGTCCACATCGCGCGAGCCGAAAAAGCCGCCTAGCCTGTCTATCACTGCGTCTGTCCCCGAAGAGTTCTGCTCGTAGGGGGCCGCTATGCGACTGGCGCGGTAAACATCGGGTAAAGGAAATTAACCATGGGTCCCGAATGCCGCAGGCAAATGCGGGCGGTCTAGAGCATGTAACGCATCCGGATGGTCAGCTCGCGATCCTTCCCGCCGAGGTCGAGCGCGGCATCGGAGAAGCTCGGCGGACCCATGCGCACCTTGGCATCGCGCGAAAAGCCGAACCCTTCGCGGGGCATCATCCCCAGCGCGCGGTCGGCCTTGCCGTTGTTGTTCTCGTCGTGAAGCAGCGCGATCGCATAATGCCCCGGTTGGACGTGCCGGAAGGTGAACGAGACGCTGCCCTCGCGCGCCTGCGCCGTCGCGCCGAATGCGCCCGCCACGCCGCGGCAGCGCGGGAAGCTGTGTTCGTCCGCAGTCATGCAGGCGCGCACGATGCCCTTGGCGCTGCGCAGGTCGGTCACCGTGATCGTGATCGTCGCCCCCGGCGCTTGCACACTGGCAGCCGGGCCCGCCGGGGGAGCAGGCACCGCGCCAGCCAGCGCGGCGCCGGCCGGGATCAGGGCAAGTGCCGCCGCCCTCTTCAGGCGTTGGGGCTGAGCCCGCGATCGGTCCCGCAGGCGCGATCCCAGAAGCGAAAATAGAGGCCGTAATTGCATCTGTACTCTTCATGGTGACGCTGATGGTGGCTGGCAGTTATCACCCACTCGCCTAACTTGGAATGAACCAGTCGGCGCGGAAACATCTCCCACCCCATGTGATTGGTCACTCCCATGACCGTCATGATCAGCAGCACCGTGCCCAGCATGGCGACATGGATCGGGATCAGGAACACCAGCGCGGGGATGGCCACGGCACCGGTTATCGCTTCCCACGGGTGGAAACTCATTGCCGCCCAGGCGGTGGGCGGACGGCTGGCATGGTGGACCGCATGCATTTTCCGGAACCATTTGGGGCGGTGCATCAGACGATGGGTCCAGTAGAACCACGTGTCATGCGCCAGCAGGTACAACAGCACGGCAACGGGCAGATACCACAGCGGATAGGCATCCCACTGCGTGTAAATCCGGGTCCAGCCGTGGGTCTGCCATCCCCACGCGACGATGCCTGCCGGAACGCCGTAGATCGCTGCGGACGCCAGCGACCAGCCGATTTCGCGGCGGATCTGGGGGCCCAGCCGTGCGTGGTACCCCGGGCGCACCCGCGCGGTGACGAAGGCGAAGGCCCCGCTGGCGGCAAGATAGCGCAGCGCCACGATCGCGGTCATGGCGGCAGCGGACAGGAGAATGGCGGCCCAGGGCATGGGCCGACCCTAGCCCCGCGCGGCGCCGGGGGGAACAGGCGAAGTTCTACTCGGGCGTACCCCAGGGCGCGCATTGCGGATCGAGCGCCACGCGCGCCCGGCGCAATGCCGTTCGTGCGAGCCGTTCGACCTCGAGCTTGCGGCGCGCGGCGGCCAGCGGATGGAGCGGGGCGGGACGGACAATTTCCCCGTCATAGCCATCGGCCACGACGATGCCGCAGCAATCGGGGCGATATGCGTCGCCTTCGAGCGGGCTGCGATCCATCCCCGGGGGCAGGGCCCAGAAGAAGCGGTCGCAGAAATCGAGATAATCGGGCCATTTGCCATCGCCCAGCAGGTCGCCCCGCTGGACCTTGATCTCGACGATGATCACCTGCCCCTTGGCGTCGATCCCCATCATGTCCGCGCGCCGCCCATTGCGCAGCGGCATTTCGGTGAGGCACCAGATATCGTTGCGCGCAAACAGCCGCGCTACGCCGCGGGCGACGTCGCTTGCCGTGGTGGCTGCCAGGGTTGATTCGCTCATGCCCCCGAACTGGAACATAGGAGGAACGTGGTCAAGGGTTGGGGCAGGAACACTTCACGCTGCGCACGGACACGCCTAGCGTGCCGGGGAGAAGTGGCTTCAGGCGGTCTCGACCAGCTCGCCGATGGCGCAGCGCGCCGCGTGGAATTCGCGCCACAGCGTCAGCGCCGCGGCGGTGGTGTCCTGGCCCTTGGCGGTCAGCGCCAGCAATGCGCGCAGGCCCGGTTGCATGAAGGCGGCAATGTCGTCGATGCCGCGCGCTGCCATGGCATAGTGCCAACCGCCCTTGCACGCCGCGCGTTGCGGCAGGTCGGCGACTTCGGGTGCGATCGTTTCGCGGCCCAGCTGGGCGAGAACACCGACCGCGGCCGCTGCTTCATGCACTGCTTCCCACTGCTCGGTCACCAGCGCGGGGTCGGGCTCGCCCGCGGTCCCGGTATCGGGCGACAGCATGGTGGCTTCGGCCAGGTCGAACTCGTTGGACAGCGCATTCATGCTGGCGGAGGTACGCGGGCAATCTTGCAAAAAGCCTAACGCGCGGCGGCACCAGGCTGGGCAAAGGCCGTTTTAGCACTGGCGAGCATGAATACGCTTTGCTAAGCGCTCCCCTCGCCACGGCGACCAGCACCCGTAGCTCAGCTGGATAGAGCGCTGCCCTCCGAAGGCAGAGGCCACAGGTTCGAATCCTGTCGGGTGCGCCAGCTTTTCAATGACTTAGCGAAGCGTCGCTCGTTCCGTATGGAATGAGTATGGAAAACAGGGGGGACAGGCTGGCTCAGGTTCCGTGTGACCTGCTGTGCTCGCAATCTGACAATCCTGGCGCGGCTAGCAGTCCAGATGATCGCGGGTCCTACCTGCCGATTGCGCTCGCATGAAGCGCTAGCTGACCGCTTTTTCTCCGGCTGAGCCGTTTCCACGCATTAGGTTCAGTTAGAAGTTACAGTCTGAGCCACGGCGGCTTGGCAGCTTGAGGCAGGCGAATTGTACGGATCGCAGACCACTCGCGGACAATGGCGAATTTTGATCGCTATTTCAGAACCTTGTCGCGCAATGAGTTGGCTACGGATCGGCGCAAACCCGCTCAACTCGTAGGCGGGTGACTTTCGCCCAAACCACTATTCTCCAAGGTTTAGAAGGCCTTACATCCCGAAATCGCGGGGTAGGGTGTGCTTGCCAAATTCCCTGATTGCGACGCGCTGACCGGTGTGAACTGACTGGTGATCTATGGGGCCCAACGCCATGGTCATCAGTGCAGCGTGAGCAACCCGCATCCCGCAAGCCCAAGATGCTTGGCGCTGTATCTGGTTGTCGCTAAGTCTCGCGAAGGCAGGAGGGTGCAAGCGCCAATGGACGTTCAAGGTTATCTATCTGAAATTCGTGCGCTCTACGCCAGTGGCCAGACAACCGAACACAGTTTCCGCCCTGCTTTGGCGAAGCTGTTCGCGTCGATCGATCCCGCCATTATTGTCATCAATGAGCCCAAGCATATTACCGATGTCGGCGCGCCTGATCTCGTGTTCCAGCGCGGGGATGTCGCCATCGGCTGGTGCGAGGCCAAGGACATCGGCAAGGACGTTCGCAAGTTCGCCGCCAATGACTATAGCAAGGGCCAGAAGGAGCGATACCGCAAGGGTCTGCCCAATCTGATCTACACGAACGGGCTGGACTTCGAATTCATTAGGGATGGCGAAGCGGTGGATTTCATCACTATTGCCGACCTGATCCCGACCATGCCCGCAAGGCCGGACAGCTTTGCGCTCTTGGAAAATCGGCTACGCGACTTCGCTCACGTCACGCCACTTAGCATCACGTCATCCAAGCGGCTGGCGGAAATGATGGCGGGCAAGGCCGCCATTATCAAGGACATCATGGGCCGCGCTCTGGCGGCCGATATGAAGGCAAAGGAGGGAGGCCAGCCAGCTTCCGATCTGATCGGACAGTATGAGGCGTTCAAGGCCAACCTGATCCACGACATCACGGTTGATGAGTTTGCAGACATCTACGCCGAGACAATTGCCTACGGGCTTTTCGCGGCGCGCTTACATGATGATACGCCGGCCACTTTCACACGAGGCGAAGCGCTGGATCTCTTGCCCAAGTCCAATCCGTTCCTGCGCGAACTGTTCATCTACATCGCGGGGCCGAATCTGGACGAGCGCCTACGCCGCGTCATCGATGAACTGTGCAACGTCTTCTGCGCCACGAACATGGAACAAGTGCTTCGCCACTTCGGGAAGGTGACGGCGCGGCAAGACCCATTCCTGCATTTCTACGAAGTGTTCCTGGCCGAATACAACCCGGCCAAGCGCAAGGCGCGGGGCGTTTGGTACACGCCTGAGCCGGTCGTGAATTTCATCGTTCGTGCTGTCGACGAAGTGCTCAAATCCGAGTTTGGTCTGGCAGACGGGCTTGCTGATACCAGCCGCATTCCGATTGACTGGGACACAGGCCAAACGGACAAGAGCGGCAAGCCTGCGACCATTAAGAAAGAGGTACACCGCGTCCAGGTTCTCGACCCGGCGACCGGCACCGGCACCTTTCTTGCCGAAGTCGTGAAGCTCGTTTCTGAGCGGGTTAAGGGCGTCGCGCCTGGCCAATGGTCGAACTATGTCGAGCAAGACCTAATCCCGCGCATTCACGGCTTCGAATTGCTCATGGCAAGCTATGCCATGTGCCACATGAAGCTGGACATGATCCTGACCGGGTTAGGTTACAAGCCATCGAACAAGCCGCCCCGGCTGGGTGTATACCTGACCAACTCGCTGGAGGAAGGCGAGCGCGTGGAACAGACGTTGTTTGGCCTCTCGCGCGCCATCGCAGAGGAAGCGAAAGCGGCCAGCGACATCAAGCGCCAGACGCCCATAATGGTGGTGATTGGAAATCCGCCCTACTCGGGCCATTCGTCAAACAAGGGTGCTTGGATTGAAGGGCTTATGGCTGACTACAAAGTCAGTCCTGAATTGAAGCGACCAGCTCAGGCGAAGTGGCTCTCAGACGACTACGTCAAATTCGTTCGTTTCGCCGAGCACATGATCGAAAAGAACGGCGAGGGCGTCCTCGGATATATCACCAATCACGGCTATCTTGATAATCCAACTTTCATGGACATGCGGCGGCATCTTCAAGAGACATTCGACCGCATTTACGTTCTCGACCTTCACGGCAACGCCAAGAAGAAAGAAGTGAGTCCGGATGGTTCGCCGGACAAGAACGTTTTCGACATTCAGCAAGGCGTTGCCATCGTTGTAGCGTTGAAGCGTGGGGATACAGGGAAGTCGAAGCAGCCCGCCAAGGTGTTCCACGGTGAACTTTGGGGGAACCGGGAATCAAAGTACGAAACTCTTTGGGAGGGCACCCACGGAGCCTTAATGGCGGAAGACGTTTCGCCCGATTCTGCACCTTGGCGCTTCAAGCCAACGGACAAAGCGCTGGAGAAAGCGTATCAATCAGGCTTCTCTATCGCTGATTTGTTCTCGCCAAACGGCCGTCCAGCCCCCGGTATCGTCACAACGCATGATCAATTCGCAATCTCATGGAGCGCCGAGGAGGCGGCGAATAAAGTCGAAATTCTTCTTTCGACTGAAGATGAGGCTGAGGCCCGCCAGCATTTCCGACTCTGTTCGCAAAGCCAATGGAATTACACCGCCGCAAAGGCCGCTTTGGCGGAAGAGGGATGGCGGGAGGAGATAATTCCAGTTGCCTACCGACCGTTTGATACGCGCTTCACGGTGTATAATTCCCACGTTGCAGTGCATCGACGCGAGCGGGTGATGGCTCATATGGTTGGTCGAGACAACTTGTCACTCTTGGCGACCAAGGCGGTTCGCGACAATGTCTATGCTCACTGCTCAGTAGCCGACAAATGCAATGAGGTCATTTATCTGTCTGGGGTTTCAGCTTCAAACGCTATGTGCCTCCCTCTCTACCTCTATCCTGAGGAAAGCACTCTCGACCAGACCATCCGCATCAATTTTGATCCAAAGCTTTATTCCAAGATCCGCAAGACGGCTGCCCTGACAAGGGCAACCGCCCCGCCCGATGGCACAGGCGCTTTCCGCAAATCGACGGGCGAAGCTCGGCCCGATGAAGTGAAGGTGTTCGATTACGTCTATGGCGCGTTGCATTGTCCGGCTTATCGCAAGACCTATGCCGACTTTCTGAAAGCTGGCTTCCCGCGTATTCCCTTCCCGCCATCGCCGGAGGTATTCCGCAAGGTGAGCGAGCAAGGCGAAGCGCTGCGCCGCCTGCACTTGATGGAAGACGCGGCCATCGGCGAAGCCAAGTTCCCCTTTGAAGGCGAAGGCGACAGCGTTGTCGACAAGCCCCGCTTCGAAGGTGGCAAGGTCTGGATCAACAAGGACCAGGGCTTCGCAGGCGTCCCCGCTATCGCGTGGGACTTCCCCATCGGCGGTTACCAGCCCGCTCAGAAATGGCTAAAAGACCGCAAGGGCCGCGCACTGTCATGGGATGACATTCGCCACTACCAAAAGATCATCAAGATCCTCGCTGAAACTGACCGGATCATGCAGGGCATCAAGCTGCCCCTTGATCCCTGAAATAACAATCCGACTCCCAGAGCATGGCTCGGATCGTGTTTGCAGTACCCCTACGGATCTAGTCGCGCGTCGGTCAGGCCAAGCCTCGCACGTGTTCTGATAGAAGGCGGTCAAGCCTTGCGTTCACTCCACCGCATCCTTGCCCGACATCCTCAGCAAACCTTACGTAGGCGGTAACCCGAGCTTCGCTCCAATCCGGTGGCGAGGATTTTAGGTCACGCAAATTAGCGATTTTGTCTGCAATCTTTATCATTTTCGCACCGTCAGACTTTCCGAGAGCATTCAAAACCTGGAGACGCTTTCGCTCGGCCTTGGGCAGGCGCTTGTCGTCAGTCACCTCCCTGACCATTCCTCTGACCCTTTGGCCGAATTTTACCGTCACTTCCCCGAACGTGGTGCACGTGTCCTCGACGGTGTCATGCAATACCGCCGCGATAAGGACGTCGACGTCGTCCACCCCGCTTTGAGCTAGGATGTTTGCCACCTCGAGGGGGTGGTTGATGTACGGAGTGGCGTCGGCGTCCTTACGGCGTTGGTGACGGTGCCGATCGGCCGCGAAGCTGGCTGCCTCAATCAGGCGTGCGAGGTCAGTATTGGGTGGGGTCGTCATTCGAGAAGCTCCGTTCGATGTTATCGGTCAGGCATTGGAAAAGGACATTAATGGCTTGGGGCTTCGAGCTTGGTTCAAGGGCCAGCATGCCGGTCGCCTCGAGGACGGTACGGGTCCAGCCGGCAGACCTGAGTATCGGCTCCACCACAAATCGACGTTTGACGGAGTGCCAGCGCTTGAACTCGCGCTCTTGCTGCTCGAAGAACATATCAAGCTGAGTGTCGAAGATCCGGCGGCGATAGATCACGCAGAGCAAATCCCACGGGTAGAGAAGTTCGCTAAGCTCGGCACTGGCACCGTCCCCCAGCGAATTGGGCGGGTGCCGATTCGGAAGCAGGAGGGTGTGCGCGTAGAGGTAACGCTCGCGACACGCCCAGACGAGGTCGACCAGTTCGCGTTCAGCAGAGCGCCTTTGATAGCGGGCAAACTCCTCGACGTTGATCGACGTATCGGACACGTGCAACCGACGTCCGGGCAACGGGTAGAATTGGAGCCAGGGCCACGAGGAAAATTCGCTTTGGACATGGCAGTTCATCGGCAGTCTCCAAGAGAAGCCGAGCCTCTGCGTCGCTGGTACGAACCCCAACAGAGCGCAAGGGCTCGGGTTCGTTTTCAGCGACCTGACGGTGTCAGGATGGCGGATCGATTACGTGTCCGACGGGTCGGAACTCATACTCGATCAAGGGCAGCATACGACGATTCTACTGCTTTACAACAGACACTTCTGTTCTAGGTGTGGAGCGCGACTAAGGACACGCAAGGAACGAGTTCCGAACATGATTAGTCCGGGTTGCCTGATCTCTTGAACTGGCGCCCCCGGCAGGACTCGAACCTGCACCGTAAGGGATAGAAGCCCTTTGCCCTATCCAGTTGGGCGACGGGGGCGTCCACGATCCGCACGACGACTGCAAAATCGTATTTCCGCATTTGTCGTTACAGAGGATTGATTGTTATGTATCTTGCTTGGTCGTGAGGCAAGCGATTGTAGGTCATCAAGTCTAGGATCGCTCGTGATCGCGTTCACCATGGGGGGTGATGAAGTGCGAACGAATACGGTAATGCTCTTGGCAATTTTCGCTGCAACTTCACTGTCAGGCTGCGCTGGCAAGATGCAGTGGGTAAAGAATTTCGAGGCAGCGACAGAACGCCAAACCGCCTCGCGAGAGTGTGTGAAGGCCGGATGGGCCATCGAGAATCCTCGCCATGAAGAATGCATTCAAAACACCGTTATTGCCCTCCGTGAGCAGCAACGCATCCAAGCCGAACGAGACAGGGAGAACCTTGCGGGATTGCTCATTCTCGGGGCAGCGGGATACGGTGCGTCGCAAGAGTATTCAGCACCTTCGCCACAACAAGCCTTGCCACCCAACACCGGCCAAACATCGTTTGCTTCGCCTAGCCAATCGTCGGTAGGCGGTCAGGCAACTATGCGCCTCTGCCCGAACGGCAGTTACGTCTATGGCACTGAATGCCGGTTAGCACCCAACGGACAGTATCTGCCTGGGCCAGCAACGCTCGCACCGAATGGGCAATATGTGACGGGTCGCCCACAGATCGCCCCTGACGGAACTTATGTTGGTGGCAATGGCCCCGTCCGAATTTGCCCGGATGGCAGTTACGTTTCCGGTTCTCGCTGTATCCTGACCCCCGACGGAAGCTATGTCGGCGCGCCGTGACTTCGAGCCTAAGGCTCAGCATTTGACGTACCAGTTCCCCATTTCCTTCGCGGCCTGTTCAAGGGTCTTGAGGGCAAGCCGATAGTCGGCACGGTCCATCGCCAGATCGAGTATTCGTTGAAGTTGCCGCATTCGGTACGCGCAATGGGAAATAGCGACCTCGCCCAACTCGTTCTCACAGCGTTCGCGCACGATCCGGTGATAATCTAGCCAACGGTGTGACCCGGCAAACTGGAACGACATAGGGTCATAGGCTCGGACGTGTCGCGGGGTAAGGGTGACATCGAACTCGGCGGCAACTAGGTCGGCCACCTCGGCATGGGTCTGATAGCAGGCGAGATGCTCGACGATCCGGCGTTTAACGGCATCAGGGAGACGTCTCATTGGGTAAGCCCAAGGTAAGTTGCCACCCCCTTGAGGACGTGCCTGACCCCGTTCCCATGCAGACCCACCAAGGAGCAGGAAAGCCCAATTCCAATCGGCCGGAAAACACCAACTGCGCCACCCCCGTGACCCTTCCCCCTTTCGCTGGAGACGTTCTTGTCGAGGTCATAGTGACGACCGTGAACACGATGATAGAACGGCCTAGGAGGATCGAACCTCCTTGAACGGGATAGAAGCCTCGTTTCTAAACACTCGGCTAATACCACTCTTCGACCGCAACTGTGGTGCTTCGGTTCGAAGACTCGGGCAATGGCCGACTGGACAAACCAGCACGCCCTGCGGAACCCCCGTCCTTGGGCCAGGCAAATATCGTTCTTGCGGGCAATCTCACCCGCACCACCACCACCCCACTCCCTATAAGGGAGGTGGGGGTGGTGGGGATGGGGTTCAGCGCTGGCCATCTTCCCTACTTTCCCCACTTTCCCCACCCCACTTTTCAGGGTGGGGAGGACGTCCAATCTCGCTCGGAGAGACGGGTTTGCCGACGATGGCAAACGGGCGTTCATTGCCCTTGTCGTCGCGGCGTTTTTCGGTTGCCAGCGCGCCGTTCTGGAACCATGTCCGCAGGATGGCCTTGATGCGTCCTTTCTCGGTTTCGAGGGACAAGCCTGCCACGGCGGCGACAAGGTTGCCTACCCAATCCTTGGCCTGCACGCTCTCGCGCCAGTCGCCAGCTACTAGCCCTTGCTGGACCATGTAGAGGTGCCATGTAGTTAGGCCATGGAACACGTCCGGCTTTTCCCATAGGCAGGCAACGCCGACATAATCGGCGGGCTCGCTGCCATCGCCGTTATCGAGGCACTGACTTTCCAGCTTGATCCATGTGGCAGCATCGGAAGGCGCGCGATTGGCCTTACCGGTATCGATGCGCACCAGCGAGCGGCGTACCGCCGGCTCCGCAATGCCCAGTTCCTCGGCTTCAGCCTGGCTCATCGCATTAAGTGGCAGCACGATGCGCGCAGCATCCCGCAAGGCCACCGCGCCGCGTCCGTCCTCTGCCGTCACCTCGCGCCCACCCATTTTTTTGGTGTGATGCACTAGAACAATTGCAGAGCCGGTTTCCTGGGCCAGCCGCTTCCACCGCTTGGCGATGGCGTCGATTGCTCCATTGCTGTTTTCTTGGACGGCATGGCTGGACACGAAAGGATCCACGATCACTGTTGCAATGCGCAATTCGCTGATTGTCGCGGCGAGCTGTGCAAACACGTCCTCTGCCAGCGTAAAGCCGTCGCGGTCCTCGCTTGCCGTGCAGAGCGGCTGGACAAGCCCGCTATCAAGGTGGAGCCGGTCCCCGCACTCGTCGGGGCCAATGCCATGATAGGCGCAGGCAGCGGACATTTGCCGCTCCAGTTCGTCGGTCCCGTCCTCAAGGTTGAAGATCCACACCGCTTGCGGCCCGCGATGCAGGGGCTTGCCCAAGAGCGGCTGTCCGCTGGCGAGACAAAGCGCAATGGTGTTGCCGATCGTGCTCTTGCCGGTGCCGCCCGGTGCGATAATCGCGGTCACTTCGCCGCGCAGCAACCAATGGCCCATGAGCCATTGACGCCGTGGGAGCGAAGCGGGATCGGGCCAGCGATAGGGGGTGGCGCGCAAGGCTGTATGCCCATTGATGCGCGCCGCCGCTTCGTCCGGCTGAAGCGCGGCAAGGTCCATGGGCCGGGGTGCGGTTGCTGCCATCCTCATTCCCCCAGCCGCGCCGCTTCGATGCGACCGGCAACATCGCCGCGCGGAATGTCCGCAAAATCGGCGCTGGAGTCCGCTGGGCACGTTTCCGGCGTTGGAATAGCTACAACCCCGCCAATGGCCTGAGCGGCCTTTCTGGCGGCCCTCAGCCCGATATTCTCCGATAGGTGACGGTCATCGTCCGCCGCGATCACAAGTTCGCGCGTCGGGAACAGTTTGCGCATGGCCCGCGCCACCGCTTCAAGGTTGCGCGCCGACATGGCAGCGACAACGCCAAAGCCGGTTGCCGAATGGACAGCCGCCATGGTGGCAAAGCCTTCCCCGATAACCAGCGGGCCAGCCGATGGCCTGCCATCGCTCAGGTGCACGCCATGGGGCCAGAACAGGCCCGCCGTGCGCGCGTCCTTGCCGAACAGCTTGAAACCATCGGGCCGGATGCGCTGGACGTTCCAAAGGCGAAAGCCGGGATCAAACATCGGCACCAGCAGATTGCGCCCAACTTGGCGGATGCCGAACGGCTCCAGCAACTTGGCGACGAGGTAGGGGTGCGAAGGATCGGCGCGGCTGGCGTTGCGCCACAGGTCCGCCGCGCACTGTGCCGCCGATTCCTCAGCCGCCAGCCGCTCGCGTTCGCGGGCAAGTTTGGCCTGTCGGATCGAGCGCCGTTCCGTGGCTGTCAGTTCGCGCCCGCCATCTGCCGCTAGAAAGCCGTCTGCGCGCAGCATTTGCTTGACCGCTAGCGCATCGGTCTGAGTGCCATTGTAGCACGCGACAAGGCAACCATCGGGAGCGTGCGCGCTGGCCTTGATCGCTGTTCCCCGGTCGCGGGTAGAATGGCCCGGCGTCGGGATCAGCGCATTGCCCTTGCAGACCTTGCCGCTATAATGGCGCGCTATCGCTTCAATATCGACTATCATGGCGCAGCCGTCCCTCTGCTAGCCGCGCAAGATATGGCTCGCCAATATAGAGGGCGATCAGGGGCGGGATTGTTTGCGATTGCAGGGTGCAAGATCTAAGAGCATCACGGAACTGGCCGCCACAGCTATTCCGCGATGCCCGCGCTTCATTCGCGCGGGTTTCGCATTTTTGAGGCATGGCTTATGCCTCCGGCTGAAATGTCGGCAGATCGGCTAAAAACGCCTCTAGGTCGGGAACCGCGATGAGCGTGCGGCGTCCAGCTTTCCGTGCTTGAAGGTCGCCCCGCTTCAATGCGAGGTAAATTGCAGAGCGTGACATGCCCGATGCGTTCACAGCTTCGGGCACGGTCATCATGAGTCGTTCCGTCATCTTTTCTATCCCGCAAGGTCCGAGCGGGATTGCCCGAACGTTGCGGGACAATCAGGTGACCTGAAGGATTGTCCAAAGCAAACTTCAAACTGGAAAATTCGTGACCTAGGCGAGCAATTCTTGGACGCGCTTCTCGACCAGATTTTTGTAGCTCGCCGGATCAACTGCTTTGCGGAGCAACCTGATTGACTGAACCTCGGTCCGGATTTCTGATGCCGCATATGGGCGTTCGAAATCTGCTATTTCGCCGGACTTCCCACCATTATACAGCTTGCGGTGCCAGCGCTTGATCGTCCCTAATGGACGCCCAGTCTTTTCCGAGATCTTCGTAGCTGCCGCGTGCGGGTTAGAAGAGTCTGGCAGCATGCAAAGCAACTCGAGAGCTAGAATAATCGGCACCCATTCCGCCTCTTTCGTCGACAACGTGCAATGCCTCTTAGACGGATCGGCCTGCAACCAGTGAAGCGTCCTTCCTTTCTCCACGCTCGCAATCTCGGTGATCACGAATTTGAGGGCCTCAAGTATCTGCGGCTGCTGCTGAAAGAGCGGCATGGCGTGGAGCATTCTGAATATCTCGGACAGATAATCGGTTGCCGCTATGCGGATTTTGGCCTTGGCCTGCGCGTCTATCTCGTCTGTGCTATCGCGCGTCGGGTCATCGAAAGCGGCTCGTGCGTTCGCTAGCCTTTCGGCGGGCGCAACCAGTCTTTGGTTGAGTTCTGAGACCCAATCTAAGGGGCCTGCGAGCCCGAAAGCGAAGATGAAAGCGTCTGCTATCTCTTCTTGTTCCTCCTCGGAGGCGAAACCATCGTCATGCGACGACGTCACAGCGCCAACTCACCTAGCGCCTTCACCGCTGCATCGCTGGCGAGGTGCCCATAATGGCGCTCGATCATCTCAGCACTGGTGCCCGAAATCTGTGCGATGGTGAGTAGTGGCAATCCCGCGCTCACAAGGTCCGTTATGGTGCTGTGCCGCAAGGTGTAGGCGGTGGCATCGGCTGGTAGCTCGGCGGTAGTTACGGCGGTTGCAATGGGCCGTTTCCAGCTATCCTTATCCCATGCCTTGCCGTTAGCGCGCATAAAGAGTGGAGCGCCTGGCAGCTTGTTCTTGGCCTGTTTGGCGAGCAATCGCGCTGCTTCCTGCGGTAACTGAATGCGGCGCGGTTTCCCGGTCTTGTCCTTACCAATGGTGAGTTCCGCCGTGCGCTTGTCGAAGTCGCCAGCCGTGAGCGCCGCCATTGCGCCGGGACGAAGCGGCAGGAGGCACAGGGCGTGGACAAACGGCGCTGCCTCTGCATCGGTGCTTTCGATCAGTTTCTTGCGCTGTTTGCGGGGCAGATAGAGCGTGCGGCGTCCATTGGCGTTGGGGATGGCTTTCAAGGCTTCCTGCCAAGCCGCTTCGCTATTTGGTGCGCCGGGCGACAGAACCTTGCTCAAGGCTGCTCGCAGCACAGCCATGTCGCGATTGACGGTCGAGGGTGCCCGCTCGCGCTCAACTGGATTGCCCTTCTTGCGTCGGCTCACCAATGCCGGTTGCGCTGCCAGCCGCTCGCGCCATTCCTTCACGTGACGACGACGAAGCTTGTCCAGCTTCACCTTGGCGATTGAATCCTCATAGACGTAGCGCTTGAAGCGCTGCTCGGCCTCCGGACGGTCCTTGGCATACTCGCGGCAGGCATCGGCTACCGTCTCGATCTTGGCGCGGATTTCGCCGCCCGATTCCACAAGCTCGGCAAGCTTCTCGGCTTCCTTCTTTGCCGCCGCAAACATCTCGTTGCCGGGGAGAATCCCGAAATCGCCGAGGGATTTGACCTGATACTTGTTCGTGTCCTCGTCATAGACGCGAGCGATCCATGTGCCTTTGCCGCCGCGCTTGGAGGGTCGGAAGCCAAGGAAGCATCCGGCGCGCAGCCTTTGCCAATGCGGCTCGCGTTGCACTTTCAACCGCTCCCGGTTGCCTACTTTGCTCAGGTCCAATGCCACTGCCAATTCCCTCATTCCGCTTTGTATGGAATGCGTATGGAATACATATGGGGATAAGCAGATACAAGCGGGGATACAGAATGGCTGTAATTCAATGGCTTCGGCGTTTCAGCTTGTCCCGGATTGTTCATAAACTCTGCACTCCGAAGGCAGAGGCCACAGGTTCGAATCCTGTCGGGTGCACCACGCGTCAGCTTGGGAAGTATCACGAAACGAATTGCCGTTGCGACATTTCGATGCTGGCGCGAACGGAAATCGGCGGCTCTTGCAGGCTTCCTGCACACAAAGCTTCGGTGCATCTCAACTCGCAGCTGCGCTGCATCATACTCAGTCTATTTCAACCGATCCATGATCTCGGCACTCGCCTGGAGCCCGCCGGTTTCGAATCTCATGGGAACATGACTATGGTATCCGAGCACCTGCAAGCATCTGACATGGTGAGGGTAGACACGCGCCGCCGATGGTGGGTTGCGAACCGCTACTGACAGCTATCCTCAAGCCAAGAAACCTGTGCCCCGCCATTACAATATGACGAAAATGCCCTAGGTATGCGCCCGCGGGGCGGATTAAGGCACAAGGTTGATGGACCGGCAAATCTACAATTTCGACAGCCTGCCCATGCGCAGCACTCCCCCGGCAGCGCCCCAGCGCCGGTCGGTCTACCGTGCACCGCAGACGCGCGAGCCGCGCATCGGCATCATCTATAATCCGCGCAGCCACCGCAACCAGGGGCAGGACCTGGCCTGTGCCGGCGCCGACACCGTCATGGTCGCGCAGCCGCGCACGCGCGAGGAGATCGCGCATGCGCTGGCGGGGTTTGCGCGGGACGGGATCGATTTCCTGATCATCAACGGCGGCGATGGCACGGTGCGCGACGTGCTGACCATGGGACAGGCGGTGTTTGCCGACCGCTGGCCGGCGATTGCCGTCTTGCCCAAGGGCAAGACCAATGCGCTCAACGTCGATCTCGGCGCCCCGGCCGACTGGTCGCTCGAAGGGGCGATCGAGGCCTACGGTTCCGGTCGGCGGCTGGTCCGCCGCCCGCTGGCCGTGAGCCGCGAAGGCCATGACGATCCGACCATGCTCGGGTTCATCTTCGGCGCGGGCGCGTTCACGCTGGGTATCGAGGCCGGCCAGGACGCGCATTCGCTGGGCTTCTTCAACAGCCTTGCCGTGGGGGCGACCAGCGCATGGGGAATCCTGCAGGCCCTGTTCGGGACCGACCGCAACAAGTGGCGGCGAGGGACGCCAATGCAACTCGATTTCCTGCCCTCGGGCAAGCCGGTGCCGCGCTCCGCCTCGGGCGATCCCGCGCGGCGCCACGTGTTGCTGGTCTCGACGCTCAAGCGCATGCCGATGGGCATCCAGCTTTACGGGCCCGAACGGTCCGGCTTCAAGCTGGCCGTACTCGATCGTCCGCGCCGCTCGGTGCTGGCGATATTGCCTGCAGTGCTCATGGGGTGGCGGCCGAAATGGCTGTCCCGCGCAGGATTGCACCAGCTCGATGCCGAAGGGCTGGCTGTCGATGTGGCCGAACCCGTCATCCTCGACGGGGAAGCCTTTCCGCCCGGGCGCTACCGCGTCGAACAGGGCCCGGAACTCACTTTCGTTAGCACGTGAGCGAGACCCTCGCCAATCGCATCGCAGCCGCACTCGAGCGGCCGGTCGACGCTGCGGTCGCGGCCTACGCCCGCCGGCTCGGCGAGGAGGCGGGTGCGCAGGCGGTCCTGTTCTACGGGTCGAACCTGCGTACCGGATTGCTTGACGGCGTGCTCGATTTCTATGTGCTCCTGCCCGGCGACCAGCGCGAGGCGATCTGGCCGCGCGTCAGCTACCGTGAATGGGATCATGCAGGGGTGCGGCTCAGGGCCAAGATCGCCACGCTGTCGCTCCAGCAGTTCGCGCAGGCCGCGAACGGCGGATCGCGCGATACGACGATCTGGGCGCGGTTCGTGCAGCCGTCGGCGCTGGTGTGGTCCGCCCATGACGAGGCGCGTAGCCAGGTGCTGGCAGCGCTCGGTGCGGCAGCCATAACCGCAGCGCGGCTGGCGGCGGCGGTCGGCCCATCACGCGGCACTGCGGAGGATTTCTGGCGGGCGCTGTTCCGTGCGACCTACCAGGCCGAATTCCGGGTGGAGAAGCCGGGGCGCGAGAACGCCATCCTCGAGGTGAACGCGGCGCATTTCGATGGCCTGCTGCCGCTTGCCTGGGACGCGGGCGGGATCGCCTTTGCATGCCATGATGGCCTGTTCGAGCCCGCCCTGCCGGCGGCGAAGCGCGCGCGCGTGCTGCAGTGGTGGCGCCGCCGCGCACGGCTGGGCAAGCCGCTCAACCTGCTGCGGCTGGCCAAGGCCACCACGACCTTCGATGGCGCTGCCGATTACGCCGCGTGGAAGCTCCAGCGCCACACCGGTATAACGCTCGAAGTCACGCCGTTTCGCGCGCGGCATCCGTTGCTCGCAGCGCCCGGTGCGCTGTTCGAACTGTGGCGCAAGCGCCGCGCTCAGCGGTAGCGCATGCGGATCGACATCGTTTCGACACCCGTTCCGACATCGAACCGGGTCTTGGTGTAGCTCGGCTTGCCGAGGTTCCAGATGTTGATGCTGGGATTGTTCGACATCGCCCCGCCGTCGGCGAAGATATCGGTATCGCCATTGCCGTTCACATCGTGGCGCACCGCGATGGCATAGGTCCCCGGTTTGGGCACGGGCATGCAGAAGGTCATCGATCCCGCCTTGGCGGGCGCTTCCATGCGGTAGATCCACTTGCCCTTCTCGAGCCAGTCTTCCTTCGTCCCGCGATAGTTCTGGATACGGATCGTGCCCTTGCTTTCCTTGATGTCGGTCACGGTGACGCGGACCGCGGGGCCTGCGCCTGCTGCGCATTTGGCGGCATCGTTGGTGATTTTCTGGCGATATTGCGCTTCGGCCGGGGCCGGGGCTGCGAGCCCGGCGATGGCAAGCGTGGCAATGCCGACGGTGGCGACGAGATTGCGGTTCATAGGATCAGGGTCCGTCTTCAACTGGAAAGGGTTCGGCGCGCATGCGCCCGATCGGCTGTTTGTTCTCCGATATGACGTGCGGTTTATCAAATCGCGCTGAATTAGGCCTGAATTCCCTGCCCCGGCGCTCATCCAGCGCGTGGTCAATGTGGAAAAGGCGGGACGGGTCGCTTGTTAACCCTCGTTTCGCGCGCGTAGGGCTGGCCCAGGCTATCCTGCGACCCGAGGCCCCACGCCCGCCATGACCACCCCGCTGATTTCCCCGTCGATCCTGTCTGCCGACTTCGCTGCGCTGGGCGAGGAAGTGCGCGCCATCGACGCTGCCGGGGCGGACTGGATCCATGTCGATGTGATGGACGGCCATTACGTCCCCAATATCACCATCGGCCCCGCTGTGGTGAAGGCGCTGCGCCCGCATACCGACAAGCCGTTCGACGTGCACCTGATGATCGCGCCGATCGATCCCTATCTCGAAGCCTTCGCCGAAGCCGGCGCGGATATCATCACGGTCCATCCCGAAGGAGGGCCGCATATCCACCGCACGCTGCAGGCGATCGGCAATCTGGGCAAGAAGGCAGGGGTCGTGCTCAATCCCGGCACGCCGGTCGAGACGCTGAACTACATCCTCGAGGATGTCGATCTGGTGCTGGTGATGAGCGTCAATCCCGGCTTCGGTGGGCAGAGCTTCATTCATTCGCAATTGCGCAAGGTCGAGGCGATCCGTGAGCGGATCGACAAACTGGGCAAGCCCATCCATCTCGAAGTCGATGGCGGGGTCAACGCCGAGACCGCGCGACTGTGTGTCGATGCCGGCGCCGATGTGCTGGTGGCCGGTTCGGCGACCTTCAAGGGCGGGCCGGAGCGCTATGCCGCCAATATCGCCGCGCTGAAGGGCCAGGCGTGAACGCCGGGGCGCGCACTCTCCTGAAGGGAGGCGCCGCGCCCGATGAAAGCGCCGCGCCCGCATTGCCGCTCGGCGAAGTGCACGAACCGCTGGTCGAGACCGAACCGGAGGAATTGCCCGAAGCGGTCCCGCTCGAACCGGCGCGCGCGCTGGTGCTGGCCGAATTCGAAGCGCCGCGCACCGGGCCGGTGGATGCGGTTCTGCGGCTGGCCTACCGCATGGGTGTGCCCGGTTCGGTGCTCGCCGCCCCTTTGCGCAAGCCTGCCGCTCCGCGCCTGCTGGCCACGGTGTCCAGCCCGCTGCGCGGAGAGCGCGGGGCGGGCATGGCGCTGCGGGCGGGCCAGTTCGTCGTTCACGGGCTCAAGGTTCCCGTCGACAAGGTGGACTTCGCCAGCAACGCACCCTTGACCCCGCCGGTCCAGCGCGCGGTCCAGGGGTTCACCTGGCTGCGCGATCTCGGGGCCTGTGCCGCGCGGGAGGAATGCGCCGGTATCGGTGAAAAGCTGCTGGCGCGGTGGCTGAAGGCCAATCCGGTCCCGGCCCGCGGTCCCGCGTGGACTGTCGAACACGCCGGGCTGCGGCTGCTGGGCTGGCTGGTCAATGCGCCGCTCCTGCTCGGCGGCGATGCGGGGCTGCGTGCCCGCACGCTGGCAGCGATGGAAGCCACTGCCCGCTATCTCGACCGGCAGGTTGCCAATACCGAAGACCGATTGGGCCGCGTCGCGGGCTGGTGCGCCATCGTGGCGGCCGGACTGCTGCTGCCCGACGGTCGCCCGCGGCGCGTGTTCGGCGAAGCCGGCCTGCTGCGCGCGCTGGGCGAACTGGTGGCCGAAGATGGCGGCGTCCTGTCGCGCAGCCCGCTCGCGCAGATGGATGCGATCGCGCTGCTAATCGACCTGCGCGCCTGTTATGCGGCAGTCGATCGCGATCCTCCGCCGGCGCTCGAAACCATGCTCGGCCTGCTCGTGCCGCCCCTGCTCGCGCTGCGGATGGGCGACCGGGGGCTGGGCAGCTGGCAGGGCGCCGGTGCCACTTCGGCGGCACGGGTCGATGCGCTCGTCGCAGCAAGCGGCATCCGCGCGCGGCCGGGGAAGGATTCCAAGCACTGGGGGTACCAGCGCGTCGATGCCGGCAAGGCCACGCTGGTGCTCGATGCCGCGCCCCCGCCGCGTTCGCGCCATTCGCGCTATGGCTGCGCCTCGACGCTGGCATTCGAGCTGTCCTACGCAGAGCAGCGCGTGGTGGTGAATTGCGGCGGCGGGGAACTGGCCGGCGGACAGGTGCCCGTGCGGATCGAGCAGGGTCTGCGCGGCACCGCGGCCCATTCGACGCTGGTGCTCGACGATGCCAATTCCACTGCCGTCCTGATCAAGGGGCAGATCGGCAAGGGTGTCGAGGAAGTCGATATCGCTCGCACGACGGTGAAGCAGAAGGGCCGCGACACGGCGCGGCTGGAAGCGTCGCACAATGGCTACGCGGCACGCTATGGCCTCATCCACCGGCGCACCCTCCTGCTTGGCGCGGACGGCAGCGGGCTGTCCGGCGAAGACGTGCTCGAACCTTCGGGCCGGCAGGGCAAGCGGGGCAAGATATCCTTTGCAATCCGTTTCCACCTCGGTCCGGGGATCGAAGCCGGACTGGCCGACGACCGGCGCGGCGCGGGGCTCGCGCTGCCCGATGGAAGCTACTGGCAATTCCGTCTCGGAGGCGATAGCGGCGAGGCGCATATCGCGATCGAGGACAGTCTGTGGGTCGACGGGCAGGGCCGCCCGCGCGCCACCAAACAGCTGGTCGTCGAAGGGCTGACATCGCGCAGCGGGGGACGGTTCCCCTGGCTGCTCAAACGCATGGGGTGATTTTACGTGGCTGACGTGGCGATCAAGCGGGCACTGCTCTCGGTGTCCGACAAGAGCGGCTTGGTGGAGTTGGGCGAAGCGCTGGCCGCGAGGGGCGTCGAACTGGTTTCGACCGGCGGCACCGCCAGGGCGCTGCGCGAAGCGGGGCTCGACGTGCGCGACGTGTCCGACCTGACGGGTTTTCCCGAGATGATGGACGGGCGCGTGAAGACGCTCCACCCGATGGTCCATGGCGGCCTGCTCGCCGTGCGCGACAATCCCGAACACGCTGCGGCGATGGAAGCGCACGCCATCGGCGCGATCGACTTGGTGGTGGTCAACCTCTATCCGTTCGAGGCGACCGTGGCGAAGGGTGCAGGGCGTGACGAGATCATCGAGAATATCGATATCGGCGGGCCGAGCATGGTCCGCAGCGCGGCGAAGAACCACCAGTTCGTCACCATCGTCACCGACCCCGCCGACTATCCCGCGCTGCTGGGCGAGCTCGAGGCATCGGGCGCGACCTCGCTCGATTTCCGCCGCCAGTGCGCAGCCAAGGCCTTCGCCGCCACCGCTGCCTATGATTCGATGATTAGCCAGTGGTTCGCGTTCGCCGACCAACAGCAGCGTTTTCCGCAGTTCCTGGCCATCAACGGCAAGGCGCCCGTCGAGCTGCGTTATGGCGAAAACCCGCATCAGCAGGCGGCGCTCTACACGCCCGTGGGGCCGCATGCCCGGGGCATCGCGCAGGCCGAGCAGCTGCAGGGCAAGGAACTGAGCTACAACAATTACAACGATGCCGACGCCGCGCTGGAACTGTGCGCCGAATTTGCCGGCGGCGATCCCGCAGTGGTGATCGTCAAGCACGCCAATCCCTGCGGCGTGGCTCAGGCTGCGACCTTGCTCGAGGCGTGGAACCACGCGCTTGCCTGCGATAGCGTGTCGGCTTTCGGCGGCATCGTCGCGGTGAACACCGAACTCGACGGTGAAACCGCCGCAGCCATCTGCGAAATCTTTACCGAAGTCGTCATCGCCCCGGCGGTCAGCGAAGCCGCGCGCGCGGCATTCGCCAGAAAGAAGAACCTGCGCCTGCTGGTGACCGGCGACCTGCCCGACCCGCGGCGCGAAGGGCTGGCGGTCAAGCCGATCACCGGCGGCCTGCTGGTGCAGACGCGTGACAACGGCACGATCAGCGAAGCGGATCTCAAGGTCGTCACCCAGCGGGCCCCGACCGAACAGGAGCTCAAGGACTGCCTGTTTGCCTGGACCGTGGTGCGTCACGTCAAGTCGAACGCCATCGTCTATGCGAAGGACGGCGCGACTGCGGGTATCGGCGCGGGACAGATGAACCGCCGCGATTCCTCGCGCATCGCCGCGATGAAGGCAGCCGAGGCAGCGGAGAAATACGGTTGGGACCAGAGCCGCACGGTCGGCAGCGCGGTCGCATCGGATGCGTTCTTCCCCTTCGCCGACGGCTTGCTCGCCGCAGCCGAGGCAGGTGCGAGCGCGATCATCCAGCCCGGGGGTTCGATCCGCGACGAAGAGGTCATCGCGGCCGCCGACGAACAGGGGCTTGCCATGGTCTTCACGGGCATGCGCCACTTCCGCCACTGAGCGCAGACGATCGACGAACGAAGCTGAACGCCCGACGACGGGCCCATTAAGGCGGTTGCAAGTCCGGTGGGTGTAGCCATCTGGGTCAGCGTAACGAAAGCACCCCCCTCATGGCCCTGTTCACATCCGACCTCTATCGCAATTTCGGCATCGGCTTCGGCCTTGGTGCCGTGGCAGTCCTGCTCTCGAATGGCAGCGATTTCCTGTCTGCGGTTCCGCAACTGGTCGCCTCGATCCTGTGATGCGCTGGCGTCACGCCATCGCTGCAGCAGCGCTCGCGCTTGGCGCGTCGGCGTGTCAGCAACCGCTGCTGGCCGCTGAAAAGGCGGTCGAGGCACCGGCGGCAAAGCGCGCGGCCAAGGAAGGATCCGGCCTCAAGACCGCGATCTTCGCCGGCGGCTGTTTCTGGGGCGTCGAAGGGGTTTTCAGCCATGTTCGCGGCGTAACCAGCGCGGTTTCCGGATACCATGGCGGGACCGAGCGGCAGGCGCACTACAAGCTCGTATCGAGCGGGATCACCGACCACGCCGAGGCGGTCAGGGTAACCTACGATCCCAAGGTCATCCGCTATGACCAGCTGCTGCGCATCTTCTTTTCGGTCGTCACCGATCCGACCCAGCTCGACCGGCAGGGCCCCGACGTCGGGGCGCATTATCGCAGCGCGATCGTGCCGCTGTCGGCCGAACAGAACGCGGTCGCCAAGGCCTATCTGGCGCAGCTGCGATCTGTCGATCTGTGGGACAAGCCGATCGTCACGCGGATCGAACGTGCCCAGGCGTTCTATCTTGCCGAAACCTATCACCAGGACTTCATGCTCAAGAACCCGCGTCACCGGTACATTGTGCGGTGGGACGCTCCCAAGGTGAAGGCTCTCAAGGCGCTTTACCCGGGGGCCTATTCGGCGCGTTTCCAGCCCGACTAGCTTGCGATAGGCCCTGCGCGCGCTTACTTCGGGCGCATGGCCAGGCACGCACATCAGGAACATCAGGGCGCGGAACTCATCGCGGCCGCGCGCGACACCCTCACCGACAGCGGTGAGCAATGGACTGGCATGCGGCAGTCGGTTTTCGAAGAACTGGCGCGGCACGACAAACCCGCCAGCGCCTACGACATTGCCGACAATCTGTCGCAAAGCCGCGGCAAGCGGGTGGCTCCCAACAGCGTCTACCGCATCCTCGACCTGTTCGTCCGCAGCAATCTGGCCAACCGGATCGAGAGCGCGAATGCCTATCTGGTCAACACGCATCCCGGTTGCCGGCACGACTGCATTTTCCTGATCTGCGACGATTGCGGCAAGGCCACCCATATCGACGACGAACGCGTCTCGGGCGCGCTGCGCGAAGCGGGCCGCGATGCCGGCTTTACCGATGTCCGGCCGGTGGTGGAATTGCGCGGCCTGTGCGACGATTGCGCCAGCTGAGCGCCAGCGGCGGATCGTGCGATCCTGCCGCTAAAGCGTTCATCGACAGTTTCGTTCTACCGGTGTAGGGCCTTCGTTTATGACTACCCGCCCCAAGACGCCGTTGTTGGATACGGTCAATACCCCCGAAGATCTGCGCCAGCTGGGGAAGGACCAGCTTCGGCAATTGTCCGACGAATTGCGCGCCGAAATGATCGACGCCGTCGGGCAGACGGGGGGCCATCTGGGATCGGGGCTGGGCGTGGTCGAACTGACCACGGCGATCCACTACGTTTTCAACACGCCCGAGGACAAGCTCGTCTGGGATGTCGGCCACCAGTGCTACCCGCACAAGATCCTGACCGGGCGGCGCGATCGCATCCGCACGCTGCGGCAGGGCGGAGGCCTCAGCGGCTTCACCAAGCGCGCCGAAAGCGAATACGATCCCTTCGGCGCGGCGCACAGCTCGACATCGATCTCGGCTGCGCTCGGCTTCGCCATGGCGAACAAGATGCAGGGCCAGCCCGGCCGTGGCATCGCCGTGATCGGCGACGGCGCAATGAGCGCTGGGATGGCCTATGAGGCGATGAACAACGCCGAACAGGCAGGCAACCGGCTGGTCGTCATTCTGAACGACAACGACATGTCGATCGCGCCGCCGGTCGGCGGGCTGTCGGCATATCTCGCGCGCATGGTGTCCTCGAGCGAGTATCTCGGGCTGCGCACCATGGCCTCGAAGATCGCCAAGAAGCTCGGCCGGCGTGTGTGGGGCGGGCTCGAGAAGGCAGAAGAATACGCGCGCGGCATGGCGACCGGCGGCACTCTGTTCGAAGAGCTGGGGTTCTATTACGTCGGGCCGATCGACGGGCACAATCTCGAGCACCTCATTCCCGTGCTCGAGAACATCCGCGACAGCGAACAGGGCCCGGTGCTGATCCATGTCGTGACGCAGAAGGGCAAGGGCTATGCCCCGGCCGAAAACAGTGCGGACAAGTATCACGGTGTCGCCAAGTTCGACGTGGTCACCGGCGAACAGAAGAAGTCGAAGGGCGGACCGCCCGCCTACCAGAACGTCTTCGGCGAAACGCTCGCCAAGCTTGCAAACACCGATCCGCGTATCTGTGCGATCACCGCCGCGATGCCCAGCGGCACCGGCGTCGACAAGTTCGCCAAGGCGCATCCGGACAAGTCGTTCGACGTGGGCATCGCCGAACAGCACGGTGTGACCTTTGCCGCAGGGCTGGCAGCGCAGGGCATGCGGCCTTTCGCGGCGATCTATTCGACCTTCCTGCAGCGGGCCTACGACCAGGTGGTCCACGACGTGGCGATCCAGAACCTGCCCGTGCGCTTCGCGATCGACCGCGCCGGTCTGGTCGGTGCGGATGGCTGCACGCATGCCGGCAGCTTCGACGTCACCTATCTCGCGACGCTCCCCAATTTCGTGGTCATGGCCGCCGCCGATGAGGCCGAGCTCGCGCATATGACCTACACTGCGGCGGAATATGACGAAGGCCCGATCGCGTTCCGCTATCCGCGCGGTGCGGGCACGGGCGTGGCAATTCCCGAAGAACTCGAGAAGCTGGAAATCGGCAAGGGCCGGATCGTGCGCGAAGGCTCGAAAGTCGCGATCCTCTCACTTGGCGCAAGGCTGGAAGAAGCCAAGAAGGCTGCCGACCTGCTCGAAGCCAAGGGGCTGTCGACCACGGTTGCGGATATGCGGTTCGCCAAGCCGCTCGACACCGCGCTGATCGAGAAACTGATGCGCAGCCACGATGTGGTGGTGACGGTCGAGGAAGGCGCCGTGGGCGGCCTCGGCGCGCATGTCCTGACCTTCGCCAGCGATGAGGGGCTGACCGATTCCGGGCTGAAGGTGCGCACGATGCGGCTACCCGACGTATTCCAGGACCATGACGATCCCGCCAAGCAATATGACGAAGCCGGGCTCAATGCGCCGCATATCGTCGATACGGTGCTGAACGCGCTGCGGCACAACAGCACCGGGGTCGAAGAAGCGCGCGCCTGACCGGGCGCGGGTGTCCGCGTTTTTCTGCCGCGGTTCCACCGGGCTGCCACCCGCCCATGCTAGCTCTTTCGCATCGCGCCGCGGACTGGCAAGACCGCGGGCGAAAGAGAGGCTGCATGACCCTGCTGACTGTAGAAACGTCCGATCACGTCACGACGCTGACGCTCAATCGTCCGGACACCATGAACCCGCTCGGCGCGAAGGGCGACGGGGATGCTTTCGTCGCCGCCTGCGATGCGATCAATGCCGATATGGATGTGCGCTGCGTGATCCTGACCGGGGCCGGACGCGCGTTCAGCGCGGGCGGCGACATCAAGGCGATGAAACAGCGCACGGGCACTTTCGGCGGGACCGCGCCCGAGATTTCCGATGGTTATCGCAACAACATCCACAAGGTCCTGCGCGCGCTGTATTCGCTGCGCGTGCCGCTGATCGCAGCGGTCAACGGGCCGGCAATCGGGCTCGGCTGCGATCTCGCCTGCCTCGCCGATATGCGGATCGCCAGCGACCGTGCCAAGTTCGGCGTGACCTTCCTCAAGCTGGGCATCATCCCGGGCGATGGCGGAACCTGGATCCTGCCGCGGATCATCGGCGAGGCGCGCGCGGCGGAGCTGTTCTACACCGGCGATGTGATCGATGCGGCCACCGCGCGCGACTGGGGGCTGGTCAGCCGGGTGGTCGAGGGCGAAGCGCTGATGTCCGAAGCGCAGGCGCTCGCCGCCAAGATCGCCGCCATGCCCCCGCACGCGCTGCGCCATGCGAAGAACCTGATGCGGCAGGGGCGTTCGATGAGCTACGATTCGGCGCTCGAACTGGCCGCCAACACGCAGGCGATGATGCATCTGACCGATGATCACATGGAAGGGGTGGACGCCCTGCTCGAGAAACGCGCGCCCGTCTTCAAGGGCACCTGACCGGGCCCGGTCGGGGCCGCGCTTGCCAGTCGCCCGAAAATCGGTGAGACTTCGCGCCGGAGCGAAGGGGGAAATGGCATGCCGGCAGGGGTTCTCGCGGTCGTCGTCTGGACGTGCGTCGGCCTGTTTGTCGGGGTCGTACTGCTCGGTTTCGCCGCGCTTGCGGGGATTTGGCAGCCGCGTGACGAGGAAACGGGCAAGTGGCTCAAGCGCTCGGTCGTCTTTCCGCTGGTCGGCGGCGTGGTCGGCTTTGCTACATTCGTGTTCGCCAGCGAACGCGGCCTTCCGCCGCGGCCCACGCCCACGCCGGAACCCTCGCCATTCCTCTCGCCCAGCCCGCTGCCCAGTCGCACCAATGCGCCCCCGGGGCCGCCGCCTGCACCCATCGCGACGCCCACGCCGGCACCCACGCGCACACCGGTTCCGGAGGATCCCCGCGCGCCAGTGGCACGCTGCGGGGTTGCCGTACCCCAGGCGCTGGCCGACTGGGCGCGCGACCATCTGGGCGAGCCGCCCGACTTCACCTGCGCAGAGCAGCAACCCTATCCGCAGTGCGTTGCCACCCTGCAGGGACGATCACGGCCCGAAATCTCCCGCGTGGCTGCGCGTCAATGCGGCGATGACCTGGCCGCGTTTCGCCGCTCCTTCGTGGCGCCGGTCTATGGTGCAAAGGCTTCGTACCAGATCAATCTGGACCATACGGAGTTCGCCCTGCGCTCGGGCGTCTCCGACGACGCGGCGGACCGGCATGATTATGTCGCTGCCGAAATCAGCCGGATGAACGGCCGCGAATGGGACCGGTTCGTCGCGATCGACCGCAAATCGCGTGAGGATATGCGGGCCTGTCAGGACGAGCGCCGCTGCCTTGAACCGTCAGAGGGTGGTTAGAACCAGCGCCACAGGCCAGCGGCGATGCCATTGGCGTGGATATGGCCGTAGGTGGCGGCAAGCCAGATTACGATTCCGCCGGTCCAGGCCACAGTACCTGCGCGCGCAAGCCCGGCGAAGCGCGGCCAGTAACTCGTCCGTGCTTCCCAGCCTGCCCATGCATCACCCAGCTGGCTTTCCTTCTTGCGGTCCTGCAGATGCGCGCCAAGCAGTGCGAGCAGACCGATGGCGCCGGCAAGGATGATCTGGCGCGGAGTCGGGCTCACTAGGATGTGCGCGGCGGCCCAGAGCGCGAAAGACCACATCATCGGGTGCCGCGTGACATGGAAGACCCCGTGCGGGGCCAGCGCCGCATGCGCTGCCGCCCGCGGATCGGGCAGGGCGGGGTTGCGCTGGAAAGAGCCTGCCAGCAGGATCGAGGCGATGAGCATGATGGCGGTGGCAAGGGCCCATATGGCGTCGCCCGAACCATTCCACAGCGGAATGCCGCCGGGCCCGACGGCTCGAAACGCGCGGGCGGCCCAGACGAACGTAGCCAGCGCGACCAGCGAATAGAGCGCGCGAAAGCCGTTCTCGCCCAGCTTGCGGGCCATTGGCGCGCGCAGCGGATGCGACAGCGCGAAATGCATTCCGACGAAAGCGAGCGAAGCGGCAAGCAGCGAAACCAGGGCGTGATCCATTACCCCCTCCATGTTTACAGCATCAACATGGGTAGCAGGCCTGTGCCGCGAAGCAAGCGGCATCGTCGATAGCAAGTCAGGCGGCGGGTTCGATGCCGAGCAATTGGACGGTGAACAGCAGCGTGGCTCCACCGGGGATCGGCCCCTTGCCGCGGGACCCATAAGCGAGGTCGGCAGGGGCGGCGATTTCGATTGTGTCGCCCACGCCCATTTCCGGGATCGCCATTTGCCACGCCTTGACCAGACGGTTCAGCGGGAAGGTTGCCGGTTCGCCGCGCTCGAAACTGGAATCGAAGGTCTCGCCATCGATGAAAGTGCCGGCGTAATGCACGGTCACCGTGTCTTCGACGCGCGGGCTTTGCGTGCTTCCGGCATAATCGACATAGCGCCAGCGCAGGCCGCCGGGCATCACGCGCCAGCCGTCTTCGGCGGACAGTCCCGTGAGATAGGCCTGCTGCGCGTTCATCCAGGCAATATCCTGCGACCGGTCGGGCGTATCCTGTGCGGCCAGCGCGTGGAAGCCGATGGCCGCCGCCGCTGCGCCAAGCGCCAGCAGGGTGGTGCGCATGTCCTTCATCGCCCTACCAGTCGTAGCCCTTGGGCAGATCGCTGGTGTCGAGATCGCGATAGCGATCGCGCAGGCGGCTCTGGTGGCTGTCGAGCGGCTGCTCGATCCCGTCGATATAGACCTTTACCGGCATGGCGCCGACTTCGAGCGGGTCGCCGTCCCAGATCACCAGATCGCCGGTCGCACCCGGCGCCAGCACGCCCGCCTTGCCGCCCATTCCGCTGATGCTGGCCGGCACGGACGTGATTGCCGCGAAAGCCTCACCCCAACTCAGCCCATCGGCCCCCGGGATGCGGGTCAGCGCCACCAGATTGCCGGCATACTGGTTGAGGTTGCGCGGGTTTTCCATCGCGGCGGCGTTGATCGCCACTTTGACCCCCGCCTTCACCATCCGGCCGATATTGCTCTGTGTGGCAGCCAGTTCCTCGAAATTCGCGGGCAGGTCGTCCAGCCCGTCGGCGATCACCGGAACGCCCGCGGCTGCGATCTCGTCCGCGACCAGCCAGCCTTCGCTGGCGCCCACCAGGACCAGTTCGAGACGCGGGAATTCCTGCGTCAGCGCCAGCGCGGCGCGAATGTCCGACGCGCGTTCGACATAGACATAGAGCAGCTGTTCGCCGCGCACCACGGGCACCAGCGCGGCAGCATCGAACCGGGTCAGCAGGGCATCGCCGGCGCGCTCGGTTTCGCGTCCCGTCAGTCGAGGATCAATCGGCAAGTCGTCGCCGGTGCGCAGGTCGGCGCGGGCGCCGCCCGCCGGGATGCGTGCGCCGTCACCGTAGCTGCCCGCTTCGCGCAGGGCATTGCGGAGCAACGCGTGCGTCGCAGCGCGGCTTCCGCCGGCAATCCGCCCGCCGCGCTCGCCCAGCGTGACCACCTGGAAAGCGCGCGGACGGCTGATCGCCTGCGGATCGGCGCCGAGATCGATCAGCGCCCCCTGGCCGCCGAAGATCGAAGCCGAAGGCATAGTTACGGTCGCTGCGCGCGTGATCCCCGCGGCGCGGTGCACGAGGATGTGCTGCGATGCCGGATTGACCACCGGGGCGACGTCGAGCGCAGCGCTGAAAGGCGAATTGCCGGCCCGGCTGTCGTTGGATTCGCTGACCGCGCCGACATCCCACAATCCGAGATTGGTCACCGTCGCGAAGATGCCGGGGGTCACCCAAGCGCCTCCCGCGTCGATCACGGAATAATTGCCGCTGGGCGTACCGCGGCCGACCTGTGCGATCGCGCCGTTTTCGACGACCACGTAACCGCCCTCGATCGGTTCGCTGCCGTCGCCGGTCGCGACCGTGGCATTGGTCACCGCGAAGGTCTGCGCGGCGGCGGGCGTCGCAAGGGCGCAGGCAGCGGTCGCAAGGAGAGTGGCAAGGCGCATCATTTCACGTCTCCTTCGCCGGGCTGGCCAAGCTCGAAATCGCTCACCGGTCGCCGTTTGCGGTCCATCGCGTCGAACATCAGCGCGCCATCGACCCAGACCTTTTCGGGCCGCGAATAGACCGACAGCGGGTCGCCGTTCCACAGCACGACATCGGCCATCTTGCCGGCCTCGAGGCTGCCGGTCATATCGGCGATGCCCATGGCCTTCGCGGCGTTGTAGGTGAACCAGCCGACCACTTCGGCGTCGGGAATGTCCAGACCGACACGGCGCCCCGCCGCCTGGGCCTTGGCGGCTTCCTGGTTGAGCCGCTGGATGCCGTTCTCGTCATCGGAATGGATCACGACGCAGGCGCCCTCGCGCTGGAGGAAGGCGGCGTTCTCGAGGATGCCGTCATAGGCTTCCATCTTGAAGCCGTACCAGTCCGCCCAGATCGCGCTGCAGACGTCGTTTTCGCGCAGCAGGTCGCCGATCTTGTAGGCTTCGACCGCGTGGTGGAAGGCGGTAACCTTGTAGCCCATCTCCTTGGCCATATCCATCACCAGCGCCATTTCATCGGCACGGTAGCAATGGTTGTGGACGAGAATTTCGCCGTCGAGCACGCCCTTGAGCGTTTCCTTGCCGAGATCGCGTTTCTTGCCGTCATAGGCCTGCGCATCGAGCCACATCTGCCGGTTGACCGCGAAATTGCCCATCCGGGTCGAGGGCATGCGGCCCTTGCCGCCGTAGACGCGCTTGGGGTTCTCGCCGCACGCCATCTTCATGCCATAGGGCGCGCCGGGGAACTTCATGCCCTGCACGGTGCGCGCGGAAACGTTCTTCAGCGTGACCGACCGGCCGCCGGTCAGGTTCGCCGAACCGGGCAGGATCTGCAGGCTGGTGACGCCGCCATTGGCCAGCGCGCGGGTGAAACCCGGATCCTGCGGCCAGACCGAATGTTCGGCCCAGACTTCGGGCGTCATCGGGCTGGTCGCTTCATTGCCGTCCGAATGCGCCTGCACACTGGGGGTGGGATAGTCGCCCAGGTGGGAATGGATGTCGATCACGCCGGGGGTGACGAACTTGCCGGTGCCATCGATCCGATCGTAGCCATCGGTGGCCAGCGAGGCATCGCCCACCGCCACCACCTTGCCATCGCGGAACAGCACGGTGCCGTTCTCGATCATGCCGCCGCGCCCGTCATAGATGGTTGCGCCGGTCAACGCGGTCGGGCGGCCGGGATAGGGTGCATAAGTCGATGCGAAGGGCACCCTGCCGTCCTCGCCGACGGGGGCGCTCCAGTCCTTTGCGGAGGCCGAGGCCACGCCGTCGCCCCCAGTGGTGGAACATCCGGCAACCGCGAATGCGGCCGCGCAGGCGAGCAAGGCAATACGTGTCATGGAACCCCCAATGCAGTCGGGCCGGAGCATCGCTGTCCCGGCCCGTGCGGTCAATTGCATTTTGTCGGCGCTATCAAGCGGTTCGCAGATTGGCGCCGGTTGCCCGTCAGTTGTTGGGGCGGGTTTCCGGATGGATCCCGGCACCCTGCGGCTCACCCGGACCCTCGCTCTGGCCGAGCAGATCGTCACCGACATCGTCGTCCTGCAGCCTATCGAGGTGCATCAGACGCTTCACCAATCCGGAGATGAGAATCACGACGATGCCCACGGCGATCGCGATCAGGCCGATCTGCCAGTAGATATCGAGCGTGCCTTCGCGGGTCATCACACCGTCTTCGCCGCCGGTCGCTGCCCCGATCATCCCGGCCACGTAATTGCCGCCGGCCGTGGCGAAGAACCAGGCACCCATGATCAGCGACGCGAGATGCGTCGGCGCAAGGCGGTTCATGGCCGAAAGCCCAACGGGTGAGAGACACAGTTCGCCGGTGGTGTGGAAGAGGTAGATGCCGAAGAGGAAGATCACCGGGATCAGCGCATTCGCATCCACCGTCGCAGCGCCCCAGACCAGCACCAGGAAGCCGAAGCCCAGCTGGATCAGGCCCAGACCGAACTTGGCCGGTGTCGAGGGTTCGAGCCCGCGCCGACCAAGCCAGGTCCACAACGAAGCGAACACCGGTGCCAGCAGGATGATGTAGATCGGGTTGATCGACTGGAACAGCGATGCCGGGACACCCTGCCGATCGATATAGCGATCGGTGAACAGGTTGAGCGAACCGCCCGCCTGTTCGAACAGACCCCAGAACAGCGGCTGCAGCGCGATCAGGAACAGGATCGCGAACAGCCGTTCGCGCGGTTCCTTCTCGAGCTTGAACGCCTGCATCAGCACGTATGCCAGCAAGGCGATGCCGCACACCAGCATCAGGCCGCCGACGACCGACTGGTACTGGATCAGCGCCCACATGACGGCGACGCCGAGGACGCCGATGCCGTACATCGTGATCTCGGTGGTCTTGGCCAGCGGCTTGGGCGGTTCGCCGCGGCCGAGCAGCAGCGGCTTGCCGAGCACGAAGACCACGAGGCCGAGCAGCATGCCGATGCCCGCGGCACCGAAGCCATAGGCCCAGCCGAGCGTCTGGCCGAGATAGCCCGCAATGATCGTGCCAACCGCGGCGCCCACGTTAATGCCCATGTAGAAGATGGTGTATGCACCGTCGCGGCGTACATCGGTGCGCGGGTAGAGCTGGCCCACGATCACCGAGATGTTCGCTTTCAGGAAGCCCGAACCGACGATGATGAAAGCCAGTGCCAGCCAGAACACGTTGATCATCGGATCGGCCTGTCCGCCGCCGCCTTCGAAGGCCATGAAGAAGTGGCCGAAGGTCAGCAGGACGGCGCCGAACAGCACGGCCTTGCGCTGGCCCAGATAACGGTCGGCCAGCCAGCCGCCGAGGACCGGGGTGATGTAGACGAGGCTGACATAGGCGCCGTAGACGATGTTCGACGCGCTATCGTTGAACAGCCAGTGCTGGGTCAGGTAAAAGATCAGCAGCGCGCGCATGCCGTAGTAGGAGAACCGCTCCCACATTTCGGCGAAGAACAGGATATACAGGCCCTTGGGGTGTCCCCCGACCTCTTCCTGCGGTCGCGTAACCGCGTAAGCGCCTACAATCAGGAACGCTGCGAGGATGACCGACGCGATCGCGGCGATCCAGTCCCCTTCGTTCCACAGTGCCATGTCCTTCATTCAGTGGCCTTTCCCTGAACCAAATCCGTTGTGCGACCCGATGGCCGAATGGCGGCGCACCGTAACGTCTTGCGCGCCCATGTGAAGCATTAGTTACAGCAGTGACCGTCTGTCAGCGGGCGCCCCTAGGTATTCCCTGCTAGGGCGGGAACCTTGTGCGCCGCGCTGTATTATGGCACTGATGCAGTCTGTTGCGGGGACAAGTGATGAGCAACCAGTCGAAGCCGGTCTATATGAAGCTGCGCGACATGATCGCGGCGGCAATCATCGACGGCCGCTATGCCGAGGGCGAGATGCTGCCCTCGGTGCGCGCGCTGGCGGCAGAGCAGGGCGCCAATCCGCTCACCGTCGCCAAGGCCTATCAGCAATTCCAGAACGACGGCCTGGTCGAAGTTCAGCGCGGCGTCGGCATGTATGTGGTCGAGGGCGCCGCGAACCGGCTCCGCCAGTCCGAACGCGAACAGTTCCTGCAGGTCGAATGGCCCGAGATCCGGGCCCGGATGGACCGCCTCGGCGTCTCGGCGCGCGAATTGCTGGCCGACGCCTGACAGCGCCTGCCGCGCTTGCGCCGGGGGGCGTTTTGCATCCTTGCGGCAGCCAAGCAGTTCTGCCACAGTCTGACGGTTGGAATCGGGCGGGAGAGCGTGATTTCGGCGGGGACGCATCGTGGAAACGATATTTGCGATCGAACGCACCCGGAGATCCATATGATCCGATCCGAACTTCTTGCCGCTCTGGCCCAGGACAATCCCGAATTGCGGGCTGAAGAGGTCGAGCAGGTCGTCGATATCTTTTTCGAGGAAATCGCGCAGCGGCTGGCCGAAGGCGGCCGGGTCGAATTGCGCGGCTTCGGGGCCTTTTCCACCCGCGAACGCGAAGCGCGCAAGGGCCGCAATCCGCGGACGGGCGAAACCGTCGACGTACCCGCCAAGCGGGTCCCCTATTTCAAGCCGGGCAAGGACATGCGCCGGCGCCTCAACGACGAGTGAGCGATTGGCTGGCCGGCGCACGATCCGCGATTGCCCGCCCGACCGGCAGCGATTAGAGCGGCCCCCATCGGCGGGTGTGGCGGAATGGTAGACGCCGGGGACTTAAAATCCCCTGAGCTTTGCTCGTGCGGGTTCGAGTCCCGCCACCCGTACCAGCCACCCGTTCGCTTGCCGGCCCTATCGGGTGATACCCTTATCCCGGCATTAACACTTTCGCAGTTAGGCTTCGCGGGGAAGCAATACTGATTCGCGGCGCCATCGCGGCTGCCATGAAGCCGCGTACGCGTTGGACATAACTAGGCTATGCAATTCACCACCGGGACCGGCATGCAGGACAATGGTTCGACAAACGGCGAGGAACAGCGCGGCGCTCCGCGCTACACCTCGCTCATCCGCGCGGCGAAGCTGGTCTGCGGCCAGGGCGAATTCGTCTGCGTGATCCGCGACGTGTCGGCCACGGGTGTCTCGCTGCGCACCTTCCACAAGCTGCCCACCGACGAAGCGATTGCGCTCGAATTGCAGAACGGCGAAAGCTACGAGCTCGAACTGGTCCGCAGCGAAGGCTTCGAGGCGAGCTACCGGTTCGAAGCCCCGATCGAAGCCGAACGGCTGATCCGCGAAAACTGGAAGTTCCCCAAGCGTGGCTTGCGGCTCAATCTGATGATGCCGCTCACCGTGGCCTCGCTCTCGGGCCGTGCCGAAGCGATCACGCTCAACATGTCGCAGCAGGGCGCGCGGATCGAATGCGAAAGCATCTTCGCGGTCGGCCAGCGGCTGACGATTTCCTGCGAAGGCCTGCCCGATATTCGCTGTACGGTGCGCTGGCGCATGGATGCCAATTACGGCCTCGTGTTCGAGGACACTTTCACCTTGCGCGAATTCGCACTCGCCGCCGCACGGGTCCAGTGCCCGGCGCTGGTCGAGGAAGACGAGGCCTGGCCGCGCATTCCCTGAGACCGTTCAACCCGTCGCTGGTTTACGCGGGTTTGAAATCGAGCGCGACGCCGTTGATGCAGTGACGCTTGCCGGTCGGCCGCGGCCCATCGTTGAAGATATGGCCCAGATGCCCGCCACAATCCGCGCAATGCACTTCGGTGCGCGGATAACCGATCTTGTAATCGGTGCTGGTGCCCACCGCGCCCTTGTCGATCGGTTGCCAGAAACTGGGCCAGCCGGTGCGCGAATCGTATTTCGTCTTGGAACTGTAGACCGCGTTGCCACAGCCTGCGCAGACGAAGGTGCCCGCGCGATCCTCCTCGTTGAGCGACGATGAATAGGCCCGCTCGGTCCCCGCGCCGCGCAGCACGCGGTATTCCTCCGCGGTCAGCCGCTTGCGCCATTGCGCTTCGGTCAGCTCGACGGGGAAACTCCTGGCTTCCGCGGGCCGCGAACCGCAAGCGGTCAGCGCCGCGAAACTGGCGGAGGCGCCAATCCAGCCGAACAGGCGGCGGCGGGCAATGGGAAGGCGGGTCAAATCGCTCCGGGTCATGGCGTGGAGGAATAGTCCCCCACGCCTGAACCTATGCTTGCGCGGGCACAGCGCCGGCGCAGCGGTGCCTCAGAAGTCGGTAATCTCGACTTCGAGCTTGCGGAAGCCGTGCACGAAATTGGCACGGACGCGCTCGATATCGCCCGCGACATGCACCCGCATGCGCCGCTTGTGCAGTTCCTCGAGCAGGATGCGCAGCTGCAATTCGGCGAGCCGCGCCCCGACGCAGCGGTGGATGCCATAGCCGAAGGCGATATGGCGGCGGGCGTTGTCGCGCTGGATGTCGAGCTTGTCGGGGTTCTCGAACACTTCCTCGTCGCGATTGGCCGACAGGTACCACAGCACGACCTTGTCGCCCTTCTTGATCGTCTGGCCGAAGACTTCGGTGTCCTCGGTGCAGGTCCGGCGCATATGTGCGAGCGGGGTCTGCATGCGCAGGATTTCCTGCACGGCGTTGGGAATGAGCTCGGGCTGCTGTTCGAACAGCTTGCGCTGGTCGGGGTTCTTGTCGAGCTGGTAGATGATCCCGCTCATCGAATTGCGCGTAGTGTCGTTGCCGCCGACGATCAGCAGGATCAGATTGCCCATGAATTCCTGCGGGCTCATCTGGTTCATGGCCTCGGAATGGATCATCATCGAGATGAGATCGTCCCCCGGCTCCTTGTCATGCGTCCGCTCGACCCACAGCGACTGGAAATAGGCCGCCATCTCGTGGAGGAAGCCCCAGCGCATCTCGTCGAGGTCGCGCACGGTGGCCAGTTCGGTGTCGCCCGACCAGTCCGACCAGAAGGTCAGCAGCCGGCGGTCTTCCCAAGGGAAGCCGAACAGGATGGCCAGCATGCCGGTGGTCAGTTCGATCGACACCTTGTCGACCCAGTCGAACACCTCGCCGCGCGGCAGCGTGTCGAGCAGTTCCCCGGTCCGGCGGCGGATCTCGCCTTCCATTTCGGCCATGCCGCTGGGGGTGAACTTGGGGGCCACGGTGCGCCGCTGGCCGGTGTGCTGGGGGCGGTCCATGGCAATGAACATCGGCAGCTCGCGCCGTTCCTCGATCCCGGCTTCGGCCAGTTCTTCCTCGCTCAACCGGTTGAGGATCGTGATCCCGCCATGCTCCCAGCTGGACGAGAACGTATCGGGCAGCGCCTCGATATGCTGGATCGCCTTGTGCCCGACGACCGCCCAATAGGGACCATAGGGGCTCTCGGGGATGTAGTGCAGCGGACCGGCTTCGCGCATCTCGCGGAAGATCGGATGCCAGGTGTTCTCGGCGTAGATATCGCTGCGGCTCACATCCCATTTGTGGGGATGGTTCAGACGTTCTTCGGGGTGCTCGGCAAAATGCTTCTTCAGTGCCTCATAGGCGGACGGTTCGGTACGGCATTGCGGACGTTCGATTGCAGCGGTGGCCATGTCTCTCTCCTCGCAGGAGCGACTCCATCGGCCGCTCTCGTCATTGCGGCCATCCTGCCTTAACTGACACACGTGTCAATAGTGCGTTGCAATTCGCTACCCAATCGCGGGCGGGGCGGGGTCTCAGCGCGCCCTGACGCTCCCGACATGCCCTTTCACCGCACGGCCGCCCTTGCCCGACTTCATGACGCGGCGACGGAATATCTGTGCGCCGAAGCGGACGAAAAGAAGCACGCACAGCGCCTGCCAGCCGAGCGCGAGGGCATGCGGCCACAGCGCGTCCGATTGCGCCGCGCGGGCGAGCATCGCGAAGGGCGAGGAAAGCGGAAAGGCAGCGGCGAACAGTTCCATCGGCGAACCGGGGCGGGTGATCGAGGATGCGGCGAGGAAGAACACCAGCAGCTGCGCCATGGTGACCGGCATCGACAGCGTCTGCACCTCGCGCACCGTGGTCGCGAGGCCCCCGATGGTAAGGAACAGCGAACCGAGCAGCAGATACCCCATGGCGAAATAGACGAGCCCGAGCGCCAGGAAAAGCGGCCAGCCGAGCGCGGGCGCGGGCAATTGCGGTAGCGCATTGCCTGCCAGCAGGGCGATCGCCGAACCGACCGCGGCCCAGACCGCGATCCCGACCAGGCTGACGCCCAGCATCGCCACCAGCTTGCCGAGGAAGACCGCATCCATCGGGACCGCCGCCGCGAGCACTTCGATCACCTTGTTGGCCTTCTCCTCGACCAGGTTGGACAGCACCATCCCCGCGAGCAGCATCATCAACAGGAACAGCAGCAACTGCCCCGCCTGCGCGGTGCGGATCCGGTCGCCGCGCTGCGCGGCGATGCTGGTGGCTACCGGGCGGGGCGCCACGGCGGGATATGCGGCCACCTGCCGCGTCCCGGCTTCGGCGGCGAGCATGGCCACCGGCCCGCTCCAATAGTCGATCGCCGGCTGCGGGGCGGTGAGTTCGGGCGCGGCGAGCGTGCCGCCGACCACCGCGACGTAATTCTTGCCGGGTTCGCGCAGGATGACTTCGGGGGCAGTGCCCGCATCGGCCACTGCCAGTTCGGGCAGCGCCCTCCCGATCTGCGGGGCAAGCCGCGCGCGCGCCGCGATCAGCGCCTGCGTATCCGCCTCGCTCATCGCAACCGCCACAAGCCGGGTGTTCGCATCGCGCTGCACCTGTCCGCCGATCCCCCCGGCCAGCACGCCGATGATGATCGGGAACAGCGGCCCGAGCAGGAAGAACAGGAATGCGCGGCTGAACAGGATGGCGCGGAAATCGCGCTGCGCAATCACGCGGGCGGCCTCGAAGCGCGACAGGCGGGTCGTATCGCTCATGGCTTGGCTCCCCGGGCGTTGTCCTCTTCGAGCGCGCGCGCGGCGGCCTCGCCGGCGATTTCGACGAAGGCATCGTGCAGCCCGGCGCGCTCGATCGACAGCGAGAGAATGCCCGCCTGCCCTTCGATCAGCGGCTTGAGCAATTCCTCGATCCCGGTTTCGGGGACCGGGAAGTACCAGAAATGGCTGGCTTCGCCCTTCGCATCGTGCCGTGCATCGCCGGGCAGCGCGCTGCGCCAGGGCCCGGATGCGGAGCGCGTCTCGAGCCGGACCTGCGCGGGGATCCGGTCGCGGGCGGCGTCGACCGATCCCGCATAGGGCACCTTGCCCCCGGCAATGATCGCCACCTCGTCGCACAGGCGTTCGGCATGGTGGATGACATGCGTCGAGAAGATCACCGTGGTGCCGCTGTGGGCCAGTTCGCGGATCATCACTTCCAGCTTGCCCTGGTTGATCGCGTCGAGCCCGCTGAAGGGTTCGTCGAAGACCACCAGCTTCGGGCGATGGACCAGCGTGCCGAGCAGCTGGACGGTCTGCGCCATACCTTTCGACAGCTGGCGGATCTGGCGATCCACCGCATGGCCCAGGCCGTGCTGCTCGAGCAGCACGCGCCCGCGCGCCTTGCCTTCTTCCAGCGGCAGCCCGCGCAGCGCCCCGAGGAAGGCGATCGCCTCGTCGCATTTCATCGCCGGATAGAGCCCGCGTTCCTCGGGCAGGTAGCCGATCAGCTTGGCCACTTCATGCGGTCGGTCGTTGCCGAACACGCGGCGCACGCCTGCGTCGGGATCGATGATACCCAGCAGCATGCGCAGCGTGGTCGTCTTGCCCGCGCCATTGGGCCCGAGAATGCCGTAGATCGCGCCTTCGGGAACCGCGATGTCGACACCGTCGACCGCCAGCGTGTCGTCGAACCGCTTGACCAGCCCGTGGGCCTCGATGGCAAGCTTGCGGTTGTCCCCGCCCGAAGGTCGCGTCATGGAGCCTGTCTCGATAAGCATGCGG
>Ga0098069_100132_pt1 | contig 43908 bp, 34 predicted proteins | sample 27_taG_FD_92584 | JGI IMG/M metagenome (GOLD analysis project Ga0098069, IMG submission 92584) | Marine viral communities from Cariaco Basin, Caribbean Sea - 27_WHOI_OMZ | ecosystem: Environmental > Aquatic > Marine > Oceanic | place: Caribbean Sea: Cariaco Basin | collected 2014-11-09
AACGGCATCGCGCAAGGCGGCAATGCGCGCCGCATTCGCACCCAGATCGCTCACGCCCACGCGAGAAACCGAGCGAAAATCGATCGCACCATCGGCAATCCGCACGACCATATCGTCCTTGAAGCCGAACCAGAATGTTTCCGCGACCCCTTCGATCCGGCCGGTTTCGGCATCGGCGGTCACCTGGTCGAACCCCATTTCCTCCATCGCGGATACCACCAGTTCCGCGGCTTCGGCCGGGCTGGTCGAACCCAGGGGCAGCGGCGCGAGATCGGGATAGGCGGCGGCAATAACCTGCGCATGCGACCGATCGGCCAGCGGCGGCTCGGATTCCGACCACATTTCGAGCTCGCCCAGCGGCGTGTCGTAGTCATTCAGCGGATTGGCACCCGCGGCGGCGCGTTGATCGAGCACGGTTTGCGAGAAGACAGGCGGGTTGGCTGTATCGGTCGCAATGTCGTGGATCGGCGGGATGTCGGCCGCCTGGCTGCGAATGGCGCCCAGAACGGCAAAGATGCCGACCGGGACCAGCAGCGCGATCAGCGACAGCAGCCAGCCTTTGCGGGGCTTGCGCAGCAGGGCGACGATCAGCGAGATCAGACCGATAAGCGCCACGATGCCCAGCAGGATCGGCCCGGCCTTGATCGTCAGGGTAAGCAGTCCGGTCCGCCAATCCCACAGGCCGAACTTGGTCCCCAGCGCGGCGATGGCGAAATACACCGGGAGTGCGAGTGCAAGGGCGAAGGCGAGGCGGCTGTGCCAGGGCGTTTTGATCATGCCGCATCGTAGCGCCAAGTCGCGGCGCTGCAATCATGCTAATCGCTGGATATGCAACTGCACCGCGGCGATGGCGTCATGGGGTGGCGCGCGCTGGCGTAGGGCGGGCGCGTGTCAGCCGCCGGTCACGCTCATGTGGCGCGCCAAGGCAGGTTCGCTTTGCGCGGCATCGAAGGCATGGCGCAGCGGCTTGCCCGCGAGCAGGCGTTCGAGCGCCTCGTCGAGCGCGGCTTCGCCACCGGCGCGCACGATATCGCGCAGTTCGACCTTCTGGTCATGGCCCAGGCAGCCATAGACCGTCCCGGTCGCGGAAATACGGATGCGATTGCACCCGGCGCAGAAATTGTTGCTGAGCGGAGTGATGAGCCCGATCCGCGTGCCCGTCTCTGCGACGTCGAAGTAGCGTGCGGGCCCGCCGGTGCGGTGGAGCGAGGGGACGAGCGTGAAATGGCGCTCGAGTTCCTCGCGCACAGCGTCGAGCGGCAGGTGGGCGGCGGGACGATCGACCGAGACCTCGCCCAGCGGCATGGCTTCGATGAGCGCGAGGTCGAGTCCGCGCGCGCCGCACCATGCAAGCAAGTCGCGCATTTCGTCGTCATTCGTACCGCGCATCGCCACGGCATTGATGCGCACTGCCAGACCGGCATCGCGCGCCGCGTCGATGCCGCTAACCACCCGCTCGAACTCGTCGCGGCGGGTGAGCTCGGCAAACCGGTCGCGCCTGAGCGTGTCGAGACTGATGTTGATACGCCGCACGCCGGCATCGAACAGGTCCTGCGCCATTTCGGGCAGGCGCGTCCCATTGGTGGTGAGCGTGAGTTCGTTGAGCCCGTGCGTGCGCAACCGTGCCAGCCGCTCGACAAGTTCGAGCACACCCTTGCGCACCAGCGGTTCGCCGCCGGTCAGGCGGATCCGGCGAACGCCGCGGACCACTAGATGACGCGCCAGCGTTTCGATTTCCTCGAATGTGAGAAGGTCGCGGCGCGGGAGGAATTCCATCTCCTCGGCCATGCAATAGGTGCAGCGAAGGTTGCAGCGGTCGGTGACCGAGAGGCGGATATAGTCAATCTGACGGCCGTGGGCGTCGCGCATGCGGGCCCCCTACACGAGACGGGGCGAGGCCCAAACCGAAATCGGGCGTCGTGCCGGCAGGCGGTCAGCCCGCGTTGCGCAAGCGGCCGAACAGCGCGGGCAGGGGTTCGGAAGAAAGCGCCCGCTCCATGGTCCGGGCAAGCGTGGTCGATACGGTGATCTTCGAAACATGCGCGCGATCGTCGCTGAGGCCGACCGCGATCTCGTAAGTGCCTGCTTCGATCACGAAACTCCCGTCGGATCTGAAGTGGCCCAGCTGGTTGCCGCCGACTTCGAACAGCAGGCTGCGCGTTTCGCCTGCCATCAGCGAGACGCGCTGGAAGTCGGCCAATCGGCGCGCCTGCGCACCGTTCTGTCCCGGGCTGCGCACATAGAGCTGCACCGTCTCGGTGCCTTCGCGTTTGCCGACATTGTACAGCGTGGCGCTGACGATGATCCGGTCGTGGCTCAGTTCGACCGCGGTTTCGCCGAGGCCGAAATCGGAATAGCCCAGCCCGTGTCCCAAGGTGAAACCCGCTTGCCCCTTCTCCGTCAGCGGCAGTGGCAGGCGGCCCCGCGGCGCGAATTCGCCGGTCAGCACTTCGGCCAGCGCATAACCAGACATAGTGCCGAGTTGCCCGGCATGCAGCACGCAAGGCAGCTTGGTCCCGCGCGCGTCGGGGTCGAGCGGCTGCGAGCCGAGGCTGATCAGGACGATGTTCGGATTGACCGCATGGAGCGAATCAAGGAGCGTCTGTTCCGCTTCTCCCACACGCTCGCAGTCGCCGAGCGTGACGATCACCGTGCCCACCCGCCGCGCGGCATTGCAGGCCATGCCGATTGCCATGTGATCGGCGTCGAGCAGTCCGGCGGGTCTGGCATCGGCGCGGACCGCCAGGCCGGGGACGAAACTGTGCGCGAAGCCCAGTGCGTCGAACCCTTCAAGCAGGTTGGCGGTGTCACCATGCGCTCCGCCAGTCGGAAGCGCCCGGTCGGTTGCGGCATGCCCGACAACGAGGATTTCGCCCGATGCGATATCGAGCGGCAGCAGCGCGGGATCGTTGCGCAGCAGGACGATCGCGTGGCGCGCAGTGTCCAGCGCGACCGTTCGCGCGTGATCCGCCGACCAGTCGGTGGCAGGGGCGACATCGCGCAGATCGGCGCGGAACAGGCCCAGATCGTATTTCGCGCCGAGTACCTTGCGCACCGCGTCATCGAGCTGGCGCATGCCGACCCGCCCGTCGCCCACCGCTTTCACGATGCTGTCCACTGTCAGCATTTGGTAAGGCGTTTCACCGGCTTCCTGGCCCGCAGCCCGGCCGATCGCGACCCATTCGGCCAGGTCGATCCCGTCGAAGCTGGCAGGGCCGCCGATCGACGGGGCGCCATCCGCAGTCTCGCCGCGGTCATGCACTGTCTGCGCGAGTAGACCCAGCGCGATGCTCGCCGGGGGCGATTCGCGCAGCACGCCGGCCACCAGCCGGAGCTTGTCGGTCAGTATGTCGGGATCGCGCCGCTCGATCCAGCCAGGCGCGTCGGTGCGCAGGCAAGCCAGCACGCCGTCGCCATCCTGCCCCTCGAATTGCAGGCCGCGCACGGTGGCCGCGGCCAGGGCGCGCGCCAGATGTACTGAAGTGCCCCAGCTTTCAGCCAGTTCCTCCGTTTCGGTATCGCTCGTCAGGACGACCTGGGGCCCCATGAGCCAGTTCATCCCGTGCGCTCGCGCTTCCCCCGCCACGATCTGGGCAGCGCTTTCCACAATGTGCGGCGACCATGTCGCGGCCAGTGCAAGCGGGGCGGGCATGGTGACCGAGGTGCCGCGGCCGGGAACATTGGCCATCAGCAGCGGAATGCCGAGCCGCGTTTCCTCGACGGCCAGGCGTTGCAAGGCGGCAAGCTGGTCTGCGGCGCCCGAACCGAGAAGCCCGCCTACACGGCCCTGCAACATTTCTGCGCGCAGCGCGGCATCTTCGCTATCGCCGCCGGCTTCCGGAATGGGCAACAGGACAAGCTGCCCGGCCTTCTCCGCCACCGACATGATGGCGAGCAGGTCTTCGACGAAACGCTCGCGTTCGGCGGCGTGATCGGGCGGATGGCGGACCATTTGGGCGGCAGCGTGGTCCTTAGAGGTAAACATCCGGTGTGGATGCGCCGATTGGTCCGGCGCTGTTGCCGAACTGCACCGCAAGGCGGATTTACAGATATAAAAATATCTTTATATCCTCTTCACAATGCGAACCGAACACCTCTTCCGCGCCCTTGCCGATCCGACCCGGCTCAGGATCATGCGCCTGCTTGGCTCGATGGAGCTGGCGGTGGGTGAAGTCGCGCAGGTGCTGGGGCAAAGCCAACCGCGCGTGTCGCGGCACATCGGCATCCTGTGCGACGCGGGTCTGGCCGAACGACGGCGCGAAGGCAGCTGGGTATTCCTGCGCGCCTGCGCCGATTCGAGCGAGGCGCCGCCGCTTTGCGCGGCTATCGGCGATCTGCTGGTCGATGCGGAGGCTGCCGACGCCGCGTTCGCGGAACAGTGCGATCAGGACCGGCGCAAGCTGGCCTCGATCCGCCAGCACCGGGAAAGCGAGGCACAGGCCTATTTCTCGGCGCATGCGGACGATTGGGACGAATTGCGCCGGCTGCATTCCTCGGACGAGGCCGTGGAGGCCGAACTGGCACGTGCGCTGGGGCCCGAACCGCTCGGGCGCCTGCTCGATATCGGCACGGGCACGGGGCGCATGGCCGAACTGTTTGCCGAGCGGGCAGAGCGGATCGTTGCACTCGACAAGAGCCTGGCGATGCTGCGGGTCGCACGCGCCAAGCTGCAGCACCTCCCGACCGAGCGAGTGGAACTGGTGCAGGGCGACTTCGGGGCGCTGCCGTTTGCCGCGGCGAGTTTCGACAGCGTGCTGTTTCACCAGGTGCTGCATTTCGCGCAGATGCCCGGTGCCGCGCTGGCGGAGGCCGCCCGCGTGCTGCGTCCGGGCGGGCGGATCGCAATCGTCGATTTCGCGGCGCACCAGCGCGAGGAACTGCGCAATCGCCATGCGCATGCCCGGCTGGGGTTCGACGATGCACAGATGATGGGCCTGCTCAGCGATGCCGGGTTCGACCCGGCCGCGCCAACGGCACTGGAAGATGGAGAACTGGTGGTGAAGATCTGGATCGCGCCGCGGCGCGTCGATGACCGGAAGGCGGCGTCATGAGCCCGACGATGGACCAGATGCGCGAAGCGCAGCGCGCACTCGAAGCGCCGCTGTTTTCAGGGCTCCCGGGCGATATCGACGTCAGCTTCGAATTCTTCCCGCCCAAGAATGCGGCCATGAACGAGACGCTGTGGCAAAGCGTCGAGACGCTGGCCCCGCTCGGGCCGCGTTTTGCCAGCGTCACATATGGCGCGGGCGGGTCGACCCGCGAGCGGACGCACCAGCAGGTCGTCCGCATCCAGAACGAAGCGCGCATTCCTGCTGCCGCGCACCTGACCTGCGTCGAGGCGACCCGCGAAGAGGTCGACGAGGTGGCGCGCCATTACTGGGATGAGGGCATCCGCCATATCGTGGCGCTGCGCGGCGACGCGCCCGACGGACAATCGCAATATGCGCCGCATCCGGGCGGCTATGCCAACGCAGTCGGACTGATCGCGGGACTGAAGAAGGTCGCCGATTTCGAGATTTCGGTCGCCGCCTATCCCGAGGTCCATCCCGATTCGCCCGATCGCCAGGCCGATCTGGACAATCTCAAGGCCAAGTTCGACGCCGGGGCGACCCGGGCGATCACGCAGTTCTTCTTCGATCCGCAATGTTTCTTCGACTTTCGCGACCGGGCCGCAGCGGCGGGAATTGACGGCGAGATCGTGCCCGGGATCATGCCCGTGCTCAGCTTCGCGGCGGTGCGCCGGATGTCGGGGCTGTGCGGCACAGCCATCCCGCCGTGGATGGAAGGTCTGTTCGACGGGCTCGACGATCGCCCCGCAGCCCGTCAGCTCGTCAGCGCGACCATCGCGGCCGAACTGTGTCGCCGGCTATATGCGGGCGGGGTACGGCAATTCCATTTCTACACTCTCAACCGCGCCGAACTGAGCTATGCAATCTGCCATATGCTCGGGCTGCGCGCGAAGGCAGGCCGATGACCAAGCGCGAAGAATTCGAAGCCGCCGCAGCCCAGCGGATCCTGATCAAGGACGGCCCCTACGGTACCGCGATCCAGCAGGCCGGGCTAACGCCCGAAGACTATGCCGCGGGCACCGATCTCGCGCAGGAGCAGAAGGGCAATAACGACCTCGTCAATCTGACGCAGCCGCAGGTGATCCGCCGGATATGTGACAGCTACATCGATGCGGGCGCGCATATCCTCGCCACCAACACCTTCAACGCCAATCGCATCAGCCAGGCCGATTACGGCGCCGAACACCTGGTTCATGAGATCAATGTCGCCGCGGCGCGGATCATCCGTGAAGCGGTCGATGCGCGGAACGACGGCATTCCGCGGTTCGTGGCGGGCGCTGTCGGGCCGACCAACAAGACGCTGTCGCTTTCGCCCGATGTCGAAGACCCCGGGTTTCGCGAAGTGACATTCGACGAAATCGTCGCCGTCTATGTCGAACAATGCCGCGCGCTTGTCGCGGGCGGGGCCGATTTCATCCTCGTCGAGACAGTGTTCGACACGCTCAACTGCAAGGCCGCCATCATGGCCGTGAAGCAGCTGGCGCGCGAACTTGACCGCGACATACCGCTGATGATCTCGCTGACGCTGACCGACCTTTCGGGCCGCAATCTGTCGGGCCATACGGTGGAGGCGTTCTGGTACACCGTGCGCCATGCCAAGCCGCTGACGATCGGCCTCAACTGCAGCTTCGGTGCCGAACAGTTGCGTCCGCATGTGCAATTGCTGTCCGATATCGCCGATACCTGGCTGATGGCCTATCCCAATGCGGGCCTGCCCAACGATCTCGGCGAGTATGACGAACAGCCGGAAACGACTGCGTCGCTGACGCAGGTCTGGGCGCAGAATGGCCGGATCAATGCGCTGGGCGGCTGCTGCGGCTCGACGCCCGCGCATATCGCCGCGATGGCCAAGGCGGTCGAAAACTGCGCGCCGCGCGTGCTGCCCAAGCCTGACCCGGACATGCATCTGGCGGGGCTCGAACCGTTCACGATCGCGGCATGAGCGGCGGGGGCCTCCATGGGGCGGTAATCCGCGAGGCGGGGGCAGCGGACGTGCGCGCGCTCGCGCTGGTGTCGGATGCCACCTTCCTCGAGACCTTCGCCGGGATGATCAGCGGCGAGGCGCTCGTCGCGCATTGCGCGGCCAAGCATGCACCCGATCATCTCGCCGGTCTGCTGGCTGCTGGTGCCCGTGCCTGGCTTGCCGAAATCGACCGGGCGCCGATCGGCTACGCGCTGCTCACCCGGCCCGAACTCGATGCCGCGCAGGACGGCGATATCGAACTCAAGAAGATCTACCTGCTGTCGCGCTTCCACGGCAGCAGTATCGCCGCCGCGCTGTTCGATGCCGTATTGCGCGGGGCGCAGAGCCATCGCCGGCTGCTGCTGGGCGTGAAAGACGACAACCACCGCGCCATCGCCTTCTATACCAAACAGGGTTTCCGGCAGATCGCCACCCGCCGCTTTGATGTCGGCGGAACCCTCTATGACGATGTCGTGCTGGCGCGCGACCTCGACCGGAACTGAATTCATGAGCAATCTGACCACCGCCCGCTTCGTCAATATCGGCGAGCGCACCAATGTGACCGGCTCGGCGCGGTTCAAGAAACTGATCATGGCGGACGATTACGACACCGCGGTCGAAGTCGCGCGCCAGCAGGTCGAGAACGGTGCGCAGGTGATCGACGTCAACATGGACGAAGGCCTGCTCGATGCCGAGCATGCCATGACCACTTTCCTCAAGCTGATCGCGGCCGAACCCGACATCGCGCGTGTCCCGGTGATGATCGACAGTTCCAAATGGGAGGTGATCGAGGCCGGCCTCAAATGCGTTTCGGGCAAGCCGATCGTCAATTCGATCAGCATGAAGGAAGGCGAGGACGCCTTTCTCGATCATGCGCGCAAATGCATGGATTACGGCGCCGCGGTGGTGGTCATGGCGTTCGACGAGACCGGGCAGGCGGACACCAAGGAGCGCAAGGTCGAAATCTGCAAGCGCGCCTATGCATTGCTGACCGGGATCGGCTTCCCGCCCGAGGATATCATCTTCGACCCCAATATCTTCGCGGTGGCGACGGGGATCGAGGAACACGATCGCTATGGTCTCGATTTCATCGAGGCGGTGGCGGAGATCAAGGCGGCGTGTCCGCAGGCGAAGACCAGCGGCGGTCTGTCCAACCTCAGCTTCAGCTTCCGCGGCAATGAAACCGTGCGCCGCGCGATGCATTCGATCTTCCTCTATCACACGATCCCCGCGGGGCTCGACATGGCGATCGTCAACGCCGGCCAGCTCGACGTCTACGACCAGATCGATCCGCAGCTGCGCGAAGCCTGCGAAGACGTGATCCTGATGCGGCGGCCGGATGCCACCGAGCGGTTGATCGACCTTGCCGAAAGCTACAAGGGCAAGAGTGCGGCCGACGAAAAGGCCGCCGAGGAATGGCGCGGCTGGGACGTGCGCCGCCGGCTCGAACACGCGCTGGTCAAGGGCATCGACGCGCATGTCGTGGCCGACACCGAAGAGGCGCGGCAGCAGTTCGACCGCCCGATCGAGGTCATTGAAGGCCCGCTGATGGACGGCATGAACGTTGTCGGCGACCTGTTCGGCAGCGGCAAGATGTTCCTACCGCAGGTGGTCAAGTCCGCGCGCGTCATGAAAAAGGCGGTCGCCCACCTGATCCCCTACATCGAGGCGCAGAAGGAAGCGGGCGCCCGCGCGAAGGGCAAGATCGTGATGGCCACCGTGAAGGGCGACGTCCACGACATCGGCAAGAACATCGTCGGGGTGGTGCTGCAATGCAATGGCTACGAGGTGATCGATCTCGGGGTCATGGTGCCGTGGTCGAAAATCCTCGAAGCCGCGAACGAGAACGATGCCGACATCATCGGCCTGTCGGGCCTGATTACGCCCTCGCTCGATGAAATGGTCACCGTTGCCGAAGAGATGAAAACCGCCGGGATGACCATGCCGCTGCTGATCGGCGGGGCGACGACCAGCAAGGTCCATACTGCGCTGCGGATCGATCCTGCCTATGACGGGCCGGTTATCCACGTGCTCGATGCCAGCCGGGCGGTGGGCGTCGCCAGTCGCCTGCTGTCCGACACGCAGCGCGATGAGTTCGTCGACCGGACCGCGGCGGAATATGTCCAGGTCCGCGACACGCGCGCTGGCAAGGGGCAGAGCGAACTGATGCCGCTGGCCGATGCGCGCGCGAACGGTTTCGTGGCCAGCATGGCCGAAAAACCCGCCGCGCCGCTGCAGCCCGGGCTGCATGTGTTCGATGGCTGGGACCTCGCGGAACTGCGCGAATATATCGACTGGACCCCGTTCTTCCGGGCGTGGGAACTGCACGGCACCTATCCCAAGATCCTCGATGACGAGGTCGTCGGCGAAAGCGCCCGCAGCCTCAAGGCGGATGCCGACGCCATGCTCGACCGGATCGTCGCCGAACAATGGTTCACCGCGCGCGGAGTGGCGGGGCTGTGGCCCTGCACCCGTGACGGCGACGATGTCGTGATCGCCGATCCGGCGGGCGCATCGCCTACGGTGATGGCGTTCCTGCGCCAGCAGGTGAAGAAATCGCGCAGCCGCCCCAATATGTGCCTGGCCGATTTCATCGATCCGGCGGGCGACTGGCTGGGCGGCTTCGCCGTGGGCATTCACGGTATCGAGGAACATTCGCGACGCTTCCTCGCCGACAAGGACGATTATTCGGACATCCTGCTCAAGGCGCTGGCGGACCGCTTCGCCGAGGCCTTTGCCGAACGGCTGCACCAGCACGTGCGCACCGATCTGTGGGGCTACGCGCCGCAGGAACAGCTGACGAATGCCGCGCTGATCAAGGAAGAATACCGCGGCATCCGTCCCGCGCCCGGCTACCCCGCCTGTCCCGACCACAGCCTCAAGCCGATCCTGTTCGACCTGCTCGACGCCGAAGCCAACACCGGGATCACGCTGACCGAAAGCTTCGCCATGTATCCCACCGCTGCAGTGAGCGGGTTCTATTTCGGCCACCCTCAGGCGGAGTATTTCGGCGTGGCGCGTGTCGGACGCGACCAGCTCGAGGATTATGCCACGCGTCGCAATGTGGATATTGCCACTGCCGAACGCTGGCTGCGCCCGAACCTGGATTGACCGGGCGGCGCTTATCGCGCAGGGCACTCACGTCGGCTGCGGAAGCGATTCTGCGGCAGGCGCGCACGGGAGAGTTCGGGTGGCGGCGTCCACCCGGCGCCGAAGGAGCAACCGCCCCGGAAACTCTCAGGCTAAACGGACCGTGCGCTCCATCGGCACTCTGGAAAGCGCCGCGCGCCTGCGCGTGGCCACCGAAGGGGTAAGCGCACTCATCCGTGCGCCAGTCTCTCAGGTTTCCCGACAGAGGGGGCATGGGTTTTCGGCGCACCGCGAAGGGGCGCCCCCATGCTTGCGAAGGACGGGACTTGAGCGACGACACCGAAGACACGATTGCCGAAACCGAAACGCTGCCGCTCGATGCGTGGCATCGCCGCAAGGGCGCGCGGATGGTGCCCTTTGCGGGGTACCACATGCCGATCCAGTACGAAGGCATCGTCACCGAACACAACTGGACCCGCAGCCAGGCGGGCCTGTTCGATGTCAGCCATATGGGCCAGCTCATGGTCACCGGCGACAAGGCTGCGGCCGAGCTCGAGAAACTGCTCCCCGGGGCGATCGCATCGCTCAAGCCGGGCAAGGTGCGCTATTCGCTGCTGCTCGACGATGACGGCGGTATCCTCGACGATCTCATGGTCACCAATGCCACGCCGTGGATCGATGGCGACGAGGAAGCCGGCACCGAAGGGCAATGGGGCGAACCGGCCTATTACCTCGTCGTCAACGGTGCGATGAAATGGGACGATATCGCCCATCTGCGCGAGCATCTCGACGATGATGTCACGCTGACGAATATGGACGAACACGCGCTGATCGCGCTGCAAGGCCCCAGCGCGGCGACCGCGCTCAACCGCGTGATGCGCAACGTCATCGACGACATGGTCTTCATGGAAAGCGTGGTCCATGACTTCGGCGAATGGCCGCTGCGCATCACCCGCGCCGGCTATACCGGCGAAGACGGGTTCGAAATTTCGCTGCCGGCCGAATTCGCCGAAAGCTTTGCCGACCGCCTGTGCGCCGAAATCGAAGTGCGTCCCGTCGGCTTGGGGGCACGCGACAGCCTGCGGCTCGAAGCGGGCCTGCCGCTCTACGGGCACGACATCACCACCGAAACCGATCCGGTGTCTGCCGATCTCGGCTTTGCGCTGACCAAGCGGCGGCGCGAGGAAGGCGGCTGGATGGGCCATGCGCCGGTAATGCAGGCGTTCGCCGAGGGACCCGCGCAGAAACGCGTGGGCATTTCCATCGACGGCCGGATGCCCGCCCGCGAAGGCGCGCTGGTCTATTCGGGTGATACGCAGGTCGGGCGCATCACCAGCGGCGGCTTCTCGCCCACGCTCGAACGGCCCATCGCCATGGGCTATGTCGACACCGCGCTTGCCGCCGAAGGCACCGAACTCGAAGTCGAGGTGCGGAAGAAAAGGCTCCCCGCCACGGTCGCCTCGCTCCCCTTCGTCCCCCATCGCTACCACAGAGGGAAATGATCGAAATGGCCCGCTATTTTACCGATGAACATGAATGGATCGACGTCGAGGGCGACACCGCCACCGTCGGGATCACCGATTTCGCACAAGGCCAGCTGGGCGACATCGTCTTCGTCGAACTGCCCGATGTCGGCAGCGTGATCGACAAGGGCAAGGACGCTGCCGTGGTCGAAAGCGTCAAGGCGGCGAGCGACGTCTACGCGCCGATCAGCGGCGAGATCATGGAAACCAACGAGGCGCTGGAAGACGACCCGGCGCTGGTGAACACCTCGCCCGAAGAAGACGGCTGGTTCTTCAAGATGACCATCGGCGACAAGTCGCAGTTCGACGGTCTGATGGACCAGGCCGCTTACAAGAGCTTCTGCGACGGGCTTTGATTTTCTGACGCCCTGCGGGGCCTGAAGGAACCAAGATGCGTTACCTACCCCTGACCGATACCGACCGTTCGGACATGCTTGATACGATCGGCGCGCCGGATATCGATGCGCTGTTCGCCGATGTACCCGAGGCAGCGCGGCTTTCCGGCCCGATCGAAGGCCTGCCGATGCACGCCAGCGAAATGGCGGTCGAAAAGCATATGCGACGGCTGAGCAAGAAGAATCTTGCCGCATCCGACGCGGCGTTCTTTCTCGGGGCAGGGGCGTACAAGCACCATATCCCGGCCAGCGTCGATCACATCATCCAGCGCGGCGAGTTCCTGACCGCCTATACGCCCTACCAGCCCGAAATCGCGCAGGGCACGCTCCAGATGCTGTTCGAATTCCAGACGCAAGTCGCGCGGCTCTATGGCTGCGCGGTCGCCAATGCGTCGATGTACGACGGCTCGACCGCGTGCTGGGAAGCGGTGGCCATGGCGGGCCGGGTCGCCCGTGGGAAGAAGCGCAAGGTCGTGCTCTCGGGCGCGCTGCACCCGCATTATGCCGAAGTGGTGCGGACGATGGCCAAGTTCACCGACGACGAGATCGCCGGTGCGCCGCCCAGCCTGACCGCCAGGCCCGACGATGACGGGCTGATTGCGCGGATCGACGGCGACACCAGCTGCGTCGTGGTGCAATATCCCGATATCCTCGGCCGCCTGCCCGACCTCGCGAAAATCGCCGAGGCCGCGCATGACAAGGGCGCGCTGCTGATCGCGGTCAACACCGAACCCGTGGCGCTCGGCGCGATTGCATCGCCGGGTGAGCTGGGCGCGGATATCGTAGTTGGCGAAGGCCAGTCGATCGGCGTCGGCCTGCAATTCGGCGGCCCCTATCTCGGCCTGTTCGCCGTGCGCGATGAAAAGCATGTCCGGCAGATGCCGGGCCGCCTGTGCGGCGAGACCGCCGATGCCGAGGGCAAGCGCGGCTTCGTGCTGACGCTGTCGACGCGCGAACAGCATATCCGCCGCGAAAAGGCGACTTCGAACATCTGCACCAATTCGGGGCTCTGCGCGCTGGCATTCAATGTCCATATGACGCTGCTTGGCGAGAAAGGGCTGCGCCGGCTGGCCACGGAGAACCACCGGCTTGCCTGCTTTGCTGCCGACCGGCTGGCCAAGGTGCCCGGCGTAAAGCTGCTCAACGACGCGTTCTTCAACGAATTCACGCTGCTGCTCGATGGCGATGCGCGCAGCATCGTGCGCGAACTGACACAGCAGGACATCCTCGCGGGCGTATCGCTCGCACGGCTGTTCCCCGGCCATGATGCGCTGTCCAACGGGCTGCTCGTCGCGGTTACCGAAACCACTACCGAGGAGGATGTGGAAACGCTCGCCTCCGCACTCGAGGAGGTGCTGGCATGAACGCGCCCAACGCATCGGGCTGGAAGCCCGGCACCCCCGTCGAAGGACACAATGCGATGAGCGGCCCCGACACCGCCACCGGCAACCGCGCGCTGATGCTCGAGGAACCGCTGCTGTTCGAGATCGGCCATGTCGAAACCACCGGGGTGGACCTGCCCGAACCGCAAGCGGGCGCCAATCGCCTCGGTGGGTTCGATCGCAAGGATCCGATCGGCCTGCCGGGCCTGTCCGAGCCTGAGACCGTGCGCCACTACACGCGGCTGAGCCGCCAGAACTATGCGATCGACCTCGGGCTGTTCCCGCTCGGTTCGTGCACGATGAAGCACAATCCGCGGCTCAACGAGAAGGTCGCGCGCATGCCCGGCTTTGCCGACGTCCACCCGCTGCAGCCGGTCGATACGGTGCGCGGCTCGCTCGAAGTGATCAACGAATTGGCGCATTGGCTGATCGATCTGACCGGCATGCACGGCGTCGCGATGAGCCCCAAGGCCGGGGCGCATGGCGAATTGTGCGGCATCCTGTGCATCCGTGCCGCGCTCGAAGCCCGCGGCGATGCGCGCGAGGTTATCCTCGTCCCGGAAAGCGCGCATGGCACCAACCCGGCCACCGCGGCATTTGCCGGCTACCGGGTCGAGGATATCCCCGCCAATTCCGACGGAAGGGTCGATCTCGAAGCGCTGAAAGCGCGTCTCGGCCCCGATGTCGCGGGGGTGATGATCACCAATCCCAACACTTGCGGCCTGTTCGAACGCGACATGAAGGCGATATCCGACGCGGTCCACGAGGCCGGCGGCTTCGTCTATTGCGACGGCGCGAATTTCAACGCCATCGTCGGCAAGGTGCGCCCCGGCGACCTCGGCGTCGACGCGATGCATATCAACCTGCACAAGACCTTTTCCACCCCGCATGGCGGCGGCGGCCCGGGTTCGGGCCCGGTCGTGCTGTCCGAAGCGCTCTGCCCCTATGGCCCGCTGCCATTTACCGCGCGGACCAGGGATGGCACGGTCCACCTGGTCGAGGAAGAGAACGCCGCCGAATTCGACCACACCAAGGCCTTCGGCCGGATGACCGCGTTCCACGGTCAGATGGGCATGTTCACCCGCGCGCTGGCCTATATCCTCAGCCACGGTGCCGATGGCCTCAAGCAAGTGTCCGAAGACGCCGTGCTTAATGCCAATTACATCCTGCGCAGCCTCGAAGACGTGCTCGATGCACCCTTCGGCCACAGCGGGCCGTGCATGCATGAAGCGCTGTTCAGCGACAAAGGCTTCGCCGACGATGTCTCGACGCTCGATCTGGCCAAGGCGCTGGTCGACGAGGGCTATCACCCGATGACGATGTATTTCCCGCTGGTTGTGCACGGCGCGATGCTGGTCGAACCGACCGAGACCGAAAGCAAGGCGGCGCTCGACCAGTTCATCTTCGCGCTGCGCAGCGTGGCCGAGCGGGCGATTGCGGGCGACGAGACACTCAAGGCCGCGCCCTATTACGCGCCGCGCCAGCGGCTCGACGAAACGCAGGCCGCGCGCAAGCCCGTGCTGGCCTGGAACGACGCCAATCTGACCTGATCCGGCATGCTGTCTGCCGACCCGGCCGGGGTGCACCAGCGCCTCGCCGGGTCGGACCTGCGGTCCGGTGCCCGCGCTAGCGTTCGGGCGGTACCTCGGGTTTGGGTTTGACCGTGATCGTGATCTGCGACAGCGAGATGATCGCGACCCAGAAGCCCAGCACCGACAGGGCGGATGCGCCCATGACCGTGAAGGCTGCGCCCTTCAGCCCGTTCCAGCCCATCGCCACTTCGAGCAACGAGAGCCCGATCACGGTCGGGATCGCGCGGATCAGGAAGGCGGTGCCCGCGCGGCCCGCACTGACCAGCAGGGATTCGAGGCTGGCTCCGACCAGCTCGATCGCCCCGGCAATCGCCAGGATCACCATCGTCCAGAACACCCGGAATTCGGGTCCCGCGATCAATGCCAGCGCCGGCCGCCCCAGGAACAGCGTGCCGAGCACGGCCAGGACGCCGGCGATCAGCGCGATATTTGCCATTCGCCGGGCCATGGCGTGGGCCGTTTCCTTGGCGTGGACCAGTTCGGGATAGATCGCCTTGGACACGGTTTGCGCAAGGCTGACGAGCGCCTGCCCCAGCTGGCTCGCGACGCGATAGCCGCCCGCGGCGGTTTCGCCCCCGATGGCGCCGATCAGCAGGATCAGCACCTGCTTGGATCCGACATTGAGGCTGCCCGACAGATTGGTCGACCAGACGAAGCGCCAGGCACCTGGGTGCGCCCGCGGAATATGGCGCAGGCTGATCCGCGACAGGTTGATGCGTTCCAGCCGTCCGGCGGCAATCCACAGCGCGGCGGCGACCGCTACTTCCGCCGCCGCCCAGGCGAGGATGAAGCCGGTCACCGTCGGCATGGCAATGGCGGCTGCTGCGGCACCTGCCGCCCGGACCACCGGCTGCACCGCTTCGGCGGCGGTCGTGCGGGCATAGGCAAACCGCAGGCGCAGCAGGCCGGTCGGCGTGGTCCGGATGGCGAGCAGCGAAACGACGCAATAGCCGAAGGCGACGGGCAGCAGCTCGTCGGGCAGCGGGAGCCACAGCGGCGCGGTTCCGACCAGCACGGCGGCCAGCACCAGGCCGAGCGCAATCGACAGCAAGTCGAGCGCGATGGCGAAACCGGTCGCATCGGCCGGCCCGTCGCCATCGGCGCCCCACCGCACGACGAATTGCCAGGTCTGGAAGTTGGCAATGCCGGTGACCGTCTGGCCCAGCGCGAGGATGATCGCGAAATAGCCGAAATTGTCGAGTCCGAGCGTGCGCGTGGCGAGCGCAAGGTAGACGAGGCTCAGCAGGGCGTTGAGACCGCGCCCCGTCAGGAGCCAGCCGATATTGCGCAGCAGACGATGCATCGTGCGGCCGGTGTCAGGCGGCTGCGAGCCGCTTCGCCAGCAGCTTTTCGGTAACCTGGAACGTGCGCTCGTTGTCGACGTCGATGGCGCAGTGGCCATGGCTCATCTCGATCGGCACCATCGAGAACCCGAAGCGGCGCGAAACCTGCGCGAAGAGCTTTTCCTTCGTTCCCCAGCCGAGGAAGAAGCGGATCAGGTTGATCACGCCGAACGCCTTGGCAATCCGGCGCGGGAATTTCACGAACTGCCCGCCGCCGCGCATGATCTCGGCTGCCGCGAGCGCCTGCGGGGTACCGATCCAATAGGCATTGCAGTTCGAATATCCGCCATCGGAAAATTCGTAGAACCGCGACTGGCCCTGCGGATCGGCGGCACGGACGTCTTCCTTATGCGCCAGTGCAGCCGCAGCGCCTGCCTTGCTGGCAATTGCCTTATCGGCAAACTCGGTGAAGTCTTCGGGCAGCCACAGGCAGTTGTCCGCGGTGGTGATCAGCAGCGGATAGTCCGCGCCCTCGGCCCCGGCAAAGACGCTGTCGACCAGATTGAACGCGCCGGGCTTGAACACCAGCCGGCCCTCGGCCTGGAGCTTGGCGATCGAGGGAATGGCGGCGATCTCGTCGGCTTCATGCGCCACGACGCGGATCTCGCCGATGCGCGGGCTGGCGGCGACATTCATCACAACGCGTTCGATCATCGGCATGCCGCCGACGGGAACGACGCATTTCTGCGCGACACCAGCGCGCTCGGCGAGCGGATCGAGCACGCCCGAACGCTTGCCTGCCATGATCAGCGCGGTGACCTTGCCATTGTTGTCGTGTGTCATGGGGCGCGCAAATAGGGCCGAATGGCGCGGTTGTCACTGCCGCGCGCTTAAGGCACGGGGTTGGCGTGCGAATTATCTTCTCTCGCAAGGGGTTCGACAGCGCTTCGGGTGGCGGCGCGTCGCCGATCGTGGAGAGTCGGCCGGTCAGCCTGCCGATCCCGGCCGGTACCGCCTCGCGCACGACCTATGGCGATCTCGGGCTGGGCGAACATGCCGCGCGTGTGAGCCGGGGGCGGGTCGATGCGGGCACGCTGTGCCACCACGACCCGATGTTCCTTGCCGATCGCACCTGCCTGTTCGGCCAATGCGGTGCGGCGCAGACGCATCTGGCGAACCGGGGCGTGGGGCTGGGGGACGTGTTCCTGTTCTTCGGCCTCTTCCGCGAGGAAGGCGGCGATCTCCACCACCGGATTTTCGGCTATCTCGAAGTCGCGGAGATCGTCGATCTTACACGTGGCGCACCCGACTATCTGGTCGAGCGCGGCCATCCGCATGCGCTGGCGCTCCATGCGCGCAACGACGTGATCTATGCAGGCCCCGGCGTGGAAGCCCGGCAAGCGAGCGATGCGCTGCGTCTCACCGTGCCCGGGGGGCCGCCTTCGCTATGGCAGCGCCCCGCATGGTTGAAGCGCGGGGGGCTGAGCTATCACGACCGCGCCGACCGCTGGTTGCGTGGCGGACGGCTCAAGAGCGTGGCGCGCGGGCAGGAATTCGTCGCCGATATCGGCCGCCGCACGGCCCCGCGTGAATGGCTCGGGCGGGTGCTGGAGGAGATCAGAGCGTTTTGATGATCGCGCTGAAATCGAGCCCGGCATTGTCCTCGGCGAATTGCTCGTAAAGCTCCTTCGCGTGGCGACCGAGCGGGGTCGAGGCATCGGCGGTCTCGGCGGCTTCCATCGCCAGCTTGAGATCCTTGAGCATCAGGCCGGTGGCGAAACCGCCCTGGTAATCCTTGTCCGCCGGGCTTTCGACGCCGACGCCGGGCAGGGGTGTGTAGGCATTCAAGGACCAGCAATAGCCCGAGGACTGCGAACTGATCTCGTAGAACTTCTGCGGATCGAGCCCGAGCTTCTCGGCCATCTTCATTGCCTCGGCGGTGCCGATCATCGAGATGGCGAGCAGCATGTTGTTGCAGATCTTGGCGGTCTGGCCGGCGCCTGCGTCGCCCGCGTGGATCACGGCCTTGCCCATGGCCTGCAGCACCTCCTCGGCGCGGGCGAACGCCTTTTCGGTGCCACCGACCATGAAGGTCAGCGTGCCGCCATTCGCCGCCGCGATCCCGCCCGAAACCGGTGCGTCGACCATGTCGTAACCGGCGGCTTCGGCCTTGGCGATGACCTCCTTCGCGGTGGCAACGTCGATGGTCGAGCAGTCGAGCAGCACCGCGCCCGCCGGCGCCTTGCCGATCACGCTGCCTTCATAGACCGACTTCACGATACCGCCATTGGGCAGCATCGTGACGACACCGTCGACACCCTGAACGGCCTCGGAAGCGTCGGTGAAGGGCGTGCAACCGTTGTCCTTAGCTGTCGCGAGTGCTCCTTCCGAAAGGTCGAAGGCATTCACGGCATGCCCGGCCTTCACGAGGTTGGCGGCCATCCCGCCGCCCATATTGCCGAGGCCGATGAAGGCGATTTTCATGTTCTCTCTCCGCGTGTTCTTTTCTCGTGGCAGTAAAGGATTATCTCCCCTTCCACTTGCCTTCGCGCTTCTCGACGAAGGCGGCCATGCCTTCCTGCTTGTCCTCGCTCCCGGCGAGGATCTGGAAGATACGGCGTTCGATGATCAGGCCCTGGTCGAGGCTGGTTTCGAAGGCCGCATTGACCATTTCCTTGTTCGCGATCGCGGCCATCGGCGGCATGCTGGCGATCTGCGCGGCGGTCTTCAGCGCTTCGTCGAGCAGCGTGTCATGCGGCACCACGCGCGCGACCAGATTGCTGCGCTCGGCTTCCGCGGCATCCATCATCCGGCCGGTCAGACACATCTCCATCGCCTTCGACTTGCCGACCGCCCTGGTCAGACGCTGCGATCCGCCCATGCCCGGCGCGACGCCCAGCTTGATCTCGGGCTGGCCGAACTTGGCGTTTTCGCTCGCGATGATGAAATCGGCCATCATGGCGAGCTCGCAGCCGCCACCCAGCGCGAAGCCGTTGACCGCCGCGATCCACGGCTTGCGCGTCTTCTTGACGATCTCGCTGGTCCAGGGGCTGAAGAAATCCTCGAGGTAGAAATCGGCCGCGGCCTTCTCGCTCATTTCCTTGATGTCCGCGCCCGCGGCAAAGGCCTTGTCGCCCGACCCGGTCAGAACTGCGCACAGCTGGCTCTTGTCCGCTTCATACGCGGCAAAAGCCTCGGTCAATTCCTTCAGGATCGTGCTGTTGAGCGCATTGAGCGCCTTGGGACGGTTGAGCGTGATCAGCGTGACCGCGTCCCGCTGTTCGACGGTGATGGTTTCGTAAGCCAATGTTCTCTCCACGTCGCTCCTGCGAAGGCAGGAGCCTAGATGACTTGTCGGCCGCGCGGAACCGCAACGGCGTATTGGCCCCTGCCTGCGCAGGGGCGACGGATATCACCGTTCGAGCGGCGTCCATTCCTCGCCCTGAGGCAGCGGGGCGAAGATGCTGTCGATCAATTCTTCCCTCACGTCCTCGGGCGTTGCCGGGTCCCATCGCGGGTCGTTCGTCTTGTCGACGATCACCGCGCGCACGCCCTCAGCGAAATCGGGCCGGGTCAGCACGCGGCTGGCGATGCGATATTCCATGCGCATGTTGTCGGCGAAGCTGCCGAGATGTTCGCTCTCGTTCAGCTGGCGCAGCGCGACCTTGCAGGTCTGCGGGCTCTTGCCGCGCAGCGTGGCGAGCTCCTTCGCCGCCCATTCGCTGTCGTCTGCCTCGAGGCTGCGGAGGATGTCCTCATAGCGATCCGAGGCGAAGTGTTTCTTGATCAGCGCGGCATTCTCTTCCAGCCGCGCGGGCGGCGGGGTGGTGGAAAGTTCGGACAGGATCCCGCCGATCCGGTCGGGATGTTCGATAATCCGGGCCTTGGCTTCGGCGAGTTTCTCAGCCGGCAGGTAATGCGTGGCGATACCCGCCCAGACGCATTCCGCACCGTCGAGCCGCGCACCGGTCAGCGCGAGGAACTGGCCGAGCCGCCCGCCCAGCCGCGACAGGTGCCAGCCGCCGCCGACGTCGGGGAACAGGCCGATGCCGCTTTCGGGCATGGCAAAGCGCGTGTTCTCGGTCGCGACGCGATATTTGCACGGCAGCGCGATACCGACGCCGCCGCCCATGGTGATGCCATCCATGAATGCGACGATCGGCTTGCCGTATTCGAACATCTGATGGTTGAGCCGGTATTCGTCGTGGAAGAACTCGCGGCCGCTTTTCCCGCCATCGTTGAGCGCGGAATGGCGCAGCAGATTGATGTCGCCCCCCGCGCAGAAGCCGCGCCCTTCGGCGTGGTCGAGGATGACGGCCTCGACCGCGTCATCTTCGGCCCAGCCTGCCAGCGCGGCGCTTATGCCATGGCACATGTCGAGCGTCAGGGCATGCAGCGCCTTGGGGCGGTTGAGCGAGATATGGCCGGTGCGGCCATGCGCGTGGATGTTGAGGTTCTCAGTCATGGGGTCTTCTCATTCTGCCGCCGGTCGCGGTCACTGGCGCAGCAAATCGCGGCCCACGATCATGCGCATGACCTGGTTGGTGCCTTCGAGGATCGAATGCACGCGCAGATCGCGCCAGAAGCGTTCGATCGGATATTCCCTGAGATAGCCATAGCCGCCGAACAGCTGCAGCGCATCGTTGACGATCTTGCTGCCATTGTCGGTCGCGAGCCGTTTGGCCATCGCGGAAAAACGCGACTTGTCGGGTGCGTTGTCGGTCACCTTGGCCGCTGCGAGATACAGCAGCGCGCGGGCCGCTTCGAGGTCCGTCGCCATGTCGGCAAGCATGAACTGCGTGTTCTGGAAATCCGCAATGGGTGTGTCGAACTGCTTGCGGTCCTTGGTGTAGGCCACCGCTTCGTCGAGGCAGCGCTGCGCCCCGCCCAGTGAACAGGCCCCGATGTTGAGCCGGCCGCCGTCGAGGCCCATCATCGCAAAGCGGAATCCCTCGCCTTCGTCGCCAACCCGATTGGCAACCGGCACGCGCGCATCTTCGAAAATGACCTGTGCGGTGGGGGAGGCGTTCCAGCCGAGCTTCTTCTCCGGCTTGCCGAAGGAAACGCCCGGCGTGTCCTTGTCGATGACGAGGCAGGTGATGCCCTTGGTCTTGTGTTCTCCCGTGCGGACCATGGTGACGTAGACATCGTTGACGCCCCCGCCCGAAATGAACTGCTTGGTCCCGTTGAGAACGTAGTGATCGCCGTCTCGCACGGCGTTGGCCTTGAGGCCTGCGGCATCCGAACCGCTGCCCGGTTCGGTCAGGCAGTAGCTGGCGATCTTGTCCATGCTGACGAGGTCGGGAAGGTAGCGGTCCTTCACGTCCTGGCTGCCGAAGCTGTCGATCATCCAGCTGGCCATGTTGTGGATCGAGATGAAGGCGCTGGTGGTGGGGCAGCCATAGGCCATCGCCTCCATGATCAGCGCAGCCTCCAGCCGGCCGAGCCCGATCCCGCCGCTTTCTTCCGAAACGTAGATCGCGCCGAAACCGAGTTCGGCCGTGCTCTTGATCACGTCGCGCGGGAAATGCGATTTCTCGTCCCATTCGCCCGCATGCGGAGTGATGTTGTCGGCGGTGAAGCGCTGCGCCACTTCCTGGATCGCGAGCTGCTCTTCGGTAAGCTGAAATTGTCCTGTCATGGCGGGTGACCTAGCGGTGGTGGGGGGAGGTGAAAAGGGCTGCGGCGGTCAGCCTTCGATGATTGCTTCGGCCTCGATCTCGACTTTCCATTCCGGTCGGCAGAGCCATGCCACGCCTGCCATCGTTGCGGCGGGGCGGGCCTCGCCGAAGAACCGCGCGTGGACTTCGCCGATCGCCTGCTGGTCGGCCGGATCAGTCAGCAGCATGCGCGTGCGCACGACATCCTTCGCGCTGCCGCCCAGGTCTTCGATGGCGCGCAGGATCAGCGTGAAGCAGCGTTCGGCCTGAGCCGCGGCATTGCCCGGTGTCGAGGTGCCGTCATCCTCGATCGGGCCGGTGCCGGCGACCAGGATGCGATCGCCTTGGCGCACCGCGCGGGCGAAGCCGAACTGCGCTTCGAAGGGCGATCCGCTGGAGGTGTGGCGGCGCTTCACCCGCAGGTGATCTCGGTGATCTGCCGCGCCTCGTCATAGCGCACGTTCACTCGGTCGGTGCGGTAGTCCATCGTCCAGGCCGAGTTCGGCGGCCCCCAGCGGAGCACCTCGGCGCCGCTTTCGGCAAGGATGGCTGCGCCGGTCCGCTCGGTCGCCTGCTGGCCGACATGGGCCTGTGCCGGTTCGGCATTGCAGCTGCCGCGCATCGCATCGCCGGGATCCGACGGGGAGGGCGCGGGTTCGGAATATCCCGCGCAGGCGGCCAGCGGCAGCGCCAGGACGGGAAGGGCCAGGATACGCATGGGCAACACTCCTATTCGCATTTCTTGAGCGGCATGGGCTCGAACTGGTCGTCGCCAACCGCCGCCGGGGTCAGCCTGCGCCCGTCGTCGGACAGCGTGAAGCGGCGCGCCATCTCCCATGTCTCGCCTTCACCTTCCATCGCCAGCGAAACGACGATGTCCTGCGGGCCTGCGACTTCGATCCGTGACACTTCGCCGAACGATTCGTAGAACTGCATGGTCTCGGGCCCGATCTCGACGCGCAGATCGGAAGCCGGATCGCAGCTGCCCTCGACATAGTCCCACACGCCCCGGAACGCGGCGGGAATGGTTTCGGCAGTGACGGGGCCCGGCGGTCCGGCGCCGTCACCAATCCCGCCATCGGGTTCGACCGGCATCATCGTTTCGGCCGGCTCGGGCGCAGCCGCCTCGTCCGGCCCGTCCGAACAGGCGGCAGCCAGCAGTGCCAGCGGCAGGGCGGCGGTAAGCAGTGATCGTTTCATCGTGTCTCTCTCCCTACCGCCTGCCGCGGCATTCAACCCATCGTCGGTATGACGAAGGCGTTCGATCCGTCGCCGCCACCATCGGGCCAGCGCTGGGTGACCTTCTTGGCCTTGGTCCAGAACTTCAGGCCTTCCTGGCCGTACTGGTCGGTGTCGCCGAAGCCCGAACGCTTCCACCCGCCGAAGCTGTGATAGCTGACGGGGACGGGAATCGGAACGTTGATCCCGACCATGCCGACATTCACGCGGTGGGCGAATTCGCGCGCCGCATGGCCGTTGCGCGTGAAGATGGCAACGCCATTGCCATATTGGTGCTCGCTCGGCAGCCGCAGTGCATGCTCGAAATCGTCAGCGCGCACGATTTGCAGGACCGGCCCGAAGATTTCCTCGCGGTAGCTTTCCATGTCGGGGGTCACGCGGTCGAGCAGCGTCGGGCCGACGAAGAAGCCCTTCTCGTGCCCCTGCAGCGTGAAACCGCGGCCATCGATGACGACTTCGGCGCCTTCCTGTTCGGCAGTGTCGATCCACTGTTCGATCCGCGCCTTGTGTTCGGGCGTGACGACGGGGCCGTAATGCGCGTCGGGATCGGTCGAAACGCCGATGCGCAGCGCATTGATCGCGGGGATCAGCTTTTCGCGCAGCCTCTCGGCGGTGTCTTCGCCCACGGGCACGACCACCGGCAGCGCCATGCAGCGCTCACCTGCGGAACCGAAGGCGGCGCCGGCGAGATCGCCCACCACCTGGTCGAGATCGGCATCGGGCATGACGATGCCGTGGTTCTTCGCTCCGCCCATCGCCTGGACGCGCTTGCCCGCAGCGACGCCGCGCTTGTAGACGTAATGCGCGATATCGCTCGACCCGACGAAGCTGACCGCGGCGATATCCTCGTGATCGAGGATCGCATCGACCATTTCCTTGTCGCCGTGGACCACCTGCAGCAGCCCCTCGGGCGCGCCGGCCTCGACGAACAGTTCGGCCAGCCGGATCGGCACGCTGGGATCGCGTTCGGACGGCTTGAGGATGAAGGCGTTGCCCACCGCGATCGCCATGCCGAACATCCACATCGGGATCATGGCGGGGAAGTTGAACGGGGTGATGCCCGCGCCGATGCCCAGCGGCTGGCGCATCGAATAGACATCGATGCCGGGGCCAGCGCCTTGCGAATATTCGCCCTTCAGCGCCTGCGGGATGCCGCAGGCATATTCGATGACTTCGAGCCCGCGCTGCACATCGCCATGCGCATCGTCCACGACCTTGCCGTGTTCGCTGGCGAGCAGTTCGGCCAGTTCCTGCTTGTTGGCTTCGACCAGCCGTTTGAATTCGAACATCACCCGCGCGCGGCGCTGCGGATTGGTCGCCGCCCATTCGGGCTGGACCTTCTTGGCGGCGGCGACCGCGCGGTCGAGCAAGGCGGCATCGCCCAGCGGAACCTCGGCCTGGACTTCGCCCGTCGAGGGGTTCCAGATCTTGTGGGTGCGGGCCGCGGGAGCGCTCGCTCCGCCGACGATGAAATGGTCAAGCTGACGCATGAAAGTTCCTCTCTTTTCTTTGCAACGGCCCATACGCGCGCAAGGTCCGAAAGCAACCGGTATCGGGTGAAACCTTTGCCGCGCGCGGCTAGCCGACCGCCGCCATCATCTGCGCGCACAGGATCGCGCCATAGGTCCCCAGCGCATAGCCCAGCACAGCCAGCAGCACGCCGACCGGGGCCAGCGCGGGGTGGAACGCCGCCGCCACCACCGGGGCCGACGCGGCGCCGCCGATATTGGCCTTGCTGCCCACCGCGACGAAGAAGAACGGCGCTTTTATGAGCTTGGCCACGCCCAGCAGCAGGATGACGTGGAACAGCATCCAGATGAAACCGATCGCCATGAAGGCGGGCGCATCGGCGATCTTGGTCACGTCCATCCGCGTGCCGATCACCGCCACCAGCAGGAAGATGAACAGCACACCGAACTTGCTGGCGCCAATACCTTCCAGCTCGCGTGCACGGGTGAAGCTGGCGGCGAGGCCTGCAGTGGTGGCGATGACCACGACCCAGAAGAACTCGCTCGCCAGCGTGGCGTCTTCGCCCTGCATCGCGGCGAACCAGCCGCCCAGCCAACCGCCGAGCAGGTGCGCGAGCCCGACGATGGCGAAGGTCACGCCGAACAGCAGGACATAGTCATTGGCCTTGGCGACGCGTTCGATGCTTGCGGTGTAATCGGCCATCGTGTCGCGCAGCCGGGCAATCGACGAACTGTCCGCGCCCAGCCATTTGTCGACGCGCTCGTGCGCGCCCGCGCCATAGAGCAGGAACACCATCCAGATCTCGGCGACGATGATGTCGACCGCCAGCAGCGCGGCAAAGCCCTCGAGCGGATAGCCATAGACCTCGAGCATCGCGGTCTGGTTGGCGCCGCCGCCGATCCAGCTGCCCGCCAGCGTCGCCAGCCCGCGCCACGCGGCCGTATCGCCCGAACCGATGATCGAAGGTTCGAACTGCGCCACGATCCACAGCGCCAGCGGCCCGCCGAGGACGATGCCCACCGTGGCGGTCAGGAACATGACGATCGCCTTGCTGCCGAGGCCGAGGATCCCCTTGATGTCGATCGACAGTGTCATCAGGAACAGCGCGGCGGGCAGGAAATAATCCTTCGCTACCGGCCACAGATTGCTTTCGGATACATCGATCAGCCCGAAAGTCGTCATCAGGCTGGGGACGAGATAGCAGACCAGGATGATCGGCACGAAGACGTAGAAACGCTGCCAGCCGGGGCGGTCGCGCGTGGCGAATACGAAACCCAGTACGAGGGCCAGCAGCCCGAGAATAATCCTGTCGTCGCTGATCATGTGATGCGGCAGCCCTTGTTCTGGAGATGCAGTGTCTAGCCGGCGAAGCGGCCGGTTTCGAAGAAGTCGGAGATCGCCTGTCGCGGCGCCGCGACATCGAGGTCGCGCGCCGCCAGCCAATCCGCGTCGAAGATTGTGTCGGCATACCGCGCGCCGTCGTCGCACAGGATCGACACGATTGAGCCCGTTTCGCCGAGCGCGGCCATTTCGGCGGCGATGCGCGCGCAGGCCCACACATTGGTCCCGGTCGAACCCCCGCAGCGCCGCCCCAGGCGGGCGCTGACTTCATGGGCGGCGGCGATCGAGGCGGCATCTGCCACCACTTCCATCCGGTCGACGATATCGGGCAGGAAACTGGGTTCGACCCGCTGGCGGCCGATGCCTTCGATGCATCCGGCCGAATGATCGACGCGCGCTACGCTGCGCTCGGCCCAGTGGCGGTGGAACACCGATCCCGCGGGATCGGCGACGCAGACGCCGGTGTCATGGCGATTGTAGCGTGCAAAACGGCCGATGGTGGCGGAGGTGCCGCCCGTTCCCGCACCGCAGACGATCCAGCGCGGTACCGGATGCGGCTCGCGCGCCATCTGCGCGAAAATCGATTCGGCGATATTGTTGTTGCTGCGCCAGTCGGTCGCGCGTTCGGCATAGGTGAACTGGTCGATATAATGGCCGCCCAATTCTTCGGCGAGCGACTGCGCCGCTGCGTAGACTTCGCCCGGCGCGCCGACGAAATGGCATTCGCCGCCGTAGAATGCGATGGCGTCGATCTTGGCCTGCGCGGTGCTGCGCGGCACCACGGCGATGAACCGCAGCCCCAGCATGCGCGCGAAATAGGCTTCGGAAACCGCGGTCGATCCGCTCGATGCCTCGACCACTGGGGTGTTCTCGCAGATCCAGCCGTTGCACAGGCCATAGAGAAACAGCGATCGCGCCAGCCGGTGCTTGAGGCTGCCGGTCGGATGGCTCGATTCGTCCTTCAGATAGATCGCGATATGAGGCAGCGCGGGGACCGGCAGCGGGATCAGATGCGTGTCGGCCGAACGGTTGAAGTCGGCCTCTATCCGGCCGATCGCCCAGTTCACCCATGCGCGCTTGTTCGTCATGCGGGCCTTGTAGGGCGTGCTGCCCGCGGGGGAAGGGCGCGCACGCCGTTTTCCGCCGTGGCCGCCGGTTTGTATTGACCGCTACGCGCGTTCCGTGGCAAGCGCCGCGCCGCCTCGCGGGTGTAGCTCAATGGTAGAGCAGCAGCTTCCCAAGCTGACGACGAGGGTTCGATTCCCTTCACCCGCTCCACAATCCTGAATTAGCCGTAGAAAACCGCCATTCCGGAGGCGGTAGTGCGCACACCTTCACCCATAGCTTCTCACACGGCTTCTCACATTACGGCCGTCGCGGCGATGGCCATAACGAACGCGTTCGGCGTACGCGTTCGCTAGTATGCGGCAGAACAGCTAACTTGTTCGCCGCGGCGCGCGATATCACTTCCGCCGCAGAAATCCGGCCGTTTTCCCTTGCAACCGTCCTATAAGTATCGCGCTGGGCACAGCTGACCCGGTCGAGGCGCGTCGCCTTGTCCGTAGGCTGGCCGCGAGATGGGACGAGTTACTTATGTTGATGATGCCGAAAATCGAGCGCGGTCATCTGACGATCGATGAACAGGAGGCTCTCTTCCGAAAAGGGCTGAAGGATGAGCTCGCAAGAGCGACCGCGCATTTCACGGCCCCCATCGGCGCCGAACAACCTCACGCTGGGACGCACAAGATCATGGAAGCGGCCTATCGCATCGTGGCCCGAGTGCCACATGATGCCGCTGTCATCGATCTAGAGACCTTCGAAGCCGAGGTGGATGGCAGCTGGACAGAGAATGAAATCCTGTTGCTCTGGAAGACGCTGCATCTGCTCGTCACGCCGATGAGCTTTAGTCGCACCGACGCGTTGGAGGCGGTGGGCGACCTAGGTGGTCTGCTCAACGATGGCACAGCGAAGGAAGCACGTGCTCAGCTGCTGCGTGGACATGCCGAAGCGCACCGCCGTGCATCCTTGATTGACAGCGACGAGGTGAGATCATCTGGACGGGGGATCGTGGCTCTTCTCGATGACGACGTCATCGGGCGGGCTTGGTCGGCTCAGAGTAAGCCTGGTAAGCCAGACGACTGTGCCGGTGAAGCCGTAACGCCGGATGCACCATCCATGACCGAGCCGGTGCAGGATAGCATCTACGCGTTCCCGAGCGATCTACGCTTCAGCGGGGTGATGAAGGACGTTCTTGCGGAGCTGATGGAAGAAAAGGGGTGGGAGAAAGACAATGGCCAGCGCGAAGCGGTATGTGAACGTGCCGCATGGATATGCGGTGATAAACGGTTAAAGGATTGGAGCGCGGCCGATGCGAAATACTTTGCGAAAACCGTCGCCAGATTTCCCAACAAATTTTCGTGGGGTAAGCTGAACAAATCCGGGGCAATGGCCGTCCCATTCTGCGAGGATGCCATTCCTTCAAACAAGGGAATGAAGCGCAGTCCGAGGACAATAAACCGCGACCTGAGCATTCTCCAGAACGTATCGAAACGGCTGGCCAAAACGCACTGGCGCTTGAAATACGGCGACAGGCTCGAAGTTGATTTTCTAGAGTATACGATCCGCGTCGAGGACGACCCCGAGAATCCCGATCGGATGCCATGGACGCCAGACCACCTGAAAACGCTTTACTCGCTGCCTCTTTGGCAGGGTGGCGGCGGAAGCATTGAACGTCTCAAGCCCAGCGGCCGGCCCATGGTTTACATGGACGCGGCATACTGGCTCCCGCTCATCGCGACTTATACAGGCATCTGTCGCGAAGAAGGTTCCGGGCTCGAAATCGATGACTTCAATTTCGCTTGCGAGGTGCCTTACCTGGTCGTCAAGAAGAACAGCCTTCGCCGCCTGAAGACCATGGCACGCGCCCGGGTGATGCCGTTGCATCCTCAGCTTCTTGAGCTGGGATTGCAGAGATACGTCGAGGCAATCGCGAAGGAACAGGGTCATCAGGTGGGCACATGCACCCCGATTTTCCCTGAGCTATGGTGCAAAGAGGCGAAATATCGCGGAGATGGCAAGAAGGTCCCGGCAATTGGAGGCCGTCGTTTCTACGCTATTGCGTGGCGCTATGCGGCCGACGCTACGCACGGCGTAATGCCGCTGCCTGAAACGAGTGACGGCAAGAAGGCCGATTTTCATTCGCAGCGGACATACAACCAGAGCGTTCTCGCTGCTCCAGACGTCGCCGAGAAGATTCTGGCCATGCACATGGGGCACGCGCGAAAGGGCACCGGGTCGAAAAAATATGATCGTCGGTCGCTGGCGCTCGGCGAAGTCAAAGAACTGCGTGAGCGGCTCGATATCATGGTGCGTGAAATGCCGGATGTGACATCGCATATTCCGCGACAGGATCGCGTCAATCTGCTGCACCTCCGGAAGCGATCACGCGTGGGTTCCGCGCCGGGACGTGATGCACAGCGTAAGTTCTGTCAGTAATTCGAGAGGTCTTGCGATCATGATCATTCCAAGGCCACCCACTAGGCATCATTTGAGACATGGCCTCGCCAACCGCTTGCTGCCATGCGAGCTCATCTATGCACGCCCGCGACACGAGCGGATGCCAAGGGTGTTAGTCTTCCGCTCCCGGACCAATAACGAATTCATTACCCGGGTCGATATGCAGATGCCCGAGATTGTAAAAGTGGGTTTCGGAGATCGACTAATCACTGATCTGATTCAAATAACAGAGTTGTCGGCCTCTGCATGGGCCAGTTCGCGGATTACGCGGATTGAAGAAATACCGGTGCTGAAGCGTGGCCCGAAACCAAAAAGAAAGGCTCCGTCACCGCCACTGGGGTCCAGGGCCTTCATCTATTCCATCAAGAGCCATTGTATCTGGCGGACTTGACAAGCTGCTGATAGTGACTGGGGAAAGAGGGAAGTTCATGAATCAGCAGTCTTTGTCGTCCTTCATCTGGTCGATCGCCGATCTATTACGCGGGGCATACAAGCGCGCCGACTTCGGCAAGGTCATCCTACCTTTCACGGTCCTTCGCCGCCTCGACCTCGTGCTGGCGGACACGCGAGAGGCCGTTCTGGCGGAGAAGGCGAAATGGGAAGGCAAGGACATGGACCCCGACGCATTTATGCGCCGGGCATCCGGCTTCGGCTTCTACAGTGCCTCGAAACTAGACTTGCAGGGCATTCTTGGCGACCCTTCCAACATAGCCAGCAACCTGCACAGCTACATCGACGCCTTCAGCCTCGAAGTGCGCGACATCTTCGAGAAGTTCGAATTCCACGCCCAGGTCGACAAGTTGGAAGAGAAGGACCTGATCTTCCAGGTGCTCGAGCGGTTCATCGATCCGCGCGTCGATTTGCATCCGGATAACCTTACATCCGCTCAGATGGGCGATGCCTTCGAAGAGCTGATCCGCAAATTCGCGGAGGATTCGAACGAGACGGCCGGTGAGCACTTCACCCCGCGCGATGTCATCCGCCTGATGGTGGAGCTCGTGTTCATCGAAGATGACGCGGTGCTCGGCGGGAAGGAAGGCCTGATCCGTCGCATATACGATCCAACCGTTGGCACGGGTGGGATGCTGTCCGTCGCCGATGAATTCCTGCGCGATGGAAATTACGGCGTCCAGCTGGTGATGAGCGGACAGGAACTGAACGCAGAGTCCTACGCCATCTGCAAGGCGGACATGCTCATCAAGGGGCAGGACGTGAACAACATCGTCTACGGCAATACGCTGTCCGACGATGGGCACGAGGGCAAGACATTTGACTACATGCTCGCCAACCCCCCGTTCGGGGTGGACTGGAAGGGCATCCGCCGTGTGGTGGAGAAGGAGCACAAGGAGCAGGGCTATGCTGGCCGCTTCGGTCCCGGCACGCCGCGCGTGTCCGATGGATCGCTGCTGTTTCTGCTGCACATGCTCTCCAAAATGCAGCTCGAAGCTGATGGCGGTTGTCGCTTCGGCATCGTGCTCAACGGCTCGCCGCTTTTCACCGGCGGTGCCGGTGGAGGGGAGAGCGAGATCCGCCGCTACCTGCTGGAGAACGATCTGGTAGAGGCGATCGTCGCCCTGCCGACCGATATGTTCTTCAACACCGGCATCGCGACCTATGTCTGGGTCGTCTCCAACCGCAAGCCGAAGGCGCGGAAGGGCAAGACACAGCTGATCGACGGCAGCACATTCTTCCGCAAGATGCGCAAATCGCTGGGATCGAAACGGCGCGAGATCGGCGAGAAAGACCGTGAGGCGCTGGTCAAACTTTTCGGCGATGGCGAACCGATGGATCTTGTCACGCTACTGAACGCGGACGGCAAGGAGGTCGATCGCAAAATCATCGCTCCCGATGCACCAACCCCAGGCGCACCCACTGGCGGAAGGGCGAAGCGTGCGCCGGTATCGCTCGTGCTTCCGAACGAGGCCTTCGGATACCATCAGATCACGGTCGAGCGCCCGCTACTGAACGAGTACGGTGAACCGGTTCTGGCCTCGCGCGGCAAGAACAAGGGCGAGCCGCAGCCGGACACGGCTCTGCGCGATACCGAGACGGTGCCGCTGACGGAGGAGATCGAGGAGTATTTCGGGCGCGAGGTGCTGCCGCACGTGGCCGACGCATGGATCGACGAAAGCAAGACCAAGGTCGGCTACGAAATACCCTTCAACCGGCATTTCTACGTCTTCGAACCGCCGCGTCCGCTGGCCGAGATCGACGAAGAACTGGCTGAGGTGACAGCGGAAATTCAGACTATGCTACGGGAGATGGCGGCGTGAGCTTTCCCGCCTATCCGGAATACAAGGACAGTGGGGTGTCGTGGGCGAAGTCAATTCCAGCCCACTGGAATGAACTTCGGTTGGCGGCGCTTTTCGAATTACAAAAGCGAGATGTGGAACCCGAACACGAAGTTGTGACGGCATTTCGCAATGGGCAGGTCACTCTCCGCTCAAATCGGCGGGAAGACGGTTTCACATTCGCTACGAAGGAGATCGGTTATCAAGGCGTAGCCACCGGAGACCTCGTGATCCATGCAATGGATGCATTTGCGGGGGCAATAGGGGTTTCCGAAGCTGCCGGGAAGTCTACCCCTGTATACTCTGTTTGCTCGCCCAAGCCAGGCGTGGATGCTCGCTTCTACGCGATGCTACTTCGCACGATGGCTCTGGCTGGGTTCGTTGAGTCACTCGCCAAGGGCGTGCGGGAGCGTTCGACTGATTTCCGGTGGCGAGACGCAAGGGATGTGCGCGTGCCGGTGCCACCGTATGATGAGCAACGTGCTGTTGTCGCCTTTCTCGACCGCGAGACGGCGAAGATCGATGCGGTGGTGGCGGCGCAGGAGCGGATGCCGACAAGGATCTCTTCATTTTGTGCATCCACTGCTGCAAAGTTCAATCCAGCCGTGAGAGGCGCTACGTGAGGGAAGCCCATGCACTTGCGCAGGGCGGCCATGCGCTGCTTGCGATGCTGCACGCCGCGATCGTTTGTATTCGTCATTCTCGAAGTCCTTCGTTTGAGGTTGCGGCCGTATTCGGCCGAAGCATTTTCCCTTCCGGGATCCTGCTCACCCTCATTGATCCTTCCGAGCTTGACGCCGCTGGTTGCCCAGCGACGTCAGCCGTCGGTGTCAGTCCCGCCCGTGGCGGGTATGCCAAGTCATGGTTTGCTGAGCGGGCCGAACACCCGGTGCAATGCGCAGCAGCAAGGCCAGCTCCGTGTGCACATCCGCCTGCGCGACTTCGGTCCACCAGACCTTCTGGCACGGGTTCCAGCGATAGCCGAACCGCTTGAGTTCGTGCCGCGTCTCGTAGGGCGCGCGCTCGGCGAAAATGCGAGTGGTCGGCTCCTGCGCAGTGCGCAGAGCCTCGGCCAATACGGTTTCTCCGGTCGGTAATTCGCTGTTGAGCAATGCCAGCAGTGCTTCAACATCGGCGATCGCATCATGTGCGGTTGGTGCGAACAGGCCTTGCTGCATCAGCAAATGGCCGAGCTTCGCGCCATCGAACCCGTGACCCAACCAGTCGACGTCGCGGAAGGAGCAGATCCACGGCAGGTGCCCAATGCCCGGTTGCAGGCGCCTACAAAATTCAGAGTCGAAGCCAGCATTGTGGGCGAGCACTGCATCAGCCTGACAGATGAATTCGGTCAGCGCAGGTTGCTTGATCCGCTTGCCGCGAACGGCGTGATTGTCGATGCCGGTGAGCTTCGTGATCTTGGCAGGTATTTGTCGCCCGGGGTCCGCGAGACCTGTGCCGTGGTCGACGACCTGCAGGATGCGTCCGTCTTGGCATACATCGACTATCGCGACGGCGATCTGGATCACATTATCCCTCGAGGGATCAAGGCCATCGGTTTCGCAATCGACGATGGCAAGCCGAGTTGCCGCGGGTTCGCTGGTGGCCTTCGGCCAGTCATCGATGCGCGGTATCCTGCGAAGAGTGCGCACACATGTGGCGCTGTCCGTGCGTGGCCGTTGGATCGGTTTGGTATTCATATTCAATCCTCATCGTGATGATGAGGACAGCCGAAGGCATTTTCCTTCTCCCACTGTCCTCGCGGACAGCGGCCGATCAGCAGATATTTGATTACTGGACGCCCAAGTTTTCCATATGTGGATACGGGCGTAGCCCGACACTGGGAGAAACATTTGCTGCCTTTATAGCATACGCGTGAAGGTTAGCGTTTTGACAACTCTCCCATCGCGCCACCGAGGCGCTTGGGTCCTGCGAGGGTGAAAAGAGACGCAACGTTTCGTGTGCCCGCGCCAGCGCTAAGCCGCTCTTACATAACAACAACTTTGTAAATTAGTAATAATTACAGCGCTACGTTCTGCCCTCGAACTTCACTTGAGGGACACAAATTTTGACTGGCAAGTTCTACAAGCGACGCATGGTGGCAATGCTGATGAGCACTGCTTCTGTTGCATTGGCTGGCTGCGGTGGTGCCGGAGGATCGATATCTTCGACGCCCGGGCCTCTGGTCGCGACTCCAACGCCTAGTCCGAGCCCCACACCCACGCCATCGCCATCGCCATCGCCATCGCCATCGCCTACTCCGGCGCCCGCCCCCACTCCGACACCGTGTGAACCGAATTGCGATCCGGTTCCGCCGCCTGCCGGCTATGTGATCACCCCTCGCGACCAGCAGCCGCAGCGTTCGAAACAGGATGATGCGGAATATCGCCAGAACTACACCGGCGCCGAATATATCAACGCGCTTTACGCTCTGGACAATGGTTGGGACGGCAAAGGCGTTCTCGTTGGCATCCTCGACGATGGCATCGCTCCAGTTTCCGAGCTTGAAGGCCAGGTAGACCGCGAACTCAGCCGCGACTTCGGGTTCGACTACGAAGACGGCGTTCGCAGTGAACGCGCCGGTGGCTCCAACACCGGTGACAGCACCTCGACGCACGGCACGCCTATCGCCGGCATCATCGCTGGACGCAATGACGGCGTCGGTATTCAGGGCCTGGCCCCGGGGGCAACGCTTGTTTCGCTGCGCGTGGACGGCATCATCAACGGCGACCGCACCTATGGCCTCGATATGGATCAGGCCATTCGCTACGCTGCCGACAACGATATTCCGATCCTGAACATGTCACTCGGACGCCGCAACGCCGACCAGGGCAATCCGGCAAACCAGTCGGCTGTCCAGTATTACCACGATCAGGCCGGCGGCCTCATCGTAAACAGTGCTGGCAATGACATGCTGGAAGGTCCGGGCAACTGGATCGACGTAACCGATGCCAACATGGAAAGCTGGCTCTTTGTCGTCGCTCTTTCCGGCAACGGACGAAACTACGAAAAGGCTGGGTATTCGAACGGCTGCGGCGCTGCTATGGAACGCTGCGTTGCAGCCATCGGCAGCAACATCACAATCGACGCGAACGGTGACATCACTGGCTTTGGCGGAACAAGCTCGGCAGCACCGCAGGCCTCGGCGCTTGCCGCCATGATCTTGTCCAAGTGGCCGCAGCTGACCGGCGTCGATGCCGGCCACGTGATCATCAACACTGCTCGCGACATCGGCGAAGAAGGCGTGGACGAAGTTTTCGGCCATGGCCTCATCGACGCCGAAGCTGCACTCTCGCCGGTCGAACCGACCTTGTCGAACGGATATGTTGCAAGCTCGATCGACAACAGCGTGATGGTCGTGGGCGGCGCCTTCGGTGGCTATGGAACCTCCTCGATCGAGAACGCCTTCGATGACATCACCGTGCTTGATGCCTACGGCCGCGATTTCAATGGCGACATCTCGGGTCTCGTAATCCGTCCAGGCGAGGCCAATGCCAACTGGCTGCAGCGCCGGGTCCAGGCACAGTCGAACGCCGGATCCACCGGCTTCGTCAACTCGAAGATGTCGGCTTCTCTGGGCTACACCGCCTTTGAAACCGAGCACCGCAACGCTGACGGCAACGCCATCCTGCAAAACCACTTCTCGAACGCAACCTTCGCGCTGCGCCTCGATGGGGACACCACGGTCACAGCGGGCTACAACACCACCGACAACGTCATGGACGATGTCATGGGCCTCGCGCCGACTTCGGACGCGATGTTTGCCTACTCGCCGCTCGCACAGACCAATGTCGGCGTCAGCCACAAGGCCGGTGATGGCCGTCTGGCCATTGCGGCCTACATCGGTCGCCAGGATGACACCGCCACCAACGGCCTGACGGTCCAGTGGCAGCAGGGGCTCTCCTCGCTGAAGCTGGGACTGGTCGATGAGACCGGCACCGTCTTCGGCACTCCGGTTGGTGCAGGCGCGATGCGCTTCGGCGACGGGTCGAGCACGGTGTTTGTCGAAGCCGCCAGCGGCTTCGATCTCGGCACTTGGCGATTCGACGGCTATGCAAGCCTGGGCGCAACGCGCCTGAAGCTGGCCGACGACATGCTGCTCACCGATGCCGACACGATCACGAGCGGACGGTTCGGCTTTACCGCCAGCCACGAAGCCTTTGGCGGACTCGTGAGCTTCGGCGTCGCACAGCGGCTGGTTGCGCTTTCGGGCAATGCGACCTTCACCGTCGGCAACGGCTACGACCTCGGCATCCGCGGTCTGACCTTCGAAGATCGCAGCGTCAACATGCGCGGCCAGATGGCTCCCCAGCTGACCTTCGGCTTCGAGAAGACCGGCGAACGCTCGGCCTTCCGGTTCGGCGCGGCAAGCGACATAGAAGGCCGCGACATACGAGCAGTCGGTAGCTGGCGTGTGCAATTCTAGAATTAGGAGAGAAGTTTATGCGTATTGTCCTCGCAGCGTTGTGCATTGGTGCGCTGGCAATTCCGGCAACCGCCCAAACGGTGGCTGCTGATACATCGATAGTTCGCAACGATGACGCTGCTTTTGACTTGGTTGGCCTTCGTCTTGGAATGACAGCCGACGAGGCTCGCGCGGTTCTGAACGAAAGCGGCTTTACTTTTAGCGAGCATGGTAGCTGGGGTCATCGCGGATACGACGGTCTGGTTCGGAGCGAGGCTAATCGTCTTCGCCAGCCGGTTCCCGAATTACCGCCCACCACTGGTCCAGAGGAGATCAATGGCGAAGACGCGGCTGGCAACCGCATTGTGGTTCGATTTACGGCAATGCGAGATGGTCCGATAGTGTCGGAGGTCGTGCTGCGGTTCAATCGGAACACCACCAATATCGAGACCTTGCGGGAGGACATCTTCGCGAGATACGGCGAGCCGTCGGCGGCGAACGCCTATGGAGACGATTACAGATGGTGTTTGCCCGGTCGTCCATGCCCCTGGCGACCGGATGCGTCCGGGCCACATCTGGGCTATGACACAACCATGGGCCATTCACTCACCCTATCCGGCTGGCGATACATGGTCGCCGAGCGCGATGCCGAGATCGCGGCGATGTTCGCCGATCCTTCAAATGAGCGCCAGCGCGCATTGTTAGGGCGAAGTAATTGAGGTTGACGCTATTATCTTGGGCAGGTGCTGCAAGCGCCGCGCTCTTCCTTCCGGTGGCAGCATTGGCGCAAGAATATGTGCAATCTGGATTCTTCTACGAAGTGTCCGGTCGGGGCGATGCGGGTGATGCTCATCTATCGGTTTTGCCGCCCCGAATTCGTCAGGCAGCCATAGAGACTCGAAGCGACACAGAAGGAAGGATTGCGGGCGCGGAAATAGGCAATAGCGATCTCTACGTGGTTTTTCTTGAGACGGCCCACGGGTGCGGCAGCGGCGGGTGTCGCGCTCAAATATGAGAATATAATGAAAGCGGGTTGAAACAACACCCATCGCCACCGGTCGGTCATTTACCGATCACGATGCTGCCGCAAGAAAAGAACGGAAAGCCGAGTTTGGGTCTGACCGTATCGAACGAAGACGTCACATCAGTAATACTTCCGATCACGTTTGATGGAACAAACTATACGGAATGGGATTGGACGAACCTGTTACTCGCCGGTTCAGGACAGGCACTATTGATTGAAAGATCGCTCGAACCCTTTGCCAATAAAAACAAATAGCAGGAGAAACCATTTTTCTTTGGCAGCGGGCCTGAAAAACGACCCGACAACTTTGAGAAACACGAGGTTCGCGACGAAGCGAGGTTTTTTGTCGATGAACTGAGCCAAAACAGCTTGGCATACCCCCGAAAGTGATTCCTATAAGCCCTGTTGCCTTTTGAAAAAATCATAGGGTCCGACTTGTAGCCCGCAAGACCGGCTAAGAACACGCATGGTAGGGCCCATGCTGGGATCTTACCATGACCAAGAAACTAGCGCCACCCTTTGAAGTGGCATGCGAAGAACTCGACAGCTACTTTCGCAAGACCCATCACATCATGACCACTAGGCAGCTGAAAGCTGCTTGCGGCGGATATGGAAGCAACGAAACCTATCTAGAGTATATCAGACGCTGGACGGCGGAACGTGTTGAAAGAACTGGCGTGCTCTCGACGGTTCTCTCACTGCACAAACAGATCGAGAGTTTCACGAAAACAACAGATTTGTTGCTCGGCACCCTCTCCGATCAGCTTCGGATGTGTCCGATAGAGTTTTCTACCGAAGACGAGGAAAACGCGAGCTTTATCGAGAGGGCTGCCGACCTTGGGAACAGCCCTGTCAATCCTCACAACGCGATGGCCAGCGAGAATCCTGGTGTGCACGCTCCTGAGGAAGACTCCCCTGCAAGGGTCGCGCGACTTGCCGACAGTGCGGCGAGGGCAAGCGAAGCCCGTTTTCTCGATGAGAACACAGTGGTCGCATCGGAAAAGCAGCATCGAGTGGAGCCGACAGATGGAGCCTCGCCGTCGACTCGGCCGGCCCCGATCGCACCAGAGACTGACAACACCTCCCTCTCTCGTGACGAGATGGGCAGCCCCCAAGCTGCCCTGCCGCTCGGCACGAACCAGTCCGTAACGGACGAGAGGGAGACCGTGCATGACCGGAGTGCGAACTAATGTCCGCTCTCCGGTCATTATGCGGCGGCCATTCGGCCGCCGCTGCCCCGGGCCGTATGGCAGGAGGGGCACATGCACGCCGGACTTCGTTCCGGGGCGAACGGGGGGTAATTCGACGAATTACCCCAGAGTGAGTGTAGGGCTAATTCCAGAGGCTATCGAAGGTCTGTCTGGTGAACGCGTTCGCCATGACTGAGAAACCCAACTATGCAATCATGCGGATCGGCAAAATCCGCACCCGTGCGGTGCTCGACGCTGTCGAGTGGCACAATACCCGACGGATACCTGCGGGCATTGTGGAAGGGCTCGGGTTACCGGAAGAATGGACTGACCTTACTGATTCATATCGTGATCGTGCAGATAAGATTCTGAAGGATACTGGCGCGACACACGAGCAGGGCAAAGTTCTTGCTGTCGAAGTGCTCCTCACCGCATCACCGGAATGGTGGACTACAGCCTCCGACGAAATGAAGCGGGATTGGTGGAAGGCACAGTACGCGTACGCCGAACACCTGTTCGGACCCGGATTGCTGGCATTCACGCCGCATCTAGACGAGTCGACGCCCCACGCGCAGCTGGTTGGACTACCTCTATATCACGCGATCAAAAAGAAAACCGGGCCAAAGCCCAAGGATCCGGAAAAACTCCGCAAGCGCCTAGAGGAGGAGGCCAAGGCGCCGAAGATCTGGCGGCTGTCACACGACGCAGTGTTCGGAGGCGGTCCGATTGGGCTGGCCCAACGCCAAACCGAGTATCACGGATTTGTCGCGCACCTAGGCCTGAGTAGGGGCAAGGACACGGTAGGCCTCGGAGTCAAACATATCCCGCTGAAGCATTATGCAAAGCTCTTGACGCAAATGGAGCGTGATCTCGCGCGAGAGGCCGAGGAGTTAGCCGAACAACGCATGGCTTTGGAACACTACGAGAAGGAGCAGAAGGAAAACTTTGCCAAGCTCGCCGCTCAGCAAGCTGCCATCCGGCAGGATGAGCTGCAGTTATTCGCTGACCAGGAGAGCCTTAGGGTTCGTGAAGAACAATTGGCATCTGAGGAGGCGTCATTGGCGGTTCGTCAAACGGCTCTCAAACGCGACGAGGAAGCAGCACGGGAGGCCACCCGACAATTAGATGAACGTCAAACGCTCCTGCGCGAGAGTGTCGATCGGCACGAGCGAAAAGAGCGCGAATTCCAGGCAAGCCGAGGTAGGCTTGATGCTCGAGAGATCCGCCTCGACAAGGCTGAAGCAAGCATGATGCGCCGTGAGAACAGCGTTGAGCAACGCGAGCATGACGTAGCGGTCCGAGAAGCGCAAAACGAAGCGGCGAACGATGACATTCGTTCGAAGAACCGCGATCTGGAGCAGACCCTGGCGCAAATGAGCATTCTAACGGGGGTTATGACAGGGCGTCTGATCGTGGAATGGGACCGCAGCGGCCAGCCGAATGTCGCGAAGGGTAACCTCAAGTCCGACGAAACCGAGGCTATGCAGATGCCTTGGCCTCCAATCCTACAAACGCCGCTGCGACACGCAATGGCTATGGCCAAAATGCGGAAGGCGCTAGCGATGAAAATGCGCGCCATGCTGACGAAGTTGAGGGCTAGACGCCGAGAGGTGGCCTCAAGGGAAACGGCAGTCGTTCTTTTGGAGCAAAGCGCGCATGCTGCACAAACTGAAGCCCGACGAGCGACCGCCGAAGTTGCGAAGCGGACTGAAATTGCTGCTCGAATCCAGAGGGCGGCCGATGACGCTAGGAATCGGTCAGAAGAGGTAATGGCGGAGGCAGAGGGCGCGAAGCGAATTGCAGACGCCAAGATTGCTCAGGCGGAGAGGGTCGAGGCTGCGGTTAAAGAAAAGCGATCAGAACTGGCTGCCTTAAACGCGGGAATCGCGACCAAGGAAGGAGCTCTAGAGAAAATGGGTGGCGAACTGGAAACCGAGCGGATGGCAGTTGCTGAGCTTCGCAGAACGAGCGAGACATTGCGCACCGAACAGGCGGGCCTGACCGACAGTAAGGAGGCGCTCGAAAAAGAGGTCGCTGAACTGGAGAACAGGCGCCAGCGCCTGACTCAGGAGCAGGAAGAAATCGAGAGCGCCCGCATGAATCTCATAGCGGAGCGGGCCAAGTGGGACCGGTCGGTCTCGACTTGGAACGAGGCCGTTCAACATGGCGCAAAGATCGAGAAACGCGATGGACGTGGCGTTATCGTCCTTCAACGCGTCGCGGGTCAGCAACCGAATATTATTGATATCGATACCGTGGATACTTCAGTCGTCAGTCTTCTCGAACAGAAGAAGCTCCTTGAGGGCGCTATGGATGCAACGCAGCAGCTCGCTGATAGCCTCGATGAGCAAAAACGGGAATTTGCCGCGGGCTATCCGGAACATAAGCCGATATTAGAAAAAGAACGCGCCGAAGACAGGCGGCGACTGCAAGAGGTATGGGGGAGCATTGAAGCTGGTGGGCCCGGCCGATGAAACATGGAGTGCCCTACGTAGTCGGAATAGGCTCAGGATACCGGCCTTCGGCCATTATCCACTCACGTCCGGTGCGCGCCTTTAGTCTCTCGACGATCTTCTCTCCTCGCTCCGCGAAGATTTCGTCGAGCGCGTCAACGAGCTTGGCCCAATCGTTCGAACCACCGACATAGAAACCCAGCCTCATGCTAGGGATGACTATAAAGTTGCCATCCTCTTCCTGGATCTCAATATTGCAATCGACGGAGTGATGGTCCTCGGCGTGGGCATAGCGTTTGTTGCGCATATCGAGGATTTCGTCATGCGCCACGCGAAGGGGCTGAGGTAAAGCGGATCTAGAAAAGCCACTTCCGCTCCCCCCGTTAAATAGCCTCACGTAGGTGGTGAGGAATGCCGTCGTGAGCATATCGAGATGTTGGAATGCCTCTATCGTCGCTTCAAACTTATATTCAGCGAGCCTATCTCTGATATACTTGAGAACGGTTACGTGGTAGAAAGATAATGATAATTTCGACAGCTGTCGCAGCTCTTTGTCAGCGGTTTCGATGACTTTCCGACCCTCTTCCGCTCGCGCTTCGATCGCGGCCTGCCATTCTCTAGGCAGATATTTTATGACTTCGTCGGATAGGAAATAGTATCCGTCATTGCCATCACCCTCTTCTTTGGGATCATTGTTCATCGATAGTTGCTACAATTACCGTCAGGGGCCATTTCACCTGATATAGCATGCGAACTGCCAGAGGTAACTGGGGAAGCCGAAAGTCTTTGAGAGGCTGGTGTCCCATTTGCAGATAATGATCAGGAACGGTGAACGCGTTCGGCGGACGGCCTGAAAGCAGTCTCTTGACCTTCCCACACAGCGGGCTACACAGCTTCTCACCTACTCGAAAACCCTAGGTTTTCTGCGGAATTCAGAGATGCGATAATGAGGGTTGGATTCCCTTCACCCGCTCCACCCTCATGTTCGGCATCTATCGCGGTGGCATCCTTATGGCGCCGTCGAGCCGGAACTGGTGCGCGTTGATATAGCTGTTGCGGGCGATCTCGCAGATCAGCGAGGCGAATTCCTCCGGATGGCCGAGCCGCTTGGGGAAGGGCACGCTGGCGTTGAGCTGGTCCCACATCTGCGGGTTGCGATCCTTCATCCCGAGCATCAGCGGGGTGGCGAAGATACCGGGCATCACCGAATTGATCCGGATGCCGAGATCCATCAGGTCGCGCGCCATCGGCAGCACCAGCCCGTTCACCCCGGCCTTGCAACTGCCGTAGATGGTCTGGCCGATCTGCCCGTCCTGCGCCGCGACGCTGGCGGTCAGCGTGATGCAGCCGCGTTCGCCATCCTCGTTGACCGGCTGGGCATTGGCCATGCCCAGCGCGGACAGGCTGGCCACGCGGTAGGACGAGACGAGAATGCCCTCGGCCCCGAAGGCGTAGTCCTCGGTCGATAGCCGCTTGTAGCAATTGTTCTGCTTGTCCCAGCCGAGCGTCTTGCCGCGCCGGCTGGTCATCGCGCAGTGGACGGTCACGCGTTCCTGCCCATGCGCGGCGCGCGCTGCGGCGAACCCGTCGACGACCGATTGCTCGTCGGTGATATCGACACGGGCAAAGGTCCCGCCGATGGCCTGCGCATGCGCTTCACCGGCTTCCTCGTTGACGTCGAAGATGGTGACCTTGAGGCCGAGGTCGGCCAGCGCCTGCGCGCTCGCCTTGCCCAGGCCCGAAGCGCCGCCCGTGACAACGGCTGCCATACCCTGCGTGAGTTCCATGTCTGCTCTCCCCCTGTGTTTCGTTGCGGCGCGTGCTATCGCAAGCCGCGAAGCTTAGGAAGGGGGAGGGCACCGCGCCGTGACACCGCTGCTGTTTGCCATGGTCGCCAGCTTTCTGGCGGCGACCGGCGCGCGCGACCAGATCCTCGTCGCACGGCTGGCGGGCAGTCTCGGCGCTTCGCCCGCGCTCCTCGCCGTGGCGCTTGCCAGTTCCGCGCTGACCGCAGGCATTGCCGCGTGGTTCGGCGCGCAACTGGCGCAGACGATGTCGGTGAACGCCGCGACCATGTTCGTGGCCATCGCGCTGTTGCTGGCCAGTTTCGAATGCGGCTGGCCCAATCGCGAGAAAACGCCCCGCGAACCGACCCGTTCGCTGGGGGCGATCGCCATCGTCCTGTTCGTCCGGCAATTGACCGATGCCTCGCGGTTCCTGGTCGCGGCCTTTGCGGTGGTTTTCGCATCCTGGCCGCTCGCCGGGATGGGCGGCGCGCTGGGCGGCGGCGCTGCGGTAGCACTGGGCTGGAGGCTGGGGGCGCAGCTGGACGAGCGGCTGCCGCTGCGCGGTATCCGGATCGCGCTGGCCATCATCCTGTTCGTCTTGGCGGCGATCACGGGATTGAGCGCCCGCGGGATAATCGGATGAAACGATTAGTCTGGTCGGCTATAATCGAGAAACCCTACAGCATCTCGCGTGTTGGTATAGTGAACATCCCAATCGGGTCGATATCATCTCAGCAAAAGGGGTAAATCTTATGGCCGAAGCAGGCGACAATTCGAAAGCCGGTCTCGTCAGCGCACTCAACGGGGCGCTTGCCGACACCGTGGCACTCTATTTCAAGACCAAGAACTTCCACTGGCATGTGGCGGGCCCGCGGTTCCGCGATCTCCACGTGCTGTTCGACGAACAGGCCGCGCAGCTGGTCGGCACGGTCGACGATCTGGGCGAGCGCGTGCGCAAGAACGATGAATACACGCTCACGTCGATCGGCAGTGTTGCCAAGGCGACCCGCATCAAGGACCAGGACGATGTGTCGCTGACCGCCGATGCGATGGTCAAGGAACTGCGCGACGACAACAAGACGCTGCACGGGCGTCTGCTCGAAGTGAAGGAAGCCGCCGAAGAAGCGGGCGACAACGCCACCAGCGGTGTCGTCGACGACTGGATCGACGAGTGCGAGGAGCGTGTCTGGTTCCTCAACCAGACGAGCAAGTAACCGCGCCAACGTTGACCCGGTAAC
>Ga0098069_100133_pt1 | contig 43673 bp, 37 predicted proteins | sample 27_taG_FD_92584 | JGI IMG/M metagenome (GOLD analysis project Ga0098069, IMG submission 92584) | Marine viral communities from Cariaco Basin, Caribbean Sea - 27_WHOI_OMZ | ecosystem: Environmental > Aquatic > Marine > Oceanic | place: Caribbean Sea: Cariaco Basin | collected 2014-11-09
TGACCGTGTTGCGGGAGATGCCTAGAGTGGTAGCTATCTTACGATTGCTAAAACCATCCAGGCTCAAGGTAATAATTTGTTTTAAGTCCATTGGATCAAGGGTGTTGGCCATATCTTATTACAGTTTTGCAACAAGATATTACTTGATCTTCCAAAGTGGCACAAAACGAACCGATACGACTGGCACAAAACAAACCGTTATTGTTCTTTGTATTTCGGAAGTGGCACCAAACGAACCGATATTACTGGCACAATTTGAACCGTAATAGTTTCCAGTGCTGCCATAAAGTGGCACAAATCAAACCGAAATGCCTGGCACTAACCGACCGAAATCACTGGCACAATTCGAACCGAAATAGCCAGCAGGTCAAAAAATACAAGTACCCACATACTTCTGTACTGGTTTAAACGTGAAAAACGGTCTTCCATAGCATTATTGTCAGATCGAGCGGAGTCGGGATCTATTCATAAAGCGGATATAATATTTTCCGGCTCAGGCCTGCAAAACATTCCTGAAGCGAATTGGTAGTTCGACTCATAGCTACCATAAGCGGACTCACCTTATCATCAATTACGACATCCATAGCCGGTATTTTTAAAAGTTCAGCCTTTAAAAGAGTATTCAGCTCCTCTAATTTCTCCCCACTTTCCACGATTTCGAACACCAGTTCATCTACATATATGCGATAAGGTTCCATAATATCATCAGCCAGGCAGAATGCATTGTATTTGTTTCGATGAAAAATCCCCACGCCCGGAAGCATCCCGCTGCCGATCAAAGATCTGGCTGTTACGGCACGCAAAATGGCGTAACCATAATTAAGCAGGTTATTGGGTGGAATGCCTTTTTGGTATCGGCTAAATCCTTTAACATCAAAAATGTTTTGCCAGTAAAAAGCCGCGGCAATGGCTTCATGATTTTCGGTATCTCCACTCTTAACTTCTGTTGCCCAACGTGCCAGTTTTTTATACTCTTTACCCCTCCTGAAAAGATGATTTGCCTGATTGCCAATTTTTGCACTTACTGTTTGCTGCCAGAGGTTTTTCTTTAGCGGTAAACTGGCGTTTAACTGATTTCTGAACCGCTCCGTTTGTTCTGTATGCCCCACCAGGGGCTGTAATATGGAGCAGGGGAGATGTTGCTTGTCACAGTTCACCACTGCGGCTTTATTCTGGATCAGCTTTGTTATTAAACCATTGGTCATAGTGATCTGTGGGTTTTCCAGGACCAGCATTCCTATGTCCTCGATTGGCACCCTTTTTTCTTGCTTCTCCTCTTCTGGAAAAGAAACCACCAGCTGCTCATTTTTGGTGCTTAAGTAAGCCGGATTGGCGAAAAAGAGGGTGCGTTTGATCATGTCATTCTTCTATTTAATATTCACCGACATGTACAATATCTCCTAAATGATTTAAACGTACTTTTATTACACCTTTTAAGTGTCTAAGACTTTTTAAAGCTTTCCAACTAATATCCTTAAGTGCTTTATCATCTTTTATTTCTGTTTCCAGATGGTGTCTGAAGACATAATCTCGTACAGCTGAATTACCATAAGTAACCTTTGAAATTTTTTGAACCCGATATAAATATGGACTGATAATCGTTTTATTTGTAGGGTCCAATAAATCAATTTCAGTCGGGTCAAATCCCTCAGAAGGAAAAATGAAAATTTCATTTTGTTTCAAAGTAAATAAAAGCGGCCAATCTTTTGGAGACTTATGATTTATTACGGGTAGTTTTTGATTTCTTCTAATGACAGCTTCATAAAATGTTACGGCCTCATCATCTAAACTTCCATTTTGATCTGTGAATATAGCTACGTGATGATTGTTTCCTGTGCTCACATAATCTACCGGGATAGTATTTCCTTTTTCGTCTAAAATCTCCTTTCCTAAATGATCTTTTGCATTATGTAGAGGTTCTGCATTACTAACTCCAGTAATTGTTACACGTTTCAAAGGGATTTTTTTCTCTTCATTAAGCCAAATTGGATTTTCATCTAAATTGGAAAAAGCTTCTTTAGGTTTTCCTCCAAAGTCCTCTAGACGCTTCTTGAGGGTTTTTCTGATACCAACATCTACTACTTTATCTATTTTTAAATCTGGTGTTATATTTTTTCTAATTGTAAATCGGTTGGTAAAAGTCACAGTCTTTACCTTCTCAGGTAAAGTGGCTCCTTTATCATTTAATTTTACCGGATTCTTCGCCAGGCTATTTTTACCCGTAAATGCTTTTTTAGGATCATGATCAAATTCTTCTAATCTCTTTAAAAGTACCTCCCGATACTTCTCTTTAGCAACGGTATTTATTTTCTCTGTGTCAAAGGTTCCGTTAACCTTTTCAAGTTTGGGGGTGTATTCTTTGGAACTTCCGTAGATAGTTTCTTTATGCAATTGCCCCCTTGGAGTAAGTTCGGTCTTTATTTTATAATTTTTTTTACCCTTTTTCTTTATCTTATTCTTGTTTTTGGTGACGACTTTATTCTTTGCTTTATGGGAGATTAATATTGATTCCAGGTGCTTTTTTGCCTCCTGCCGAATATTATTAAATGGTTTTACGAATTTTCGGCCGCCTTCTTTATCTCGGTATGTATATTTTTCCTTAACTCCATAAAATTCACCCCCTTTATCGCTATTCCCGCTCATATTATTGAGATATTGAATATAGGCTGGTTTTGTAAAAGCTACAGTTATGGCATCCATAGCATGATGCCGGTGATCATTCCTTTTAGTCCAATCTGTAATCCGGTTCAATTCTTTGCCGTGTCTGTTTTCCACGGTATAAGTAAGTCCCTGAGCTCTGTATTTTTCAAAATTCAATTCTTTAAGAACATCCACCAGTTCCCAGTCTTCCCTTAACTTGGAGGTCACGGTTCCTGAAGTTAAATTTACTCTACGTGTAATATTTAAAAGAATTTGAGCAGATTGGCGGGCGATATATGCAGAATTACCTAAATCTCGGTTTAGGAAATCTTCGGGAATTTCAGCTTTTGTCATGAAAAGCTTTTTACGGTTCATATATTTAATATCTCCCGCGGAATAAACTTCCTCCACACGTTTTTTGAAATCTTCCAACCAGCCTTTTCGCTCACAATAATCCAATGCTGTTTCATTTCCTTTTTCAAGATTTACATCGCGCAATTCAAGGGTCTTGTTTGAATAGGAATCATCAAAAAGAAGGGATTGAGGTATAATATGCTCTACATCGAATTTCTTGGTGAAAAGTTCTTCAGGTTTAATATAAGTTCCAGAATAAAGTGTTTTATAGCCGGTTGCTTTTAATTCTTTATAAAGCCTGTATTTTATTAAATCCTTTCTACTAACATACACTAAACCAAATTCTTTTTTAAGCAGCTCTCTTATTTCCTGATAATCTTTTGTAACCTTAGCTATTTGATTGGTCATTTCACTACGCTGCTGAGCTGTTTTCTTTAGTTCTCGGGCCAATTCAATCCTTATTTCATCAGGTCTTCCCAAATCAGGATCTTTAATAATGGCATTAACCACATTGATCATCTGGTTAAGGATTTTCTCTACCACGGGATTTCTTAAACTATTCTTTTTGAGAATTTCTAGTTCTTCTTTCAGCTCCCTGTCTTCGTTTTCTGCCTTGGTTATGGAATTGGAATGATTATATCCAGCACGTGAACAGGCTTCATCATAAGTAAAACCTTCTTCCAAATGTGGTATTATTTTCCGCATAGCCCTAACACTAAGGCTACCGTAGTCTTTGGGAAAGGATATGCCAGCTAACAAGCGTGCATGTTCTTCTTTAAAACCAAATTTATCCTGTAATTTTTGAAGTAAACTGGCCGTTCCAGTAGGAGAATTATCATCTTCATAAGAATAAAGCAAATGCCATAATTCATATGATAGTTGTTGGGCAAAATCATCACCTCTTAAGTCAATTTTAAAGTCGAGAATTTTAGGATTTATGCCGATGATTTTAAAACATTCTTTTAATGCTAAAAGGTTATCCTCTGCAGGAAGTTTACCGAAAATTACTTTCTCGTAACCTTCAATATCTAAAATCTTACTGTAAGCTTCCAGTAACTCTGAATTCGTTCTGTTTCCCTCCAAATGCTTAAAATTGAGCTTCCATTCTTTAGGATTATCCTCCGAATCCTTGAAAAGCCATGAAAGAAATAACTTATCGGTCATTTGTTTGACCCAATTCAATTCTTTGAAAAGTTCCTGTTTGGTTTCCTCTTCAAGTTCATAAACAACAGTTTCATTATTACGTTTGCTTACTCGTATAGCATTAATGTTCTGCCAGATTTTAAATTGCTGAAACACAGGAGAGGATTTTGGAGCAACTCTTGGCCCTACTAATTTTTTCTTTTTTTCGCCATCAATAGTTACTATTCGCTCTACTCCTTCAAATTCACAGATATTAATAAGACCTTTTTGCGATTTTAACCGCCGCTGGTAGAAAATTGTAATGTCCCTTAATTGTTCCCGAACTTCCGTTGTCAGCTCTCTATAATGTTTTGCCTGTTCTTTCCAGATAGCATCAAATTCATCTATATAATCCTGCCTGTAAAAAACCTGATTTTTTAAAGAAGCATGAGGATCTTTTTTCAGCTTGTTGTATAAATATTGTCCTACGGTAAGATTATTAAAAAATAATTCTTTGCTCCGGTCACTAATAGCACCCAGATAACCACTGGATTGATTAATTTGATTATTTATCTCGGTAAGTATGAATGCAATTTCAGCAAGTTCCAGTCTTTCTTTAATGGCTTTTTGCCGCCATTCGTACTGTTGGAGCTTTTTGTCTGAACCTTTATTTTCAGCACGTTCCAGCCCCATTGTCTTTTCGATGTACTTGATTGTATCTCCTTTATTTTTTCCATAGAGATTTTCCTGATGCTCTGTAGTCAAACTCTCAGGATAAAACTGTTTTTGAAATTTCCATATCGTGTCAAACTCTTTTTGTAAATCAGATCGATAATAAGCCGGAAGGTTTTTTTTACCATCATTTAAAAGTTGGAAAGATAATTGTCCCGGGGTGAGATTTTTATTATATAGCTTTTTTGCAATTGCCATTCCATCAATTAATTGACCTTCTTCTTCATTGTTGGCTTTACGACTGCTTTTGTACCCTCTTTTCTTATTGATCATTAAAAGAACCCTCGCAAATTCCTCTTTGGAAATTTTTTCATTTGGGGCTTTGGCTCTGGCCGCATAGGTAGAAAAAGTTGAATTTTTATCCACCTCAGCCAGATTTGTTGTTTCAGATATAAAACCAATTTTTTTGAGGACACCTACAATAGCATTTCTACGCATTTTATAGCGGTGCAGGTTTCTGCGCATCCCTCTTTTCAGTGTCCTATCCGCATTAATAGTAATACTCTGTCCTTTTTCAAAGCTAATCTGCTCATCGGTAGAGAGAGGAACAACCCTCACCCCAGTTTTAATTATAGATGAAGTTTCTTTTTCACTTTCTGCTTCATTTACTAAAGCCCAGCCGATAGAGGTTGTCCCTAAATCCAACCCTAATATTTTTTTCATATAAATATTTGTTCTATATTCGTTTTACAATTTTGAAGCAATTCACAATAAGGATTATTCCGTTGTGAAAACATTTAAAGCGGCCTTAACGGGTCGCTTTTTCTTTTTTAGATTTTCGTAGTTGAAATCAAAAAAAAGAGCTGTCACTCAGGCTTGTAGGGAAGAAAATTGAATGACTTCACATATTTACTAAAATTTTCTTAATATTCCTATAATTATTTCTTCGTGAGCTTATGAAAGACCTTTTTTCTTCCCATTCAAAAGATTATTCCCGGTACCGTCCCGGCTATCCTGTAGAACTCTACAACTTTCTTCGGAAGCTTTGCCGCGAAAGGAACCGTGCCTGGGATTGCGGTACGGGCAATGGGCAGGTGGCGGGGGAGCTGGCCACTTTTTTTGAGCAGGTCTATGCCACAGATATTAGTATCAGCCAATTGTCGCAGGCAGTGCAGAAGGAAAATATCCACTACACCAAACAAGCTGCAGAAAATACTATTTTTCCCGATGCGCACTTTGATCTGGTGACGGTGGGGCAGGCTGTGCACTGGTTTGATTTTGAAAAGTTCAATGCCGAAGTAAAACGGGTGCTGAAAAAGGATGCGGTAATTGGCATTTTTGGATACGCCCTCTTCAGGAGCAATGCCGAAACAGATGAGATCATCCGGCAGTTTTACAATAACATCATTGGCTCTTTCTGGGCACCCGAAAGGCGTTTCCTGGAAGAAAACTATCGCACGATACCGTTTCCGTTTCAGGAAATTGAAGTGCCGGAGATGAAAATGAAGCAAAACTGGAGTTTTGAGCGCTTAATTGGCTATCTCAACACCTGGTCGGCCGTTAAGGCTTATGAAAAGGAGCATAAGCAGAATCCGGTGGAGCTGGTGAGAGCGCAACTACGGGAAAGTTTTGGCGAAGTGGGGGAAGTGGAATTTCCAATACTGCTTCGGGTGGGACGGAATTCAGATTAAACCTTCCGAAGAAATTTTCATTTACATCATTGCGGAAACGGGCTGCCAAAAATGCCATTTTAAAGAAGTATTTTCCGTGGAAATTTTCCGAAGATAACAGAAGCATTTCAGCGGCTTAAAATTCCATTTCATATACCTATATTTGCACCCGCCAAAAGAGCATCAAACAATATTATATGAAAGCCGGAATTGTAGGACTACCCAACGTAGGAAAATCAACTTTATTCAATTGCCTCTCAAATGCCAAAGCCCAGAGCGCGAATTTCCCTTTTTGTACCATTGAGCCAAATATTGGGGTGGTGAATGTGCCAGACAGGCGCCTGGAGAAACTTGAATCCCTGGTGAACCCTGAGCGGGTGATCCCGGCAACGGTTGAGATTGTTGATATTGCAGGTCTTGTAAAAGGAGCCAGTAAGGGGGAAGGATTGGGAAACCAGTTCCTTGGAAATATCCGTGAGACCGATGCTATTCTGCACGTTTTAAGATGTTTTGAAAATGACAATATTGTGCATGTAGATGGCAATATTAATCCTGTGAGGGACAAGGAAACCATAGACATGGAACTTCAGCTTAAAGACCTGGAAACGGCCGAAAAGAAACTGGAAAAAGTAAAACGCGCCGCCAAGACCGGGAATAAAGATGCTCAAAAGGAAGAGGCGGCTTTGCTAAAAGTGAAAAACGGGCTTGAAGCAGGGAATTCTGTTCGCGCCATTGATCTTACGGAAGAAGAAAGGACCGAATTCATTAAGCCTTTGCAGTTCATTACCGATAAACCGGTGATGTATGTGTGCAACGTAAATGAAAGCGATGCTGTTTCGGGGAATGAATATGTAGACAAGGTAAAAGAGGCCGTAAAAGGCGAAGGTGCCGAAGTGCTGGTGCTTGCAGTGGGTACTGAAGCCGATATTACCGAACTCGAAGATTACGAAGAACGCCAAATGTTCTTGCAGGATATTGGGCTTGATGAACCGGGATCGGCCAAACTGATCCGTGGAGCTTATAAACTTCTTGACCTGCAAACTTATTTTACAGCCGGTGTTAAAGAGGTGAGGGCCTGGACCATTCCCATTGGAGCTACCGCACCACAGGCCGCGGGAGTAATACATACCGACTTTGAAAAAGGCTTTATTCGTGCTGAAGTTATCGCGTATGATGATTATGTGAGCTACGGCAGCGAAGCAAAAGTTAAAGAAGCCGGGAAGATGCGGGTAGAAGGGAAAGAATACATCGTGAAAGACGGGGATGTGATGCATTTCAGGTTCAATGTGTAGTTAGATTTGAGATATTAGATCTGATATCTGAGACTTTTATAAATTTTAGACCTCGCAGGTTTTTGAAACCTGCGAGGTCTTTTTGGTAGAGGAGATCTTTTATGGAGATAAAGACCTTTTCAGAAAATATCTTTCAGAAATGACATTTTTGACAGGATTTAAAACGGAAATTAATCCTGAATTTTAAATCCCCAGAACCTTGAACTTTAAACTTTGAACCTCGAACCAACATTTGTGAAACAATTGTTAATTATTTTGTCCCCCGAAGGTTTCAACTTTTTTGGGGAAAGCTTATATTAGCCACGAAACCGCAGGAAACAGCTATGATCGAAGAAACTAAATATACCGAAGATAATATACGTTCGCTCGACTGGAAAGAGCACATTCGTATGCGACCCGGGATGTATATTGGAAAACTCGGGGATGGTTCCAGTGCAGATGACGGGATCTATATTCTGTTAAAGGAAGTTATAGATAACTGTATCGATGAATTTGTAATGGGCGCAGGAAAAACCATAGAAATTTCTGTGCAGAACCAAAGGGTCATCGTTAGGGATTACGGCCGTGGGATTCCGTTGGGAAAAGTTGTAGATGTGGTTTCAAAGATGAATACGGGTGGAAAGTATGATACCCGTGCCTTCAAGAAATCGGTAGGGCTCAACGGGGTTGGTACAAAGGCAGTAAATGCGCTTTCCAGCAGCTTTAGGGTGGAGTCTACCAGAGATGGCCGCTCAAAGTCGGCCGAATTTGAAAAGGGAAACCTGGTTAACGAAGAAGAGCTCGATGAAACTTCAAGAAGGCGGGGAACCAAAGTTTCCTTTACGCCCGATGAGCTCATTTTTAAGAACTACAAGTTCCGCTCTGAGTATATAGAAAAAATGCTGAAGAACTACGTTTACCTCAATCCGGGGTTGACGATAGTTTTTAACGGCGAGAAATTTTATTCAGAAAACGGACTGGCCGATCTTTTGGCCGATAGTATAAATGAAGAAGATCGTCTTTACCCCATCATTCATTTGAAGGGGAATGATATTGAAGTTGCGATCACCCACAGCAAAACCCAATATAGCGAGGAATATCATTCGTTTGTAAACGGGCAGCACACTTCGCAGGGAGGAACCCATCTTGCTGCGTTCAGAGAAGCGGTGGTAAAAACCCTCCGCGAATTCTACGGAAAGAACTTTGAGGCCAGTGATGTTAGAAAGTCTGTGGTTTCGGCCATTAGCATAAAGGTGATGGAGCCGGTCTTTGAGAGCCAGACCAAAACCAAACTGGGCTCTACAGATATGGGCGGAGACCTTCCTACAGTGAGAACCTACATCAATGATTTTGTAAAGACCCAGCTGGACAACTACCTGCATAAAAATCCTGAAACAGCCGATTTGCTGCAGCGAAAGATCCTGCAGGCAGAACGTGAGCGCAAGGAGCTTTCGGGTATTAGAAAACTGGCAAAAGACAGGGCAAAAAAAGCCAGCCTGCACAACAAAAAATTACGCGACTGCCGTATACATCTTGGAGACAGTAAAAAGGAACGATATCTTGAAAGTACCCTGTTTATTACCGAGGGGGATTCGGCGAGTGGTTCTATTACAAAATCCAGGGATGTGAATACGCAGGCGGTTTTCAGTTTAAAAGGAAAGCCCCTTAACAGCTACGGCCTTAGTAAAAAGATCGTATACGAGAACGAGGAGTTCAACCTGCTACAGGCGGCATTGAATATTGAAGAGTCTATGGAAGACCTTCGTTATAATAACATCGTGATCGCTACCGATGCCGATGTGGATGGTATGCACATCAGGTTATTGCTTATCACCTTCTTTTTACAGTTCTTTCCCGAATTGATCAAAGAGAACCATTTGTATATTCTGCAAACGCCCCTCTTCCGGGTAAGAAATAAAAAAGAGACTATTTATTGTTACAGTGAGCAGGAGAGAAAAGATGCTATTGCAAAACTTTCGGGAAAACCTGAGATCACCCGATTTAAGGGGCTGGGTGAAATTTCTCCCGATGAGTTTAAGCATTTTATCGGCGACAATATTCGGCTTGATCCCGTGATGCTCGATAAAGACATGAGCATTGAGGAGATTCTGAGTTTTTACATGGGTAAAAATACGCCCGACAGGCAGGAATTTATTATTGATAACCTAAAGGTGGAACTCGATCTTATCAACGAATAGAATGAAGTTCAACAACAGGAAAGAAACCGGTATTATCCCTTCAATTTATATTATTGTAGTGGCGGTTTTTATCACTAATGCGTTTGCATCTGTTGAAATTAAATATGATGATGTTCCCTTCAACTACAGCAGTTTAATTCCCAATGGGATTGCTATTCTGGTGGCGATTTACATATTTATAGTCGGAAAAACCTTTGAGTTTGACAGCGATGGCGAAACCATAAATTTTAAGAGCAATGGGGTTCTGGTATCACAATTTATGCATTATCGTGAACAAAGGACCGAAGTGCCAAAGTCAAAACTGAAGAATTTTAAAATAGAGAATTATTTTTTTTACAAGCGCCTGCACATCTACATTCATTCAAGGAACAGTAGGGGGTACAGGCATTATAAGTACAATATCACCTTTTTGACAGGCAAGAAAATAAAAGCTTTAGAGATGTCACTTGCCAAAATTCTGGAGAAAAATAAAGCGAGGGCTTAAATGGAGAACGAGAATCACAACGATCATCAGGACGAACAATTCGAGCAAAACGAAGAGCTGAACAATACAGAGAACAACGAGGTGCTTACCAAAGTAACCGGGATGTACAAAGACTGGTTCCTTGACTATGCCTCTTATGTAATACTTGAAAGGGCTGTACCTGCCCTTGAAGACGGCTTTAAGCCTGTGCAGCGCCGCATCATGCATTCCATGAAAGATCTAGATGACGGCCGCTACAACAAAGTTGCCAACATTGTGGGACATACCATGCAGTACCATCCCCATGGCGATGCCAGTATTGGGGATGCAATGGTACAGGTGGGGCAAAAAGACCTGTTGATCGACACCCAGGGGAACTGGGGGAACATACTCACGGGAGACGGGGCCGCAGCAGCGAGGTATATTGAGGCAAGACTTTCAAAGTTCGCCCTTGATGTAGTGTACAATCCCAAGATCACCGAGTGGCAGCTGTCTTATGACGGAAGAAAAAAGGAACCGGTGAATTTGCCGGTGATGTTCCCTTTGTTGCTCGCACAGGGAGCCGAAGGTATTGCGGTAGGGCTCAGCACCAGGATCCTGCCCCATAACTTTATTGAACTTATTGATGCCAGTATAAAACACCTGCGGGGAAAGAAATTTAAACTCTTCCCAGATTTTGCCACAGGTGGAATTGCCGATGTGACCAACTACAACGACGGGATGAGGGGCGGCCGCGTAAGAGTTCGCGCGAAAATTTCTCAACTCGACAAGCATACCCTGGTAATAAAAGAAATACCTTTTAGCACCAATACTTCTACTTTAATTGATTCTATCCTGAAGGCAAATGATAAAGGAAAGATCAAGATCAAGAAAATTGAAGACAATACTTCAAGTGAAGTAGAGATCCTTATCCATTTACCGCCGGGAATGTCACCCGACAAGACCATAGATGCCTTGTATGCTTTTACCAACTGTGAAGTTTCTATTTCACCTTTGAGCTGCATCATCATTGAAAACAAACCTGCTTTTCTGGGGGTTTCGGAGATTCTCAGAAGATCTACAGATCATACGCTTTCTCTTCTGAAGCAAGACCTGGAAGTGAAGCTGGACGAATTCCAGGAGCAATGGCATTTTGCATCTTTGGAAAGGATCTTCATTGAAAAACGGATCTATCGCGATATTGAAGAGGAAGAGACCTGGGAAGGAGTGATTAGGGCAATAGATGAAGGACTCAAGCCGCACATAGCTCACCTGAAGCGTGCAGTGACCGAAGAAGATATAGTGCGACTTACAGAAATAAGGATCAAGCGGATCTCGAAATTTGATCTGGAAAAAGCACAGCAAAAAATTGAGGCTTTAGAAGGGGAGATCGCGCAGATAAAACATCACCTTGATCATCTTGTAGATTACGCCATTGCCTACTTCAACCGACTTAAAAAAGACTATGGCGCCGGTAAGGAAAGAAAGACCGAATTACGCCTTTTTGACGATATAGAAGCTACAAAAGTAGTGATTCGCAACACAAAACTCTTTGTAAACCGCAAAGAGGGTTTTGTGGGTACGGCTCTTAAAAAAGATGAGTACGTTACCGACTGTTCAGATATTGATGATGTTATTTGCTTTACTGCGGAAGGTAAAATGATAGTCACCCGGGTAGATGCCAAAACATTTATCGGGAAAGACATCATTCACGTAGCGATTTTTAAAAAGAAAGACCGTCGCACCATCTATAACATGATCTACAAAGACGGTAAAGGTGGTGCTTCCTATATAAAAAGGTTTGCGGTGACCTCGGTGACCCGCGATAGAGAATATGACCTTACCCAGGGCAAAAAAGCTTCTGAAGTATTGTATTTCTCTGCCAATCCAAACGGGGAGGCCGAAGTGGTGATGGTATACCTGAGACAGGTAGGAAGTATCAAAAAACTGAAATTTGAAGTAGATTTTGCCGACATGGCCATCAAAGGCCGGGCGGTAAAAGGGAATATAGTTACTAAATATCCCGTTAAAAAAATTGAACTTAAAGAGGAAGGGGTGTCGACACTCAAGCCAAGAAGAATCTGGTTTGACGATACCGTGAGGAGGCTAAATGTAGATGACAGGGGCGACCTTCTCGGGGAATTCAAAGGTGAAGACAGGCTTTTGATCATTACTCAAAACGGGGTGGCCAAAACCATTAAACCCGAGCTTACTACGAGATTTGATGAAGACATCATTGTGCTTGAAAAATGGGCTCCAAAAAAGCCGATTTCGGCGATCTATTGGGAAGGGGAAAAGGAGAAATTCTATGTAAAAAGGTTCGTGATCGAAAATGAAGAGAAAGAGGAGAATTTTATTGGAGATCACCCCAAATCTTACCTGGAGATCATATCTACAGATTATCTTCCTGTAGTAGAAGTTATTTACTCCAAAATAAGAGGAAAAGACCAGAAACCAAACGACCTCATTGAGCTTGAAGAATTTATTGCGATAAAAGGTATTAAAGCCCTTGGAAATCAGCTGACTTCAGAAAAAGTAAAACAGGTGAATCTGTTGGATCCGAAGCCTTATGTTGAGCCTGAAGAAACAGCTCCCGAAGACATGGAAGTGCAGGGCGAAGAGCAGGTGGAAGGCCCAAAAAAGGCCCCGGATTTTTCTGAAACCAAGCTTCACAAAGAAAATCATGGTTCAGATGAAACTCAAATAAGACTTTTTGACGAATAATGGCTGTGGGATTATTTAAAGAATTTAAAGAGTTTGCCGTAAAGGGCAACATGATCGACATGGCAGTGGGTATCATTATTGGTACCGCTTTTAATCGCGTGGTAGATGTGCTGGTTAAGCAAATCATTATGCCGCCATTGAGCCTTCTAACGGGGAGGATACAGTATGCCGACAGGAAATACGTTCTGCGGGATGGAATTCCGGCTGCCGATGGTGCAGAGGCCGTAGAAGAGATCGCAGTGGGCTACGGACTTTTAATCGAAGTCTTTATAGATTTCCTGGTAATTGGATTTACTGTTTTTCTGGTGGTGAAACTCATGAACAGGTTTAGAAGAAAAGCAGAAGACCCTAAAGATAAGACCGTGGCCACTCCTAAAGATATCGAGCTGCTCACCAGCCTGAACAAATTGATGCAGGAACAAAATGAACTACTCAGAAAGAAGGATTAAGGTATAAGGATTAACGTCTAATGTCTAGCGACTACAGACTCTTCTCACTCTACCTTTACAACTGTGCCCCGCTGCTTCCGTGTTTCTCCTACAAGCCCGTATTCAAAAGTATAGGTATTTCCTTTGGTGGTAAGGATCTTCATGTGAATGGGCTTTTCTTCGGCCCTGTTCTTCGGGTTCAGGTTGGAGAGGATATACTCACAGTCGTTGATCCAGCGGATGGATGAAGTGTCGGCCTTTCCCCTGAAGTAATCTATTTCTATGCTGTCATTTCTCACGAACCGGGTTTTCACGAGTTCCCCTTCCAGGTAAGATTCAAATTCAAATGTACCGGTCTTAAAATCCTCACAGTCGCGTTCTGCCTGATAACAGGAGCTAAGGCAGAAAAGAAGAAGCAGGGCAGGCAGAATATTTCTCATGCTGCAAATTTAAATCTTTTTTCATGCTTCTCAATTCTCGTAGGCATCAAAACTGCCATCCTCGTAAAGAATAACCACCTTTTTTATCTTTTTAGAGAGGGAAGGAGCAGCATGCTCCTGTTCGGGTATTGGGGAAGGAGAGGAAAAAAGGTCCTGCACTTCTGGCTTATTTTCCCTGATTTTTTCTTTTTCCGAAATTTTTGCAGGCTGATTTTCCTTCGGAAAACTTCCTTTCCCGTTGAGCAGCCAGTATAATTCCACTTCAGGAAAAGCATTGATGATCTTCATCACAAAATCAAGGCTGGGTTTATTTCTGCCCGAAAGAAGATGTGAAATAGAGGAGCGGCCCACATCAATTTTATCGGCAAATGAAGCAGCTGAAAGATCATAGTATTCCATGATCCTATTGAGTCTAATTGTAAATTCCTCGGTGTTTACCATTGTAAACAAGTATAAAAAAACTGGTTGTTTACAAAAGTAATTAATTAAATCGGTTTCACCAACACCTCTCAAAAATAGCATTTTAAAGCTTAATTTATAGTTTAGTTGATAACATTTAAGTAACTAAAAAACAATTAATTATAAGTGTTTAAATAAGTGAACGGAATTATTCCTAATCCTTAAGTTACAGGAGCGAACAGCTCGTTTACATAAGTAGACACGCCCCCTGCTTTTCCTTGTTTATGATTGTAAATTTTAGATTATTTACTTTTGTAAACATGATGACAACTGAAGATTTCCTAAAGAATTATAAGCGGTTTAAATTCGATAAATTGCAGGGACGGTACATTGATCAGCCTAAACTTGAAACAGTCCTGGATGATCTAAAAGACCATTACACGATCACCGAACTGGGAAGGTCTTTCCTTAATGTTCCTATTACAGGAATAACTTTTGGTACGGGTAAAAAGAAGATCCTGGCCTGGTCACAAATGCACGGCAATGAAAGTACCACCACAAAAGGTATTATAGACTTCATGCATTTTATAAAAGCTTACCGGGACCATGAGGGGGTAAAAAAAATCCTTCAGGAATGCTCTTTTTTGATACTCCCCATGCTAAACCCCGATGGTGCGGCCCGTTACACCCGCGAAAATGTGAATAAAGTAGACCTTAACCGCGATGCCAAAGACATAAAGGAACCTGAAAGCAAAGTGCTGCGAAAGACTTTTGAGGATTTTAAACCTGATTTCTGTTTTAATCTCCATGATCAACGTACCATTTTTGCCGCAGGTGAAAAAAACCTGCCTGCGACGCTTTCTTTCCTGGCACCTTCCATGGATGAAGCCAGAACGGTCACTGAAGTGCGTATAAAGGCGATGAAAATCATTGCGGCCATGAATATCGAGCTGCAAAAGGTAATTCCGGGGCAGGTAGGAAGGTTTGATGACAGTTTTAACCTTAATTGCACTGGAGATTACTTCCAGGCGCAACACGTGCCTACTATTTTATTTGAATGCGGGCATTTTCAGCAGGATTATTTACGGGAAAACACCCGTAAGTATTTTACTTTGTCATTATTTACAGCGGTGAAAGCGATTGCTTCAGGAGATTTTCTTCAGCAAAAAGAAGATGATTACTTCGAAATTCCGGAGAACAAGAAGAGTTTTCTGGATGTGATTCTTCGTAATGCGCAGGTTGATGGAAAAAAAGTTGATGTGGGGATACAATATTCAGAAAAAATAAAAGGTGGAGACATACATTTTGAACCCGTGGTACAGGTTATAAAAGAAGATTTGGACTTTTTTGGCCACTTAGAAATTAACTGTGAGGGTAAAGCAGTGAAAAAAGTGGACGAAACCGCACTTCTCGAAAACGATATAGTAGAGGTAATTTTGTTAAATAAAGAGAAGTTATCAATAAATCCGCCTCATATTAAATGAATATTATCTATAATCTAATTATTTTGTATTAATTTTGTACTTCGTTTAAAAACAAGGAGAATCTTCAAAAGATTAGATATGGCAAAGTTTAGATTAGATGAAACCGATCACCAGATCCTCAATATGTTGATCGACAATACGCGAACCCCATTCACTGATATCGCTAAGAAACTTAACATCTCGGCGGGTACGGTGCATGTTAGGGTAAAGAAAATGGAAGAGGCCGGAATTATTCTGGGTTCCTCTCTTACACTTAATTACGAGAAGCTGGGTTATGCTTTTATAGCCTATGTGGGAATTTTTCTTCAAAATACTTCTCAGACCAAATTTGTGCTGGAGCGTATCAATGAAATTCCGTATGTAACTGTAGCTCATGTTACTACCGGCAAATTTAACGTGTTCTGCAAAATAAGGGCAAGGGATACCCAGCACGCAAAAGAAATTATTTTCAAGCTTGATGATATTGAGGGCGTTTACCGCACCGAAACCATGATTTCACTGGAAGAAAGCATCAACGATAAGAAAAGGCTAATGCATTCTATTTTTGAGAACTTATAGAATACTAATACTAAATTCTTATTAAAAACCCTCCTTGCAAATTGTCTGGAGGGTTTTTTTATTACTTTCATTCTTACTACCTTTTGTTTATGGGCTTAGTAAAACGAAAATTAAGCTCCTTGTGGAGTCTTTTAAAGCAGTCATATTTTAGCTGGAACAGGAATGACCCCTGGGCCAGAAGTGCCACTATAGCATATTATGCGCTGTTCTCGTTACCGTCTTTACTCATTATCGTGGTGACGGTGGCGGGATATTTCTTCGGAAAGGAGGCGGTACAGGGACGCATTACGCAGGAAATAGGAGAATTCATAGGGGTGGAAGCGGCCGATGCCATTGAAGGTATGGTGGCCAACGCTGCTCTTAACCAATCTTCTACCTGGGCTGTGATCTTTGGTTTTGCTTTCTTAATTTTTGGGGCAACCGGGGTATTCTTTCAGCTCAAAGCGGCTATGAACAACATCTGGAACATTGCCGTTAAGAAAAATACGGTAAAGCGTATCGTCATTAACCGCATTATTTCTTTAGGCATGGTGTTCGTTCTTGGCCTGCTGCTTCTCATTTCACTGGTCATATCAGCAGTGCTGGCGGCAATCAAAGATTATGTAGCCTCAATAGAACCTGCAGTGACCACTTTTCTCATGGAGGTGCTAAATTTTGCCCTGTCGTTTGGTATCATCATGTCTCTTTTTGCAGCAATTTTCAAATGGCTGCCCGATGTTAAATTGAAATGGAAAACCACCTACCTGGGTGCCATGCTCACTACCTGTCTTTTTCTTATTGCTGAATACCTTATCGGTTTCTATTTTGGGCAGAGCAATCCCGGGTCGGTCTATGGCGGGGCATCTTCGGTAGTACTTATCCTCCTTTGGGTGTATTACACCTGCCTTATCGTGTTCTTTGGAGCCGAATTTACCGTGCAGTATGCCCTGCACAAAAAAGATAAAGTTGAGCCCAATGAATATGCCGAACCTGCTATTTACCAGGAACTGGAAAGGCTGGAACAAAAGCGGGGGCAGCTGGTAGATGAAAAACGAATTCTCGATACCCTGCAGTCGCACGTAGACGAAGAGGAAGAGCGTCAAAAACAACGCAAAAAACAAGAGGAAGATGATAGGAGTTCTTCTTAGCATAATTTAACCTTAACCCTTCCTATTTTATAGGCTTCTTAATACAGAAAGACCCGCTTAGTGGCTATCTTCACTTAAATCATTGTTGAACATAAAAATTAATTGAAATGAATAAGAAGGTAGCTATTTTAGCGACAGATGGATTTGAAGAAGTAGAATTGACTTCCCCAAAAGAGGCCATGGAGGATGAAGGTTTTGAAGTTCACATTGTAAGTCCCAAAAAGGGCAAAATCAAGGCCTGGGATAAAACCGACTGGTCTAAAGAATACAACGTAGACAAAACCGTGGGTGAAGTAAGCGCAAAGGATTATAATGCACTAATGCTCCCCGGCGGAGTTATGAACCCCGATAATTTGAGAACAGATAAAGAGGTTCAAAAATTTGTAAAAGATTTCTTTGAGCAAAAGAAACCTGTTGCAGCTATTTGCCACGCCCCATGGACGCTTATTAGTGCAGGAGTGGTAGAAGGAAGAACAATGACTTCCTACCACACCTTAAAGGATGACCTGGTTAATGCAGGAGCAAACTGGGTTGATAAGGAAGTAGTGGTAGACGAAGGATTTGTAACCAGTAGAAATCCCGATGATCTTCCGGCCTTTAATTCAAAGCTGATAGAAGAAGTTAAAGAAGGGAAGCACGAAGACCAGCATGCCTGATCTTTTGCAGATAAGTCTTTAAACTAAAAGAGGCTGCTTTAGGGCAGCCTCTTTTTTTGGTTTCTATTTTTAAGATTAAAGATCTTCAGGATCCTCGTCTTCTTCAGCGTCATCCATATCGTCCATATCTTCCTCTACATCTTCATTTTTCTCCGGAAGGTCTACAATAGGCTCATTGAAGTCGGAATCATCATAATCTTCTTCATCATAATTTGCCATTGTATTTTCAAGACGGGTGCTCACCTTAACAAGGTAGATACTGTCTTCGGTTCTTACCTCTACAGCTTCAACCGTTTCGTTTTTTGCATTTTTAAAAGAGATGATTTGATCATCATCATATCCGTCAGGATATTTTTCAACCAATAGCCCCAAAATCTCGGGGGTAAGCTTTTTGTAATCAACAATGATTCTTTTCATAAGTAAGTTTTAAGGCCTCCTTCTAAGCGAAAATAAGGATTCATTATTCCGCCACCGTTAAAATAAATAAAAAATTTACACTATGTTTTTTAGTAAGCGTCTACATCTTCTTGAGGTGCAAGGTAATACCTGAAAGCCTCAAGAAGGAATGTATTTGGTACTTCACGGTCAATGACCGGTTCTCCAATTTGTCGCAAAAGAACAAAATTTATTTTTCCCCCCTCATTTTTTTTGTCAAATTTCAGCAGGTCGATGATCTTTTTTTGATCTTCCTCCGTAAAATCGGTTTTTCCGTATATTGAGGTGATAATACGATTGATATCATCCCTTTTCTCCTTCGGAAACCCTTCCAGTTCTGTTGATAAGTATGCTGCAAGTACCATTCCTGCCGCAACGGCTTCTCCATGCAGCAGTTTTTGCTTTTCAGGATTTTTCAGGAAATAAGATTCTATCCCGTGCCCCAGCGTATGGCCAAAATTCAGGCTCTTCCGAAGGCCTTTTTCATAAGGGTCCTGTGCAACTACGTTTTCTTTGATCTCAATAGATTCGCTGATAAGACCTTCTAGATCGGTAAGATCAAGATCTTTCAAAGATTTTAGCCTGTTCCAGTAATCTTCATCTGCAATTAATCCGTGCTTCAGCATTTCTGCGAGTCCGCTGCGCATTTCGCTTGGGGGCAGACTTGCTAAAAAAGATATGTCTACAACCACCATTTCAGGTTTTTTAATGATGCCCACCTGGTTCTTCAATGCTCCAAGGTTCACCCCGTTTTTTCCTCCCAGCGCGGCATCAACCATAGAGAGCAGGGTAGTAGGAAAGTGAACACAGGCAATACCTCTTTTAAACGCTGCCGCCACAAATCCGCCCAGATCGGTCACTACGCCGCCGCCAAGGTTCACCAACAGGCTCCTGCGGTCGCCTCCCAATTCAGATAAAGCCTCCCAGAGGGAATTACAGGTCTCTATCGTTTTGTGTTCTTCGCCAGCTTCAATCTCCAAAACTTCAATTTCAACATTGGTTTCCAGCTTTTGAAGAAACGAAGAAAGGCAGTGAACATGGGTGTTGGAGTCTACCAGAACAAAGATTTTTGTAAAGTTTTCCTGCCTTAAAAATTCATGGAAGTGGTCATAACCTTTTTGGTTAAAAAGTACGGGAGATTCTGTAGAGGTTTTAGTCATGGATCCTTTTGATAAATGCACGTTAAAGGCTTCGAAAATAAGGAGAAAAATCCTAACTATCTCCATCCAATAATTATCTTTGTAAACCCAATTTTAGGAAATGATCACACAGAAGATATTTAATGATACTGAGACAGCTTTTAAACTTAAAACTGATTCAGAATTAAACCGGGCCATCTTTCTTTTCGAGATGATTGACCGGCCATTATTGGTCAAAACAGGTACTGCAATGACCAACCTTGCTCTTAAAGCACATTTGCCGGTAGAGGGGCTTATTAAAAAGACCATTTTTAACCAGTTTTGTGGCGGGGTTACCGAGAAGGACTGCCTTCCCACCATAGAAAAGATGTACAGCAAAAACCTTCACAGCATTCTCGATTATTCTGTTGAAGGAAAAGAGAAAGAAAGTGAATTTGAGAAGGCTATTGAACGCAAGACCAATATTGTGAAATTTATTTCAAAACGTGACGAGCTGCCGTTTGCTGTTTTTAAACCCACGGGTATTGGCCGCTTTGAACTCTGGCAAAAAGTTTCTGCCAATGCCAACCTTTCCCTCGAAGAGGAAGAAGAGTGGCAACGAGTAAAAAACCGGGTGAACAAGATTTGCGATGAGGCGTACAAACAGGGCGTAAGATTGCTTGCTGATGCCGAAGAAAGCTGGATGCAGGATGCTGCCGATGTGCTTATAGAAGAAATGATGTTCAAGTACAACCGAGAACGGGCAATAATCTTCAACACGCTGCAATGCTACCGCTGGGACAGGATGCAGTATCTTAAAGACCTGCACAGCCGTGCCAAAGAACAGGGCTTTATTGTGGGTGCCAAGGTTGTGCGAGGGGCATATCTTGAAAAGGAAAATGAAAGGGCTTCAAAAATGGGATATTTATCGCCCATTTGTGAGAACAAAGAAGCAACCGATGTAAATTACAACGGCGTGCTTACTTACTGCCTGGCGCATATAGAAGATATTTCGGTGTTTATTGGAACGCACAACGAAATGAGCAACTACCTGGCCCTGCAGGTTATGGAAGATAAGGGCATTGAAAAGAATGACGACAGGGTGTGGTTTTCCCAGCTCTTCGGAATGAGCGAGCACATTAGCTATAATCTTGCTGAAGCCGGTTATAATGTGGCCAAGCTCGTGCCCTTTGGTCCGGTAAAGGAAGTTGTGCCTTACCTTATTAGAAGGGCCGAAGAAAATACCTCTGTAAAAGGGCAAACCGGAAGGGAATTAGGGCTGCTTTACGAAGAAAGAAAAAGAAGGGCAGGAGAGATCACCAAGAGCAACAGGGAGAGTGAACTGGCTGGCTAGATTCATTTATTTCAGGATAATGGGCTGGAAATTCTACGGAAGCTGGCCCCCCGCACTAAAAAAAGCAGTTGTGATCGTAGTGCCGCATACCAGCTGGCACGATTTCTACCTGGGGCTTTTAGTGCGCAGGATTCTTGGGGTAGATATAAAATATGTCGCTAAAAAGGAACTTTTCAAACCTCCTTTTGGGTGGTACTTTAAGTGGATGGGCGGTACGGCTTTAGACCGAACTCCCGGCCAGAAAAAAGTGGAAGCCATTGCAGGCCTCTTTAAGGAGAGAGAAGAATTTAGACTGGCCATTGCGCCCGAAGGCACCCGAAAAAAAGTAGGGGAGTGGAAAACCGGATTTTATTATATCGCAAAAAAAGCGGAAGTACCCATCGTAATGGTGGCTTTCGATTTTGGAAGTAAAAGCGTCAAGGTTTCCGAACCTCTGTTCCCTTCAGATGATAAGGATTGGGATTTTCTCAAGATCAAAGATTTCTACAAAGAAGTGACGGGAAAAGTTGCTCGTTACACTTAAAAAAAGCTGCCCTAAAAAAATCTTTTAGGGCAGCTTTTTTTATAACAATCCTGGTTATTTAAAGTTAATATCTGTAAACGGCGTTTAGCTTGGAATCCTTGTTTGGCATAAACTCTTTTTCAATAAGATAAGCCTTTCCGTTTTGTTGAATCACTTTTACAGCGGCCAGGTTCATCAGGGAAATACTGCCGTTCCTTTTTTCGTCATGCACATCTACCGAAGCCATTTTTTCATTGTAATCACCCCAGATGTCTTCGCGGTTTTGCAGGAAAAGCGTATCAACCTTCCCTTCAAAAATAGCAGGGATGATCTCCGAAACCTGTGTGGAAGTTCGGGAAGGATTCAAATCATTGAACTGCTTCATTTTCTCGTCTTTTTCTTTTCTAAAGTGTGGCTCAAGGGTTTCAAGGGCCGCGGCATGTAGCCCGAAAATACTGTCATGGTCGGCTTCAGGGTTTCCCGGCACCGGTTTTGGGTACAGGTTCTTGTAGCGGCTGGCTTCCTGGTAAATTGGGAAGTGTGAATCCTGGCATGCCACTATAAGGGGTACGTTATCGTTGTGCAGAATTTCATAGATCCCTTTGTCCACCGCGCGAAAGAAGCGTAGAATCTCGTTTTTGCGATCGCGGGTCGCAGCTTCATAGCCGTGCTGGGTAGAAGTGCCCTGCGGGTTTGCCCCCACGCTGTTTCTCTGGGTTTTGTGCTTGCTGTTCTTTTCTTCATAATCGTAGCCAACCCGGTCTTCAAGCCTTTCGGGCGTGAGATCGTCAATTTTTACCTCTCCTATGGAATATTGAGTGGCTTCATACAGTTTTACCTCGTCAAGCTGTAGGTGCAGCAAATAAAATCTGCCATCCCCATTAAACATTGGCACCAGTGGTTTTAAGTAAAAATGATCGGCTACATAGGTAAAAGCCTCAAAATAAATGGGGAGAGTGTACTGCCGGGAAAAACCGTCGGCCAAAAACAGGGCCAGGCCGTCGCTTTGATGCCGCCAAAAATCACTGTCATCCATCAGGTCGTTCACCGGTTTCCCCATTTTATCTATTTTATCCTGCGGATATCCCATTGCTTTTAACTCCTCTACGGCCTTTTTCCACTGACTTTTTAGATTGATCTTATCCTTTTCTTCCAAAACGTCTTTTCCGGCCCTCACGGTAGGGATAAAAATGGAGACGCAGGGATTGCTGTCAAATTTTGCTAAGTCCTCAAATTGTTCTTTTGTCAAAATTGGCATGATCTGTCGGTTTTTTACGGAAATAATCCTTCAAAAAAGGCATTTTTCCTCGATTCATAAATGTGAACTTAAGATACTAAGATGCCAAAAAAGCCGTAGGGCTGCTGGTCATAATTTTTCCTTAATGAGAAGGCTTTTTGCCGTTAATTTTCTGCTAAGGAATTACCACCATACCACAAAAAGCCTCTGGTAGCTGCCTTTTGGCGTTTTCATCCAGAGAAGGGGAGAGAATTTTTCAGAGAGCAGCGGTGCTATTTGTACTTTGATCTCTTCAAACGAATACCAGCTGTGGTTTTGCCCGGGGAGCACCGGCCAAAACTTCTTTTTGGGGCTAAAAAAAGTATTTTGGCCATAGTCTTCAAAAGTGAATTCTGAAGCTTTTATCCAGAAACCGGCCACGCATTCAGGATTGATATTTCTTAAAGCTGAAGCCCGCATTTTCTTCGGAAGAAAAATCGAAGCCTTAAAACACATTTTTTGAACCACCCGCTGCACATCAATCCCTTTTGCCTGAAGCACATTTTTAGCAGCCTCCTGAAAGAGCAGCGGAAATTGCCTTTTTTGAAGCCTTTCCAGTTTCCGGTTCAGGTTGTCGCGTTTGTTGGGCCCAATTAAATGGTCTTTTTCCGAAATACCCGTGTCGGGATCGTAGATATAGAACTTGAAGACCAGTTCTATGTGAAAAATTTCTTCTGAAGCAGTGTCCTTCAGCAAAAAATCGATTTCTCCAAGCGTTTCTTTCTCCTGAATGATCTGCTGGTTCTGTAGCAGGATTTCTTCCGAAGTAAAATGCGAAACATAACAGGCAAAAAAGTGTTCCATGCGCTTTCCCAGCACCCTTGCCTGTGGTTCAGGGATTTCAGGAAGCTTTTCTTCCGAAATGACCTTTAAGGTTCGATAGAGCGGGTAGTCAAAAATGGCATTTTCAGCAAAGATTTCGGAAGTCCTTAAAAAGCCTTTAAATTGATCGGCTAGGGTAAATTCCATTTATTCCTTTTCATCATCATCGTCCTTGCTTAGCAGGAACCCGAAGGGTTTTAGTGGTGAAATATTGCTGAAGACCACGTTGATAATGGCCAGGATGGGGATAGACAGCACCATGCCTGCAATGCCCCACACCATGCCCCCAATAATGACCGCCAAAATGACGAAAAATGGGTGCAAATCTACCTGGTCTCCCACTATATAAGGCTCCAAAATATAACTTTCTACAAATTGTGCCACCCCAAAGGTGATGATAATGCCCACCAGTACGCCGGTTTCCCCCGATACCAGGTACCCGAAGATCATTGCCAGCCCAAAACCTACAATATTACCAATGTAGGGCAGGAGGCTTAACACGGCGGCCAGTATACTTATTAAAATAAAATTATTCACACCCGAGATGCCCAGGCCAACGGCATACAGAACTGCCAGGAACCCGATGAGGATAAGCTTTCCCACCAGGTACCTGCGCGTGACCTCAGCCGATTTTTCGATAACTTTTTTTACTTCATGCCGCCGGGAATCGGGGAAAAGCAACAACAAAAAGTTTTTAAACCTGTGCCTGTAGTTGAGCAGGAAAAAGATGTAAATAAAGGTAATAAGGTAGTCGCCAAAAAAGCTGATGGCGCTGTTGAGAAAAGAAGCTGCTTTTTGACCGGCATTGGAGTCTGAGCTCATAAAAGGAAGGCTGCCGCCATCTTCTGAACTTTCGAGATCCTGCTCCTCCAGCGGCGTGTGCTCAAACAGGAAAGCCTTTACCTGCGCAATTTTGGGTGCCATGGTTTCCCTGATCTTGGGCCAGTCATCAACCACGGTTTTTACCTGCATAGAAATGATCGCAAAAAAGCCAACCGAAGCCAGGAAAATGATAAAAGTATTCACCAGCGAGGAGGCCATTCTATTCATAAACGAATTTTCCATTTTTCGGCAGAGTGGGATCATGAGTAAAGAAAGCACTACCGCAGTGGTCAATGGAATAAAGAAACCGCTTGCCTCTGCAAGGCCCTGAAACAGAAAATACAATCCCAGTATAGTAAGCGTTCCATAAAGAAGTATTTGTTTCCCTTTTGAGTTGATCGTTTTTTCCATGAAAGTGAAGATACAAAACCTGCAGCCATTCTGTTCTAACTAAAAGTTAAAGACTTGGTACAAAGCTCTTGTTCATGGGGTCCAAAACCAGTTTTATCTTTAAATTCGTACAAATTGTAATTGTGAAGCAGCAACGCTACTACTACCTTATAAAAATTCAGTACCTGGGATACCGGCTGCACGGCTGGCAAAGGCAACCCGGATTAAAAACGGTTGAAGGCCTGGTAAAAAAAACGCTCAGGTTTGTGCTGGGAGAGCTAAGCTTCAAGATATTGGGCTCCAGCCGTACCGACGCCATGGTCTCAGCCCACGAGTCGGCTTTTGAGCTGTTCATAGACAAAGAACCTTTAGAGAATATGGCCGATTTCCTGGTGCTGTTCAACCAGAATCTACCCCCCGATATCAGGGCTTTAAGCATCAAAGAAGTAGATGCCGGTTTCAATATCATTCAGCATCCAAAAAAGAAAGAATATTTGTATCTGTTTTCCTTCGGAAGAAAAAGCCATCCGTTTGCAGCACCTCTTATGGCTACTTTTCCTGAAGATTTGGATATTGACCTCATGATGCAGGGTGCACGGATGTTTGAAGGCCATCATTCCTTTCATAATTTTTGTACAAAACCCACGCCTCATACAGTAGTGGAACGGGAAATCGAATTTTGCGAAATAATACTGAACACAAAAATCACCGCGAGTTTCTTTCCCGAAAGGTCTTACCTGCTAAGGGTGACCGGCACCGGATTTTTACGCAACCAGATAAGGCTGATGATGGGAACGCTGGTACAGCTGGGAAGGGGAGAACTCTCTTTGGCCGATCTTGAAAAAAGCCTGGACCCCAATATTAAAATGCCCGTGAACTACATCGCCCCCGGCAGCGGGCTCATCCTGAACAAAGTGGATTTTACCTGAAGGTTCAAGGTTCAAAGTTCAAAGTTTAAGGTTTAAGGTTTAAGGTTCAAAGTTCAAAGTTTAAGGTTCAAGGTACGAAGTTCAAAATTCATTGTTTAAGATTTAAAGTGTAAAGTATAGAGTTTCAAGTTCTAACTTCGTAACTCGTACCTCGTACTTCTAATTTCCTTCGTACCTCGTACTTCTAATTTCTAACTTGCTTCGTGCTTCTAACTTCTATTTTCTTTATTCAGAATGGTGAGTGCAATCCTTATTGTTCCGTAATCCATTTCTTCTTTAAAATGTTCGAAGTAGGGTTTTAACGCATCGGGCTTGGCGAGTTCTTTCTTTGCTTTGCGCACCGCTTCAAGATCTGCTTCTGAAATATATTTTTTGAGATCTACCTCTTCGCCGGTTTCGTAAAGTTTAGAGAGGTGTGAAAAAATAGTGGTTGCAGCCAGGTTTCGGGCCTGTGCCATTTCTTCTATACTCATTCCCTCGCGGTACAACTTCAGGGTTTCCTTATAAGTATTCCCTTTTTTTCGGGTTTTCTTCTCCCGTTTCTCCTTGCTGTGAGCGATGATCTCCTTGATGAACCTGTACCCGTAATTCTGCATTTTTTGGCGTCCAACTCCACTTATTTGCATAAAATCCTCATCGGTCATGGGGCGCTCTTTTTCCATTTCTTTGAGGGTGGCATCGTTAAAGATCAGGTAAGCCGGGATGTCTTCTTCCCTCGAAATTTCAAGTCTCAGTTTTCTCAACCTCTCAAAAAGGCTGTTTTCCGAAGTTTTTTCGGCAAGCACGGGTTGTTTCTTTAATTCGGCCTGTGCGACATCGGCCAGGGAAACTTTTTCCTGCTCAAAAAGCACATTTTTGGCAAGGCTTGTGAGCCTGATCTTGTTTTGATCGTGAAAGGCAATCTCAAGGTAGCCCTGGTTGATCAGCTGGATCATGTACTGCTGCCAGTCCCGCCATGCCACATCGCCGGCAATGCCGTAGGTAGAGAGGTTTTGGTAGCCTTTTTCAAGCACCTGCGCATTTTGGGCTCCCCGCAGCACGTCTATAACCGTAGATATGGGTTCCTGTTCCCTGAGCCGGAAAACCGTAGAAAGGGCTTTTTGAGCTAAAATAGTGCCGTCAAAAAATTCAGGCGGATTCTTACAAACATCGCAATTGCCGCAATCTTCAGAAATCAGTTCTCCAAAGTAACTCAGCAGGATCTTTCGGCGGCAGCTCAAAGCTTCAGAATATTGCTTCATGCGGTCGAGTTTTGCCAGCTGAATTTCGGCGTTTCCCGAGCCTTCAGCAAACTTCTGCAGCTGCACCACATCGGCATAACTGTGAAAGAGGAGCGTAGAGGAAGGCAGGCCGTCACGCCCGGCGCGGCCAATTTCCTGGTAGTAACCTTCAAGGTTCTTGGGCATGTTGTAATGAATCACCCAGCGCACATTCGACTTGTCTATGCCCATGCCAAAGGCAATCGTAGCGCAGATGATCTCTTTGGTGTCATTGATGAAATCTTCCTGGATCTGGATCCTTTCCTCATGGGACAGGCCGGCGTGATAAGCTTCGGCCTTATAGCCCTTAGCCTGAAGTTTTACGGCCAGTTCTTCGGTATTCTTTCGGCTTAAACAGTAAATGATGCCGCTTTCAGATTTCCTGCCTTTCAAAAATGCCAGAATCTGTTCAAATTTTTTGGTGCCGGGCCGTATTTCCAGGCTCAGGTTCTTCCTGTCAAAAGAAGAGAGGTGCTGCATGGCATTGGGGATATTGAGCTGTTCGCAAATATCCTGGCGCGTGGCTTTATCGGCTGTAGCGGTGAGGGCGATGATGGGCGTTTCGGGATGGCGGTTTTTAAGATACCCCAGCTGCGTATAGGCCGGCCTGAAATCGTGGCCCCAACTGGAGATACAATGCGCTTCATCTATGGCAATGAGGCTGATATTGCCTGCGGAAAAGACCGCATCTATATACTGAAGGCTCTCGGGCGCCACGTAAAGCAGCTTGATCTCATTTTTCCCGATCTTCCGGAAGATTTCCTGCTGCTCTTCTTCTTTCTGACTGCTGTTAAGGAATGCTGCCGAAATTCCGTTAGCACTAAGCCCGTCTACCTGATCTTTCATAAGGGCGATGAGCGGAGAAATCACAATGGTAATACCCGGAAGCAGGATTGCCGGTAGCTGGAAACAAATGGATTTTCCGCCGCCTGTGGGCATGATCACAAGGTTGTCACGACCTTCAAAAACAGCTTCTATAATTTGCTTTTGCAGCGGCCTGAAGCTGTCATAACCAAAATATTCCTTTAATGTGCCTAGTAATTTTGCCTCTTCAACCATGCTACAAATAAAATGAAAGCAGGCCAATGCTCAATGGCCGAAATTTGTTAAATACAAGATTTTTACCAGTAGCCCCAGCTACGCATAAATTCTTACTTTTAAAGAAATTATACTTCTATGGTTAAAAGAACCCGCTACCTCTCCAAAAGGCCAAAATCGAATAAAGCTTTGCACCAGGCTCCTGGAACCGTCACTTACGTGGGGCGAAAGGAGCAGGTTGAAACGCTGCTGGAAGTAATAGATTATAATGCAGGTAATTATGAAAGGATCACTTCAAAGAACCCCGGAGATGCTTTTCAGTTTGAAGAAGAAGACCGCACCACCTGGATCAATATTGACGGATTAAGCAATACGGCTGAAATTGAGAAGATTGGGAAGTATTACGACCTGCACCCCCTAATTATTGAAGATATTGTAAACACCAACCAACGGCCAAAAATTGATGAATACAAAGATTACTTCTTTATAGTGGCAAAAATGCTATACTTTAGGGAGGATGGGCGGCTGGAAAATGAGCACATCAGCATGGTGCTGGGAAAAAATTATGTGCTCACCTTCCAGGAAGCCGGAGGAGATGTCTTTGACGGCGTGCGCGAAAGGCTTTCCAAAGCAAAAGGGCGTATAAGGAGCAGGGGGGCAGATTATCTTGTTTTTGCACTTTTAGATGCTATTGTAGACCACTATTTTTTGGTTGTAGATGATATGAGCGATAAAATAGAAGCCATGGAAGAACGGCTTTTTGACGCGCAGCCAAAAGATGATACCATACTTGAGATCCAGGAATTAAAGCGCACCATGTTGAGAATAAGGCGGGCTGTAAACCCGCTGCGCGAAGTGGTGAGCCGTCTTGAAAAACTAGATCACGACCTGGTGCAGGAGCAAACCCTCAATTATATTAGAGACCTTTACGACCACATGCTGCAGGTTTCAGAAAATATTGAGATCTACAGGGAAATGACCTGGGGCCTTATGGATATGTACATGACCACAATAAGCAATAAGATGAACGAAGTTATGAAGGTGCTCACCATAATGGCTTCCATATTCATTCCGCTTACATTTCTTGCAGGTATTTACGGGATGAATTTTGAATACATGCCCGAGCTGGAATACAAATACAGCTACCCGGTATTATTGATCGCCATGTTGTTTCTTATCCTTGCGATGCTGGTGTATTTTAGGCGAAAGCGGTGGCTTTAAGCTTTTGACGTTTCCTGCCAGAATTTATCATCCCAATCGTCTGGATCTGGGGTGATAATCTCTTCCTCTTTATTGGTGATGTTCTGCAGCTTTTCTTCGGAAACAGTTTCCTGCAGCTCCCTGAACAGCTCCCGCTCTTCAAACCTTATGTGCCGGTTCAATTCCTTTTCTATGGAATGAAAGCCTGCTTCACCAGCTTCTTCTTTGAACAAAGACTCAAGCCGGGAGTGCTCATTGATTGCCCTTTGCGCCATGGGGTGATCTTCTCCTAAAAGGGGAAATATTTCTGCCTCTTCAAACCTGAAGTGGGGCCTTAGTTGAGAAGTAAAGAAAAAATCAGTGTATTTTTTAATGCGCTCCAGGGAAACACCTCTTTTTAATCCTTCTCTAATCTTCCAGCACAAGAGCAACCCGTGGTGGTGGTCGCGGCTTAACGGCTTCAATGCTTCGTGCCTTTTTATAGGTGTAGGTTTATCCATAGCTTCTTGAAATTAGGATACAAAGCTAAGCCTATGATCTTCGGAAGGCTATGATGCAGGTCATGTTCTTTAGATGATGTTAAGGTTAACTGACATTTTATCTTTTTTTTAATAACAAAAATCCTGTATATCATGTAAAGCTTTATAATTTAGGAGGAAGCAGTAATTCTCCTTAAATCAACCCCGTATGTTATGAAAATAGGATATCACGCTTCCCATGAACAATTTACGCCCGGCCATTTACTCAAGCTGGTTCAACAAGCCGAAGATGCTGGCTTTAAAGCCGTATTGTCTTCAGATCATTTTCACCCGTGGAGTGACACCCAGGGGGAAAGCGGGTTTGCCTGGAGCTGGCTTGGAGCAGCCATGCAGGCTACCAACCTTGAATTTGGAATTGTTAATGCGCCGGGCCAGAGATATCATCCCGCCATTATTGCCCAGGCTGTAGCTACGCTAGATCAAATGTTTCCGGGAAGGTTTTTCTTGTGTTCGGGAAGTGGCCAGCTGCTCAATGAGAATATTACAGGTGAAAAATGGCCTGCAAAAAGAGACAGGAATAAAAGGCTCCAAGAGTCGGTCGAGGTGATGCAACGCCTGTGGCGGGAAGACGATTATCTTAATCACAAGGGAATGTTCACTGTTGAACGTGCAAAACTATTCACCAAACCTGCTAAAATCCCAGTGGTATTTGGCGCAGCCATTACCGAAAAAACTGCAGCCTGGTTATCTACATGGGCCGATGCCATGATTACCATTTCCAAGCCTAAAGAGGAACTTGAAAAAATGGTTAAAGCCTTTAGGAGTGGCGGAGGAAAAAATAAACCCATGGCGTTAAAAGTACAAATCTCATATGCAAGTAACAGGGACAAAGCACTTGATGGGGCATGGGAGCAATGGAAGAACAACATCTATCCAAGCAAGGTGATTGCCGATATAGACAGCCCCGAAAAATTTGATGCCATGGGGCAGAATACCAGGAAAGAAGATGTGGAGAAACATGTGATCGTAGGGAGTGATGCAGATACTTTTATCGAAAAGATCAAAGAATATGAAAGCCTGGGATTCGAAAAAATTGTGATCCACAATGTAAATAAACAGCAGGAAGATTATATAGACTTCTTTAAAAAAGAAGTATTGCCCAATTTTAACCAGAATTAGTATAAAAGATGAACAAATTCTGGTATAAAAATGCGGTGATCTATTCGCTGGACGTTGAAACTTTTAAAGATGCTAACGGAGATGGCACCGGCGATTTTGAAGGTCTAAAAAATGCCCTTCCTTACCTGTCAAGCCTTGGGGTAACCTGTATCTGGCTTCTGCCAATTTTTGACACTCCAAATCGCGACAACGGCTATGATGTAAAAGATTACTACAAGATAGACCCGCGCCTGGGAGATCTGGGCCATTTTGCCCAATTAATAGACGCGGCCGAAGAAGTGGGAATACGGGTGTTGATAGATCTGGCGGTAAACCATACTTCTTCTGAACATTTCTGGTTCCAGGAATCGCGAAAGAACAGGAACTCAAAATACAGGGACTATTACATTTGGGTAGATGAAAAACCCGAAGATCCTGCACCAAATATGATGGCCGAAGAAGGTGAAAAAAGCACGAGCTGGAAGTACGATCGCACTGCAAAGGCATATTATTTCCACTCCTTCTATCCGCATCAGCCAGACCTTAATATCGCTAATCCGCAGGTGCAGAAAGAGATCTTCAGGATCATGCATTTCTGGTTAAAAATGGGAGTATCTGGTTTCAGAATTGATGCTGCGCCCCACATGTTCAAGGAAAAAGGCAGGATGGATTTTGAAGGTGACCCGCACCAGATCTTCCGCAACTTCAGGGAATTTGTTGAAACTCAAAAACCCGATGCCATTTTACTGGCCGAAGTTGACCTTGATCCCAACCAGTACAATAAATACCTGGGAAATGAAGACCAGATGCACATGCTCTTCAATTTTTATGTTAATAACTTCACTTTCCTGGCTTTTGCACGGGAAGAAGCAACACCGCTTGCCCGGGCCTTACAACGAATGCCCGAAGAAATTACTGAAAAAGAGCAGCTGGCCACTTTTCTTCGGAATCATGATGAACTCAACCTCGACAAGCTTAGCCGAAACGAAAGAGAGGAAGTGTTTAAGGCCTTTGCACCACAGGAGAACATGCAGATCTTTGGCCGCGGTATAAGGCGAAGGTTAGCTTCTATCTTGGGTAATGACCGGAAGAAAATGGAGCTGGCGCACAGCCTCTTGTTCACCCTGCCCGGCACTCCGGTATTGCGCTATGGCGAAGAGATAGGAATGGGAGAGGACCTTTCTATGGAAGGCCGCTCCAGCGTTCGTACCGTTATGCAGTGGGCTAATGAAAAAAACGGTGGATTCTCTACTGCGGCTACTGAAAACCTCATCAGAAATGTCATTTCTGAAGGGGAATACGGCTATGAGAAAATAAACGTGAGTGACCAGCTGCGCGATCCCGACTCTTTTCTCACCTGGATCTCTAAGGCTATAGACTACCGCAAAGAATTTCCTGAATTTGGCTGGGGCCGCAATCGAATTATAGATACCGGGAACCCTCACGTGCTGGGGCATTTTTCAAAATCGGAAAAAGGGATGGGGATAGCTTTCCACAATTTTTCAGGAAAAGAAATAACCGTAAAACTGGAAATTGACGAGGATGAATTCAAAGATGTAGTTGATGTTTTCGGAAATATAAGATATGAACAATTTGATCCTAATAACCCGAAGGTGAAATTAACGCCATACGGGTACAGGTGGATGCATAAAAAACACAACTTTTTATGAAATACGGCGATTATTTGTGGTGGCATAAAGGAGTGATTTATCAAATCTATCCCCGTTCCTATAAAGATAGTGACGGTGATGGGGTAGGAGACCTGCGCGGAATTACAGAGAAACTAGATTACCTGGAATACCTGGGGGTTGATGCGGTATGGATTTCACCAATCTATCCATCTCCCATGGCCGATTTTGGGTATGATGTGAGCAATTATACCGGCATTCACCCTCTCTTTGGGAATATGGAAGACTTTGATGATCTCTTAAAGGCGGTCCATAAACGGGAAATGAAGCTGATATTGGACCTGGTGCCCAACCATTCCTCTAATGAACACCCATGGTTCAGGGAATCCAGAAGTTCAAAAGATAACCCAAAGCGCGACTGGTATATCTGGAGAGATCCCGCTGCCGACGGTGGCCCTCCCAATAACTGGCTGAGTATTTTTGGCGGCCCGGGCTGGGAATATGATGAAACTACCGGACAATACTATTATCATGCTTTTTTGAAGGAACAGCCCGATCTTAACTGGCGCAATCTTGAGGTACAAAAAGCCATGCTCGATGTGATGAGGTTCTGGCTCGAGAAAGGGGTAGATGGTTTTAGGGTAGATGTGATGTGGCACATGATCAAAGATGACCAGTTTAGGGATGACCCGCCCAACCCCAATTATCATGAGAACATGAATTCCTATAGCAGGCAAATCCCTGCTTATTCTACAGACCAGGACGAGGTGCACGAGATTGTACATAAGATGCGCCGGGTAATAGATGATTATGATGAGAGACTGCTTATTGGTGAAATATACCTGCCCATTAGCAAGCTCGTGCGCTATTACGGTGAAGATAACCGCGGGGCGCATTTGCCTTTCAATTTTCAGCTTTTGCAGTTGCCCTGGGAAGCCGCAAAAATTAAAGCTGCAATAAGCGAATATGAAGGAGCACTGCCCGAACATGGTTGGCCCAATTGGGTGCTGGGAAATCACGACAATTCAAGAATTGCCAGCCGGGTAGGAAAGGAGCAGGCTAAAATTGCGGCCATGCTTTTGCTGAGCCTTCGCGGAACACCCACTATTTACTACGGGGACGAATTGGGAATGGAAGACGTCAATATTCCGGAGGAAAAAATTCAGGATCCGCAGGCGCTTAACGAACCCGGAGTGGGTCGCAGCCGTGATCCCGAGCGCACGCCCATGCAGTGGAATGACGCTTTAAATGGAGGTTTTACAACAGGAGATCCCTGGCTGCCGCTTATGGAAAACTACCGCGAAATCAACGTGAAAAATCATAGAGGCACAAAAGGTTCTATGCTCGAGTTTCACAAGAGGCTTCTGGAATTACGGGCTAAAGAACCCGCCCTGCATATAGGAAAATACACTCCGGTGCCCTCTACCGGAAATATCCTGGCATACCTGAGGGAGTTTGATGGTGATAAATTTCTAATGATCTTGAATTTAGGCGCTTCCGAAGAAACCTTTGCACCCAAACTTCAGTGGAAAGGGACAGTAAAAATTGCCACTCATAATGAACTTGAGGGAGTGCATCTTGAACAAAGCACGAATATAGCCGCCAACCAGGGGCTTATAATTAAAATAGACTGAGATGAGAACACTGGGAAAAAAGACATGGGTAATTGCCGAAGGCTACATCCCCAAATACGGCACGGGGAAAGAACCCGAATTCACCAGCCATGAAACGGCCTGTATCTTAAACACTTCAAATGAAAATGCAGAAGTTGAGCTCACCATTTTCTTTGCAGATAAAGATCCTGTGGGGCCATACAGAGTAAGCGTTGAGGCGCAGCGTACAAAGCATTTACGCTTCAACGACCTCAAAGATCCCGAGCCTGTTCCTTTGGGGACAGATTATGCCTGTGTGATCGAATCTTCGGTTCCCGTGGTGGTACAGCACACCCGGCTTGATTCCAGGCAGGCAGAAAATGCACTTTTGACCACTATAGCCTATTCAGAATAAATGGAGGTCTTTAAGAATTGGAGTGGCAGTATGAGCTTTAAGCCGGGACAAATTATTGCTCTCGAGAGTGAAGAACAGCTTTGCGAGCTGGTCAAAAAAGCCACTTCTGAAGGAAAAAAAGTACGGGTTGCAGGTGCCGGGCATTCCTCGTCGCCATTGGTGCACACAAAAGATTACCTGCTTTCCCTGAAGCATTTTAGAGGCGTAGAAGATCCCAATCTCAAAACAAAGCGCGCCACGGTGCCCGCCGGCATGACGGTAAAAGAGGCCGGAAAAGACCTTTATCGATACGGGCTGGCCATGCACAACACCGGGGATGTAGATGTTCAAACCCTGGCCGGGGCCATAGGCACCGGCACGCACGGTACGGGAAAGGAACTGCCAAACCTTTCGGCCATGCTTTATGGGCTGAGAATGATTAACGGGAAAGGGGAAATTGTGGAAATAAACCGCGAAAATGATCCTGAAACTATGCAGGCCCTGCAGGTTTCTATGGGTTCCTGCGGAATTTTCCTAAAAATGCGGCTTCAGCTAGAGCCCGCTTACCAGCTCTACAGGAAAGAATATTGTGTTTCATTTAAAGATTGCATGCAAAATTTTGAGGAGCTCAAAAAGAACCGGAATTTTGATTTTTACTGGTACCCGCGCACAGATCTCTGCAAGATAAGGATCATGAATACAGATAAAGAGAGGATGCCCCATATTCCTTACGGAAGCCCTGAACTGGAAAGGGAAGGGCCAAGCCACGAGATCCTGCCGCGTTCCCGCGACCTTAAATTTGATGAAATGGAGTATGTGCTTCCGCAGGAAAAAGCCATGGAATGTTTTTATGAAGTGCGGAAACAGGTAAAGGAAAAATGGCGGCGTACTGTGGCCTGGCGGCTCTTAATTCGCAGCATAAAAAAGGATGACGCACTTATAAGCCCAATGAGTGGGAGGGAATCTGTCACTATTTCGCTTCATCACAACGCCGGCCTCAGGTTCTGGGATTATTTTAAGGCCATAGAGCCCCTTTTTCTGAAGTACGGCGGCCGACCACACTGGGGAAAAAAGCACACTCTAAAAGCCGGTACGCTGAAGGAGCTTTACCCGCACTGGGATCGCTTTCAAAAAATCAGGAAAAAATTTGATCCTGAAAGCACCTTTTTGACACCTTATATGAATGAACTCTTTAACTTTGAGAAATGAGGAAAATAGGGAAACTTGACTGGGCTTTTTCCGGCGGAAGGATTCCGTTTGGATCAACAGGGGAGGAACCTGAGTTCAACAGCCACGATAAGATTTCGGTGCTCAATACTTCCAAAGAAGCAGCAAAGATCGGGATCTTTATATTTTATGAAGATCAGGCACCGGTGGGCACTTATGAAGTTGAAGTTGAGCCGAAACGACTCCGCAAGATCAGGATTAACGACCTTATAGACCCCGAAGCTGTGGCGCTGGAGAGGAATTATGGCTGCTATATTCGTTCGAACATCCCTGTGGTGGTACAATTCAGCAGAATGGCCACCGGTCAACAAGCGAATGGCATCATGGGAAGCATGGCTTTCCCGGCCGATTAAAAAATGACAGCATGCTAGGATTTTTACTGGCTTTCGGAACCGCTATTTCTGAAGCTTTAAAAGATATTACCAGTAAGCACAACCTTCATCACATAGATGAATACACGGCGGCTTTTTCGATGCACCTGGTACAAAGCCTTCTTTTGATCCCGGTGGTTTATTTCTTCGGATTTGAATCTGTATCAACACGCTATTTGTGGGCATTACTGAGTTGTTCCTTGCTTCAGTTAATGGTGATCCTGCTCTATTTTAAAGCCATTAAGAGATCAGAAATTTCGGTGACGCTTCCGCTTATCACGTTAACCCCGCTTTTTATGCTCATCACTTCCCCTATTATGCTGGGAGAATTCCCCAGTACCCTGGGCTTAATAGGAATTGTACTTATTGTGCTGGGAACTTACATCTCAAATTTAAGCGAAGACCCAAAAAAGGTATTTGCGCCCTTCGTTTCCCTGCTAAAGAACCAGGGTGCGAGATACATGCTGGGGGTGGCGTTTATCTGGAGTATCACGGCAAACCTCGATAAGATAGGAGTGGAGGAGACCTCGCCGGTTTTCTGGGCCTTCACTAAAGATTTTACGATCCTGCTTTACCTGCTGCCCATTTTGCTCTGGAAATCTAAGAAACCCTGGTTACAAATCAGGAACCGCAAAGGTCCGCTGTTCATGGTAGGTTTTTTTAGGACCACCAGTGTGCTGGCCCACATGTTTGCAATTCAGCTTATCCTGGTGCCCTACGTGGTCACTATTAAAAGGTCGAGCGCCGTTTTTATTATTCTCTATGCCTTTTTCTTTCTGAATGAAAAGAAGAACTTCAGGAACAGGATCATAGGTATTAGCATCATCCTTACCGGGCTTTTCATTATTGCCATTTCCTAAATAAAAGCTGGGGTTCTCACAAAAAGTTATACTTTTAAACAAACCTAATTATGAGAATTTCTATTACCAGATTATTTGCAGTGGGGCTGCTTGCTGCTTTTGCCTCCTGTAAAGAGGGGAATAAGCAGGCGGAGAATATTGCTCCCAAAGATCCTGAAACCAAAAACATGAACACCATTTTTGTGGGCTCCTACACTCGGAAAGAAGGTCATGTAGACGGAAAGGCTGAAGGCATTTACACGCTCTACCAGAACCAGGAAACCGGGGAGCTCAAAAATGGCAAAACAGTAGCAAAGCTTACCAACCCTTCGTTTGTAAAAACATCCAAAGACGGTAAATATCTTTTTGCCGTGAGTGAATTGGGCCCCGGGGGCGATGCCGAATCTGGTTTTGTTTATTCCTATAAGATCACTGAAAATGACTCGTTAGAAGAGCTTTCCAGAATCTCTACGGAAGGTTTTGCACCGGCCCACGTAACTATAGACGAATCGGGTAAGTATGTTTTGGTCGCTAACTATTCAGGTGGGGTGGTGATGCTTTATAAGCTTGCTGAAAACGGTATTCTGAAAAAGCAGCAGCGAATAGATCTAGAAAATCCGGAAGGATCTCATGCACATTCGGTTACAGTTTCAGCCGATAATGAGCACACCTACATTGCCGATCTTGGCAATGATAAGATCTGGATCTATGATTTCAATGAAAGCGAAGGAATATTAACTCCTGGAGAGCAGGCTTTTGTGGCCCTGGAAAATGGCGCCGGCCCCAGGCATTTCACACTTTCCAAAAAAGGCCGTTTTGCCTATTCAATTAATGAACTTAACAGCAGTGTAAGCGCTTTTAAGGTGCTTGAAAACGGCGGACTGGAGCTCATCCAGAATATTTCTTCCCTTCCCGAAGGTTTTTCAGAAAATAATTCGGGTGCCGATATACATCTGCATCCTTCGGGAAAATTCCTCTACGCATCTAACCGCGGCCATAATAGTATTATTTCTTATGAAGTAGATACTGCTTCAGGAGAACTTGGCAATCCAAATTTCTTTTCTACCCTCGGAAAAACCCCCCGAAATTTTGCCATTTCCCCTGATGGAGCCTTTTTGTATGCAGCTAACCAGGATTCGGGAAATATTTCAGTATATAAAATTGGGGAGGATGGAACTTTGGAACAAAAAGGAGAGCCTGTAGCTGCAAAAACCCCGGTTTCTCTGGAATTTTCGAACCGCTAACAGGCTCTCTCTTCTGAAATAAATTATTTTATCACCTGTCAAAAATGGCATTTTTGGCAGGTGTTTTTATACTTCTTTAATGATGAAGAATCCGTCGTTGCCCTGTGATTGATACAGGGGCATAAAGATGTAGGCATCCCACTCGCTTTTTATTTCGCCGCCATTACTGGTGGCCAGCAGTTGTCCCTTTTTTATCTTCTGAAAATTTTTAAAGCCGGGTTCCATTTTGAAGCTGTCGCCTTTTTTGATCTCGTGCCGGTAAACGATTTCAAAGGTTTTTTGCGAAGGAGCATTCTTTTCGGTGAATCGCTCTACACATTCGGGATAGCAGGAGACTTTTTCGACATCAAGCCCGTTAGCATGCTTTAAGGCGAGCCAGATCATTCCCTCGTGGTTCTCTACAGAAGCCTGGCTTGTGTGCTGGCCGGCCTCAAAGACAAATCCGGTTAAGCCCGTTCGGCTCATATAGTGGTCTATGGCGCCATATACAATATCGCTGAAGCCTTTCACGATGTAGGTGGGGAACCTCTGGGCCCAATCTACATTATCGTTTACATCCTGTACCGAAATGTAAGGCAGGCTGTCTGAAGAGGTGGTGTGACAGTCTAAAAAATAGCGTTTTGTGTAATGAGTTTTGGGATGCCCCTCAAGAATGTTGATGATCTCGTGCATTTCACGCTGTTCCTGAGTTTCGGGATCCTGGTTTTTCACGTTCTCTTCGGTCCAGGTGCGGTTGAGATCTTCATCAATATATCGCTGCGCTTTATCGAGGGCGGCTTTATTTCCCATGACACCCACAATAGTTCCCTTAATTTCAGGTTTGGTTTTTTCAAGTTCAGAAAATACCTTTTTTAAAGCTTTTACTCCGCTGGGTTCATTACCGTGAACCCCGGCAGTTACAAACAGTAAAGGCCCTTCTTTATTACTGGTGTATTCTCCTATGATTCGGGTTTTCTCTTTCATTTTTCCTTTTTTTATTCCATTGTTGCCAATACCTGGTTGGATATCTGGCCTTTATACAGTTTTTTGTACTCCACTTTCTTTTCGATGGCATCGATAACCACATCCGAAAAATCGGGCAGGCCTATTTCTTCAAAGTGATCCATACCACCCGGGCTAAGCACATTGATCTCGATAAGTTTATCTTTTACGATATCAAGCCCCACAAAGAACAATCCGTCCCTTATCAGTTTTGGAGCGGTAATTTCTATGATTCGCTTCATCTCATCGGTAAGCGGACTTTTATCTCCTGTACCCCCCTGATTAAAATTACTTCGGAATTCTCCTTCGCCGGTGACCCTTTTAATGATCCCGTATTTTCCGTCTTTTTCCATAACCCGGCCATTCAGGAGTAAAACCCGTACATCACCTTCTTTTGCTGCCGGAAGATATTCCTGGGCAATAATATACCCCTGATTAGAGAGGTTTTCTATAATCTGGTTCAGGTTTTTTTCATTCTTATCAATAAGGTAAACATCTCTGCCCCCGGAGCCTTCAAGAGGTTTGAGTACCATCTTTTTCTTGTGGTTCTCAAAGAACTCCATAACGTCTTCCTTTTTCCTTGTAATTATAGAGTAGGGCTTAATACTGGCCGGCAATTCCTCAAAATACAATTTGTCTATAAAGGCATTAGAAAGGGCATAGGCATCATTGAGCACGAGCACGCCTTCCTGCTGCACCATACGGCCAAAAGCTACCCCTGCCTGTTCTGCCCACTGGCGGGAAGAACCTTCTTCGGTAGGGTTGTTCCTAATAAAAAGGACATCAAGATCTGTAGCCGTAATCCGCTCTTTTTTAGCTTTATCGCTTTGCAACAGCTCGATATACTCTTTTGGGCTTTTAGTTTCAATTTTTTTAGGAAGATATGTAGAGTCGATGCACAATTCTTTGTCTTGTTCAAAGAAAAAATCTCCCACGCCCATGGCATACACATCGTGTTTGCGTTTGCGGGCTTCGTGCATAAGGTATACTGTGGTACCACAGGTTTCGGTATCGACACTATTTACTACAAAACATATTTTCATTCATGATTAATTTAAGGGATCACTCCCGGTTAATTTATAAGTGTTTAAAAGGTTCTATTCCATGGTTGCAAGTTCGCGGTTGGAAATCCCCGAACCATAATGCTTCTTGTATTCAATTTTTCTTTCAATGGCCTCAATAATGACATCCGAAAAATTCTCTACCCCAATTTTTGAGAGTCCGTCGAGGCCGCCTGGACTTAGCACATTGATCTCAATGAGTTTATTCTTCACTACATCGAGACCTACAAAAAAATGTCCGTCCCTTTTCAGTTTGGGGCCAATAACCTCAATTATCTTTTTGATATCATCGGTATACTCACTGGCTTCGGGCCTTCCGCCCTGTGAAATATTACTCCGGAAATCCCCCTCGCCACTCACACGTTTAATGATCCCGTATTTGCCGTTTTTCTGAAGGATATTTCCGTTAAGCAAAAGCACGCGTACATCGCCTTCTTTTGCTGCAGGTAAATATTGCTGAGCGATGATATAACCCTGGGCTGACAGGTTTTCTATGATCTGGTTTATGTTTTTCTCATTCTTATCTATAAGGTAAACCCCCCGCCCGCCTGAGCCTTCGAGGGGCTTTAGGATCATCTTTTTCTTATGGGTTTCAAAAAACTCTAAAATTTCGTTTTTATCACGGGTGATGAGGGATGCAGGTTTAATATGCGCCGGCAACTCTTCAAAATACAGTTTGTCTATAAATGCATTGGAGAGGGCAAAGGCATCATTGAGCACGAGCACGCCTTCCTGTTGAACCATGCGTCCAAACGCCACCCCGGCAGATTCGGCCCACTGCCTGCCTTTATCTTCTTCAGTTGGGTTATTCCGAATAAATAATACATCGAGCTGTTTGGCTTCCAGTTTTTTTGTACCGGCATTTTCCCCCTGCAGCATTTCGAGGTGTTCTTCGGGAGTTCCGGGCTTTGAACTTTTTGGAAGCGATCTCGTAATGATGCTTAGAGCTTCGGTCTGGGTAAAGCTAAAGTCGCCCACCCCCATTAAATAGACCTCATGATTCCTTTTCCAGGCCTCATGCATCATGTAGACCGTGGTGCCGGCACCTTCAGATTCAACACTATTTACTACAAAACATATTTTCATGCATTGATCAATTGTGAAAGAGGAATTCCCTTCCTGATTTGTTCAAGTTTGGTTTTTGTTTCTTCAGTATGTAAATATCTTGGCGTAAGTTTTTGAGGAGAAAGAACCCGTCTTTCCTGCAATTCCTTGATTATTGGCATGTGCTCAAGAGAAAATTTTCCGGTGAGCAGGGGAGCCAGTTCCCCGCCTTCTTCAAGATGTTGTTTTAGCTGTACCAGGCCTTTTAGGTACGAAATGTCTTTTGTGAATCCACCACCCTGCATGATTCGGGAGGTGATGTTAAATGCCCTTTGAGCCGTAAAGTTATAGTCGTTATAGAGCAGGCGGAAGATCTCCTGGAAATCGGCCCCGTGCATTCTGGCAGAGGCAGCCACAACACGCCCGGCCAGCGTTCTCATCCTGTTGCCAGTAAGGCCACCCACCAGGTACTCAGATAAAACTGCCAGGCCTTCCTGCAGGGTATCATAATCTGTAAGGCCAATGGAAAGTAACCTTAGAGGTTGGGTAATGCCGTTATAGTAGGTGAGTACGTGTGTGCCAATCTCGTGTTGTATCAAAGCTTTGGTCTCATTGGCATTGAGCTTATAATCACTGGGCAGGTAAAGTTCGCCGCGGGAAACCATCAGGATGTTCACATCATCACGCACATGTACCTTGCTGGAAAAATGTTCATCCTGCCCCCGGAAATAGTCAAATTCTTTATCTGCCAGCACTTCAAAATCTTCGGCTCTAAGAATGCTTTCAAAATCCTGCTGCTCTTGTTCGGGAACATCTTTGAGTATAGTTTCAGCTTCCCTTTGCAGCTCTTTGCTTATTTTACCGTAAAGCATCATGCTGTTGTAGAAAAAGCTATCCAGGCCTCTTTCAGTCAGCATGCTTATCTGTAGGTCGAGTTCTTCGCGTTTCTCCCGGAAGATATAAGACAATGCAGGGTCATCAACTTCCTCTATTTTTAAGTTGTAGAGCTTTCTCTTGAGCACGTCGGGATCAAAAGGTAAAAGCCTGTAGTGGTAGTTGAGTACTTTTTTATAGTCGCTTTTAAAAAAAGTGTCTTTGATGTTCCGGATGTTGGAAGGGGAAACCAGCCATAGAAATTGATAGGAAGATTCTATTTCGGCTAACTCGCGATCAATTTCAATAACTTTTTCCTGAAGGTTTTTTTGTCCCAGTGCCCTGTAGCTCTTCACGCCACTGGAAGTTTGAATCCTGATAAAATGGTAAATGGTCTTATGAAGCGCCACTACAAAATTGTCTTTAAAACTTCTAAAGAAAACGGGGTACTCTTCCCCTTCACGACTGCGGTACACAGGCGGCACTTCAAGCCCTATGAGCAAACACCCGGCATCTTTTAACTGTTCCAGGCTCAAAAGAGGTTGCTGCCCGGGAGGTTGCCGCTCCAGGGTATCCTCCACCTGGGTGTCGGTGAAATTCAAAGCGCGGTAACCCGCATTCATTTCATCCAGTTCTTCTTTAAATTCTTTTATAGTGGTCGATAATTTTTGAGCAGGACCCTTGATTTTGAATCCGCGGCTGCCAGATTCTCCTGCATAGATCTCAATGAGAAGGAAAGACTTGAATTTTGAAGACATAGCTTCACTCAGGCTAAACATGAGCCGCTGGTACCCTTCAAAATCTTTATTGCCAATAACCAGAAAAGAAGCTTCACTAAGAATTAAGCGAACGGTCGCCTGGTCTCTTTCCCCGTCATCCTTATCAAGATCCCGGTAAATTACCAGGTAAGGAAGTTCGTCGCTCATATGAAGGTAGCCGCCCCCGGGTAAATGCTTCTCAATTTCGCATTCTTCCTCAAGTTCCTGAATTATTTTTTGAATGGAGTTTTCATCAAATGCTTGTGTTTCTTTAGATGTGCTTACTTCCATAATTTGTGTTTGCTTTTATTGGGAGCAAAAAAAATTGGGTCCTCAACTCCCGGTAAAATGCCTTACAGGTAAATTTAACCGATTCATGAGTTTTTGAAGAATAAAAGCCTTTGGTTTAGCTGAAGTTTAGCAAAGATTTAGTAGTACTTTTAGATATTCCTGAAAGGGGATAAAGCTTCTGAAATGCCATTTTTGAAAGAAATAATTGGAAAGTACACAAGGAGCAAAAAAATACCTCTTGAAATAAGATGCTGAAGCTCTTTTACTTAAATAAAAAGGCAGAATTAAATAATATTTTTGCTTGTGTTTTTTAAAAAGCTCATTATATTTGCACCGCTTTAATGGTCGCGTAGCTCAGTTGGATAGAGCATCTGCCTTCTAAGCAGACGGTCAGAGGTTCGAA
>Ga0098069_100134_pt1 | contig 43452 bp, 32 predicted proteins | sample 27_taG_FD_92584 | JGI IMG/M metagenome (GOLD analysis project Ga0098069, IMG submission 92584) | Marine viral communities from Cariaco Basin, Caribbean Sea - 27_WHOI_OMZ | ecosystem: Environmental > Aquatic > Marine > Oceanic | place: Caribbean Sea: Cariaco Basin | collected 2014-11-09
GAACGGGCGCCGGTGCTGGCAGGTTTTTCGCCGATGATGCAGTTCATCCATATTGACGACATGGCCGATGCCATCGTGCTGGCCTGGCAACAGCCGGTTAAAGGCGTATTCAACGTGGCGCCCCACGATTGGGTAGCCTACCAGCAAGCCCTGAAAATGTGCGGCTGCAAGCGCATTCCGATTCTGTCTGTGCCACCCATTGTGCCGAAAGCCATTGCCCGGCTATTTAACCTGAAAAGCTTCCCACACTACCTGCTGGCTTTCTTCAAGTATCCGGTGGTAATTGACGGGCGAAACTTTGCCAGGGAATTCGGTTTCAAACCCAAACGCCCCCTGAAAGAGATCTTCCGCTACTATCGCAACAACAAGCGCCCGGTGTAACCTTAACGGTTAACGGGGGCGCCATTTTCCGGAATTTCGATAGACGGAAAGCAGCGAACAGGGATACTCTGTATAAAATTAGTACAGAACTACGGTTCAAGGACTGACCGGATGCTCAGGGACCTCAGCCTGATCAGCTATGGCTCTGCCGCGGCAGTATTCGCGGTATTGTCTGTATTTGTTGCCACCCGCTACCTGCGCCGGGATATCGACCGCGGGCTGTTTCTGGCTGCCTTCGTGACCACCCTCTGGGCCGGCACACTGGTGGCGCAGGATATCTGGGGCCACCCAGGGTTCCTGATCCGCTACCTGCTGGAACTGCTACGCGACACCGCCTGGATCCTCCTGCTGTTTGCCATGCTTCGAACCGCCTTCCGGCAGGGCCGGCTGGCAGGCCAGATGAAGAAGGTGCTTGGTGCGGCGACCTTTGTGCTTATCGTCACACTGATAACCCTCGGCGCCATCGAGTTTATCTTCAGTGTTGATATCGTTAACGGCAAAACCATGCTGCTGGGCCAGATTGCCCTGTCTTTGCTCGGGCTTTCATTGGTTGAACAAATCTGGAGGAACTCCCCCACCTTTGGCCGCTCCAGCCTTAAATACCTTTGTATCGGCATTGCCACACTGTTTGCATTCGACTTTTTCATGTACGCCGATGCGCTTTTGTTCGGCAAGGTTTCTGAAGCATTCTGGAATGCCCGGGGCTTTGTGAATGCAGCGTTGATGCCCCTGTTCGCCATCAATGTGATCAACACTCGCAAACAACCGGTCGACTTCCAGCTATCCCGCTCCGCCGTTTTCCATGCCGGCACCCTCATCCTGGCCGCCGGCTACCTGCTCCTGCTGGCCGTCGGCGGTTACTATGTGCGGGCCTTTGGGGGCCAGTGGGGCGAGGCCCTGCAGGTGCTGTTAATTACCGTGTCCATAGCTTTCCTGGTCACCCTGCTGATGTCCCGCCGGGTGCGCGCCCGCCTGATGGTGTTTATCAGCCAGAACTTCTTCGACTACAAATACGATTATCGTGAAGAGTGGCTGAAAATGACCCGGGAACTGGCCAACCTCAGTGACGACCCACCCTTGCCGGAGCGGGTGATTCGAATTCTGGCCGGGCTGGTGGAAAGCAACTCCGGGGCTATCTGGCTGAAAGATGACCAGGCCGGTTATGCAATGAAGGCCAGCGCCAACCTGGCCACTCCCCGATACACTATTATTGACGACGATTCCGACCTGGTGCGCTTTTTCCGGGCACAGGAATGGATTATCGACCTTCAGGAGTATCAGGAAGACCCTGTCCGGTATGACCTGATGGAGCTGCCGGACATAATCCGGAACACCCCGGATGCCTGGCTGGTGATACCGCTTTACCTTGGTAACGAACTGTACGGGATCGCCCTGGTTGGCAAGCCCTATGCTCACGTAGAGCTGAACTGGGAAAACTTTGACCTGATCAAAGTGGTGGCCCGGCAAACCTGTAACCTGCTGGCCCAGACTGATGCCCAGAACCGGTTGTCCCGCGCCATGCAGTTCGAGGCTTTAAACAGGGCCTCCGCGTTTATGGTGCATGACCTGAAAACCCTGATCGCCCAGCTCTCCCTGCTGGTGAAGAACGCGCCGAAACACCGGGACAATCCAGCGTTCATTGACGACATGATTGCAACCACAGACCACGCGGTTCGCAAAATGTCGAACCTGGTAGACCACATCCGGAAGCCACATACCACTCCGGACCAGGCCACCGATACCAGCCTGGACCTGACCGGGCTGCTTGAGGAATTAATCGAGCACAACAGTCGACGCAGCCCCGCCCCCCGCCTGAAGGGCAATCCGGCCCCCATCATGGTTCGGGCCGACAAGGAGCAGCTTCGCAACGTGCTGGGCCACCTGATCCAGAACGCGCAGGATGCCACCCCGCCCGATGGCGAGATCACCATCAACCTCAAGCCTGCCAGGGACAACGTTGTGATGTTTATCCAGGACACCGGCTGCGGCATGACCGAAGAGTTTATCAGCGCCCAGCTCTTCAAACCCTTTGCCAGTACCAAGGGGCTGACCGGCATGGGAATTGGCGCCTACCAGGCCCGGGAATACATCCGGGAGCTCGGGGGCAGTATTGATGTAACCAGTGAGCCGGGCGTGGGCTCCTGCTTTTCTTTGCGCTTTCCGGTTGAAGCCAACAGAGCGGCTGACCAAACGCGCGCCAAGTATTTGCCGGACTCCACCGAAACACCACCCAAGCGATCCGTCAATTAATTGGCGTTTTGCAGTCTTTAACAAAACCAGACATTGCAAAGCGTCAACATTCAGTTAAGAATTGTTACAGGAAGCAAACAAAGGATTGATTGTTGTGAAGCGACTGCTGATTGTAGAGGACGACCCGGGGCTGCAAAGCCAGATGCGTTGGTGTTTCAGCGACCAGATCGAAGTGTCGGTCGCCGCAGACCGCGATTCCGCCCTTACCGCGCTGCGCCGGTTGGAGCCCCGTGTCGTCACACTCGACCTGGGCTTGCCCCCGGATGCCGGCGGCGCTTCCGAAGGGCTTGCCCTGATGGAAGAAATCCTCCGACTGGCGCCGATGACCAAGGTGATTGTAGTAACCGGCCGGGAAGACAAGGAAAACGCTGTAAAGGCCATCGGCATGGGTGCCTCGGACTTCTACCAGAAACCCCTGGATGCCGACATTCTTACCTTTGTCGTTAACCGGGCGTTCCGGCTGGCGGAACTCGAACGGGAAAACCGCGAACTCATTAGCCAGACCAACGGCGCCAGCATAAAAGGGATTGTCGCCGCCAGTCCTGAAATGATGGAGATCTGCCGAACCGTAGAGAAAGTCGCCCCCACCGACGTGACCACCCTGATTACCGGCGAGACCGGTACCGGTAAGGAACTGCTGGCCCGGGCCCTGCATGACCTGAGCCACCGGACAGACCAGCCCTTTGCCGCCATCAATTGCGCTGCTATCCCTGAAAACCTGCTGGAAAGCGAGCTGTTCGGCTTTGAAAAAGGCTCCTTTACCGGCGCCACCCAGGCCAAGAAAGGAAAAATTGAAAGCGCCAACGGCGGCACCCTGTTCCTGGACGAAATAGGCGATATGCCCATGGCCCTGCAGGCGAAGCTACTCCGCTTCCTGCAAGAGCGCGTTGTTGACCGGGTAGGCTCGGTAAAACCGGTTCCGGTGGACGTACGCGTAGTATGCGCCACCCACCGTAACGTTCAGGAACTGATAGCCCAGGGCGAGTTCCGGGAAGATCTTTATTACCGTATCAGCGAGATAACGCTGGATGTGCCCGCGCTGCGCGAGCGGGACGGAGACGCCCTGGTAATCGCCCAGTCGTTACTGAAAAGCCTGGGCAAGCAACTGGACCGGCAAAACCTGAGCTTTTCCGAAGACGCCGTGCAGGCCATCACCAGCTATGCCTGGCCGGGCAATGTGCGGGAAATGATCAACAAGGTGAAGCGCGCCATCATCATGGCCGATGGCAAACGGGTAAGCGCCGGCGACCTGCAGTTAAGCACTGGCGAGGGTGAACCGGTCAACCAGCTGAACCTGAGGCAGGTGCGGGAACAAGCCGAGAAACAAGCCATTCGCCAGGCTCTTCATTGCACCTCGTTCAATATGTCCCAGGCGTCCCGGTTACTGGGGGTCACGCGCCCCACCCTGTACAACCTCACCGACAAATACAGGATAGAAACCTCGGCGGAGTCGCCCGCCTCCTGACCCATTTACCCGCTATTTTGCCTATCGTTATCAAGGAGCAGATACCGTGCACACAACAACAAATAACCGAACAAAACTTCGGCTCACAACACTGCTACTTGCCGGCGCCCTGCTACTGCCGTTACCGGTTCTGACTGGCTGCAACAACCAGAGCACGTCCAACGAAGCAACGTCCCATATTACAAGGGCTGAAACCTACGCAGACCAGGGCCAGTACCGGTCCGCCTTGCTGGAAGTAAGAAACGCGGTACAGGCAGAACCGGATAACGTTGGCCATATCGTCCACCTGGCTGAACTGTATCTGCAGATAGGCGCGTCCCGGCAGGCCTCCGAACTGCTGGAACCCTGGCTGAAAGACCATGCCTCACAGGTGGCCATTCCACTTGCCGAAGCCTATGTAAACCAGGGCAAACACCTTTCAGCCACCGAGACCCTGGCTCTTCACAATGCGTCCAACCCGCAGGAACAACTGCGGGCGTCGCTGGTGCGGGCAGAAGCACTGCGCCTGGCCGGCGATAAGGCCGAAGCCCTCTCCCTGTATCGCAGCCTGGTTGACAATAACCCATCAAACCTTGATGCAGTGGAGGGTGTTTTGCACACCCAGATGGACCTGAACCAGACCCCGCAAACCGTGCGCACTGCCGATGACTGGATGGCCAGGAACCAGCCCGAACCCCGGGTGCAGTACTGGAAAGGCATGGCCCAGTACCGGGAGAACGACCTGGAAAATGCTGCCGCAACCCTGACCGACGCAGCAAGCAACCTGCCTACCTCTGATGTCTTTCTGCCGGTGCGCCGACAAGTACTGACGGCACTTTCCCGGGTGCTGACCGAGCAAGGCAAGATTACCGAAGCCCAGGTTTACAACAAAATCCTGGCCGACAACCAGAATTCCGGTGCCCGGGAGCAAGGCGAAGCTGCGGTAGCGGCGCTACGTGAAGGCAACGTCGACCAGGCCAAAACCATTCTCCGGGACATGCTGAAGCTGGACCCGGAAAACCAGCAGGCGGCCCTGATGCTAGGGGCTCTTGAAACCGGCACCGGCGAGCTGGATGAAGGCGCCCGGTTGCTGACAGAGAACCTTGACCCTGAAACCACACCCACCCCCTTCCTGCGCGCCGCTGCCATGGCACAAATCGATCAGGGCGAACGGGAAGAAGCACTGAAAACTCTGGAACGGGCCATGCAGGCCCGGCCGGACGACAACGAAATCATTGCCATGCACGGCATTCTGGCCCTGAGCCTGCCCGGCAAGGAAAGTGACGGCGTGGCCAGCCTGAGCAAAGCCATCAGCAAAGAACCCGAACGCACCCGTTTGCGGTTGGCCCTGGCCCAGCACTATCTGCGCAACAACCAGCCCGAGCAGGCACTGGGCCAACTGCGAATGGCCTTCGCCGCCCAGCCGGAGGACTGGCACACCACCGGCACTTACATGAATGTGTTGCTGGCCCGCGGTGAAGAGACCGAGGCTAAGGAACTGAGGGACTCACTGGTTAATGGCTATGGCGATATGCCCCAGGCCGTCCTGCTGGCCAGCCTGGCCGACAGCCGGCTGGGCGACACAGGGGCCGCGGTAGAACGGATAAAAAAACTGGTACAGCAACAACCGGAACTGGCACAGCCCAGGCTGGCACTGGCCGCCATCCTGGCGCGCTCAGGCAACCGGGAACAGGCTATTGAAGAACTGGTAAAGGTTCGTGAACTGCAAGGCGGAGAGGAGACTGCCGAAACCGTCGCGGTTAACCGGTTGCTTGGCCAGTTACTGGTAGCCGAAACCCGCGCAGCGGTGCAAACCGGAGATTACACAAAGGCCCGGGCCAAAGCCGCAGAAGCAGTGGCCCTGGCGCCGGACAACCAGGGCCTGGCATTACTGGCGGTGGGGGTATCCCAGGCGGAAGGCAAACATCAGCAGGCACTGGATGAACTGCAGGCGGTGGAAGACAACCTCGGGGCAACCACCGCAACCGTACTGGCCAGAACGTCTATACTGGAGACCCAGAACGGTTCGGAAGCAGCCTGGACTTACCTGAATGAACAATGGCTTGAGCGCAACGAAACCCCGCTCCTGCCCACCCTGCTCCGGCTGGCCGGAAGCCAGGGCCCGGAAGCCCGGGGCGAACTCACCAGCCAATGGCTGGATCGGGAACCGAGTAGCGTTGCCGCCAACCTGGCCCGTGCCGACTGGCTGATGAACAACAACCAGAACGAACTGGCCGCAAGCCACTATGACTATGTTCTGGAGCAACAGCCCGACAACCTTCCAGCCCTGAACAACCTTGCCTGGCTGCTGCGGGAAAGCAACACAGAACGGGCACTGGAGCTTGCCCGCAAAGCCAGCGAACAAGCACCCCAAAACTCCGCTGTACTGGACACCTACGGGTGGGTACTGCACCTTGCCGGCAATCACCAGCAAGCCGTTGCCACCCTGGAAAAGGCGCTGGCACTGGCACCGGGCAACGAAGACATTACCAACCACCTGGAGAATGCCAGGAAAGCTTTGTAAAAAACCCTGACAAAACGTCTCTGCCACACGCACCAGAAGGGCCGGATCGCTATAAGCACCGGCCCTGTTTTTTGCGCTGTCGGAAACTTTTACACACGCCTATCGGCTGCCGGAGAAATTCAACGGAAATTCAAAGAGTTAAATGGTTGGCACGATAATCGCTTAAAACAAGAAGAGATCGGGGTTTATCCCGGTCAGGAGCCAAACCACCCGCGAGGATGGGACGGAAAGCCAAGGATCTCTGGTGAGTAGTCGAAGAGATAGCCTGGTTGCAAAGCGAACTACAGGGACTTAGAGCTTCACAACCGGAGAAGACCCATGAAAACAACACAAATCAGCCTGGCGATAGCACTATCAGCGTTGACCGCGGGAGCAAATGCTGCGTTTATACAAGATGGCAATGAAGCAAACCTCGATGAGATTATAAATAACTCGTTGATTGTTACCGGTACCGCAGTCAATGCTCTAGGTGATACCACGACCAATGATGCAATAACAAGCGGCTACTTCCGCAACTCTCCTGACGGTTTGGATAGCAGTGCAACGTTTCTTATAGAGATTACGTCTCTCGACACCAGCCAAACTTTTGGCATTTTTAACAATGATGATTATATCCAGCTGTTCTCTGGCTCTGACAGTGGTAGCTTTGCAACATCCGGAGGCTACACAGGCCCCGTTGTTGATTCAGGCACACGAGCCAGAGTTGGATTCGAGGTAAATAACGGGAACTACAAGGTGTATATTAACGATACACTTGAAGGCACATTTTCAAGTAACGAGTTCGGTTTCTATCTTGGCTACGGTGACGGTGGGGCGCCGGTTATCTATTCGGATGCCACCCGGAACTCTGATGGGCTAGAGCGCTTCGTCGGATTTCAGGGACAAAATCAGTACTTGAATCTGGGCTCAGAGCTAACCGATGGATGTAGCAGCAGCAATCTCAACAGTTGTGTGGTTTGGGGTCGGGACGACTACATCATCGGTTTTGAAGATGGTTCAGACATGGACTTCAACGATCTGATGGTTTATGTCGAGGACATCGTTCCAGTACCCGAACCCGGCACCCTCGCCCTGCTCGGCCTCGGACTCGCCGGCCTTGGTGCCGCCCGTCGTCGTCAAAAAGCCTGATCTTCCCGGGCTTTCGGAAAAGCCAGCTCCGGCTGGCTTTTCTCTATTTCTGGCTAGTTTCCGATAGCCCTGGTTCAAGGTATCCTTGAGACAATGTAGGAAAGCCGGCGAGAAACAATGTTAAGGAAAACATTAGATAACCTTCCCCAGTCTCTCCCCTACCTGATTGTTTCAGGCGTTTCCGTTATCCTTTTTTTCCCATCCTGGTTTCGCCTCTTCTCTATATGGGTTGAGTTCGAACAAGTCCTCGCCCATGGACTTGCCACTGCTATCATTTTTTTAGGCCTGCTACTGATCCACCCACCAAGCCCCTATCCCTCCACCAAACAGGCGCCCCAAAAGCCCTACCATGTAGTCGGAGGAATTGCCCTGATAGGAGTATCCTTAATCTGGCTACTCATTGAACTGGTCCGAATTGATACACTTGCATACCTGATACTTCCCTTTGGCATCACGATGGTCTCCTGGGCGTTGCTTGGACTGCAAAAAACACGCTGCTTCATCCCTTACGTTGCCCTGCTTTCTCTTTCTCTCCCTTTTTGGGCGGATATCGTTCCAGCACTGGTATCAATCGCAAGCGTGATTGTGGGGAGCTGGGTACGTCTTTTCGGGATGACTGCATTGATAGAAGGTAACAACATAACTCTGCCATACGGCCGATTGGTGATCGCAGATGGCTGCTCTGGGGTTCGCTATTTCGCAATATCTATCCTACTGGCCATGATGACCTCTATTCTCAACGATTATCGTTGGAAAGGCTGGTTGATCACTGTAGTTATAGCGATGATCATCGGGCTTCTGGCGAACTGGGTGCGCATTACGATTCTTGTATTCGTCGCCTATCAAACCAACATGGAGAGTGCACTGCTCACTGATCATGAAACCATGGGCTGGGTCGTTTTCGGAGTATTCGCTCTTCCTGCCCTGTACTTCTCACCCGTTCGCAAACGAAGCGATAGCAAGGAGCAACCCAATCTGAATATTGCCAAAACAGGTATACCTGCGATTGTGATTGCTTTAATTTCAGGCCCTGTTGCACTTTCGCTTGTCCAAACAAGCGGCGACCCAAAATCACCCTGGGAGTTAGAGCTCGCAGGGTATCAAGCGCGAACTGCTACCGGAGAGCTGCCCATACCGATTACACTGCCTTCGCGCCTCAACCAAAAGGTTCTGAGTGCCAATAATTCATGGGTTGCTCTGGCCCAAAGCCAGAAAACGACAGCAGACGAAAAACTTGTCCCCTACCTGCCGCCAATATTCGACAAGTCCTCGTGGCAAATTGAAGAGCACCTTGGCCCGGGCGTGTCGCTATACCGAAACATACTCACCCGAGACCGTGTGGTTATGGCCCAGTGGTATAAAGTTGGAACCTGGAGCAGCGTGAATTACCGCCACGCAAAATTACTGCAGATCCCAGCCGCTTTAACTAGAGAGAACCGGTTCGCGATCGTCACCATCCAGGTGCCATGCAACAACAAAAATTGTGACGAAGAGCTTGCCCGGATAGAGAAAACAAAGTCTTTGATTAAGCGTCAGATGTAACTCATGGTGGCTACAGACAAACAAGATACAAGTAGCAGCAGGCTCTGCCCATGAAAGAACACCGTTACCCCACCCGCATTCTCCACGTCACCTTCAACATGGGCTTCGGCGGCACCGAACAAGTCATCCGGCAATTAGTCACCAACCTGGACAAGAGTCGGTTCCACAACGAAATTGCCTGCATTGATGGGGAAGTTGGCGCTATCGGCCAGGCACTGGAAACCGAACACGGTATAAAGCACCATGCGCGGCAACGAGCCTCCGGCTTTGATCTAAAAACCATTCTCTGGCTGAGGCATCTGATCAAATCCGGCAAATTCGATATTGTCCACTGCCACCAATACTCACCTTACGCCTATGGCTGGTTCGCGCACTTGGGCACAGGAGCAAAGGTGGTTTTCACAGAACATGGACGCTTTCATCCGGACCAGCACCGCAAAAAAGCAAAGCTCATCAATCCTTTCATTGCGCGCACCTCCCACAAGCTTGTCGCGATCTCCTCCGCGACACGCGACGCTCTGGTGGAATACGAATACTTCCCCAGAGACAGAATCAGTGTCATCTACAACGGAATTGCCCCATTAGAAGTTAGTGAACAAGCACGCACTGCATTGAAAGAAGAGCTCGGGATACAACCAGACGAAACGGTGATTGGCACCGTTGCCCGACTGGACGCAGTGAAAAACCATGCAATGATGCTGAAGGCGACGCGAACTTTGCTCGACCAAGACGCCCCTGTAAGGTTACTCCTGGTGGGCGACGGCCCGGAACGCGACAACCTGGAAAAGCTTGCAGCTGCATTAAACCTGGGGGAGTCAGTTATTTTTACAGGCTTTCAATCAGAGCCGGCCGACTACCTGAGCCTGATGGATATATTCCTGCTGCCCTCTTTTACCGAAGGCACATCCATGACCCTTCTTGAAGCTATGAGCCTGGGAATTCCCACAGTAGCCACTCGTGTTGGCGGAACACCCGAAATCGTCGCCGATGGCGAAACAGGAAAACTGGTTGGTAGCGACGATCTTCCCGCCTTTACACGGGCGATTCAGGAGTTGTTGCAAGACCCGAACGCACTTTCCAAAATGTCGCAACAAGCCAAACGGCGTTTTGAGGAACGATTTTCAGCGGAACAGATGGTGCAACAATACGAACACTGCTATCAGTAGCTTCCAAACCAGCCTATTTGAAAGCAGCGTTATTCTCTCACCAATCGATTGCCGGCACCTTCATAAACCGCGCCATCACGGGTACCAATGGGCGCATCTATCGTATTGTTGATTGCCTTGGCACCACTGGTATCGAACCGGAATTCAATAGAGCGATTCAGGTTTCCCCGAGTAAACACCTCATTACCCTCAACGATGGTGCCTGGCGAACTCCAAACAATAATCGAACCATCGGATCCCCGTCGCCTCTGGGCACTGTAGAGCCCCTCGGCATAGTCAACGCGGTTATGTCGAATGACTCCACCGGAATGATCCATAGGCCGGTCCAGCAAACCAAAAGCGATGGCCCGGTCGACATTCACAAAGGAGTTGTTTTCCACGACGGTGTTGCGCGCTCCGTTCCACATCAAAACAACGGGCGCCCAAAGGTGATCCGCATGATCCGGTGCATGAAAATTTTCAAAGTGATTGTTCCGGATAACCCAATTGGCACCGGCATGGACATCCACGCCATTGGTATAGCCAGTGCCGCCTCCCCGATCGATCATAGGAGGCCCCTCGGTATAAGCGAAAACAGAATTCTCAACCAGGCCCCCATCAACGCCATCCCCAAAGCCAGATGGATTCGCTTTGATTAACTGCTTGCCGGTATCCAGTATCCGGATATTCTGAAATGTCGGCGATTCGGCTCCCGGGTTCAGAACTATGCCATGCTGATAGAAATCACGGATGGTGAGGTTCTGCACCGTAAGGCCGGATGCATCTGTCCAGATGCCATGCGGCGCGCCGCCATAGTCCGGATTATTCATACCCGCGCCTGCAATAATCACATCGCTGCACGCATCGCCAAGACCACGTATAGTTAAATGATCGGCGCGTACTGTGATGGTCGATGTTAGCTTGTACTCCCCTGGCACCAATAGTACAACGGTATCGGGCTGTGCCGATCTTACCACACGTTGAAGTTTCTCGACGCCATCAACCGTAACCGCCTTGGCCACGGGCTGCTCAGGGAAAGAGGGGCATGCCTTAACTACCCCAAAAGTACAGATTGGGAGAACGACTCCCAAACACATGCAAAATAGCCAATGCCTAGCCATTTGATCGATCCCCGCTTACGCTTAAGCGTGTGCTAAAATCCCATTCTGTATAAAATAAATCAGCCCGTCTAAAACGCCGACAGTTTTAGTAAGATGATTCCAGACATGAACATAGGTGGTAAGTTTGCGAGCCTGAACTCGTGTCTGATTAATAGATGACACAGTATTGAAAAACACAGGGATCGGCTTATTTTTCGATTTTCAAAAAAGACTTTTCGACCACCCGGTTCGTTTTCTTATCCCTCAAAAATCATGCGAAAAACCATGAACATACATAGAAAAAAGAGAGCAGTCAAATGGCCATTAATAAATTTACAGACTTCCTAAAATAGCGGGAAACAAGACGTCTATCTACAAACCCTGAAACCATTGAATTAAAATAGAGCCTGTAGATGAAAACCCAAATCAAAGATATCAGAATTTACAAAATAACTGAGAACGAACTATCTCAAACTGAATCAAATTGTGGTGTAACACGAGTATCCCCAATAATGGGCGCACAACTCGATGCCAAAACATACTTCAATTACGTCACAAAGCGTTACAATAAATACGGAAAATTATCTTCTCCTTCAGAAGTCGGCTGCACACTAACTCATATCAGTATATACGAGCTAATCTTAGCTCAAAACATGAGCGCTATTATTTTAGAATCAGACATAGTACCAACGGCTGACGAATTAAAAATGTCACTTCAAAAATGCAATAATGCGACCGTCGATTTCATACACCTAGGCTGGCACCCCTTCGTGCACCATGGTGTGTTTTTCAAAGGGAAATATTCTAAAAATCTCAAGCTTTTTAGGATCAACCCATACTCGGACTTTCACGGAACTTTCGCCTATTTTATAACCCCAAACGCCGCGAAATATTTATTAACTCTTCATAAAGAGGACTTTTTACCGGCTGATTCTTGGGCTAATTTCTTTTTCAATTTCCCGATAACTCCTTATTTCTTTCCAATATTTACGCATCCTAAGCATCGCGGTCAGATCCAGTCCGAACGTATATCTTTATCTTCTAAGGTCTATTCGCTTCAATTAAGTAACGTGGTGTTCTATGCTATCAAAAACATAAAACGATCAGCTTATACACTTTTGGGCTATAAAAGTATTAAGCCAAATAAATGGAAGTAGTTTTTTGCATCACAAAAGTTGAACTCAAATCTTTGGACCTAAATAAATGAACAAAGTTATAAAAAGCTCGTCTTTGCTCATCTTCCAGAGACTAATGCAGCGATCGCTAGGGATTGTAAGCACCATTATTCTTGCTCGGCTACTCACACCTGATGATTTTGGTATCGTAGCGATCGCGATGCTCGTGCTTTGGTTTTCCCAAACATTAAGCGACGCCAGTACCGAAGCATTCATTTTACAGCAAAAAAAAGTACGAAAAATCGATCTTAACTCTGCTTGGACATTGGACCTAATATTAAAATCTTGCGCTTACATGTTCATGCTTGCTCTGGCTCCTCACGTGGCCCAAATCAAAAACTTGCCCGAACTAACAGCAGTAATATCGGTGACAGGACTACTAATCGTCTTAGAATCCCTTAAAAACCCTATTTTCATGATATATAAAAGACGCCAAAAATATGAAGCAATAATAAAATTGACCATATACGCAAAAGTTATCTCTCTATTTATCTCAATACCAATCGCTCTCATTTACAAAAGCTACTGGGCCGTAATTTTAGCGGCAATATTTGCGGAAATCTTCTTAGCTATAAGCTCATATAAAATATCAAATTATCGCCCCAAACTGTCAATCGAAAAAATAAGCGCACAATGGAACTTTTCGAAATGGCTGATACCAAGGTCAATAATAGGCTACTTTAGAAACCATTTGGATACGCTGTTGGTTAGCAACGCATACACCAATGCAGAGCTCGGAGCATATAACAATCTCAAATATTTTGCTTCGATTCCAATGTTACAATTTCTAGCGCCATTGATAGAGCCTCTGCACACTGAACTTGGCAAAGTGAGTGACAATAAAGGCGAGATACGATACCAGTCAGATTTAACGATAAGGGCATTATCTATAATTGGCTCAATTATTATAGGATTTCTATATGTGAATTCCGAACTGATCATCCGCATTGTGTTGGGGGAGCAGTGGACTCAATACTCTACAATGTTTAGCTTATTTTCTTTACTTACTATCCCGTTTATTTTCATAAATCAATCATTTAGAATACTAATGATAGAAAACAGAACCAACTATATATTCATTTATGAAGCAATAAGTACAATACTTATAGCCTTATTCCTAGTTACCGCAATAAATTTTTCTATAGAAAATTTCATTATAGTAAAAGTCTTGGTTGAATCCATTTTATCTGTTGCTCTTTACTGTTACACATACAAAACAACTTTCGAATTGCATCCAGCCTTGAACGTTACTGCATTCTTTTTATTTACTGGCGCTGCTATTCTTTTAACCAAATGGGCTTCCGAGTCATTTGTATTTAGCCAAATTACTATAATTGAATTGGCCGCTAATGTTTTTATTTCAGCATTGATATTTGTAGTATTCTTTTTGATTTTTTATAATACGCTGATAAGCGAAAGAGAACGGAATTTAATCAAAGTTTTAGCAAAATCGATGGTCCGGAACTCTTAACGGTGATATTTATTTCTTCAAAACCATTGATGGTCTGGGCTAGAAGTTACGAGCACATATGTGGTCGCCTAGTCAGATACTTCTATCTTTTTATTAGTTATAAGTCGAAATTAACAAAAATTCACGATTGGAAAATTCCGAAATTCGCCTATAATAATAAAAATAAAACTTGACGGGGATTTTACAATGAGATCGCTTATCTTTGCACAAGCTATTGTTTTTTCAACATTCTCGATTAGCGCAGAGGCTCAGAATTTTTTCACTGTTTCGAGCTTGAAATATGAAGGTGCAGCGCGCCTACCCATCGCAACTTACGGAGAAAGCCGGATATCTTATACCGAGGGGACGTTCACGATAACGCCCGATGGTTCAACTATGTTTGTCGTCGGTCATGCCCAAGACCAGGCAATTGCTGAATTCGAGACCCCCAAACTATCTCTAAACGAAGACATCTCCGGGCTTCCGATGGCCCGGAATGTCCAGCCTTTCTCTAGTTTTTTGAATCGAATCCCAACAGGCAACCCGGAAGGGATCAGTCGGATAACTGGAATGCAATTGGTAGATGAAAAACTAATTGTTAATGGGGTGGAGTTCTATGACGGAGAGGCGAATAACACCGATACCACATTCATCATACAAAATCCACAATCACTCGAAGAAAGTCAGGTATCTGGTTTTTTTAAGCTTGATGGTGATAGCCATGCTGCTGGGTGGATTACAGAAATTCCAAATAACTGGCAGTCAGCTTTGGGAGGTAACTTCATTTTTGGATTTGCCAGCAACTACCCAATCAACGCACGCAATAGTATGGGGCCTAGTGCCTTCGCCGTCGAAATCCAAAACGTCTTAAATGCCTCAGCAGGTGACCGAATTTCAAGTCGACCATTACTCGATTACCCTGTTGACAATCCGTTGGTATTCGATCACTACAACGAAAAAGGCGGGAACGATTTATGGACAGAAGTATCGAAAGCGAATATTGGATTCATAGTCCCTGGAACCAATACATACGCAGTGTTCGGGTCCAGCGGAGGCCATGATTCGGGTGTCGGCTATAAGATCACCCAAGAAACCGGTTACGAGTGCGGCGGGGCATGCCCCTATGACAGCAGAGATGTATACAATTATTACTGGCTTTACAATTTAGAAGACTTATCGCAAGTGGTCAGCGGATCGTTGGCCCCACATTCGATTAAACCGTACGATTATGGGAAATTTACTATACCGTTCGAAAACATAGGTTATAAAACAAATTTAATCGTTGGCGCGAACTTCAATCGAAGCGAAGGGAAATTATACTTTTTATTAGGCGATGCCGACACTCTACAAAGTCGCTATGAAACAGCGCCCCTTTTAGTCGCCTTTTCTATCCAAGGCGACCAAATTTCACAGCCTAAACCCCCATCTTCAATTTCTATTCAGTAGAATATTGTCAGCATTAGAGATTGACGGCTGTTTCACTTGTGTTACAGCCGTCCCTCTTTATCCAAAATTCCCAAGCGATTAAATTAATTATCAGCATCATATAGAAAGGCTCGAATATTATTAAATCCAGAAAAACCGAACTAACGAAAAAGACTAGCAGCGAAATCGTTGACGATAATAATGCGTAACTCAGAAATGAGGTTTGATCATATCCATGAGAGCGAATTGCCAAAAATCTCTTTAAAATCGTATAAATCAGCAAAAGATAACATACGCCAGCTATTAGTCCAGAATTTACAGAAAAATTTAAAAACGTATTATGGGCTACGTGCTGGGTTTTTCCTGGAAAATGGACCCGTGACGCAGCCTCAAACTTCTGAACTCCAGCTCCAAATAATGGATACTCTGGAATTAACTTTAAGCCTACGCTCCATGAAATCAGTCTCGGATTAATTGGCTCGTCATTACCTACTTGAGCTTGCTCAACTGTGTCCGTGGCTCGTTGCAGCATCAATGCGCCCTGGTAGGATACAAAAACAGCAAACGATATTCCCAAAATAATGTTCATTTTTTTTGACCGTACAACAAGCGCTATAAGCAGCAACATGACTATAGAACTTAATAGGGCTGCTCGTGAGCCGAATAAAATTAACGAATGCCAAGAAAAAACCACAAACAAAGCAAGAACCAATCTAATTGCCCACCCCCCTCGTCTACCGAACTCTAAAATCAAGAACGGCAGGGTCATTAATATTAATACAGACAAAACATTGCCATCTGCGTAGGGACTCGATGCAGGTCCTTTCAGCCGATTATTTGAGAATAAATGCCAGCTTTCGGTAAAGTAAGCGGAATTTGCCCAATAAACATAATAAACTCCTACTAAAACAAATATGCTGCAGAAATATTTTAGAGGTTTCTCTGCGTTAAGGACAGGTAAAAGCACGAAATACATTATAAGTATCGCATCAATTGTATCCAAAACTATGGCGGGACTAACAGAAGCTGCGGCATTGGTGAAAGGTGAAAAAATATCCGACAAGTGCATCCACACCCAAATACCCATTAATAGAAAATTCTGAGGACATTTATAAATTGAAAACTCAGATTTTCTTTTTGCAAAAGTAATTAAAAAAGAAAGTATGGCTAGTGCAGCGGTAATTTTAAAAACGGGGATTCCGTCAAAAACCCAATGCCAGATATATTGTGGCTGCAACAAAGAATTAGCAACATATGCCAACGCCGAAAACCAAGGAGTCGCAAACAAACACAGCCCTGAAAGAATTAAAAGGAAAAATAATAAAATTCGAGCCACACGCTAAGACCTATTTAAGAACTTTAAGGCGATACAGCAACTTTTCGCCCAATTGGATAACCCACCGAAAGTATATTTTTATCAACAGGAATGTTTTCTTAATTTTGAAATATTGAAAATCATTTCGTAAAATCACATTGAGGCTGTCTTTTAAATGGCGTCGCCAATAATATTGCTCAGCTAACTCCACCCGCTTACTCTCAAGGCTTTTAAGTACCGCAAAACGATAGTCTCTCGGAAAACGTTGATTTTTCACTAAGTCTGCAATCACCTCGACTCCTCCTTCAAGATTTCTAAGATAGTTAGAGGAAAGATTATCATCGCCTCGACCAAGATGCACTAATGGTTTCGAAATATAAATGCTTTTGCCAAAGGCCACTGCTCTTAACGTAAGATGAGCTTCCTCTGATCCAACAACCAATAGATTTTTATCTATACCCCCGATTCGTTTGTATAACTCTCCACTTATCGCAAAAGCTGAAATCATAATTGGCTGAATACTTAACAAACTATTAAAAAAAAGATTATTCAATCGAAAAACATTGTGCGTTAATTGTTCTGATACACTGTCATTTAGGTATCCTTTTTGCTCTAACTGTTTGATTCTGGGTTTTGTCTCTCCATCAACGATATAGTCAGTAAACACTACATCAATGTCTGACTGCGCAAGGGCGTTTTCAAGACAAGCGAGGTAGCTTGGATGCCAAAAATCATCACTATCGCAAAAACAAAACCAAGAACCAACTGCCTGATCAGCGGCGGCTCCTCGTGCAATCAATGGTCCAGAATTTTTTTGCCAATAATACCTTATTCGACTGTCTTTGAGGTTGCGGACTATTTCTTCACTTTTATCTTTTCCACCATCATCTACAACAATTACTTCGAAATCGGAAAATGTTTGAGCAAGAATTGCTTCTAAACACAGTTTGAGCTTATCTCGGCGGTTATAGGTCGGCACCAAAACCGAAAACTTGGGAATTTTTCTCACTTCGAAAAGTCCTTTTCATTATATAAGTTTTGGATTTTCGAAAAAAATTTATCCAAGCTGAAGTTATCAAGCACTCTTTGCCTAGCTTTGACCGCAAAATAATGTCTCAGCTTTCGATTAGAAATGAGAAGGTTGATTTTCGCCGCCAACTCGTCTGCGGAAGATGGCTTAACCAATAATCCACTTTCCCCATCTACAATCGCCTCTGGAATTCCATTTACATTTGTTGAAATTATCGGTTTAGCAAAAGCCATTGCTTCCAGAATTGAAACCGGAAATCCTTCCTGGTGTGAGGCGCATACGACTAAGTCCAAGTCGTTAAGATAATCCCAAATATTATCTATATGACCGTGAAAAAAAACGAAATCTTGTAACCCATCCTGCTCCACCCGCTTTCGTAGTATTAACTTCCTTGATTCACCAAAAAAATCATCTCCAATGATATGCAAAAGTATGTCTGGATTGGTGATTCTAACGATATTGATAGCATCAATAAGATCGTCATGTCCCTTAAACTTTTGGAGGTTCCCAATTATTCCAATATTAAATCGGCCTTTGGGCAGAAAGGCTTGGTCGGTTATCCTAGGTCTGAAGAGCTCGGTATCAACGCCATTGTGAATTACTATGTGTTCTGAATGCCCTAGTTTTGGCTTGACTAGAGGTGAAACAGAATCATAAAAATCTTGACTACAATAGATGAAGCAACATCTTTTTGGTTTTGCTTTGAAAATCCAGGCTAACGTCGTGGTCTCGATCGCGCAATGAACGTGGCAAATTAATGGTATAAAGAGTGTATTCGCGGCGGCAATTAACGTTCGAGTAACAAAGAGATCACCCGTATGAATAAGGTCTATCTCATGCTTTCGTAGAAATTTAAGCCAACGCAGATAGCCCTTTAGCGTCTGGATCGGTTTCTTTAGATCGGGCTGACAAATATTTAAAGCGAATGTCGCGGCTCCGATCTCTCTAGCAAACTCAAGGAAAGGCCCTTCCTCAGGTGTCACTAGGAATGCACGATGTGAACCCTTTCCAAGTCCTCGAATTATGTCTAAAGTTACGCGTTCCGCCCCACCAATTTTGCCAACGTTATGGACGTAAAGTATGTTCACGTTTAGGCCCCTGACGCACCAGTGAATTTCTTATTCAAGTTTTGTAATACCTTGCCGCGAAAAGGTGTGATTTTCCCCAGAGACGAAAGTTTTACGCCTTGTCGAAGGATATTCCGGTTGATCTCTTCCATGGTATCTGGCCACTCCGAGTAAGGCAGCGCATCAAGATAAGGTTCCTGTAGTTGCCCAGTTTTATACCTGCATATCCGACTGACATAAAGACGAATGTCTTCAACCTTCCAGGGCTTAAGGCTTTCAAATTCGTAACCAACGCCTTCAATGAAAGTCACTCTATGCTGATAATCATCCTTTTCATCTTTTAAGTCATCATTAATCATCTTCGTGATCTGCGCATCAATCCAGCTTAAACCAATTGGCAAGCGGGTTTTGTTTTTTACTATCCTTCGACTAAAGTCGTCCGTAAGACCATAAAGACAGCCGAAAAGACACGAATACAGCTTCGTTAGCTCCTCATACTGTTTTATATTACGGCCTGTCAGAGGCAAGCCAGCAACTGCATTTTTACCCTCTGACTTCAACAGTTTTTCGAACAAAAGTGGGAATGCGTTCTTTGTAAAAGTGACATCACTATCAACAAAAAAATGCACATCGGCCACTGGCAGATGGTGATAGATATACTGATTCCAAGCGTTACATTTATCGCCAAGCGAAAGCTCAATCACGGAATGAGCAGTTGTTGCGTTTTTTAGCGCCTGTTTAGCCACCTCAACCGTCCGATCTGTGCAGCCATTGGCAACGATCGTCAATCTAGTAAGGCGGTGATCACAGTTGGCTAGAATACTCGCGATAGTATCGCCTACTGTATTTTCTTCGTTATATGCGAAACTCACGACTGAATAGCACTCGCTCATTTAGAGCCTCCTAATTGCGCAAATACTTTACTCGCCCGATCCCTATGCTTTTCCCACGTCAGGGCTTTCAAAACTTGTCGCCTGCAGGCGTCTGGTTGAAAGCGGCCTTCCTTCATGCCTCTCTTGACTGAAAGAAGCGCATCAGCAATACGCTCAGGATTCGTGCAGTCTGCAATAAGGCCCGTAGTTCCATTGTCCATGGTTTCTGCAGTACCACCCGAGTCACCGGCGATCACCGGTTTACCGCTCGCCTGGGCTTCCACCAGTACCATCCCGAACCCTTCGATGTCGTTACCGTCGGATCGGTTCGGCAATATGAAAATGTCGCACTGCTGGTAGCAGCGGATCAGGTCACCGTCCTCAATTTCGTTCAGAAACTGTACCTGGTCCTCCAGGCCAAGTTTGTGTACCTCGGCTAACAGGTTTGGGTAGTTATCGCCCTGCCCCACGATGGCGTAGAGGATGTTAGGTATTTCCTTCTTGATCTGGGGAATAGCCTCGATCATTTTGTCGTGGCCTTTACGGCGCTGGAGCCGGCCCACCGTTAAGCAAACGAAACGGTTTTCCCAACCGAACCTTTTCCGGAAGGCCGGATCTGGCGATGCGGGACGGAAGGTTTGTTCGTCAACGCCCGGATTGATCACTTCAATCTTTTTGGCCGGCACATGCCAATGCTCCATAAGCAGTGACTTGGTATTCTGGCTGTTGCAAATAAGCCGGTCGGCGCCACGCAAAACTCGATTCACTATCCAGGTGAGCTCCCGGCTTGTGCGGGCCACTTCAATATCCTCACCGTGTACGTAACAGAGCAGTGGTTTGCCCAACAGCCTGGCCAGAAGCAGGCCGATGAATCCTTCCGGAATGGTGCGTCCACAGTGAATTTGGCTTACACCATTCGGTTTTAATCGCAGAATACGCATCAGAGTCCGCGCGTAAAGAACGAATCCGGTAACGCTCAACAGGCCCCAGCTTTGTGATGCCATAGCGATCCTGTGTATGCGTTGGGGGAATTCTGCATCCACCCTTTGGTCGCCCGGGTCGGCATTATCCTGTGTCACGATGGTTACCGTGCCGGGCTCAAGCCTGCGATAAAGTTCATAAAACCAGCGGCCACTGCCTCCATGGCGGGGCGGGAAGATTTCGCTGAGCAGCAATATCGACATCAATCCGTTCCACTCATGTAATTTTCCCACCAGATCTCATACATCAGCATAGTCCAGAGCACCGGCGAGTGGTCGAACAATCCTCTCTGGTGCTGGTCCCATATCAGTCTGATGTGGTCTTTTCGGAACACCTGGCCCAGGCCCTGCCCTTTTTCAAAAAAATGCGCTTCGGCAATGGCCTTTAATTCTCCCCGGAACCAGTCCGCCAGAGGCGTGGCGAAGCCCATTTTTTTGCGGTTCAGAATCTCCGGCGGCAATAGCGGCTCAAGCGCCTCGCGCAGCACAATCTTTTTGTCGCCCTTGTTGAATTTAAGCTCGGACGGAAGACGGTTGGCGAACTCGATGATGCGATAATCCAGCAGGGGCGAACGCAGCTCCAGGGAATTGGCCATGCTCATGCGGTCTGCCTTCACCAGTATGTCGCCGGGCAGGAAGGTTCGCATGTCGGTATACAGAATCTTCGCCAGATGGTCTTCGGCGTCACACTGGTTGTACACCTGCTCTGTGAGTTCACTGGGGTGGTAATCAGCCAGGTCTTTTCGGAAATCTTCGTTCAGCAGTAGTTGCCAGATGTGGTCATCAATGAACGTATTGGTTACGTAGAAGGCTTTCGCCGGGTCGAGGCTCAGGCTGTGCATCAATGAGCTTGCCCTGCGCAGGAGCTTTCCGGGTATTTTGCGTAAACCGGGTGCCAGGTCGCCCATGACCGAGCGCACAGACGACGGAAACTTCTGCCGTAGCTGGTTTTCGCGCCAATCGGTGGCGTATTTTTCATAACCGGCGAAGATTTCATCGCCGCCGTCCCCTGTCAGGGCTACCGTTACGTCCTTCCTGGCCAATTCGGAGACCAGAAAGGTCGGTACCAGAGATGAATCTGCAAAAGGCTCATCCAGAAACCGGCAGATATCCAGCAGGCGCTCCGCAACGCCGTCCTCCACCGTGTGTTCCCGATGATCGGTCCGGTACTGGTTCGCCACGGCCTGTGCGAATTCGGTTTCGTTGAAGTCTTTCTCTTTAAAACCGATTGAGCAGGTGGTTACGGTATGCCCGCCCTTTGCCATCATCGCGACTACACCGCTTGAATCCACTCCGCCACTCAAAAAGGCGCCCAACGGCACGTCACTGATCATGCGTTGCCTGGTGGCATCTTCCAGTAAATCCAGCAGTTGGCCTTTTGCATCTTCCATGCTCAGGGACTCAGGCTCGCCCATTTCCGGTGACCAGTAGCGGCGCAGCGTTGTCTTGCCGGCGTTAGTGCGGTGCAAGTGGCTGCCCGGTTCCAGTTTGTAGATGTTTTTGAAGATGGTTTTCGGGTCCGGCACGTACTGGTAGGCGAAGAAATCGTAAACCGCATCCGGGCGGATTTCCCTGGGTACATTAGGGCACTGGAGCAGGGCTTTCAGCTCTGAAGCGAACAGCAGTTGGCCGTCCTGTTCGGTGTAGTAAAGTGGCTTTTTGCCAATCCGGTCCCGAATCAGGTCCAGGGTGCCTGCCTCGTTGTCCCAGAAAGCGATGGCGAACATGCCGTTCAGTTTTTCGACGGCGCTCATACCTTCTCTTGCCAGTAACGCGAGCACTACCTCGGTGTCGGTCTGGGTACGGAACCCCACACCGTGGCTTTCAAGATCTCTGCGCAGGGTTTTGAAGTTGTAGATTTCGCCGTTGAACACCAGGGCATACCGGCCATCGTCGGAGACAAAGGGCTGGTTACCGGCTTCGGAGAGATCGATGATGCTCAACCGGGCATGGCCCAGCACCGCGCCATTGAACTGCCGGACTGCCTGGGCATCCGGCCCTCGATGGCGAATTGAACGCACCATGGCAGTGGCCACCTCCAGGTGGCTGTCAGACTGATACGCGGTCGTAAATCCTGCTATGCCGCACACGTTAATAATCCCTATAAACGAATGTGCTTTCGCACAAGTGGCCCGAGCATATTAACCAGCCTCAGGGGAAGGCGGCGCCAGGCGATCTCGAGCATGGGCCTGATTTTGCCCGGTGCACCTGCTGTAGCTCCTTGTTTCTCTAACCAGTTCTGCCACGACAGCAAATAGGGCTGAGCGCCCCACTGCTTTTTGAACCGGAAGGTGCCCTCACCAAAGGTGGACCTGCCAAAATCGAACGTTCGGATACCGTTGTCGGCACAATGGGCCAGGAGTTCCCAATACAGCAGCATGTTAGGCGCCAGCCGGTTGTACTCCGAAAGTGACGATGCCCAGGGTATGGCGGCATTCTTACCGTTTTTCAGCACAATGCCCCCGGCTGCCACGTTCCCCTCGAAATAGGTGACGGCAACAACCACCTGATCACCAAAGGCCTTACAAATAGCATGAAACAGGTCCTTGCTGTGCACGGGAGAACCAAGCGCATGCATATTGCGGCTGAAAGCGTGGTAGAAATCTTCAACCAGCCTCTCATTGTTACCGAGTTCGGTGGTACAGCCGTTTTTCATGGCTTTTTTAATCTGGCTTCGCAGCTTCGGTTTGAAAGCGGCCAGTTGTTGCTCACTGCCCGCTTCAAGCTCGAGGATCATACTGACTTTCTGGTTGCCAACCTCTGATGCCAGGGTGTCGAAATCAAAGCCCAGTCCCTGCCCTTCTCTCTGACGGATTTCGAGTTCGCGGGTAGCCATTGAGCCTGCCAGTTCCCTCGCTTTTTTACTCAGTAGCTCGATATGGATCCCGGCACCCACGGCTCCGCCGAGATCACAGAAAGGTAAACTGACCAGGGCTTTTTTCCGGGTCAGGGGCTGCTCCATGAGTATCAACGGCAATACTGCAACGATCTTGCCTTCTTGCTTGACCCCGATTGGATAGGGTTTGTGACCGTAGGCGGTTTCTATGGCTTCCATCCATTCGAATCTGTGGTACGGAGTCGCTGACTCTGCTCTGGCCACAAATTCGTTCCAGTTGTCCCGCTCCTGACCGTCAATCAGCACTGCCTCAGCCATGGGTTTTGAGAGCCCCTTCTTCCTTCAGTCGAAGAGCCGCTTCAGTAATGGTTAGTGTTTCCACCTCACATTGGGAGCGGAGAAAGTCGACCACGCCTTCTATGCGTTTCATGAGCCGGTTCTTGTCCCTCTCGGACTGAACATACCGTGTTGAGCCCGGCAGAAGGCTGGAACTGTGCAAGTACATATGGATCACCGGACATTCCGCCTGAAGCATTTCTTTGCACAGGGCAATCATGTCGCGGCTGGTTGAGAGTTCCGGGCTGAGATAGATTTTCCGGTGCAGCATCAACGCCCACAGCACGCCGACCACATGGAATCGGGCCCAGGCAGGCTGCTCGAGGGTCTTGTGCAGGCGTTGTGCTTTGCTGAAGGGCCGATGATTGAAGCCGGCGGTTACCGGTAGCTCGATGAGTTCCGGGTTGGTTCGAAGGTACGACATGGCGAGTGGCCAGCTGTCGTAGTCTGCACAGCTGAACCAGTCGTTTTCATAAAAGGGATAGATGCTGGAATCCACCAGGTAGCCCTGCTCCGCCAGCGCCCTTAAGATGTCATCGTTAATACCCCAACGGCCGGAGCGAAACGAAGTAGGTTGTCGGCCGGTCAGTTCGGTGATCGTGCTGGTCAGGGATCTCAGTTGTTCCGAAACAATGTCGATGGGCAGGTTTACAATGTGGGAGTCTGCTTCGGATACAACCGGTACGATGGGCGGCGTTACCCAGGGGTGAAGATGCGAGCCGTATTCGATTCCGGGATTGTTCTGGTAAAGATCCGCAAGCAGATCACGGGCATGGGGATTTTCCATAACCGCGTAATCCAGGAAATAGCTGGTTTTGAGGCCCAGGTCGTTCAGTTGGCCCTGAAATCCAGGAAGGTGGTCTACGTTTTCGACAGAGATAACTTTGTTCGGAAACGGGCCATCCCAGTCCCACTCTTCTTCGGTATCCACACTGAGCACAAAATAGACTTTACGCATTACTGACCACCTGTTTTGCGCTCAGGTTCTTGAACAAAGCGGCATACTCATCAGACATCGCCGTAGCAGAGAACCTTGAATAAACCCGGTACCGGCCAGCTTCAGCCAGTCTTTTCCTTGCCTCGGGGTTGCGCATCAGATCACCCCATGCCTTTGCCAGAGAGGGAGTGTCGCCAAAGGGAACCAGTACACCGGTTTCATCCGGCTTCACCAGCACGTCAACACCGGGAATGTCGAAGGCTGTCACGCAGACATTGGCAGCCATAGCTTCCATCAGGCAACGCGGGATTCCTTCCAGAGATGATGTGAGTGCAAAGACATCAAAGGTCGGCAGAAGCTGAAGGCGATCGTCCCGGAATCCGAGAAAATCCACCGAATCTGACAGACCCAACTTACTGGCCTGCTCTATAAGGCGCGGCTTTTCCTCACCGTCTCCAATCAGCACCAGACGGGCATTCGGGTGGTCAACGTGAAACAGGGCAAAGGCTTCAAGGGTGGCCGGTAAGTTCTTGCGGCTGATCAACTGGCCGATGTAGCCAATTGTGAAGTGTGAGCAATCGCGGGGCCTGGGATCAGCGATGGCTGCTTCAACCTCTGCCAGGTCCACACCGTTGTTGATCAGGCGAACGGAGCGGGGATCAACGCCGTAATCGCTGACTACGGTGGTTTCGATACCTTCAGACAGAGGGCAAACCTGGTCAAACCAGTGAAAGGCTCTCCCCCCGAGCCACATATACGCTTTGAGTCGGCTATCTTCGGCATTTTCAAATCCATGAGGCGTGCATACAGACCTCACACCCGCTAATTTCGCGGCAACAACCCCAAGGATGTCTGATTTGTAGCCGTGAGTGTGAATGATGTCTATCTGTCGCTCTTTCAGCAGCCGGGCAAGCCGGAATACGGCCAGAAGGTCGAATTTGGACGACATTCTAAGGCGGTGCTTCTGCCCCTCGGGCAGTATTGAGCGTATGAGCACTTCATCAGACGACCCGGCTTCATCCGTGATTGCGATGTGGTATTCAATGGCATCATCTGTATTCGCCGAAACCAATGCGTTGATCCAGCGTTCGGCACCGTAATAACCGGTGGGACAGATGAACTGGAGAACCCTGATACTCATTCCCTGAGCTTCCTCTTCAGCAAAAGCGGCGTACCTTTCAAAGTGCCTACTGCGCGTGCCACAAAATACACTTCGTAAAAAGTGAACAGGAAGGGCAGCGCCTGGTCATTTGAAGGCTTGGTATACAACCTTGCGCTGTAAAGACAGGCCGGAACAATCAGGATGATGGCGCCTGCAGCCAACAACGGCCGCGCGTATATACCCGCGAAAAGCACAGCAAAGCCAAGTACCATCCAGAATGGCAGCAGAATGCTCGGCCACTCCCTTAGTGGCACCGTGCGCCCGGCCAGCGAAACCAGGTTGTATTCAGAACGCCAGATTTCCTTGGTAAAGGTTTGCCACAGCGTTTTATCTTCGCCCAGGTGCACGTAGTGCGTGCGTGATGTGTAATAGAGCTCACCAAGCCGGGACAATTGTTCCGTATAGAAATAGTCTTCGCAGGTTTGCAGATGCTCGGGGAAGCCCCCCGCCTGCTCGTGTGCCGAACGCCTTACCAGAAGATTCCGACCCGGCAGAAACTGGACTGGCACATCCAGGGTGACATTACTGAGCGCCGTTCTGAGGCGTTCTACCCGGCCCGCGTTATTTGAGTTTTTCTGCATGGCGCTGACCAATACCCGATCGTTTTTTTCTGCCAACAGGTCGGCGCAGACTTCCAGCCAGTCTTCCGCCAGGCCGATATCTGCATCCAGAAACGCAATCAGGGGTGCGCGCCCGATTTCTACGCCACGATTCCTCTGGTCCGAGATGGACGTTGCATCGGGCGCGTACAAAACGTTCACTTTGTCGTGTTCGGCGAGCGGTAACCGGTGCTCGTTTTTCGTGACTACGGTGATACTTTCTATCCGCTCGATGTGGGTCTGAGCCAGAATGGAACGAACGGTTTCTTGGAGCATTTCCGGGCGCCCCATGTGGGGGATGACAAAATCAACGGTATCCATTCGCCCCCCTCATCGACCGCTCAGGCGGCCCTTGAGCCACTCGATTTCGTTGTTTATAGAGAAGTCACTGAAAATCTTACGGATATCCAGGAAAAAACGCTGGCCGATCCCGGTTTTACTGACCTCTACCTGTTCCAGAGGCAAAAGCTGGTAGGGCGAATTTTCGTGTTCCAGACACCACTCACGAACACCCAGATTCTGAGCAACGATCGCCTGGATTCTTGTGGTATGGGCTTCGGATGATTCTCCAAGCGTTTTTACACAATAGCCCCAGAACAGATCCGCCCGGCGCCGGAAGGCTTCTGCCCTCGCCGGATTGAAATAGGCTCCGTAATACAGCACGTTGGCCTTTCTTAAGTCCTGTGCAGCCCAGGTATCCGTCGGGAACTCGAGGGCGTCCGGATTGGAGAGGTAGGTGTCTTCGCACTTCCGCACCCATTCCGCGTAGTGCAGGAATGTATGGCGGGCATAGGCATAGTAATTATCCGGCTGTTCGAGTTGCTCTTTGAGCAAAAGGTACCGGGCGAGCGCTTGCAGGAATACAATATAGAACCAGCGCTCTTCAACGCTTTCCAGATTCCGGGCCGGAAGGTCATCATGCGGAGACGCGGTTTCGATGACGATGCCATGCATTTCACCCAGCAAACCAACATCACCATCAATCAGGAACGCATCAATAAGGGCGTTCAGGTAATTGCCTGTGCCCCGGTCAAGGGGGTATTTGTAGTCTCCTTCTATGAAGCCGACGTTGGTCATTTTTCCGGCTTTCAGGTCAACCGTGAGCAGTCTGTGTACCCGGCCAAGTAACGTGGGGGAGCCATTGTAGAAACAGCGTACCCAGTTGCTCAGCCCGATGGCTGCATGCTTGAGCGTGTCGTCGCCAGACAGCAGGTATCGCAGTGCCAGCCCTGAAGGATAGCAGTGCTGGCCGCCTGGCCCGCCACCACCCTGGTGCCCTTCATAGGCGTACTGATGGCCTCTGGAGTATGTGCGGTGGGTAGCGGTAAGAGCTGGCAGATAATGATCCGTATGCCAGAAAAGCCCGTTGTTGTATTCGGCCTTGTCCTGATCGGTTTTATAGATGTCGATATCGGCCACATGTTGAGCAAGGTCAGACGCCAGTTGATGCCAGCGTTGATCCCCGGTGGCCAGGTACCTCAAGGAAAATCCCAGGATCGGGTCATACTGGTTATTGTAGTGCGATACAAAAATACCGTCGCTGGCTGAATTCAGGGCTTCATGGTCTGCGTAAAGTTCCCCGAAATGGCGCCAGCCGTATTCATCGCAGGCTTCACGTTTCTCTATAAACGATCCTGGCCCCGAGAGGTTATTATCCAGCAAGTTGGTGAGCTCATTGGTTGTAACCAGCTTGCGCCCCAGAACCACGCCGGTGTTGTCGAGATAGCCAGGGTCGTAGATGAAGTCGGCACAAGGTACCGTTAACCCGAAATCACACTGCCAGGTCTTGGCTTCGCCCGGCTGCAATTCAGTTTCACAGGGAAACATCCGCCATTCAGCCTGCCCGGCTTTTACCTCAAAAGACGAAGGGAAATTTTCCCAGAAATGGCTGGGGGCCAGGTAACGGCGAGTACTCGGGTTGTCGAATCGAACACGGGGGCTGGCCCTGAAACCCTGAGCCAGCTTCCCACCTTGATTGTCAAAAAGCTTGAAGCCACGCTCGGATACCGTCGGCTGTCCACTCTTGTCAACATGAACCGGCGAATCCCAATGCTCTCCACCACTGCCGTACTGAACCAACATGCCCTCAGAGCACGACCGGTTGAAATCCTGATCCGCCGCCTGGTCTCGCAGCTCCAGCCTGGTCTCTGGAGCCTTCGAATTGGTCACTTTTAGTGAAAAACAGTCGATATAGAGACTATTAGGGTCGCCCAGATCCCAGCAACCATTCGGGTGGGAGCTCGCTCTACTGTTATGCACGCTTGGCTTAAGTTCCACGTATCCGGTGCATGGCACATCAGTCACACGAAGGGAAACGTCAAGATCCCTGACTCCCTCAACCTCAAACACCCAATGGTAGTCGGCGCTCAGCCTTCTCCGGTCTACCCGGCTTTGTGCCAGCTTCAGGCGCCGTTCGGCACCGTCAATCGAAATGAACAATTCTGCGCTGATGCCGTCACCAAGAGAAACCCGGCATTTTCCATCGGCAAAATCACCGTCGACACAGGACACCGGGTGCTGCTGCTCCTGCCGCTGCCCGGACTCCTCGCTTTGCTGAAGAAAGACCGCGCCAGACACCTCTGAAACCAGATCCACCAGAACCCATTTAACGGAGCCGTCTTGCCATCGTGTTAAAGCTCTGAATTCTGCATCGATAAGATCCCCGCTTTCAGATGTCAGTTCAAGCGCCCGCAGATCCTCACACACACCTTTCTCAACCGGGAGCCCAAAACGCAGCCACTGTAAAAGGTTGTGAGGATTGTTCACCGTGCCTGCAAATACACCGGTGCCAGGCATCATGTCCTGACTCCCTGTGTTGGTTCAGAGTATCGGCTCCTGACCACTTTGCCGGGATTGCCCGTCACGATTGATCCGGCGGGAATGTCGTTAGTCACCACCGTGCCAGCACCGATTATGCAGTCGCGTCCAACATTCGCCATGATGATGGCGCCGTTACCAACCCAGGTATTTTCGCCAAGGGAAATTTTGGTGAACTCCCCGCCCTGAAGGCGGACCGGCGTATCCGGGTCTTCAAACCGGTGCTGCTTCTTGCCACTTAACAGGTGAACGCCGCTCCCGAGGAGACAGTTACGGTGGATTGCGGACAAGCCGATATTGCACTGAGGCCCGATATACACGCCACTGTACAGATCGGTATCCCGGTGGGAGAAAAGCGTGCCAAACCCAATATAGCTGTCGCTTGCACAATGGCGCATAGTGCAGCGATAAAATGCGATTCGGAGGTAACTGCCCAGCAGGCCCGGAAACAGTGAGACGGTCTGGGAGAATGAAGCAAACAGGCTATCCCCACGACCGACAGGGCGTAATAGCCAATACAGAACTACCAACGGGCTGACAACAATGAGCGCCCCGCACCTGACTGTTTTCTTGGCAAATTCCGCAATACCCGTCACGCGCAGTCCTTTACTTCCAGGGCCCTGGCAAGCCCCTGTAGCACACCGTCCCAACTGTATTCCCGCTGGATAAGCGCTGCACCGTTCAGCGACAAGCTGTTGTAGAGTTTCTCTGTTTCAAGAACCTTTTTTATGGCCTCGAAGAATTCTTGTTCAGTATCGGCTACAAGAACATCTTCCCCCGGGGTTGCTTTGATTCCTTCCAGTCCCAGACGAGTTGTTATAACCGGGAGGCCACAGGCCAAAGCCTGGAGTACTTTATTCTGAACCCCCCTTGCGATCCGAAACGGTGCGATGAAAACATCAGCTTTCTGGTAGAAAGGCACGATATCTTCCACCAAACCGGTAACAGTAATTCCGGGCAATCTACCCAACTGCTTGATTCTGTTACTCGGGTCCATACCAGCAACAATGAACTCTGCATCCGGCCATTCTGCTTTTATTCGCTCCCAAAGTGCGTCAACAAACCAGAGGACGGCATCTTCGTTTGGCCGGTAGTTCATGACACCCGTAAACAAAAACACCGGTTTGCGTAAGGCGTTTCTCCGAGGTCCCGGAAAAAAAGCGCTGGTATTGATTCCGTTGCCAAGCACCTTGAGTTTCCGGGTTTCAGGCAGTTGCCTGGAAAAAAGATCTACTTCGTTCTCAGAGATAAAGAAACACTCGTCAAAACGCTCGTAGCTTCTCAACTCTAACTGGTTAATGAGCCTCGCCTCACGCCCATACACTATTTTCATTGGCAAACCTGAACTGGCCTGGTACTGCCGCCATTTATCGGAATCCAGGTCCATAAAATCCATGATCAAACGAAGATGCACTGGTGAGCCCTGCCCCGCCAATTCGGGGTTTCGGAAAACATAAGGTGCCATTGCGGAACCCGTACACAGCACTGCATCATATTCCCCCGAACTCACCAGCCGGTCGAAGGCCTTTTGTAGGCCGGCGCTGTAAAAATAGGAAAGTGTCAAAGGGTCATTTTTCACCAGGCCCCGGGCCAGCCTCAGCCACTTGGCCTTCAGCGGAAACATGATTGCTTTTATGTTGAGGCGCCCTTCCAGCGCTTTGCCGTAGCTGATTTCTTCGGCATGTTCATAGGGTGCAAGCACCGTTATTTCATGGCCGCAGTCAGCCAGGTACTGAATCTGATGAAATGTACGGATCTTCTCGCCTTTGTTAGCGGGAAAGGGTATCCGGTGAGACAGAACTACAACTTTCACATCAGTTCCCATCGTTTTTTAACAGTTCTTGCCGCTCGCTCAGCACGGAGCTTCCAGCGGTCTCTCTGCAGCCCGGCCTGAACCAGGTATTGATGGCGAACACCAAGTTGGCGCTTGTAACGTTCGTCGCCGCCCATGAAATCGTAAAAGTCGAAACCGCGATCGAGATAATCCTCTATGCAGAGCGCGTGACCGAGCATACCGGGTTTCAGCCGGTTGTCGGCCTCCGCTCTGATCCCGGCGAGGTAGAAATAGATCCGGTTCCGGTAGAGAAAGTTGTAGAAGATTGCGATGACCTCTTCCCCTGCCTTGAGCACAATCAGATCAACCACTCCAGCGCTCCAGTTTGCCCTTATGAAGCTTTGATGAAACCGGACAAAGTCGGGATTGGCGAACCCGCTTTCTCCCATTTCACTACCCCACCGGGCCAGGTGAAAGGGGGCGATTGCGCTCCAGGTGATGTCAGCTTCCTCCATGCTCGTCGGGCGTTCCAGATATACCTTGCCCTTTTCTTCATAGAGCCTGAGACTCCGGCGAATCTGATGTCGGCTATTGCCCGACAGTGAACCAAGGTAACTTTGTCCCTTTGATCTCAGCGATGCGAGGTCGACACCAAAACTGGGTGCTTCCCAGCGAACATGCTCAACAAGGCCAGTAGCCTCTGATAACGAGTCCACATAATCTGCATCTGCTGCTCCGATAATGAACTCATCCCAGTCAGGCTCCGAACGCAGCAAGTGATTCAGGCACGCTACCGCCACAGAGGCTTCATAACCCCTGGCAGCGAGAAATCCGTTGTATTCGATCCAGATCTGGTCTTCAGCATCCCGACCGGTTTGATGTAAGTTGAGGCATCGCGAATAAAGAAGGCCATGCCTCCGCTCAACTGACCGGGAAAGAATCCCCAGGCCGACGAGCCGCCCTCGATCCGTCACCCGGATTACCTTAGCGTCTGGCTGATATACTGATAACCAGACCCCGATCCACTCCCATGACAAGAACACTGTGTTATTGGCCTGCTTCTCAAGCTCTCGCCATTCAGTCGACAGAACAACCAAATCAATGCTGGCCTCGTCACAACATAGATCTGGCCGACCCGGCGCTTGCATTAGTCGCCTGACTCCCTGCTTTCCTCTATCCACCGTTGCCCATCAATGAAAATCCATGGCTCAGTACAAGGCGCAATGTAAACTGGTCCTGATCATTCCGGTCCAGCTTGCTGCGCAGGTAAGACTGGTTAAAGTCCACGCTGAAGGAGGTATTCTCTGCCAGTTGTCGGGTCCAGCGGGTAGTCAGACTATGAATCTGGTCGATAATGGTACCTTCATCCTCTGCAGCGTCTCCCTGCCAGCTATAGCCAAAACTCAGCCTTTGCAGAGACGTCAACTGGACCCCGAGGTTAATTCCGGTCCGGTATTCATGAGTGGTAGCCCCGGTAATCTGTGACTCAAGCATGGAAGCCTCAGCCATAAGGCCCAGTGTACAAACGTCGCAAAGACGGGTGGTGTTATGGGTTATCGAAACGGCGTCACTGATGACCAGGTCCCGGATTCGGATTGAGTCCGGTAAAAAGTCCAGAAACACCGGGATATCGAGAGAGAGGTCCGTTGTGCTGTCTGAAAGACGACGGTTATATGCCACAGTGGTTTGCGATTCATCGGAAGCCCAGGTGCGGTTCACAAAACCAGTTGCCGCATCACCATCGGATTCAGAGCCATCGGCAAACTCTGTCTCAGAGCGACTGGTTCCGACACCGATGCTGAATGAACCGTTCTCCAGGGTACGGTTATAAATGATCTGGGCTGAATCTATTATCGTGTCGAGGCCGTCATCATCAGACCAGCTCCTGCTTCCTACCAGGCTAGCCGAGGATCTCTCGGAAAGACGACGCGTAAGATCTGCTGATGCGGTAACCGACTCGCTTCCGTTCAGCTCATCTTCACCGAAGCTTTTGCCTGCCTGGCCCGAAAAGCGCAGTGTGGTTAAGTCGCCCGGAAAAAACCGGAGGCCCGCGCCAGCACTCAGCGTATTGCGGGTATCGTAGCTCGAAGGATTTACCACAAAACCCGTGTCGTTTCTTACTGAGCTGACGGTGTGGCCCAAATTGAAATCAAAGCGACTGGCCGGATCAAAATGGGTAAACCGGGATGCCCCTGTAACCGAGCTACTGTCGGTTTGACCTCCCCCAAAGGTATCTCGCCTGGTTTCGAGCGTTCCACCGTATTGGAGCTGAAGGGAATTAGCGCCGCTGTCCAGATTACCACCAAGGCTTGCCGAAACACCGACACTCGGTTCGGTATTGGTGTCTGTGCCAGAGTCGGTATCTGTCCTGGTGTGGGTCACGCCGGTGAACACCGAGCCAGAGCCGTATATTGCTGTCACCTTATCGCTCAGCCCCTGCCCTGAAGCGTTTGCGCCGAGCATGCAGAAGCCAATCAAAATAGATGCCTGAAGCTGACGTGCCCTGTCCACTCTGAGCTTCATGTGCTTACTCCTGAAAAACGAGACCTGAAAATTTATCGGAATCCAGAACATCTACCGACTCCGAAATTTCCTCAGCGGTCACCGCACCGAAAGGAACACCAAATACGACCTGGTCTGCAAAGCGCTCAAGAATCCTGGCTTCGGTGTTACCCCGGAAAGGCGGAGCGTTGATGATGATGCACCGGTCGGGATAGCGGGCTTTGAGCTCATTCATTAAATCCCGCATACGTACTGCAGCGAATAATTCAACAGCGGATGAAACCTGGGTACCTGCCGGAATGATGGATAGCCTGTCAACGCCACTGGGGTACAGGATGTCTTTGATTTTCAGAGAGGAATCGGCAACGAAGTCAGTGACACCGGATGTCAGTTGGCTGGAAACCAGCTTCGTGAGATCTGCATGGTAGGGATCGCAGTCCACCAGGAGCGCCGAGGTGTGTGAATCCATGGCAAAAGACACCGCAATATTGAAGGCCGTTAAAACAGCTCCGCCTTGATCGCCCAGGCTGCTAAAGAGTACCGTGAAGTTCCCCTCACCCGCTTTGTTACGCAGCTGAATACGCAGCTCCCGGTAGGCATCCATCACTTCTTTATCGGGCATGCCGGAGTAGATGATCTTGCGCTCTCTAAGCTGGTCTCTGCTCCAGGGTTTCGGGTTACCAATCAGAGCCAGGGAAACTGACGAGTCATAGACAGTCGGGGCATGCTCTCCATCGTCTGTCTCGACTTGTACCCAGTTAGGCTTTAGCCGGTCGGAACCCGCAAAAGGCCGTTCCTTCCGGAAGTTTTCCTCCGATTTGGCCTCACCACGCTTCAACTCGAGTTGGCGTCTTTCTTCCTGACTTTTCAGCAGCGCCTTGTAAAGCTTGTTGTCGTCCATCAATTGCCCCCAAGGCCGGTCAATTCCCTGACTCTCTCAACCAATTGGTCAGGCGACACCCCCATAACGCTGAACAGCAGCACGGCCAGATAACCGACCATAAACACCATCAGGATGAACAAGATAAACAAAACATCTTTTCTCAGAAGACGGTCTTTCCAGGTGCTACGGTAATGGGGAATGGTTGTAATTACGGGTATGGTCTCGGGCAATGCTAACTGCAAGGCCCGGGGCGACCGTACTCGTTGATCAAACATAACCAGCATCGTAAGCAAGCCAAGAACGGCGGCACTACCAAGAAACGGGCCGGCAATGCCCACCTGGTACAGCTGCAGGCCGTCCCAATGAGTAGGATAGGTGGCCGGTTCCTGAATTTTATAACTAACGCCTTCGCCCTGAACGTCCAGGGTCATAGACAGTCGCGCCTTTTCACGGCGCTGTAACATATCCTCGTAGACTCCGCGAGTAACATCATAGTCGCGGGTAAGATCTGACAGCTCGGCCTGGTTCTGCGCGACCCGCTGGGAACGCTCAAAGGCTTCTTCAAGTAAGCGCTCTAAGGACGCAAGGCGATTCTGTTGAACCTCAAGGCGTGTTGTGCTCTCCGAAAGCTGTATTTTGAGGCTTTCATACACCGGATTTTCCAGTACTTCTGTAACTACACCCTCTCGGGCATTACTCCCTTCTGTTAATTTTTGTTGTTCAAGGTCAGCGATCTGATCCCTTAAACTTATGACATCGGGGTGCTTCTCATGATATTTCAACAGCAGAGCGTCAAGCTCCTGTTGCAGAGACCAAAGCCGCCTTTCAGCCGATGACCTGCCGGGGTCAACCGTTACTCTGCGAACAGGCTCTTCCTGCTGAAGCTGAGATCGTGTCAGACGAACTTCGGACTCAGATTGCTGGATTTCCAGCTTAAGGTTTTCAATCTGGCTGCGCAGGGATTCGATTCTTCCCTGCACACTTCCTTCCGATCCGTCCTGGTTATTGGCTTTAAATTCCTTAAGTCTTTGCTCAGCCTCTTCCAATTGGCGCTGGTATGACTGGACTTGCGAATCGATAAACTCAAATGCGCCCTGACTTTCTGACCGCTTTTTCCTGACAGTCCTTTCAACGAACCTGTCCAATACGGAGCTGAGTACACGGAACGATTCGTTAGGATCACGACTTGTGTAGCGTAGCTCCAGAAAGTTGCCGTTGTTTACTCGCAAACGTATCTGATTACGAAGCTCGGAAATGATTCCATTTCGCTTCTGATCTGTTTCACCACCAGCTATCAGCCCGGTATCCAGCCCGATCTGTTCGAGGAACGAACGGCTCTGGAGCATCTCACGAGCCTCATTAATCCGATCAATCTGGGTAACCTCCGCCTGCCCCCTGAGAAGGGGCTGCAGAATATTCGACTGATCGGCGTACAGCACGGCCTCTGATGTATACTGCTTTGGCATCACATAACCGAACGCCAATACACCAGTAGTGACCAGCATAAATACAACCACGGCCGCGACCCGCTTGCTGTACAACTCAAGCTTCACCGCCCGCAAAATATCCAGAATAAACTGGATATCCATCAAAGCTCACCCCTGAACAACTGCTTACGCGGCACGCTGATCACATCTCCGGGCTGGAGTACGTGATTGGTGCGCATATCACCGTCACTCAATATGGCATCGAGATCCAGCGAGTAGCTCTTGTACTCCCCACCACTCTCCCGGTGCAGAGTCGCACGCCCACCTGCCCCAAAGTCAGTCACTCCCCCTGCCATCAGCACAATATCCAGCACAGTCATACCTGGCTGGAAGGCAACGGATTGGGGCGAAGCAACCTGGCCAGTTATCCGGATGCGGTTTCGGAATTCCTTACTGGCCGGACTGGTAACCATAATGGTTACTTCGGGAGTGCGGATGTATTCTCCGAGGGCAACGCTGATTTCAGAGGCCAAGGCTTCAGGTTCTTTGCCTTCCGCCTTTACGTCTCCCATCAATGGCATGGATATAAAACCGTCAGGACGCACGACGATTGACTGGCCAAGTTCCGGATTTCGCCATACATGTATTGAGATGGTGTCTCCAATGCCAATCCTGTAAGGCTCAGGCTTGAGCTCTGAATGCGCTGGCATTTCTGTAGATGATGGAAGACCAGAACATCCGGTCAGAATCAGCATAAATACAGCTGCCACACCTGCCCGGAAAAAACTGAACGTGCCCATAAATCCTCTCCAATTCCATGCTGTGTTGTTAGTCATTGTTAGCGCACCCCTTTTCCCAGAAGCACCACTTCCACGGTTTGAATCATGATCAGAAGGTCCATCATAAGGCTGTGATTCTTGGAGTAATAAAGGTCATATTCGAGTTTGCCTTTGGCATCCGCAACAGACGCCCCGTAAGGATATTTAAGCTGGGCCCACCCCATTAAGCCAGGCTTCACATAATGTCGGGTGTCGTAAAACGGTATCTTTTCCTTCAGTTCTGACACAAACTCCGGCCGCTCGGGGCGGGGCCCAACAATACTCATCTCACCTTTTATTACATTGTAGATCTGCGGCAGTTCATCGAGCCTGGTGTTGCGTATGAATGCGCCAACGCGGGTAATTCGGTCGTCGTTGGCCGAGGCCCAGCGAGCCTTGCCATCCTTCTCGGCATCCTGTTTCATGCTGCGAAATTTATAAATCCAGAACTCTTTACCAAGCATGCCGACACGTTTTTGGCTGTATAAAACAGGTCTTCCGGTTTCAATCAATATGGCCAGGGCTGTGAGAACAATGAAAGGCAGTGTGCAGACCAGTAGTGTAACGCTGAGGATCAGGTCCAGCGTTCGTTTGGCGAATGCTCTACTTCTCGAGGCCTTAAAGCCCTCAGAGAAAACAATCCATGACGGGTGCACCATGTCCAGTTTTGCCTTTTTCAATTCCCGTTCATAGAAATCGACGCCGCTGGTAACTGCAATACCTCGCAGTTTGCACTCCATCAATTCAGGGACTGGAAGCCATCCGCCTTCCGTGCGACGACGCTCCTGCTGGGCAACGACAATTTCAGAAACCTTGTTGTAGCGACAAAACTCATAGAAATCCTGGGGCGTGGGGATGAGCCTGTCTTCTGGAATTGATCGGGTCGGCTTGTCTGCGATGCAGCCTATGATGCGAACTCCGAGTGCACTCATATTTGTTTCATATTCAGACAACAAGGCGTCGGCAAATTCACCCGCACCCAGGATCACAACGCGCCTGACGACCTGTTCCGAGTCAACGATCCGCAGAAACGCCAGGCGCAGAAGTATCGCTATCATCGATGCCAGCATGACGGCCCAAAAAAGGTTGGCACTGCCTGGGTCCGCAGATGGCATTACCAGATAAAGGACCGTCAACCCGATCCCTCCTACAAAGCAGTAGGCCACGAGCGTGCGGAAAAACAGGGAGGACAGACTCTCGCGAACCATGGCCAGATAGCCTCCCATTGCAAGGGTGCCGCTGCTGAGGATGATCGCGAATAAAAAGGCCGAGACCACGTTCACTTGCATCGGAGCGTGATCGATACCAGTGAGCGTCAGAAGAAGGGTCAACAACGAGAAAATAGCAAACAGGGCCGCAAATTCCAGTACGGCCAGTACCAGATAGGGTAGATGCAGATAGTGTTTCCGGAACCGTATGTATGACACGTCGACCATCCTTGTCGTCCGCTCGAAAATCAGCGGCAGACCGACTTCGCATTCCCCGACGGCGAGCTATCCCCAACCGCCGATTCCTATTTTTTCATCGTACATTCTGCTCTTTGCAAACCCTAATCTCAATATTTTTGTATTTTTGTGTAACAAACTTTTACAATTAGTTTCAGTACTGTCGGTTTTTGCTTCAATCTTGATTGTAATTACTGTCTTTGTAGGTGAGAATTTCAATCAGTAGCCTTGGGAAGGAGCCCCCATGTCGACCCCAGACGCAAACCCAACCCTGCATGCAATGAGTGTCGATGTAGAAGACTACTTCCATGTCGCCGCTCTCTCCGGGGTTATCCAGCCAGAGCAATGGGACTCTCTTCCAAGCCGCGTCGAACAGAATACAGAGCAGTTGCTCAGCCTTTTCGAAAGACACGATGTGAAAGCAACGTTCTTCGTTCTCGGCTGGGTGGCTGAACGTTTCCCTGAATTGATAAAAAAGATTTCCAACCATGGCCATGAGGTGGCCTCACACGGCTACAGCCACCAGCTTGTGTACAATCAGACGCCAGAAGCCTTTCGCGAGGAAACGCTCAGATCAAAGCACTTGCTGGAAGACATTACTGGCAAGCCCGTTAAAGGTTACAGGGCGGCAAGTTATTCCATAACCAGGAAATCCCTTTGGGCCCTGGACATCCTCACTGAAGCCGGCTTTACGTGGGATTCAAGCATTTTCCCAATACGACACGACCGCTACGGTATCCCTGATTCTCCGGCAGCGCCCTACTCTATTGAGACCGCAAGCGGCAATGTGATCAGGGAGTTCCCGCTAACGACTGCTCGCGTTTTGGGAATGTCGATACCCGCAGCCGGCGGGGGGTATTTCCGTCAATTTCCTTACCCGGTTTTCAGGTACCTTTTTCGCAATGCATCAGGCTTTGGACAGCGGCCTCAAATGTTCTACCTGCATCCCTGGGAGATTGATCCCGACCAGCCTAGATACAACAATGCCAATTGGCTTTCCCGCTTTCGCCATTACACCAATCTAGACCAGTGCTATGGTCGGCTCGAGCGGCTACTTAACGATTTCAGTTTTGGTACCGTTAGCGAGAGCTACAACGCATATGAACCAGATAGAACGCTACTGCGCAGCAATCAGGTGATCCGGCTGACGTGACCATAGGCCATGAATTCTGAATATAAATGAGACTCTTTCTTCGATAAGAAATAATAGGAATAAAGACCAAGGCAAGATTCCAAAACGTTCCTGACCAAAGGTGGCAGTACTTCAGCGACGAATCAATACTTTGCGGAAGACGGCCAACTTACTGACAATGGAGAGTCATAATGTCACCCTTGCGACCAAGCCTAACCATTTGTTTTTTATTACCTTTTATGCTGACAGGCTGCCAAAGCTTCAGGGTATCAGATCTTCAAAAGCTACCACCGACAGCGGCTCTTCCAAAATCCAGCACGCCAGGAGAAGTTCAGGTCTTTTATTGGGATGGCGTGCCGGGAACGTCAACAGACGCCCTTACGTCAAATACGGCATACCCTGACAACCCCGACTCCACAGCGCTTCTCAATGAACTAAAAGGTCCGACAAATCGGGCTGACAACTACGGATCCCTCACTCGAGGTTACATCTCCCCCCCCTCAACCGGCCTTTTCACATTCTTTGTCAGCGGTGATGATGTAACAGAGTTCTGGCTTAGTTCGAATTCTGACCCTGACACCAAGGCAAAAATTGCAACTGTTCCCGGGTGGACTAATCCACTCGACTACAACAAATACAGCGCCCAGCGCTCCCCGGCAATGGAGTTGCAGGCAGGTGAGCGATACTATTTTGAAATCGTACACAAAGAGGGTGGTGGCGGTGATCATTTCAGTGTGGCCTGGGAAGGTCCCGGTATTAACCGGCAAGTAGTTTCTTCAGACAGTATTGCCAGCTATGCGGGTGAGTCAGCAACGGAGTTAACAGGGCAAGGGAATGAGGAAAGCTTCCGGCTGGGATATGCCGTAGGGTATCTGGATGGCTCTGAAGGCTTGGTATTCAATCCGGCTTTTCCACCGCTGGATAACGATCAGGACGGGCTCTACGATAACTGGGAAGTCGTTAATGGCCTGTCTCCTGCAGACCCATCAGACGCAAACTCTGACCCCGACAACGATCTTCTGCTAGCTGCAGATGAGTTCTTGATTGGCACTTCTGAAAACAATCCGGACACAGATGGAGACGGGATTCCCGACGGCGCGGAATTTGCACTGGGACTGAATCCGGTCGATGCATCCGATTCAGAGGAAGACCTTGACCGAGATGGCTTCACAAACCGGGAGGAATATCTTGCCGGCACAGACCCTGGTAATGCCACATCCATACCGGTAATCGATGAAGAGCCCGTATCAGGCATGACGTACGCCAGGGGTTTCGTTGGGCAGTACTTTACAGGAACTGGCTTCGAGCGGTTCTTGACGGCCCGCCACGACGAGAACATTCAGTTCCGGTCAAATGCGGGCTCTTTTGCGGAAGGCCAACCCAGCGACAACTTCAGCGTTCGCTGGATCGGTGAGTTTACGGCGCCCCACAGTAGTGGTGACAGAAGCTACTCTTTCAGAATGCGCACTGACGACGGTTCACGTTTATACATTGACGGTGAGCAGAGAATATCTGCATGGAGGGATCAGGGTGCTACTACCTTTACCGCCTCCATCACTCTGGAGCCGCAACAGGTGGTTCAGGTATTGATGGAATATTATGAACGTGGAGAAGCTGCTGTAGCCGAACTTTCAATCGTGGATGACTCAACAGGCGAGGCTCTGGCAATTGGTGACAACGTAAGGTCTCCGGACCTGACCGTATCTTCGATTTCAGATTCTGACGCCGACGGTATCCCGGATACGTGGGAACTCCGAAACGGTTTGTTGCCTTGGAGTGACGATGCGTCAGATGTTAAAAATGGCTCCGGGATCAGCAATATCGATGCCTTTAATTCATCACTTAGCCCCTGGACCCTGGAGCCCCTGGCTTCACCCGAAAGCCCGACGGTGGGCGATGACTCAGCCACTGCAACGCCACCCACTGAGCCCGATACCAGTTCAGTAACACTGCAATGGACCGCGCCACTGACTCGCGTAGACGGCAGCTCGATTTCCTTAAGTGAGATCCAGAGCTATGAAATTCTCTATGGAAGTTCTCCCGACACTCTTTCTGAAACGGTTACCGTTGATGGTGGCCAAACCAGTGGCAAGGTTTCGGGTCTGACTCCAGGTACCTGGTATTTTTCAATCAGAGTGATCGACACTAATGGACTGATGAGTGAAAATTCAGAGGTACTTAGCCATACGATTCAATGACCCAACTTATCAATGTTCCGACGAACTCCTGGGTCTGTTATTAATGACCCGATTCTCGGCATAGCCTGAGTATTCCACAGGAATTGACTATGTACCTGGACTTCTTCGGACTACATCGACACCCCTTCCGCATCACCCCGGAAGACGATTTCATCTATATGAGCCAGCAGCATTCGCGGGCCTATGTGTACATGTCTTCTGCCATCTGGAGTTCGGAAGGTTTTGTGGTGATCAGTGGCGAGATTGGTTCGGGCAAGACCACTCTGCTGAAGAAAACCATCCGGAACCTGGAAGGCAACCTCAAGCTGCTGAACATTTCCTACACCAACCTGGAATCCCGGGACCTGTTTGCCCTGATCCTGCGCAAGGCCGGGCTGGAAGTGAAAGACGACACCAAGGTGGCCATGCTGTTCCAGATTACCGAGTATCTGGAGAGCATGGCGCGGGAAGGCACCCCGGTGGTGCTGACCATCGATGAAGCCCAGAACCTGACCCGTGAAAACCTGGAAGATATCCGCATGCTCACCGGCATGGAGAGTATGGGCGGGCCGTCCATGCGGGTCATCCTGCTCGGCCAGCCGGAACTGAGACAGGCCATAACATCGATTCCGCAACTGGCCCAGCGGGTAAAACTGTTTTTCCACCTCGAGGGACTCACTCCGGCAGAAACCGCCGAGTATATTGATTACCGGCTACTGGTTTCCGGCCATGGCGGCAACAAACTGTTCGATGAAGAAACCGTGCGGGAGATTCACAAGATCAGCGGCGGCATTCCCAGGCTGATCAACAAACTGTGCGACGGCATGCTGATGTGCGCCTACTCAGAAGACCGGCCGTTTATTGATCCCCACGACCTGAACTCCATTCGTACCGAAATACTTGGGGAAGAACCGGTAAGAAAGAAAACCCGTCCCAATTACCGGCAGCAACCGGTAAAACCGCCGATGGAACAAGCCGCGTCACTGTCACAGAGCATTAATCCGAACACGGAGCAACATTGGGCGCAGGCCGCTAGTAGCCTGGAACGTATTGCCTCGGCACTGGAAGCGATCGACAGTCGTCTGGGAAGAATTTTTCCGGATGAACCGGCAGGAAAAGGTACGAGTTCGGGGAGCAATATCACGAACTTTACCCCTACCCGCAAATAACGGAAGAACCCGGGCCTGATCAGGCCCGGGCTATAGCACATCAGAACGTATCGCCGGGCACCCTCACCCAGCCTTCCATGATAACCCGCGCACTGCGGCTCATGATGGCCTTGGTGGCAGTCCATTCGCCGTTCACTTCTTTCGCTTCAGCTCCCACACCCAGAGTTCCGGAGGGATGGCCGAACGTCACTTCGGTACGATCACCGCCGCCGGCAGCCAGGTTCACCAGTGTTCCGGGAATCGCGGAAGCCGTTGCGATAGCGACGGCTGCGGTACCCATCATGGCGTGGTGAAGCTTGCCCATAGACAAGGCGCGAACCAGCACGTCGATATCCGCCGCATTGATCTGCTTGCCGCTGGAAGACACGTAATCCGCTGGCTTGGCCACAAACGCCACCTTCGGTGTGTGTTGACGGTTAGCCGCCTCGGCAACATCCTTGATCAAGCCCATTTTCACTGCGCCGTGGGCACGGATGGTCTCGAACATAGCCAGCGCTTTCGGGTCGCTGTTGATGTCATTCTGCAGCTCCGTGCCTTTGTAACCGATGTCTTCCGCATTCAGGAAGATGGTCGGTATTCCGGCGTTGATCATGGTCGCTTTCAGGGTTCC
>Ga0098069_100135_pt1 | contig 43177 bp, 37 predicted proteins | sample 27_taG_FD_92584 | JGI IMG/M metagenome (GOLD analysis project Ga0098069, IMG submission 92584) | Marine viral communities from Cariaco Basin, Caribbean Sea - 27_WHOI_OMZ | ecosystem: Environmental > Aquatic > Marine > Oceanic | place: Caribbean Sea: Cariaco Basin | collected 2014-11-09
ATCGAACCGGCTGGTCAAGACCCGTTCTCCACCGAGTTATGGGCCGACCCGCTATCCGGCGACCGCGTCGATGACGCCTGGACCGTGACGGAACACGATCCGCTGGACCATCCGGAAGAACCGGTCGAGTTGCCGCCCTCCGCGTCCGAACCTTCGATCACCGCGCCTGCCGACCCGGAGGAGGAGGATCACTATCCCATCGCCCGCCAAGCGACGGATGAAACTGGTTTCGGGATGGCCGGAGAAGGCGATTGGCAATCGGCGGACCCATCGATCCCCCCGGCCTCGCTCAGCGAACTCTCGCTCGAGGAACTGACCCAGCGCTTGGGTGACGCGCTGACAGCCTGCAAGGCCGGCGATGAGGATGCCGGGGCGCCGGCCGATTCGGTGGTTGCATTCCTCCAGCGCGAAACCGGGCGCGAAGCTGGACAGCACCACGTGGCTCAAGGCGAACCGGAGCAAGAGGATCCGCAGGCCGAACTGCGCCGCGCGCTCGACAAGCTTACCCGGATCGGGAAGCCCGACTGAACCCTACGGGCTGACCCGGGGCCTTCCGTTACGGAATCGCGCAATACAGCGTAATTCTTGCGACGGCTGAAATTTTGCTACGCGTCTCGCAGTTGCAAAATTTCGATGCTGTCGGCATGAAGCTCCTTCGCGCAATTTTGCAGGTGTCGCCAGCGGCACTGCCAGACCATGCTCCCGGCCGCCCCGCCATCGCTGCGAGGCCGGTCGGCGGGCCCGAAGAAGGACGCTTCGCCCATGGGACGCACGCCGCCCCAAGCCGCCACGGGTCTTTACGATCCGCGTAACGAACACGACGCCTGCGGCGTCGGCATGGTCGCGCATATCAAGGGCGCGAAGAGCCATGACATCGTTACCCAGGCGCTCGAAATCCTCGCCAATCTCGACCACCGCGGGGCGGTGGGCGCCGATCCGCTGCTGGGTGACGGCGCTGGGATCCTGCTGCAGGTGCCCGACCCGCTGTTCCGCAAATGGGCGGACGAGCACGGCCATTACCTGCCGCAGGCAGGCGATTATGCGGTGGCGATGTGCTTCCTCCCCGCGCAGGACGAGGCGCGCGATTTCGTCGAGAAACAGCTGGAGCGGTTCGCCGAGAAGGAAGGCCAGCGCGTGGTCGGCTGGCGCGACGTCCCCACGACGCTCGACGGTCTCGGCAAGGCCGTGATCAATTCGATGCCCGTCATCCGCCAGTGCATCATCGCGCGCGGCGAAAACTGCCCCGACGGCGACGCGTTCGAACGCAAGCTGGTGGTGATTCGCAAGCAGACGCTCAATCCACTGGCTGTGCTCGAGGGCAAATACGACCTTCCGGGCCTGACCACTGCCTACATCCCGAGCTTCTCGAGCCGCACCGTAGTCTACAAGGGGCTGCTGCTGGCGAACCAGGTGGGCAGCTTCTACGACGACCTGCGCGATCCCGATTGCGTATCGGCGCTCGGCCTCGTCCACCAGCGTTTCAGCACCAACACCTTCCCCAGCTGGCGGCTGGCGCACCCCTATCGCTTCATGGCGCACAATGGGGAAATCAACACGGTTCGCGGCAATGTGAACTGGATGGAAGCGCGCCGCCGGACGATGGAAAGCGAGCTGCTCGGCTCGGACCTCGACAAGATGTGGCCGCTGATCCCGCATGGCCAGTCGGACACCGCCTGCCTCGACAACGCGCTCGAACTGCTCGTGACGGGCGGTTACAGCCTCGCGCATGCGATGATGATGCTGATGCCCGAAGCCTGGGCGAAGAACGCGCTGATGGACCCGGCGCGCCGCGCATTCTACGAATATCACGCGGCGCTGATGGAGCCGTGGGACGGCCCGGCGGCGGTGTGCTTTACCGACGGGCGCCAGATCGGCGCCTGTCTCGACCGCAACGGCCTGCGCCCGGCACGCTGGTGCACCACCAAGGACGATCTCGTCGTGCTGGCGTCGGAAAGCGGCGTGCTGCCGTTCGACGATGCCGATATCACGCGCAAATGGCGGCTTCAGCCGGGCCGCATGCTGCTGATCGACCTCGAACAGGGCCGCATCGTCGAAGACGAGGAGCTCAAGACCGAGCTCGCCAATGCGCAGCCCTATGAGCAATGGCTCAAAGCGGCGCAGTACAAGCTCAAGGACCTCGACCATATCGAGCCCGATCTGAGCGAGATCCCGACCACGGCCACCAGCCTGCTCGAACGCCAGCAGGCGTTCGGCTACACGCAAGAAGACGTGTCCCGCTTCCTCGAGCCGATGGCCCGCGGCAGCGAAGACCCGATCGGATCGATGGGCACCGATACCCCCATCGCGGTGCTGTCCGACCGCAGCCGGCTGCTGTACGATTACTTCAAGCAGAACTTCGCCCAGGTGACCAATCCGCCGATCGATCCGATCCGCGAAGAACTGGTGATGAGCCTGCTGTCGATGATCGGTCCGCGGCCCAATTTGCTGGGGCGCGATGCCGGTACGCACAAGCGGCTCGAAGTCAGCCAGCCGATCCTCACCAATGAAGGCCTGGCCAAGATCCGATCGGTCGAAGTCGCGCTCGACGGGGCATTCCGCACCGCCACCATCGACATCACCTGGGACGCCAGCACCGGGGCCGAAGGGCTTGCCATGGCGCTCAAGGAAATGTGCTGGGCGGCGACCGAAGCGGTGCTGGGCGATGCCAACATCCTCATCCTGTCCGACCGCGGCCAGGGCCCGGACCGCATTCCCATGCCCGCGCTGCTGGCGACCGCCGCCGTGCATCACCAGCTGGTGCGCCAGGGGCTGCGGATGCAAACCGGCCTCGTCATCGAAACCGGCGAAGCGCGCGAGGTGCATCATTTCTGCGCGCTGGCGGGCTACGGCGCCGAGGGGATCAACCCCTATGTCGCGTTCGAGACGCTCGAGGACCTGCGCGCCCGCCGCTTCCCCGACCGCGACCCGGCCGACGTGCGCCAGAACTACGTCAAGGCGGTCGGCAAGGGCATTCTCAAGGTCATGTCCAAGATGGGCATCTCGACCTACCAGTCCTATTGCGGCGCCCAGATCTTCGACGCCGTCGGGCTCAATTCCGAGTTCATCGATACCTATTTCACCGGCACCGCGACCACCATCGAAGGCATCGGCCTCGCCGAGGTGGCCGAGGAAGCGGTGCAGCGCCACGCGCAGGCCTATGGCGACAATCCGCTATACAAGGGCATGCTCGATGTCGGCGGGATCTACCAGTACCGCCTGCGCGGCGAAGCGCACGCCTGGACCCCGCAATCGGTCGCGCAATTGCAGCACGCCGTGCGCGGCAACGACGCGAAGAATTACGAGGAATTCGCGCGTTCGATCAACGAACAGAGCGAACGCCTGCTGACCATTCGCGGGCTGATGGAACTGACCCCGGCCGAACAGCCGCTGTCGCTCGACGAGGTCGAACCCGCCGCCGAGATCGTTAAGCGGTTCAGCACCGGCGCGATGAGCTTCGGCTCGATCAGCCACGAGGCGCATTCGACGCTGGCGATCGCGATGAACCGCCTCGGTGGCCGTTCGAATACCGGCGAAGGCGGCGAGGAGCCCGAACGGTTCCTGCCGCTCGATAATGGCGATTCGATGCGCAGCCGGATCAAGCAGGTCGCCAGCGGCCGCTTCGGCGTGACCACCGAATATCTCGTCAATTCGGACGATATCCAGATCAAGATGGCCCAGGGCGCGAAGCCCGGCGAAGGCGGCCAGCTGCCCGGCCACAAGGTCGACAAGCGGATCGGCGCGGTGCGCCATGCGACGCCCGGCGTCGGGCTGATCTCGCCCCCACCGCATCACGACATCTATTCGATCGAGGATCTGGCGCAGCTGATCCACGACCTGAAGAACGTCCAGCCCGAAGCGCGCATTTCGGTCAAGCTGGTGTCCGAAGTGGGCGTCGGCACGGTTGCCGCGGGCGTGTCGAAGTCCAAGGCCGACCACGTCACCATTTCGGGCTATGACGGCGGCACGGGCGCCAGCCCGCTGACCAGCCTGACGCATGCCGGAAGCCCATGGGAAATCGGCCTCGCCGAGACGCAGCAGACGCTGCTGCTCAACGATCTGCGCAGCCGTATCGCGGTGCAGGTCGACGGCGGGCTGCGGACCGGGCGCGATGTCGCGATCGGCGCGCTGCTCGGCGCGGACGAGTTCGGCTTCGCCACCGCTCCGCTGATCGCGGCGGGCTGCATCATGATGCGCAAGTGCCATCTCAACACCTGTCCGGTCGGGGTCGCCACGCAGGACCCCGAACTGCGCAAGCGCTTCACCGGCACGCCCGAGCACGTCATCAACTACTTCTTCTTCGTCGCCGAGGAATTGCGAACGATCATGGCCGAGATGGGCTTCCGCACGGTCGAAGAAATGATCGGCCGCGTCGACCGTCTCGACATGCGCCGGGTGGAACGCCACTGGAAGGCGCACGGCGTCGATCTCAAGCGCGTCCTCCACGCGGTTCCGCTCGAGGAGGGGCGCGAGCTGTTCCAGACCGAGCGGCAGGACCACGGCCTGGCGGCGGCGCTGGATGTCGAACTGATCGAAGCCTGCAAGCCCGCGATCGAAAGCGGGCAGGCCGTGCAGCTCACCCGCCCGATCCGCAATGTGAACCGCACGGTCGGCGCGATGCTGTCGGGCCGGATCGCCGAAGCGCATGGTCATGCCGGGCTTCCCGCGGACACGATCCGGATCGACTTCACCGGCGTGGCCGGCCAGAGCTTCGGGGCATGGCTCGCGCATGGCGTCACCATCAGCCTGACGGGCGATGCCAACGACTATGTCGGCAAGGGCCTGTCGGGCGGACGGATCATCGTCCGCCAGCCCGAAGAGGCGCCGCGCGCGCCGGGTGACAACATCATCGTCGGCAACACCGTGCTCTACGGCGCGATCGCGGGCGAAGCCTATTTCGAAGGTGTCGCGGGCGAACGCTTCGCGGTGCGCAATTCGGGCGCGGTCGCAGTGGTCGAGGGCACGGGCGACCATGGCTGCGAATACATGACGGGCGGCGTCGTCTGCGTGCTGGGCGCCACGGGGCGCAATTTCGCGGCCGGGATGAGCGGCGGGATCGCCTATGTCTACGACCCCGAGCGACGGTTCGAGGGTCTGTGCAACCCGGCGCAGGTCGAGGTGCTCGATGTCCGGTCGGGCGATGGCGAAGGCGCCGACAAGAGCTGGGGTGCCCCGCAGCAGCGGCCCGTCACGGTCGAGAACGCCGGGATGGGCGATCCGCTCTACCACGATGCCGAACGGCTCAAGATCCTGGTCGAGCGCCACCACCTGCATACCGGCTCGGCTAAGGCCAAGAAGCTGCTCGACAATTGGAGCGCCGAACTGGGCAATTTCCGCAAGGTCATGCCGCGCGACTACCAGCGCGCGCTCAAGGCCCTCGAGGACGAACGCGAACAGGCCGCGATGGAAGCGGCGGAGTAAGGGTCATGGGCAAGGAAACCGGCTTTCTCGAATACGAGCGCGAGGATCGCACCTATCGCGATCCCGAAGAACGGCTGACGCATTACAAGGAATTCGTGGTCCCGCTGAGCGAGGAGCAGCTGCGCCGGCAGGCGGCGCGCTGCATGAACTGCGGCATTCCCTATTGCCACAACGGCTGTCCGGTAAACAACATCATCCCGGACTGGAACCACCTCGTCTATGAAGACGACTGGAAGAACGCGCTCGACGTCCTCCATTCGACCAACAATTTCCCCGAGTTTACCGGCCGGGTCTGCCCCGCCCCGTGCGAAGCGGCCTGCACGCTCAATATCGTCGATTCGCCGGTAACGATCAAAAGCATCGAATGCGCGATCATCGACCGCGGCTTCGACGAAGGCTGGGTCAAGCCGCAGCTGCCCGAACAGCGCACCGGCAAGTCGGTAGCGGTGATCGGCAGCGGGCCTGCCGGCCTGGCCTGCGCGCAGCAGCTGGCCCGCGCGGGCCATGCAGTAACCGTGTTCGAGAAGAGCGACCGGATCGGCGGATTGCTGCGCTACGGCATTCCCGACTTCAAGATGGAAAAGCACCTGATCAACCGCCGCGCGGTGCAGATGGAGGCCGAAGGCGTCCAGTTCCGCACTTCGAGCGAAGTCGGGGTCGAAGTGAGCTTCCAGGCGCTGAAGGAGAATTTTGACGCGGTGGTCCTCGCGGGCGGTTCGGAAGAAGCCCGCATGCTCGACATCCCGGGTTCCGAACTCGACGGTGTGCGACTGGCAATGGAATTCCTGACCCAGCAGAACAAGCGCAACGCGGGCGACGACGAAGTCCGCGCCGCGCCGCGTGGCAGCCTGACCGCAACGGGCAAGCATGTCATCGTGATTGGCGGCGGTGACACGGGCAGCGACTGCGTGGGCACCAGCAACCGGCAGGGCGCAGCCAGCGTCACCCAGCTCGAGATCATGCCCAAGCCGCCCGAAAAGGAAGACAAGGCGCTGACCTGGCCCGACTGGCCGCTCAAGCTGCGCACCTCGTCGAGCCACGAGGAAGGCGTCGACCGCGACTGGGCGGTGCTGACCAAGCGCGTGATCGAGGAAAACGGCGTTGTTTCAGGGCTCGAATGCGTACGGGTCGAATGGAAAGACGGCCGCATGCAGGAAGTGGCCGACAGCACGTTCACGCTCAAGGCCGACCTGATCCTGCTCGCCATGGGCTTTACCGGTCCCAAGCGGCGCGGCCTCCTCGACCGGGCGGGAGTCGAACTGGACGGGCGCGGCAATGTCGCGGCGGACACCGACTGGTATCTCACCAGCGAAGCCAATGTGTTCTCCTGCGGCGACATGCGGCGCGGGCAGAGCCTGGTGGTGTGGGCGATCCGCGAAGGCCGGCAATGCGCCCGCGCCGTCGACCTCGCCCTGATGGGCGCAACCGAACTGCCGCGCTAACCAATCGCGGGGTAGCGGCTTCGCGCGGCTATCCCTGCGTGCGGCCGCGCGCCTGGACGGCGGCGCGGCGGGCTTCGACCTCGGCGGGGCGCACGGCGCTGTTGGCGGCCGAGGACTGCCGGTGTTCGATCGCCAGCCCCTCGCCGAAACTGGCGGCATAGCCTTGGTCGATCAGCCGCTTGTATCCGGCAAGGAAGGCGGGGTCGACGCTTGCCATGTCGGCGGCCAGGCGGCGCGCCTCCGCGAGCAGCGACTCCGGCGCGACCACGCGGTTGACGAGCCCCCAGCGTTCGGCCGTGGCGGCATCGAGGAAATTGCCGGTAAAGCTGAGCTCCTTGGCGCGGCTGATGCCGATCATCCGGCTGAGTTTCTGCGACAGCCCCCAGCCCGGCACCACGCCGACCCGCGCATGCGTATCGGCGAAGCGCGCATTGCTGCTGGCAATCAGCACGTCGCAGGCGAGCGCGACTTCGAACCCACCGGTGATCGCCACGCCATTGATCGCGCCGATCACCGGCTTGCGGCAGCTTTCGATCGCCTTGACCGGGTTTTCGGCCGCCCCCTCGGCATTGGCTGCGCCCAATGCGCCTTCCTGCGATCCCAGTTCCTTGAGATCGAGCCCGGCAGTAAACGCCCGCGTCCCCGCGCCGGTGAGGATCACTGCCCGCACACCGTCATCGGCATCCAGCGCGGTCATCACCTCGTAGAGACGATGGCGCAGCGCTTTCGACAGGGCATTCATCGCTTCGGGGCGGTTGAGCGTGACGGTGGCGATGCCGTCGGCGATCTCGGTCAGGATGAGGTCGGTCATCCTGCCAGCCTAGCGAACAAGTTGCATCTTGCAATCTTTCGCCCGCTGCCCTTCACTGTGCGCCGAGCGAGAGGAGACGCGAATATGGCTTTCAAACCCTTCGATCTGACCGGCAAGGCAGCAGTGGTCACCGGCGGCAATGGCGGTATCGGCCTGGGCATGGCCGAAGGGCTTGCGGCAGCCGGCGCCGACGTCGCGATCTGGGGGCGCAATGCGGACAAGAACGCCGCCGCGCTCGAACGGCTCAAAGCACATGGTACGCGCGTGGAGGCGCTGGAGGTCGATGTTGCCGATGAACAGGCGGTGGTCGATGCGATGGCCGAAAGCCTGTCGCGCCTAGGCCGGATCGACAGCTGCATCGCCAATGCCGGCGTGGGCGGCGGCGCCCCGCTGACCGAACAGACGACCGAGCAGTGGCGCAAGGTCACCGCGGTCAATCTCGATGCGGTGTTCTGGACGTTTCGCGAAGCGGCGAGGCACATGGTCGCGCGCGCCGAGGAAGGCGACAAGGGCGGATCGCTGCTGGTCACATCGAGCGTGTCGGCGATCCATGGCGCGCCGCAGAACCAGGCCTATGCCGCGACCAAGGCAGGCGTACTGGCGATGGTCCGCGGTACCGCAGTCGAACTGGCGCGCCACGGCATCCGCGCCAATGCGATCCTGCCCGGCTGGATCGCCACCGAAATGACCGAGCGGTTGCAGAACTGGGATGCGTTCAACGACAAGGCGATTGGCCGCGTGCCGATGCGGCGCTGGGGCGAGGGCGAGGATTTCGCCGGCATGGCCGTGTATTTCGCCAGCGATGCGAGCAAGTTCCACACCGGCGATTCGGTGGTGATCGACGGCGGCTATTCGATCTTCTGAGCTAGAGGCCGCGCAGCCGGGGGGAAAGGTTCGCGTGCCGGCGGATCGCGCGGACCTGCCCGGCTGCATCGCGTTCGAAAGTCACCGCCTCGCGTTCGGCCCCCTTGTCGGTCACCACGCGGAAGCGGTCACCGCCCAGCGGTTTCAGGCGCCACAGCGCGCGGGCAGGCTCGACCGCATCGGGATCGAGCCAGGTCAGCCCGCCGGCCCATGGAATCAGCATGAAATCCGAATCCCACGGCTGGCCGCTATACACGCCGGCATAATCTGCCAGATCGACCCCCGCGACGGGGTCGAACGGCGCCGCTTCGCCCCGGGCCTTGACCAGCGCGGCAATCCCGCGGGCGATGGCGCCGGGATCATCCATCGCATTCATCGCCACGGCCACGCCCATGCTTTCCGACGGTGCCAGCATCAGCGCGCTGCGATAACCCGGGCACGCGCCGCCATGGCCAACGACCGTGGTGCCGCCTTCCTGCCGGACGGAGAAGCCGAGGCCCCAGCTCGTTTCCCAATCGGGCGAGATATAATGGACGCGCTGCATCTCGCGCAGGGTCGAGGGGTGCAGCACCTCTTCCTCGCCGCTGCTCGCCAGTCGGAAGGTCCAGCTGGCGAATTTGGCGAGATCGGCCACGCTGGCGGTGAAGCCCGCCGCAGGCGTGATCCCCGCCGGATCGAACAGGCCTACCACGGGCCGCGTGCCGTCGGCTTCGAGCGCGCCCCAGCCGACGGCCATCTGCTGGCCATAGAGCTGCGCAGGAATGCCGGCACGCGTATCGTCCAGTCCCAGCGGGCCGAGGATATTGGCGTCGACATACTCGGCATAGGGCGTGCCGCTGACCGCCTCGACGGTTTCGCCCACCAGCGTGAGCCCGAGGTTCGAATATTGCCAGGTGGTCGATGCGGGATAGAGCGGCGTCTGCTCCCGAATCGCCACGCGGACCTGCGCTTGGGAAGGGAAGGCGAAGTCGGGCCCGGTCCAATAGGGGAAGTCGGCTTCGCGCGGCAGGCCGGCCGAATGCGTCAGCAGGCCGCGCAGCGTGATCGGCACGCTGTCCCGCGGGTCGTCGGCCAGCCGGGCCCAGGGAAGATAGCGTTCGATCGGCGCGTCGAGAGCGACCGTGCCGCGTTCCCACTGCTGCATCAGCGCTACGGCAGTGAACAGCTTGGAAATCGAACAGATCGAATAGATCGTATCGGGCGTCGCCCGGATCCGGCCCGCACGGTCGGTGGTGCCGAAGCCCTTCGCCCAGACGGTGGCAACGCCCCGCACCAGCGCGGCCGAGATTGCGGGAATCCTGCGATACCGCCGCTGCCCGTCGATCCACAGTTCGGCAGCGCGCATCGCCTCACCCAGGGCGGCGGCCTTCGCCGGATCGAGCGCCTCGGCGCCGACCGGCGGTGCATCCTGCGCATCTACGGCGCCCGGAACCGCCATGCCCCAAGCCGCGAGTGCCGCGCCTGCCCGGAAAACCGCCTTCATCGCTCGTACTCCCAGAGTGGAGCGCGACTGTCCTATACGCGCCGGCCCATGGCAAGCGGCTCCCCCTTGGGGCAGCTAGACCTGCCAGTCGACCGGGGCGCGGCCATGCTCTGTCAGGAATGCGTTCGCGCGGCTGAAGGGGCGCGAACCGAAGAACCCGCGATAGGCCGACAGCGGGCTGGGATGCGGGCTTTCGATCACGCAGTGCTGCCCGGCACGCAGTCCTGCGATGCGTTTCGCCTTGGCCTGCGCATGGCTGCCCCAGAGGATGAACACGCTGGGCTCCGCGCGCGCCGCCACTGCAGCGACGCAGGCGTCGGTGACCGTTTCCCAGCCGCGCCCGGCATGGCTGGCGGCCTTGCCGCCTTCGACCGTCAGCGTATTGTTGAGCAGCAGCACGCCGCGGCGCGCCCAGGCGCTCAGATCGCCATGCGCGGGGCGCGCGATGCCCAGGTCGGCTTCCAGCTCCTTATAGATGTTCGCCAGGCTCGGCGGGACCTTCACGCCTTCGGGAACCGCAAAGGACAGCCCCATCGCCTGCCCCGGCCCGTGGTAGGGGTCCTGCCCCAGGATCACCACCTTGACGCTGTCGAGCGGGGTGAGCTCGAGCGCCTTCAGCCGGCACCCCTGCGGCGGATAGACCGGCTTGCCCGCAGCTTCCTCGGCCACCAGGAAACCGCCCAGCCGCCGGACCTCGGGCGCCGCGAGCGCGGGTTCGAGTACGGGCCGCCAGCTTTCGGGGATCGCATCGCTTGCCATGGCAGCAGGAGTAGGCCGCTGCGCAGGCGCGCGCCAGCACCCCCTTCCCAGCAATCCCCGATGCGCCTAAGGCCTCGGCCATGGCAGTGCATTTCCACGAAGAAGACCTCCCCGCAGGCGGCCTCGCCGATGGCCCCGTGGCCGTCGATACCGAAACCATGGGTCTTGTCACGATCCGCGACCGGCTGTGCGTCGTCCAGATCAGCGACGGCAAGGGCGACGAGCACCTTGTCCGCTTTGCGCCCGACAGCGATTACGACGCGCCCAATCTCAAGGCGGTGCTGGCCGATCCCGCACGGCTCAAGCTGTTCCATTTCGCGCGCTTCGACCTCGCCGCGATCGAATATTACCTCGGGGTGGAAGCGACGCCCTGCTATTGCACCAAGATCGCCAGCAAGCTGGTCCGCACCTATACCGATCGCCACGGGCTCAAGATGCTGGTCGAGGAACTGCTCGGCGAAAGCATTTCCAAGGCGCAGCAGTCGAGCGACTGGGGCGGCCCCGACCTCAACGACGCGCAGCGCGACTATGCCGCGAGCGACGTGCGCTACCTGCACCGCATGAAGGAAGAGCTGGACCGCCGGCTGGCGCGCGAAGGCCGCACCGAAATGGCGCAGGCCTGTTTCGATTTTCTCCCCACCCGCGCGCGGCTCGATGTCGCCGGCTGGGCGGATCACGATATTTTCAGCCACATGTAAGGATCACGCGGGTAGGCGGGACACATGGCATTGCGGCAGCGCAGGATCGAAACCCAGGAGGCGAAGGAGCGCCGCGGCGAACGCCGCCTCTGGGCCGAGCCCGGCGGCTCGCACGACCGGCTGGTCGCCGTGCTGGCCCGCGTCTTGCCGATGGGCGTCGGCGTGCTCGCCGCGCTGATGGTGATCACCCCGCTCAGCCCGCGCGGCGAAATCAGCTTCCTGCTCGACCGGAACAAGGTCGCGGTGATCGAGGATCGGCTGCGCGTCGATAACGCGCTCTACCGCGGCGCCGACAACCAGGGCCGGCCCTTTTCGCTGACTGCCGGCGAAGCGGTCCAGCGCTCGAGCGCGGAGGGTATCGTCAGGATGAACGATCTCGTCGCGCGGTTGCTGCTCGAAGAAGGTCCCGCGCGCCTGAGCGCGCAGGCCGGGCTCTATGATATCGACGAAGACACCGTGGCGGTAACCGGGCCGATGCGGATGATCGCGGCGGATGGCTACCGCATGATGGCGCGTGATGTCTCGGTCGATCTCGAAACCAAGCAACTCGTCGGTGCGGGGGGCGTCGAAGGCGCGATTCCCGCCGGGACGTTCAGCGCCGATCGCTTGACCGCCGATCTGTCGGCGCGCACCGTTACCCTGACGGGCAATGCGCGGCTGCGCATGGAGCCCGGCAAGCTGAGGATGCCCTGATGAAGCCCCTGCTCTCCACCATCGCCCGCTGGGGCATCGGATCGTTTGCCGTCACCGCCGCAGGTTTCGCCGGCATCCAGCTGTCGGCGCAGGCGATCGCCTCGCACAATTCGAACGCGCCGGTTTCCTATGCCGCCGACCGGATCGAATTGCAGGACCGGGAAAACCGCGTCGTCCTGTCGGGCAATGTTCAGATCACGCAGGCCGGGCTCGGCTTGTCCGCAACGCGCACGATCGTCAGCTACTCGGACGCCGGCAGCCTCAGCATCCAGCGGATCATGGCGACCGGCGGGGTGACCGTATCGCGCGGCAACGAACGCGCGCGCGGCGATACCGCGGTCTACGACTTCAACCGCCGGATCATCACCATGGCCGGCAATGTCCGGCTCAACCGCGGGGGCGATACGCTCAACGGGGGACGGCTGGTGATCGATCTGGCCTCCGGCGTGTCAAGCGTCGACGGCCGCGCCAGCGGCTCGTCCTCGGTCACCGGGGAAGGGCAATCGGGCGGCCGCGTGACCGGCAGCTTCTCGGTCCCCGAGAACTGAGCCGGCTGCGCCGCGCCTAGCGCGCCCGTGCCCCGGCAACGCGGGCGATATCGGCGAGACCCTGGGCCAGCAGCAATTCGGCAGCCTGGCTGTTGGTCAGCAATTCACGGTGCAGCGTCACCAGCCGCTGGGTCAGCCGGCCCAGCTTGTCGCCGTGCCGCCACAGCGCCAGCTGCTGACCGATGTCGCGCTTTTCCTTGAAGAATATCCCCAGCCGCGCTTCCTCGCCGCGGTCGAGATCGCCGAAAGACCGCGGGCCCAGCGCGGCGGCGATGCGCGCGAGCTGCGCCGCCCGGCGTTCGAATGCCAGGAGCACGCCGACAGGGTTGAGCCCGAGCTGCTTCATCCGCGCCAGTTCGGTGCCCACCTTGGCCGCCTGTCCGCCCATCACCGCATTGACCAGCGGGGTGAAGCCATCGTCCTCGCTCGCCGCGCCGATCGCGTCGAGGTCTTCCGCGCCGGCGCTCTGCGGGCTCTGCGCTGTAGCATCGAGATAGAGCGCCAGCTTCTCGACCTCGCTCTTTGCCAGCCGCACGTCGAGATTGGCCGCGCGTGCAATCCGTTCGGCCAGGTCGCCGCCCAGGCGCACCCCCGCCCCGTCGGCAAGGCCGCGCACGCTGCGGGTGACCGATTGCAGGTCGGGTGGATAGAACATCGCCACCAGCGCATCCTTGCGCTTTTCGAGCAGCTTGGCGGAGCGCGACTTGTCGGTGGCCGAAGTGGCGACGACGATGACCGGGCAGGCCTCGCCGCCGCCCGCTTCGCTGGTTTCAACCAGCACCTTGAGTGCTTCATGCGCCTCGTCGCCGTTGGCCCGCACCCAGATATGCCGCTGGTCGCCGAACAGCGAATTGGTCCGTGCCTCGTCGCCCAGCCGCGCGGGATCGCCGCGCAGTTCCGCACCCGACATTTCGACGCGTTCGCCCGGTTCGGGCAGCCAGGTCACGAGGTCGTTGGCGGCCGCACTGGCACCTGCTTCGTCCTGCCCGCAGAAAAAGAAAATGCCGCAGCCCTGTGCGGCGCTGCGTCCCTTGGCCGCGAAATCGCGGTTGCTGAGCTTCACTGTGCCGCGTCGCCCTGCCGCCGCAAGGCCAGCGCGATCCGCGTCACCATCCGCTGCGCAAGATCCTGCGACAGGTTCTGCAGCGCGGTCTGTTCAGCGGCAATAACCGCATATTCGCTCGACACCACGTCGATCCCGGCATCCGAGCCATCGGTCGCGTCGAGCAGGATTTCGCCAGTGGCGAGGTCGACCAGCTGATAGCGCGCCCGCAGCGTCCGCCGTTCGCGGCTGATCGTATCGTCGCGCAGCACGGCGAGCCCTTCGAGCTGGTCGTCGAGCCGGACATCGATCCGGTATTGCGGGCTGACCATGCCTGCTGCGCCGAAGCGTTCCTCGAGCGCGCTGCGCACCAGCCAGCCGGCCCGCCCTTCGATCGGCGCGACCTCGATCGCGGCCATGGATTGCGCGACCGCGCCGCTGCCGCCACCAGCATACATGGGCGACAGACCGCAGGCCGAAAGCGTGCAAAGGGAGAGGCAGGCGAAAACGATGCGCATCAGGTGACGATATTCACCAATCTGTCAGGCACCACAATGACCTTGCGGATTTCCGCCCCGTCGAGCGAGCGCTGCACCTTTTCCGAAGCCAGCGCCATTGCTTCGAGATCTGCCTTCGAAGCGCCCTTGGGCGCGGTCAGCGTGTCGCGCAGCTTGCCCTTGTGCTGGACCGCGATGGTCACCTCGTCCTCGACCAGCAGCGCGGGATCGACTGCGGGCCAGGCGGCATCGGCCACCAGGCCGTCGGCGCCCAGCGAAGCCCAGGCTTCCTCGGCCAGATGCGGCATCATCGGTGCGACCAGTTGCACCAGCGTGCGGATCGCGGCCGACCGGCTGGCCGAAGGCTGCGCCTTTTCGACCGCGCCGGTCAGTTCGTAGATCCGCGCCACCGCCTTGTTGAAACCCAGCGATTCGATGTCCTCGGCGACCGCAGCGACCGTCTGGTGCATCTTGCGCAGCAGCGGCCTGTCCTCGCCTTCGGCCCCTGCGTCATGGGCCGCGAACAAGCGCCACAGGCGATGCACGAAACGGCTGCAGCCCTCGATCCCGGCTTCGGACCACGGCAGGTCGCGTTCGGGGGGGCTGTCGGACAGCATGAACCAGCGCACCGCGTCGGCGCCATAGGTGTCGACGATGGTGTCGGGGTCGACCACGTTCTTCTTCGACTTGGACATCTTGATGACGCGGCCGATCTCGACCGCGCCGCCATCTGCCTTGAGCAGCGCGCGTTCGGCTTCGCGGCTGATCTCGTCCGGCGCGAAGTAGAGCGTCTTGCTCCCGTCCTTGCGGCTGTAGGTCTCATGCGTGACCATGCCCTGCGTGAACAACGAGGCGAAGGGTTCGGTCACGTCGATCTGGCCCATATGCGCCAGTGCGCGGGTCCAGAACCGGGCATAGAGCAGGTGCAGGATCGCGTGTTCGATCCCGCCGATATACTGTTCGACCGGCAGCCACTTGGCGATCTCGTCCCTGTCGAACGGCTTGTCGGCAGGCTGGCTGGCGAAGCGCAGGAAATACCACGAACTGTCGACGAAAGTGTCGAGCGTGTCGGTCTCGCGTTCCGCCTTCCCGCCGCATTTGGGGCAATCGACATGTTTCCAAGTGGGATGGCGCAACAGCGGATTGCCCGGAGTCCGGAAATCGACATCCTCGGGCAGCGTGATCGGCAGGCTGTCCTTGGGCGCGGGGACCACGCCGCATTTCTCGCAATGGATGAAGGGGATCGGCGTGCCCCAGTACCGCTGGCGCGACACACCCCAGTCGCGCAGCCGCCACACGGTCTTGCCGCTGCCGCGTCCCTGTTCTTCGATGCGCGCGATGATTGCGCGCTTGGCGTCCTCGACTTCCATCCCGTCGAGAAAGTCCGAATTGACAAGCACGCCCTCGCCCGCCTCGGCCTCGCCGTCGAAGGGCTTGTTCGCCTGATCGGCGCTGGGCGCGACGACCCGGGGGATCGGCAGTCCGTATTTGGTGGCGAATTCGAAATCGCGCTGGTCGTGGCCCGGTACCGCCATGATCGCGCCGGTGCCGTAATCCATCAGCACGAAGTTCGCGATATAGACGGGCAGGTCTGCGCCGGTGAACGGGTGCTTGGCGGTGATCCCGGTATCGAAACCCAGCTTCTCGGCGGTTTCGAGTTCGGCCGCCGTGGTGCCGCCCTTCTTGCATTCGGCAATGAAGGCGCGGGCCTCGTCGCTGTCGACCGCTTGCGCGACCGGATGGTCGGCGGCAACTGCGACGAAGCTCGCCCCGAAGATCGTGTCGGGCCGCGTGGTATAGACCGGCAGCGTGTCGCCATTCGACAGATTGAAAGCGAATTCGAGCCCCTTGGACTTGCCGATCCAGTTTTCCTGCATCAGCCGGACCTTGTCGGGCCAGTTCTCGAGGCTGCCGAGCCCTTCGAGCAGCTCTTCGGCGAAATCGGTGATCTTGAGGAACCACTGGTTCAGCTTGCGCTTCTCGACCTCGGCGCCGCTGCGCCAGCCCTTGCCGTCGATCACCTGTTCATTGGCGAGCACGGTCATGTCGACCGGGTCCCAATTGACCTCGCTCTCCTTGCGATAGACGAGGCCCGCTTCGTAGAGATCGATGAAGAGCGCCTGCTCGTGGCCGTAGTAATCGGGTTCGCAGGTCGCCAGCTCGCGCGACCAGTCAAGCGCGAAGCCGAGGCGCTTCAGCTGCGCCTTCATGTGTTCGATATTGTCGCGGGTCCAGCCGCCCGGGTGGACGCCCTTTTCCATCGCCGCATTTTCGGCGGGCATGCCGAAGGCGTCCCAGCCCATCGGGTGCAGCACCTCGTGCCCCACCGCCTTCTTGTAGCGCGCGAGCACGTCGCCCATCGTGTAATTGCGCACATGGCCGATATGGATGCGCCCCGAAGGATAGGGAAACATCTCGAGCACGTAGCTCTTGGGCTTGGGGGAATCGCTATCCGCGCGGAAAGTCTGCGCCTGTTCCCACGCGCTTTGCCAGTGCGCATCGGCGCGGGCGGGATCGAAACGGGTTTCGCTGCTCATGCGAGCGGCGTTTACGGATTTTGCGGGCTATGGGAAGGCGCTTTTCCGGTTGCGCCCCCGCGATCAGCTGACCGCTTCGCGGCGCAGTTCGCGGGCCTTGGTCAGGATGATGTCTTCCAGCCGCTGGACGGTCGCCGCCTGGACCGGTGCGTCGACCCAGTTGCCCGACTGGTTGACCTGGCGGCTCGCCGCCACGCGCAGCGCGTCGGCGCGCAGGTCCGAATCGAGGATCGTCACCGTCACCTTGACCCGTTCGCCCGGGTTGCTGGGATTGGCGTACCAGTCGCTGACAATCACGCCGCCATTGCTGTCCGCCTGCAGCAGCGGGGCGAAGCTGAGCGCATCGAGCGCCGCGCGCCAGAGGTAGGAATTGACGCCGATCGTGGTGACCTGTGCCGCCGCCATGTCCGCCTGCGGCCGTTCACGCCCGCCGCCGCATGCCGCGAGGCCGACCGTGGCGGCAATCGCAACGGCAAAGGTTGCAGGGCGGCTAATGGTTGCAAAGGCGCTCATGTCGATCCTTGGTATCACTGACGTTCCCGGCTCTATAAAGACTGCGCGCGCACGGGCAAGCGTTCGTCCCGCGCGGCGCAGCACCCGTCTGGCGCCAGGGCCACTGAATGCCGCCTGAATCCGCACGGCGGCGTGCCGCGATCATGGTGTGCCCGTCGAGCAAGCCGCCGCTCCGCTGCGGCCGTGCTTCGCGGGGCGTTCAGGAGCGCGGAGGGCATCGCCAATGCTGCTTGCGGCATTCGATAAGTTACCGGGAAGAGCCGGAAAATTCCGCTGGCAGGCACTTTGCCACCGCGCTTGTGGGCAAACCGCAACACCTTTTGCGAAACTGTCGCAGATGCTGTGGAAAAGCTGGCCATGGCACCGCCCGCTGGTACCATGGCCGGAGAACAGACAGGACTCGGCTGCGCTTGTGCAGAAATACAGGAACCGTTCAGCGGACCTGTGACTTGAAGTTCCTGAAGATGAAGGGTGCGGGTTCGCAATGGCACGTTCGGGTACAGATCAGGGCAAGACGCGGTTCGTTCCGGCAGCGCTTATTGCTGCCGGTCTGGCGCTGACCATTCCCGCCGCCGGTCTCGCCGTGGTGCAGGCCGACGGGGCCGAAGCCCTGCCCGAGACCGTATCCTACCTCCCCTTCACGCCCGCCAATTCGGATCCGCGGCTGGCCGCACGCGTCGCTGCCCTGATCGGCGAAGACGGGCTGCGCTTCACCCCTGCGAACAAGTCGGGGCTGGCGAAAGACCGCACCGTCACCGTCGCTGTACGGGTGGACGATGCAACCGCGCGGGCCATGTCGGTGCGCACGGCAATCGATTCGGTGGGCACCGCCGGCAGCGCCGAACGCGTGCTCGCGATCAGCCCGACCAGCTACAATCTGGGCATCTCGCGCGGCTACCAGAGCTTCGCGCAGACCGCCAAGCCGGCCACCGTTTCGGTCGGCCTGCGTGACATGGGCATGCCCGATCTCGCCAATTTCGCGCCCGACAAGGGCGACAAGCCGGCGAAGCCCGGCCGGTTCGATTCGCGGCTCGCGCTCGAGAAGCAGGACAATGCCGGCCGTGCACCGCGCACGCTCGAAGGCATGGGCAACCAGAGCGTCGATCTCAGCACGTCCTACCGCGTGGTCGGCAATCTCAACGTGACCGCCGGCGTGCGCCTGTCCAAGGACAGCAACCGCCTCGCGCCGCTGACCGACGGGGTCGAAGACGACCAGGCCGTCTACGTCGGCACCCGCGTCAGCTTCTAGGCTCCGCCCCATCCGGTAAATACGTCTGCACGCGCCCCCGCGCGCGGACAAAGCGCTTGGCGCGATCGGCTCCGCTCGCCTAGTCTGTGCGAACGCTACGGCAAGTTGGGGGGAATTCTATGTCACGGGTGGCTATCGTAACCGGGGGCACGCGCGGGATCGGCCGCGCGATCTGCGAACGGCTGCGCGACGAGCGCGGGTTCACCGTCATTGCCAATTACGCGGGCAACACCGACGCGGCGGCGCGGTTCACCGAGGAGACGGGCCTGCCCACCGCGCGCTTCGATGTCGGCGATCCCGACGCGGTCCATGAGGCCTGCGCCCGGATCGAACGGGAACACGGGCCGATCGACGTGGTCGTCAACAATGCCGGCATCACCCGCGACGGCACGCTGCTGAAAATGAGCTATGACGATTGGGACGCGGTCATGCGCACCAATCTGGGCGGCTGCTTCAACACCGCCAAGGCCACTTTCGCGGGAATGAAGGAACGCGGCTGGGGCCGGATCGTCAACATCGGGTCGATCAACGGCCAGGCGGGACAATACGGCCAGGTCAATTACGCCGCCGCCAAAAGCGGGATCCACGGCTTCACCAAGGCGCTGGCGCAGGAAGGCGCGCGCTTCGGGATCACGGTCAACGCCATCGCACCGGGCTATATCGACACCGAAATGGTCGCCGCGGTGCCCGAGCCGGTGCTGGAAAAGATCGTCGCCAAGATCCCCGTTGGCCGGCTCGGCCGCGCCAGCGAGATCGCCCGCGGGGTAAGCTTCCTGTGCTCCGAACACGCCGAATTCGTCACCGGTTCGACGATAAGCATCAATGGCGGACAGCACATGTATTGATGGCCAAGGGCACGGGGGCGCGCTGACGCCCCCGTGCCCGCTCGGTTCAGTCGATCAGGATCCCGACGACCTTCCATTGGCCGTCTTCCTTCACCAGCATCACCGTCTCCACCGCGTCGGATTTGTTGGCGAAGCGCGTATGGAAGGTGACTTCCTGATAGCCGTGCGGCGGTGCGTTGAGGTAGCGGATCGTCGCCAGATTGCGCGCCACCACGGCCCCCAGCGGAACCCGGGCCTGCGCCGACGCCGCGGCCCATCCCGCAACGCTGTTGGCCGAGCGGAAACTCTCGCCCGCCGCATCGAAGCTCGCCTGCCAGTTTCCGGCATCGCCAAGCGCGAGCCAGTTGCGCGCAGCAGCCTCGACCGCCGCGTCGCGCGCGGCGGTCGAGGCATCGGGAGAGCCTGCGCCATCGGAGGCGAGGGGTGTGAGGAGCAGCAGCGCTGCAGCGGTCAGTACGGACATGGAGATTCCTCCGATTAGCCAGGCACCCTTGCGCCTGCTCCCCGGTTGATCATCCGAACCGGCATACGGGTCTTCCCCCAAATCCTTGTCTGCAAGATTTTCGTGGTGCTCGCCTTCGCGGTCGAGCACCAGCCGGGCCGCCTCGCGGCTGCTGGTCACCGCCAGCTTGCGCCGCGCCGCGCGCAGCCGCTCGTTGATCGTATGCACCGAGAGCGACAGCGCGCTCGCAGCCGACTTGGCATCGTGCCCCCGCGCCATCAGGCGCAGCGTTTCCTTCTCCTTTTCGGTAAGCGCATCATAGCCGTCAGCCATGCCCGAAACCTAGGCGCGGCACGGTTCACCGCACACCCCAAAAAAATCGTATCGGCGCGGGACCGAGCGTTGTAGGGCGCGCGACCTATGGAAATGCCCCCTTACCACCCCCCCAAGAAATACTCGGTCCGCATCGACGGCCACCGTACCTCGATCAGCCTCGAACCCCTGTTCTGGGAAAAGCTCACCACTGCAGCGCGGATGCGCAACCAGTCGATCAACGCGCTGGTGGCGCAGATCGACGCCGAACGCATCCGTGCGGATACGCCGCCTGGGCTGGCCGGCGCGATCCGGATCTGGCTGGTCACGCACGAAAAAGGCGGCTGGATTACTCCAGCCGCCCCGGTGTCGGAACTGGCCGACAGCTGAACCCTTCCGGGTCAGTATTTCGCGGTCGCGTCGCTCGCCGGATAGGTTTCGTCGAGCGCTTCGTCGGTTGCGCTCATCGTGTCGCCCTTCGTGCCGGTCGCTGCCGCGCCCGCATCGCGGAACTGGCCCTCCGGCTGGCCGTCGGCAAAGGCGACGCCATTCTTGTCGACACGGTTCTTCTCGTAATAGCGATAGCCGGCATAACCGAGACCGCCGAGTGCCAAAAGCTTGAGTAACATGAGAAAACTCCTTTCTTGCTGCCCCAACGTACGGGTCGCCGGAAAGGTCCTTCAATCACGCCTCAATCGTCGCCGACGCGCTCCACATCCGCGCCCACCAGTTGCAGCTTCTCTTCCAGCCGCTCGTAACCGCGGTCGAGGTGGTAGAGCCGGCGCACGGTGGTCGCGCCTTCGGCGGCCAACCCGGCGATCACCAGGCTCATCGAGGCACGCAGATCGGTCGCCATCACTTCGGCGCCAGTGAGACGCGTGGGCCCGCGCACGATCGCGGTGCGCCCCTCGGTCTCGATATCCGCGCCCATCCGCGCCAGTTCGGGCACGTGCATGAAACGGTTCTCGAAGATAGTTTCCTTGAGCACGCTGGTGCCCTCGGCGCGGGTCAACAGGCTCATAAGCTGCGCCTGCATGTCGGTGGCCAGCCCCGGGAAAGGCGCGGTGGTGAGATTATGCGCCTTGAGCGGCCCGTTCGCGGCCACGTTGATGCCGTGCTTGTCGCTCTCGATCTCCACTCCGATATTGCGCAGCGCATGCAGCGTGGAGCCCATGTCGCCCGCTTCCGCCCCCTCGAGCCGCACTTCGCCGCCCGTGATCGCTGCCGCGCAGGCATAGGAGCCCGCCTCGATCCGGTCGGGCATCACCCGGTAGGTCGCGCCGTGCAGCTTGCGCACCCCGTGGATCGTCAGTTCGGACGTGCCGACCCCTTCGATCTCCGCGCCCATCGCGGTGAGCAAATTGCACAGATCGACGATCTCGGGCTCGCGCGCGGCGTTGACCAGCCGGCTGGTGCCCTTGCACAGCACCGCCGCCATCAATGCATTCTCGGTCGCGCCGACCGACACGACGGGGAAGTCGAATTCGCCGCCGGGCAGCCCGCCGTCGGGCGCGCTGGCTTTCACATAGCCCTGCGCCAGTTCGATATGCGCGCCGAAGGCTTCGAGCACCTTGAGATGCAGGTCGATCGGGCGGTTGCCGATCGCGCAGCCACCGGGCAGCGACACGGTCGCCTCGCCGGTGCGCGCCAGCAACGGACCGAGCACGAGGATCGAGGCGCGCATCTTGCGCACCAGATCGTAGGGCGCGACCGAACTGGTGATGCGCATCGCCTCGAGCGTGACATTGCGACCGAACTCCTCGGGCCGCTTCCCGGGGATCGTGTGGCTGACGCCGAACTGCGTCATCAGGTGCTGGAAGCCGTCGATATCGGCCAGCCGCGGCAAATTGCGCAGCGTCAGCGCCTCCTCGGTCAGCAACGCGCAGGGTATCAGCGTGAGCGCGGCGTTCTTGGCGCCCGAAATGGGGATGGTCCCCGACAGGCGGTTGCCGCCGCGAATGATCAATTTGTCCATGGAACCGTGCTTTACCCTCGCGCGTCATGCTGGCAAGCGTCACGATAGCGTCGCAGCGCCGCACCAGCGGATGTATCGTCGACCGATCCCGTGCGCCCCCTCGCGCGAAAACGGCCGCGCAAACAGGCAGGAGGAACAGAGATGTCAGCCCGTAAACCGATCAAGAAGGCGGTGTTTCCCGTGGCCGGTCTCGGAACCCGGTTTCTTCCCGCGACCAAGGCGATCCCCAAGGAGTTGCTGCCGATCGTCGACCGGCCGCTGATCCAGTATGCAGTGGACGAGGCGCGCGAGGCGGGGATCGAGCAGATCATCTTCGTCACCGGCCGCGGCAAGACCGCGATCGTCGAGCATTTCGACGTCGCCTTCGAACTCGAAACCACCATGGCGGAGCGCGGCAAGGACCTCTCGGTGCTCGAACCCACCCGTGCGACGCCGGGCGATATCATCACCGTACGCCAGCAGGTCCCGCTGGGGCTGGGCCATGCGATCTGGTGCGCGCGCGCGATCGTCGGCGACGATCCCTTCGCCATCCTCCTGCCCGACGAGCTGATGGTGGCGGCCAAGGGCGGCGGCACCGGCTGCATGAAGCAGATGGTCGAAGCCTATGAGGAGGTCGGCGGCAATCTGATCTCGGTGCTCGAAGTGCCGCATGACGAAGTGTCGAGCTATGGCGTCATCGCGCCCGGCGCCCAGCTGTCCGAGACGCTGACCGAGGTGACCGGGCTGGTCGAAAAACCCCCGGTCGACGAGGCGCCGTCGAACAAGATCATCTCGGGCCGCTACATCCTCCAGCCCGAGGTGATGGGCGTGCTCAAGGACCAGGGCAAGGGGGCGGGCGGCGAGATCCAGCTGACCGACGCCATGGCGAAAATGATCGGCAACCAGCCCTTCCACGCCGCCACCTTCGCCGGCCGCCGCTTCGACTGCGGCAGCAAGACCGGCTTCGTCGAGGCGACGCTGGCACTGGCACTCGAACGCGAAGACATGGGCGCCGAAGTCCGCGCGATGGCGGAGCGGTTGCTCAGCGAATAGCGACGAAAAAAGGGGGGCGCCGCAGCACCCCCCTTTCGCAATTGCCTAAGTTCGCGAGCTATGCCGCCGGAGCGTCTTCGCCCTTTGTGGCTTCCGGCTTTGCCGGTGCCTTGGCTTCGGCCTCCTCGACCTGTTCCGCTATGTCGTCGAGCACCTCTGCCAGGCGCGGCGCGGGCTCTGCCGCCGCCGGTCCTTTGACGAGACTGTCGAGCGACGAACCATCTAGGCCCAACTCCTTCATCAGTCCGTCGAGCACCGGCGCCTGCGCCCGATAGGCCAGCGCGGCGCTGACCGCATCGGTGGCGAGATTGCCCGAGCCATTGCTGCCCGCTGGCGCCCCCGCCTTGCCTCCGCCATTGGTCAGACCATCGACCTGCACGATCTTGATGCTGTCGATCGCCTCCATCGGCTTCGCACTTTCGCGAATGACTTCGGGCAACACCTTGAGCAGTGCCATCTTGGTCTGCAGGCTGATCTGGCCTGACGACAGAATGTTGGCAGCTTCGTTGATCGCCTTCTGGCCGGCAGCCTCGACCTCGAACCGGACGCGTGCGGCCTCGGCGCGCAGCTTCTCGGCTTCGGCTTCGCCCTCGGCTTCGCGGCGCGCGGCCTCGGCCCGGTTCGACGCCGCATCCTTTTCCGCTTCGGCATCGACGCGGATCTTGATTGCGTCACGCTCGGCTTGTTTCGAAGCCTCGATCAGTTCGATGCGCTTCATACGCTCGGCAATCTCGGTTTCACGGCTGGTGGCGACCTGCTCCTCGGCGGCCACCGCCTTCGAGCGGGCCTCGTCGGCCTCGGCCTTGGCCTGGCTTTCCTCGCGGCTCTTGTTCTGCACCGCGATCTGCTGTTCCTGGCGGGCGATTTCGAGGGCGCGATGCTGGTCGATCCGGGCTTCCTCGACAAGGCGGTCAGCTTCGATCTGCTGCGCATCGACCTGCTTCTTGGCCTCAATCCGCGCGGCATCGGCTTCGCGGCTACGCTCGGCCTGTTCGCGGGCGATTTCCGAAGCCTGCGCGGCGCGGCGGATTTCCACCTCGCGCTCCTGCTGGAGGCGCGCATATTCCTTGTCGCGACCGATCTCGAAGCTCCGTGAATCGGCCTCGAGATTCTTGGTCTCCATCTGCACGCGCGTGTCTTGCTCGATGTCGTTGCGCAGCTTTTTGCGCGCCTCGATCTGCTCGGTCAGCTTGGTCAGGCCTTCGGCATCGAAGGCGTTGTTGGCGTTGAAATGCTCGATGCTGGTCTGGTCGAGTCCGGTGAGCGAGACCGATTCGAGTTCGAGACCGTTCATGGCCAGATCATTCGAGGAAACCTGCTGCACCTTCTGGACGAAGTCGGCGCGCTGTTCGTGCAACTCGTTCATGCTCATGCCCGCTGCGACCGAACGCAGCGCATCGACGAATTTGCCTTCGACCAGGTCCTTGAGCATTTCGGGTTGCATCGTGCGTTGGCCAAGTGTCTGCGCCGCCATCGCGATCGCCCCTGCATCGGGACGCACACGGACATAGAACTCGGCCTTCACATCGATCCGCAAGCGGTCGAGCGTGATCAGCGCCTCGCCATCGCGCCGGACCACCGGCAGCACCAGCGTGTTCATATTGACCGGCATGGTCTCGTGGAAGACGGGCAGCACCAGGGCGCCGCCATTCATGACGACCTTTTCGCCGCCGACGCCGGTCCGCACGAAGGCGATTTCCTTCGACGCACGGCGGTACAGGCGCGTGATCGTGAGCGCGATGACGAGGAAAACGGCAAGGCCGCCTCCGCCCCAGATTACGACTTCAGGCAGGTTTTCCATTGGTTCTCCTCGGTTATGAATTGCGAATCATGGTAAGCGCGTCACGCCTGCGGCGAGAGGCGGCGCTCGGCGAGCGCAGTGGCGTAGAACTGGCGACCTTCACGGCGCACGAGCAGGATTTCGTCGCCAGCGTACATCTCGCTGGACGGCTCGTGTGGCTCGACCATGACATGGTGGGCCTGTCCGTGCGCATCCTGCACCCGGGCGCGAGCGGGCGAACCCCGGCGGGCGATCCCGTCGGTTATGGTCCCGCGGCGCCCGAGCAGCGTGTCGGTACTGACTGCGCTTGTTTCATCCTTTGGCAGGATCGCGCCCAGCGGCCGTGCCAGCATCCCGGTCAGCGGCAGGGCGGCCGCGGCAGCGACGATCGCGGCGACCCAGCGGTACAGCGGCGCACCGAGCAGGTTATCCGACAGCGACTGGATCGATACCCCGATTGCGGCAAAGCCGAACAGGAACACCGCAAGCCAGATTGTCAGCGGGACCCGGCCGATGCCCAGCAAGGTGAAGACCCCGTCCAGCGCCCCTGGCTGCATATCGGAATCGACCTCGACACCGGTCGACGGATCGACCTCGACACCGGTCGACGGATCGACCTCCGCGTCGCCGCCGAACATGTCGCCGAGACCAATCGCCTGAACTAGTGCAAGCAGCAAGACCAAGACGAATGCCGCGGCGAACGGCATGTTGTGTGCTTCGAATATCGACATGACCCCCCGGCTCTCAACTATAGATACAGCCAGAGGGACAAATTCGGCCTCAAAGGACGAAGGCTTCTCGCTCCCGACTTGTTTTCACACCTGTTTCTTAGCGGAAATCGCTCTTTTTCGACACAAATATGCGACGAACCGAGTTCGATTTTCCTACTGGTCCGACGCTTGATAACATGGCCGTAGTCGCGCGCGAGATCGCCCGTAGCGGCAGACAAATACATCGTGGAGCAGGCTCGAATGGAAGGTCACATTCCGGACAGTGCAGCCCGCACGCAAGCGCGCGGCCTGCGCCGTGAAGCGGCGGAAGGTCACGCTTCTCGCAAACGTGTTTTGCGGTCCCCCCGGGTGCCTTTTCAGGCCGCAGTAAAGCGCAGCGGCAGCGTCTTGAGCCCGCCGACGAAGGTCGATTTCGACCGCGCGGGTTTGCCCGCCAGTTCGACGGTCTCGATCCGGTCGAGCAGCACTTCGAACAGGATGCGCATCTCGAGCCGGGCGAGATGCAGGCCGAGGCACTGGTGCGCGCCCGCGCCGAAGGCGAGGTGGCGGTTGGGGCTGCGCGCAGCATCGAAGCGGCGCGGGTCGTCGAAATGCGCCGGATCGTGATTGGCGGCGACATAGTTCATCATCAGCCAGTCGCCCTTGGCGATGGCCTGACCGCCGACCTCGGTGTCCTGGGCCGCAGTGCGCATAAAGTGCTGCACCGGCGTGGTCCAGCGGATCGCTTCCTCGACGATGCCGGGCAGCAGGCTGCGGTCGGCACGCACGCGGGCCCATTGCTCGCCATCCTGCGCCAGTGCGAGCATCGCGCCCGCAGTGCTGGCGCTGGTGGTGTCGTGCCCCGCCGCGGCGAGGATGATGTAATAGCCCATCATGTCGCGGTCGTTGAGCGGTTCGCCGTCGACCACCGCATTGGCGATCGTGCTGGCGACGTCGGTGGTGGGATTCGCCCGGCGCTTGGCGGTGAGCTTGGCAAAATAGGCCTCGAAGTCCTTGACCGCGCCGGCCACCAGCTGGGTGATCGCCTCGGGCGGGAGGTCCTTCATCCCCGACTGGTTGAGGTCCTCGTCGCTACCGCCGAACATCTGCTGCGTGAGCGTCAGCATGCGCGGCTCGTCTTCCTCGGGCACGCCGAGGATCTGCATCACCACATGCAGCGGATAGGGTGCCGAAACGGTGGTTACGAAATCCGCCTCGCCGCCGCCTGCCAGCAGCCGGTCGACCGCCGCACGCGCGATGCCGCGGATCTCGTCCTCCACGCCGCGCAGGTTCTTGGGCATGAACCATTCCTGCGTCAGCTTGCGGTACTTCATGTGGACCGGTGCATCAAAGGTGACGAGGCTGGCGACCATGTGTTCGCTGCCGCCGGTGAGCGCCTTGGCGAACTCGATCCCCTCGGTCAGGCTGAAGACGACGCTGTGCGGGTTGTTGAGGAAGGTCGCATTGTCCTTCGACATGCGCATCACATCGTCATAGCGCGTGACCAACCAGAACGGCGGGTGGACCGCATCGTCGGCCGGTTCGACCCAGGCGACAGGGGTATCCTCGCGCAGGCGATCGAACGTGTCGAGCAGGCCGTCCCATTCGGCGTAGCTCTGCGGGTCGATCACCGCGCGGGCGGTGGCGGGATCGAGCCGGGGCCGGTCCTGCGCCGCCATCACGCCTGCTCCGTCTGCTGTTCGGCCGCCTTCTGGAATTCGTCGCGCAATTCGCGCTTGTACAGCTTGCCATTGGCCTCGCGCGGGAGCTGCGCGCGGAAGTCGAACAGCTTGGGCATCTTGATCTTGGACAGGCTGGGAGCGAGGAAATCGCGCAGTTCGGCCTCGAGCGCATCGCCCGCGTCGGCCATGTCGATCGGCTGCACCACCGCGACCACCTTCTCGCCGAAATCGGGGCAGGGCGCACCGATCACCGCGGCGTCCATCACCTTGTCATGCGTGACCAGCAGATTCTCGATCTCCTGCGGGTAGATGTTGACCCCGCCCGAGATGATCATGTGGCTCTTGCGGTCGGTGAGATAGAGGAAGCCGTCCTCGTCGACATGGCCGATATCGCCCAGCGTCATCCAGCCCTTGGGATGCATCGCTTCGCGCGTCTTCTCGGGATCGTTGTGATAGGTCGGGATCAGATCGTTCTCGAAATAGAGCAATCCGTCCTGGCCCGCGGGGACCTCTTCCCCCTCGGCATCGCAGACATGCAGCGTGCCGTGGATCGCCTTGCCGACGCTGCCGGGATGGGTCAGCCAGTCCTCGGCCTTGATCAGCGTCATGCCGACACCTTCGGAGCCGGCGTAATATTCGTTGATGATCGGCCCCCACCATTCGATCATCTCGCGCTTGATCGGCACCGGGCACGGCGCGGCGGCGTGCAGCGCGCGCTGGTGGCTAGACAGATCGTAGCGCGTGCGCACCTCGGGATCGAGTTTGAGCATGCGCACGAAATGCGTCGGCACCCACTGGCTGTCGGTGACCTTGTATTTCTCGATCGTCTCGAGCGCGTGTTCGGGATCGAACTTCTCCATCACCACGACCGTGCCGCCAAGCCGCTGGGCGGTGGTGCACCAGCCGATCGGCGCAGCATGATAGAGCGGCGCGGGCGAGAGATAGACCATGCTGCCATCGGCGGGCATGCCGGCGCCCATCACCGCGAGGCCCATCAGCGGATTGGTCGCGAGGATGTCGTCATCCTCGGGCGGCGCGGGCTTGACCCCCTTGGGCCGTCCGGTGGTACCCGAGGAATAGAGCATGTACTGCCCCGGCGCCTGGTCGGCGATCGGCTCCGCAGGCTGCGCAGCGAGCGCGGCTTCGTAATCTTCCTCGCCCTCGCCATCGACGATCAGCAGCGGCAGGTCGGCGCATTCGTCGCGGATGCCCTCAATCGCCTCGGCATAGCGCGTGCTGGTGAGCAGGAACTTGGCCCCCGCATCCTTGAGGATGTAGCAGATCTCCGGCGCGGTCAGCCGGGTCGAGATCGGCACCATCATCGTGCCCGCACGCTGCGACCCCCACACCACCTGCAGGTAATGGACGTTGTTTTCCATCAGCACTGCGAAATGGTCGCCGCGCTTGAGCCCGCGTGCCCGCAGCAGTTGCGCAAAGCGGTTTGCATAGGCGTCCATTTCCGCGAAAGTCACGGTCTGGCCGCTGCCCGCCATGATCATCGCGGGATGGTCGGGGCGCGTCTGCGCATGGGTGATGGGGTGCATTGCTGGCTCTCTCCTCTCTGTCGGTCCGCTGTTCGTGCGCGGACTCGTCCAGTTTCGAGAAGAAACCTACCTATGCGTTTCACATGGGCAAGGAAAAAGGCGCCGGGATCGCTCCCGCCGCCTTTTTATCCTGCCCGAAAGGCCGGCTCGATCAGTTGTCGTCGCCGTCGCCCTGCCCGCCGGTGCCGGTGGCGAGCGCGAAAGCCCGCTGTGCTTCCGATTCGACCATATAGGGAACCGGGTTCACGGCCTTGCCGGCGATGCGGACTTCGTAGTGGAGGTGCGGGCCGGTCGAGCGGCCGGTCGAACCGACATAGCCGATGACGTCACCCTTCTTCACGCGGGTGCCGGCCTTCACCGTGATGCCCGACATATGTGCAAACCGCGTCTGCAGATCGGCGCCATGTTCAATCGAGACGAACTTGCCGTAGCTCGAGAACCATTCCGCCTTGCTGACATAGCCATCGGCGGTGGCATAGATCGGCGTGCCGGTCGGGGCCGACAGATCGACACCCTTGTGGCTGCGGCGACCGCCGAGCACGGGGTGCGTCCGCATGCCGTAATCGCTGGTCAGCCGCGTATCGTCGAGCGGCATCCGCGAAGGCACCGAGACCCGCGCCGCTGCCGGCGTCGAGCGGTCGAGTTCGTCCCATTTGGCGAACAGCTGCTGGAACTGGGCGTCGTCACCCGGCTGGGCCGACTGGGCCACCTTGCTCATGTCGATGGCACCGACCGCCGCAGCGGCGTTGGTTTCCTGCGCTTGCGCCGGAGCGGCGGCAAGACCGAAACCGGCCATAATTGCGAAAGCAAGCGTTGCGCGCTTGGTGATCATGCTAACCCGTCCATCCGACGCTTTGCGCGCCTTTTGCTCTTGGCGAAGACAGCGTCCCATGCCGCTTTCGCCATTTTTACGTCACTGCCGGAACCCCCCGGCGTCTCGTGAGTTTGGGTTATCGGGCAAAAAATCGATCAGGCAAGTGCTGCGGAACGGACGCGCGGCAGGCCGCATGCGAAACGCGTTGAGTCGTTGAAACCCCGTTCCCAGCCCCCGAAAATCGACTTCGACACGCGATTCTGCAGCGATTTCCGATATTTTCGACCGAATCCGGTAGTAATCCGCGAAATCGGTTGCAGCCGAACCGGGCAATGCCGGCAGCAGGGTCAACGATTCGCTGGCTGCAGACCGCAGGAGCGCCCGGTGCTTGCCGCCGCCTGCGCGGTCAGGCGGTGCGCGCGGCTTCGAGGACTTCGTCGACGTGGCCCTTGACCCGTACCTTGGGCCAGATGCGCAGGATGCGCCCGTCTTCGCCGAGCAGGTAGGTCGAGCGAATCATGCCCATATAGGTGCGGCCGTAATTGGTCTTCTCGCCCCACACCCCTAGCGTATCGGACAGGCCGCCTTCCTCCTTGTCGGTCGCGAGCGCGACGGTCAGATCGTGCTTGGCGATGAAATTCTGGTGCTTCTTCGGCGAATCCTTGCTGACACCGAGCAGGCGCGTTCCCGCCTTCTCGAATTCCTGCTTGAGCGCGGAAAATTCCTTCGCCTCGGTGGTGCAACCGGGCGTGTTGTCCTTCGGGTAGAAGAAGATCACCGCCTTGCTGCCCGCGAGGTCCGCCTTGGTTACCGTGCCGCCGTCGGGGGTTTCCATGCTGAAGTCGGGAAAGGCATCGCCTTCGGTAAAAGTATCGGTCATCCATCCATCTCCAAAGTTTCGCCGAACACGTCCTGCCAGGCCGCCGCGACGCTCTCGCGCGCGCCTCGCAGGCTGCGCAGCAGATCGGCATAATTATCGCAGCCGCTTTGCCGCGCGAGCAGGGCCGCCGCGGCGGGATCAGGCCGATCGAGGTCGGGCGCCAGCAGCCGTGTACCGACCAGCAACCGCGTCATCAATCCATGCGCATCGGCAATCCCAGCGGGCAGCAGGCCGGCTTCGGCCAGCTCGGCGATGGCCTGCGCAAGACCCGGCACCAGACCTTCGTGATCGCGCAGCTGGAGAAAGTGGACGAGGAATTCGAGATCGACCAGCCCGCCGCGCAGCAGCTTCGCATCCAGCGGACCCTTGGCAGGCTTGTGCCCCGCCATCTCGGCGCGCATCTTCAGGACATCGCCGCGCAGCCGGTCGGCATCGCGCCGTTTGCACAGGATGTCGCGGACCACCGCGTCGACCTCGTCGCGGGCGCCGGTGCTGCCGACCAGCACGCGTGCACGCGTCAACGCCATGTGCTCCCACGTCCAGGCGTCCTCGCGCTGGTAGCGCGCGAAGCTCTCCACGCTCACTGCCAACGGCCCCTGGTTGCCCTGCGGGCGCAGCCGCGTATCGACTTCGTACAGCGCCCCTTGCGCGGTCGGCACGCTGAGCGCAGCCGTAACGCGCTGCGCCAGGCGATTGAAATAGAGTGTCGCGCCAAGCGGGCGCTCGCCATCGGATTCGCCGTCATGCGTGCCGGTGAACAGATAGACGATGTCGAGATCGGATGCATGCGTAAGCACGCCGCCGCCCAGCCGGCCCAGACCGAGCACGACCAGTTCGCTGCCCGCGATCCGTCCGTGCTTGGCGGCGAATTCCTCTTCGGCCGCACGCACCGCCACCTGCAAAGCGGCTTCGGCGGTGCGCGCCAGCCCGGCGGCGATTGCCAGCGGGTCGTGCGCCGCCTCGACCAGTTGCACTGCCAGCGCGAACCGCTCTTCCCCGGTCACCACGCGCAAGCGGTCGAGCTGCATTTCGTAGTCGTCACCGCGTTCGCGGCGGCCCATCTTGGCCGCAAGTTCCTCGACCCCGCCGGGAAGATCCAGCGCGGTGCGATCGATCAGCGCATCGAGCAGGTCGGGGCGCCGCGCGAGTTCGTCGGCCAGCGGCGGAGCGAGCGTCAGGCAATCCGCCAGCAGGGCGAACAGACCCGGCCGCGCTTCGAGCAGGCGGAACAGGTTTACCGCGCTGGGGAGACGCGCGATCAGGCTTTCCCAGCGGAGCACTGCGGCATCCGGGTCGGGCGAGGCCGCAATCGATGCCAGCAGGTCGGGCCGGATCGCGTCGAACGCGCTCAGCGCAGCCGAACTGCGCAGCGCCTGATATTTGCCGCTGGTCCACCCGGCCACGCGCTCCACCAGTTCCGGAGCGATATCGGGGGCATGACTGTCCTCGCCCAGCACATGCGGCGCGCTTCTGGGAACCGATATCCGGTCCTCGTCCAGCAGCGCATCGAAGCGCTCCGCAACCGGGCGGGCAAGCGTTTCCACCACCTCGACCAGCTGCGCGCCGGTATCGAGACCGTGCAGCCGCGCGACCTCGTCCAGCGCCTGGCCGCTTGGGAGGCTGTGGGTCTGCTGGTCCCCGACCATCTGCAGCCGGTGTTCGATCGTGCGCAGCCCGTCATAGCTGTCACCCAGCCGGCGCGCGTCACTTTCTCCGATACGGCCGGTCGCCGCCAGCGCATCGAGCGCTTCGCGTGTCCCGCGGCCGCGCAGCGAGGGATCGCGCCCGCCATGGATGAGCTGGTGGGTCTGCGCGAAGAATTCGACTTCGCGAATGCCCCCGCGGCCCAGCTTGAGATGGTAGCCCGGACCCGGTTCGGCAGGCCCGCGCTGCTCCTCGCGGATCCGGTGGGTCAGCCGGCGCACTTCGTCGATCGCGCCGAAATCCAAGTTGCGGCGCCATACGAATGGCCGGATATGATCGAGAAACGCCTCGCCCGCGGCGATATCGCCCGCGCAGGAACGCGCCCGGATGAACGCCGCGCGCTCCCATGCCAGCGCCGAGCTTTCGTAATGCGTGATCGCCGCATCGAGCGGCAGCGCCAGCGGGCTCACTTCGGAAGCGGGTCGCAGCCGCAGATCGACGCGGAAAACATACCCCTCGCTGGTGACTTCGGACAGCAAGCGCACGGTTTCACGGGCATAGCGCTGCGCCGCTTCACCCGGCTCGTCGCGCTCGCGGCGTGGCAGCGTCGCGGGATCGTAGAGCAGGATGGGGTCGATGTCGGATGAGTAGTTGAGCTCGCCTGCCCCGTGCTTGCCCAGCGCAAGGCCGATCATCCCCGCTGGCTCCGCATCCGGAACGCGCTTGCGGATCGCCGCCTCGATCGCTGCATGGAGTGCGCGATCGGCGAAAGTCGAAAGCTCGCGCATCACCTTGTAGAGATCGAATGCCCCGGCAAGGTCGCCCACGGCCAGCACCAGCGCGAGGCCGAGCCGTTCCTGCCGCAACGCGCTCGCGACATCGGTTGCGCGGACCTGCTTGGCGGCGCGCAGCGCAGCCTCGCCATCGCCGCTTGCCATGAGTTCCGCCAGCTCGGGGCGGCGTTCCAATGCGCGGGCAAGGAAAGGCGCGTGATCGCGGGCGCGGTTGAGCGCAGAAGTCCAGTCGGCAGCCATCACCTGTCCCTCTGCCGCAAGGCGGCGCGGATGCGCAAGCTTGCCCTTGCCGCGCCATGCTGACAAGACGCGCGCATGTTCGAATTGAGAGGACGCCCTTCGATGAAACGCTTCGTTCTTGCTGCCTGTTCGGCGCTGCTGCTGACCGCCTGCGATGGCGCGCTGGAAACCGGCGCAGGCGCCGATGCCATGCTCGACTTGCCCGAAGTCGCCGACGGCACGCTTTCCGAAGCAACGATGAAGCGCGTCACCGAGCGCCTGTCGTCGGACGAATTCGAAGGCCGCGCGCCAGGCACCCAGGGCGAAGAAAAGACCGTTGCCTATCTGGTCGAGGAATTCGAGAAAGCAGGCCTCGAACCGGGTAATAACGGCAGCTGGGTGCAGGAAGTGCCGCTGGTCGAAATCACCGGCAAGGATTACGCCCCGCTGACGATCGCAGGCGCCGATAGCGGCCCGATCGAACTCGAATACGCCTCCGACTGGGTCGGCGTGAGCTATCGCGAGGATGTCGAGACCGCGCTCGAGGATAGCGAACTGGTCTTCGTCGGCTATGGCATCAACGCACCCGAAAAGGGATGGAACGACTATGCCGGGCTGGACATGGCAGGCAAGACCGCGGTCATCCTCGTCAACGATCCCGATTTCGGCGCCGAGACGCTGGAAGGCCCGTTCAACGGCAAGGCCATGACCTACTACGGCCGCTGGACCTACAAATACGAGGAAGCCGGGCGCCAGGGCGCAGCCGGGGCGATCATCATCCACGACACCGAACCCGCCAGCTATGGCTGGAACGTGGTCGAAAGCAGCTGGTCCGGCCCGCAGGCCTATGCCTCGCGCGGGGACAACCCGCCGCCGATGACGCAGCTCAATGGCTGGGTACAGAAGAGCGTGGCTGAACGCCTGTTTGCCGCGGCGGGCAAGGATTTCGGCGAACTGACCGCAGCCGCGCGCGAAGAGGGCTTCGCCCCGGTCGCGCTCGGACTGACCGCCTCGACCAGCTTCCGCAACGACATCCGTACCTTTGCCTCGAAGAACGTCATCGGCATGTTGCCGGGCAGCGAACGGCCTGACGAATATGTGATGCACACCGCGCACTGGGACCATCTCGGCCGGTGCACGCCGGCACCCGATGGCGACGACATCTGCAATGGCGCGGTCGACAACGCCACCGGCACCGCCGCGCTGGTCGCATTGGCCGAAGCGCATGCCAAGGCCGGTCCGGCCAAGCGCAGCCTCGTCTTCCTTGCGGTGACCGCGGAGGAATCGGGCCTGCTCGGGGCGGACTATTACGCTGCCAATCCGGTGTTCCCGCTCAACCAGACGGTCGGCGGCGTCAACATGGATGCCTTCCTTATGGCGGGCGCGGCGAAGGACGTGACCGTAGTCGGACCGGGCAAGTCGCAGCTCGACCTGTTCCTCGACAAGGCGCTGATGAACGACAACCGCATCACCACGCCCAACCCCAATCCCGAAGCGGGCTATTACTATCGTTCGGACCATTTCGCCTTCGCCAAGCGCGGCGTGCCGATGCTCTATCTCGATGGCGGTGAGGACCTGATCGAGGGCGGCACCGAAGCGGGCGCCGCCGTGGCCGCCGATTACCGCGACAACCGCTATCACGGGCCGAAGGACGAATACGATCCGAACTGGGACTGGTCGGGCGTGATGAGCGATCTCGCGCTGTTCTACCGCATCGGGCGCATGCTGGCCGATTCGACGAGCTGGCCCAACTGGAACGAGGGCGACGAGTTCAAGGCCACGCGCGACGAAGATTGTGCCGCCGAAGGCGCTGGCTGCGCCGCCTGACCCAGCCGAGCGGGAGAACCGGTCCATGACACCGCGCATGCCGCCCGAATGGGCCCCGCAGGACTGGCTGTGGATCGGGTTCCCGCACGACGCGGATGAATGGCCCGCAGTGCTTCCGCGTGCGCAGGAGCAGATCGCGGCCTTCGCCAATGCAGTGGCTGAGAGCGGACAGGAAGTTCGCCTGCTGGTTCGCGACGCCGCCAACGAGGCACGCGCGCGCCAGCTGGTAACCGGCGCCGTCACGCTCGAACGGCGCAGCTACGGCGATGTCTGGCTGCGCGACACCGGCCCACTGGTGCTGTGCGACGGCGCGGGCAACCGCGCCGCGCGTCGGTTCGGTTTCAACGGCTGGGGCGGCAAATATCTGATGGACGGCGACCAGACGGTCGGCGCCGAACTGGCCGCGGATGCGGGGCTACCGCTCGACGTGGCGGACTGGATCCTCGAAGGCGGGGCGATCGACGGCGACGGCACGGGGCTGGTGGTCACGACCGAGCAGTGCCTGCTCAACCCCAACCGCAATCCGCACTTGTCGCGCGAAGAAATCGAGGCCCGGTTGCGGCGCGATCTCGGTTTCACGCGCGTGCTGTGGCTCGGCGAAGGGCTGATCAACGACCACACCGACGGTCATGTCGACAATCTCGCGCGCTTCGTGGCACCCAACACGCTGTGCCTGCCGCGCGCCACCGGCAAGGACGATCCCAACGCTGCGATCTACGCCGATGCCAAGGCGCGCGCCGAAGCGGCGGGCGTGACCGTGAAGCAGATCCCCTCGCCCGGGTGGGTCACCAGCGGCGACCATGTCGAACCCGCGAGCTACGCCAATTTCGCGATCACCAGCCATCTCGTGGTCGTGCCGACCTTCGGCAGCCCGCATGACGAGGATGGCGTGGCAGCCGTGGCCGAACTGTTCCCCGACCGCGCAACGATCGGCCTGCCGGGCGATGCCGTGCTTGCCGGCGGGGGCGGGTTCCATTGCGCGAGCCAACAGATGCCCGCGGCCGGATGGCAGCCTTAACTTTTCATTAGCTATTGCAGCCGAGAATGGCGGTCATGGTCAAGCCCACCGCTCTCTCCCGCACGCAGACCCCCGCCCAGTCGGTGGTCGATCTCGCGCGCGCGCTGATCGTGGGTGGCTGCGGCCTTGCGCTGGTCCTCGCCGGACCGGTGCTGCCGTTCTGATCGGCTAGAGCAGGCGCAGCAGCGCCGTGAGCGCGGCCCCGCCCAAAATCACGCCGACGACCCCGCGCCACAGCGCGTCCCCGATCTGCCCCGCAGCGCGATCCCCCAACCAATTGCCCAGCAATACCGCGGGGAACAGCAGCGCCGCCAGCAGCGGCAAGCGCCAGGCGAGAATTCCCAGTGCGGCTCCCGAAACCAGGCCCGCGCCTGCCGCAATGGTGAAGATCAGCATCATCGAGGCCTTGGCCGTCTCGCGCGGGATGGCCCGCCCGACATAATAGGGCACGACCGGCGGGCCGGGCATTCCGGCATAGCCCGTCATCAGCCCGCTCAGCACCCCAACCCCTCCGGTGGCCAGATGCCCCGGTTCGGTGCCCGCCCGGCGTGGCAGGAGAATGGCGAAGAAGGCGGACAACGCAATCATCGCGATCAGGAAGCGCGCGAGGTCATCGCTCGTCGCGGCCAGCGCCAGCAGGCCGAGCGGGGTAACCAGCACTACGAGGATGGATATCCGCCACGCCGATCGCTCCGCGCCGCGCACCAGCCGCCGAACCTCGCTCAGCCCGATGAAGAGCGAGAGGAAATTGGCCAGCAGCACCGCCTCCACCGGCGGCAATGCCAGCGCGAGGATCGGCACCAGCAGGATCGCCATGCCGAAACCGGTCAGGCCGCGCACGAAGGCCGAGCCGAAGGCCGCGGCAAGCGCCGCCGCCAATTGCCACGGCGCATAGGCCGCCAGCAGGTCCATCGCGTGCAGTCCTTCTAGCGCAGGTCGGGCGGCGTAGCTTCGCTGCGCAGCATGGCGATCGCGTCGTCGAGGCTCATCACGCGCTGGTCCTTCTCGCCCAGCGTGCGAACGGCGACCGTGCCTTCCTCGGCTTCGCGATTGCCTACAACCAGCAGGTGCGGGACCTTGGCGAGGCTGTGTTCGCGCACCTTGTAATTGATCTTCTCGTTGCGCAGGTCGCTCTCGACGCGGATGCCCGCGGCCTCGAGCTTGGCGACCGCCTCCTTCGCATAGTCGTCGGCGTCGGACACGATCGTCGCGACCACCGCCTGCACCGGGGCAAGCCAGACGGGCAGACGCCCGGCGAAATGTTCGATCAGGATACCGATGAAGCGTTCGTAGCTACCAAAGATCGCACGGTGCAGCATGACCGGGCGATGCTTGTCGCCATCCTCGCCGATATAGGTCGCATCGAGCCGGTCGGGCAGCACGCGGTCACCCTGGATCGTGCCGACCTGCCAGGTCCGCCCGATCGCATCGGTGAGGTGCCATTCGAGCTTGGGCGCATAGAAGGCGCCTTCGCCTTCCAGTTCTTCCCAGCCGAACTCTTCGCTCATCATGCCGGCTTCCTCGACCGCATCACGCAGTTCCTGCTCGGCCTTGTCCCAGTCCGCATCCGAGCCCAGACGCTTCTCGGGCCGCAGCGCCAGCTTGATCGCGAAGCTGAAGCCGAAGTCCTTGTAGACTTCGGCGGCGAGGCTGCAGAAGGCGCGCACTTCCTCGACGACCTGTTCTTCGGTGCAGAAGATATGCGCATCGTCCTGCGTGAACTGACGCACGCGCATAAGTCCGTGCAGCGCCCCATGCGGTTCGTTGCGGTGGCAGCAGCCCATCTCGCCCAGCCGGATCGGCAGGTCGCGATAGGAGGTGATGCCCTGCTTGAAGACCAGAACATGCGCGGGGCAGTTCATCGGCTTGATCGCCATCCAGTCGGCGTCCTTGGCGACGCTGGGATGCGCACCCGCACCGCTGTCGTCGACCTCGGGCACCATGTCGGGCACCGCGAACATGTTCTCGGCATATTTGCCCCAGTGACCCGATTGCTCCCACTGGCGCACGTCCATCAGCTGCGGCGTCTTGATCTCGCGATAGCCGGCGCCATCCATTTTGCGCCGCATATAGGCTTCGAGCTCGCGCCAGATACGGTAGCCCTTGGGGTGCCAGAAGACACTGCCATGCGCCTCTTCCTGCAGGTGAAACAGGTCCATCTCGCGGCCCAGCTTGCGGTGGTCGCGCTTGGCCGCTTCTTCCAGCCGCATAAGATGCGCGTTGAGCTGCTTCTTGTTGAGCCAGCCGGTGCCGTAGATGCGCGTGAGCTGCGCATTCTTCTGGTCGCCGCGCCAATAGGCACCCGCTACCCGCATCAGCTTGAACGCCTGCGGATCGAGCTTACCGGTACTCGGCAGGTGCGGCCCGCGGCACATGTCGAGCCAGTCCTCGCCCGACCAATAGACCGTCAGTTCCTCGTGCTCGGGCAGTTCGCGCGCCCATTCGGCCTTGAAGGTCTCGCCCTCGGCTTCCCACTTCTCGATCAGCTGCTGGCGGCTCCAGACCTCGCGCCGCAGCGGCTTGTCGGCCTTGATGATCCGCCGCATCTCTTCCTCGATCGCGGGCAGATCGTCCATGCTGAACGGGTCGCGGCTCTCGGGCGCTTTCACATCGTAATAGAAGCCGTCGTCGGTCGCGGGACCGAAGGTGATCTGCGTACCCGGCCAGAGCGCCTGCACCGCTTCGGCGAGCACATGCGCGAAATCGTGCCGCGCCAGTTCGAGCGCATCCTCTTCGTCGCGCGCGGTTACCAGCGCCAGCTCGGCATCGCCCTCGAAGGGGCGGTTGATGTCGCGCAATTCGCCATCGACGCGCGCCGCGATCGCCGCCTTGGCGAGGCCCGGTCCGATCGCTGCGGCGACGTCGGCCGGCGTCGAGCCCTGTTCCATTTCGCGCACCGATCCATCGGGCAGGCTGATCTTGAGCAGTTCCGTCATGTCATTCGTCGTCCGTCTGGTTGCGGCGCCCATGGCACAAGGGCGCGCGCGCTTGAAGCGGCGTTTGCGCAAAATCCTGTTTCGGGAGGAAACGCCATGCCACCCGAAACCGGGCAGCGGCGGCGCGGATCAAGCCGCGACCGACCGCCCCCGGTCACCCGGGGTGGTGGTAGTGGTCGTGGTGATGCGCGCGTCGGGCATGGCCTGCACATTAGGTGCGGGCCGCGGGTTTCTCAACCCATATCGAGCGCGCGGCTTCCCGCCTGCGTCGAAACGCGGCGGGTATCGTTCACCCCGGCGCCCTTCTCGCGCACGCTGGAAACGAAGCGGAACTCGCTCGATGCGCTGGCCGGGGTGAGCTCCACCGCCATGTATCCGCGGCGCGATCCGTCCATCCACTTGAGCTGGCGATTGTGCGCAACCGTCTCGCGTTCGAGGACATCGACCGGGAGGTAGGAGGCGTAGCTTTCGAGTCCCGGGGAGGTCACCCCCTGCACGCCGAATTCGACGCCGACCTTCTCGCCCGCATGATCGAGATCGAAAGCCCAGGCATTATGCGTGTCGCCCGCCAGGCTGATGAGATTCGCATTGGCGTCGAGGGCGGCCTTGAAGACCCGTTCGCGCGCGGCGGGGTATCCGTCCCAGGCATCCATGTTGAGCGGCAATTCGGCGCGGCCGGCCATCGCCCCGGCCAGGATGCGCTGGCGGATATAGGCGGGCAGGTCTGCCGGCAGCCCTTCGGTCAAACGCGGTGCCGTGACCAGATTGCCCATCAGCACCTGCTGCACCAGCACCTGCCACGGCTTGCCTGCAGAAGCCGAGCGCTTGAGGCCATCGGCCAGCCAGGCCTGCTGCTTCATTCCGAGCAATTCGCGGTTGCCATCGCGGTAGTCGCCCTCGCGGAAGGCGACGAGCGCAGCCATCGCGGCTTCGGGACTGGTCTTGCCCGACAGGATCTGGCCGTAGGAAAACTGTTCGGCGCGGGCGGTCAGCCGCGTTTCGAGCCGGTAGAGCGTCGCGAGGTCGCCCACTTCATAGGCGGCCCAGGGCTCGTCCGACACGGGCATCCATTCGCGGTAGGCCTTCACTGCGGCGGCCTTGCGCACCGACCATTCGCCCTCGGTCTCGCTCTGGTGGTTCTGCGCGCCGCCTTCCCACGAATCATTGGTGCTTTCGTGATCGTCCCAGCCGGCGATCATCGGGAACAGCTGGTGCAGCCGGCGCAGGTCCGGATCGCGGCGATAGGTCGCATAGCGCACGCGGTAATCCGCCAGGCTGACGATCTCGTGCGCGGGAAACAGCACGCGGCCCGATTGCGCCTCTTCGTTCGAGGGATAGGTGCCGGGACCGTATTCGTAGAAATAGTCGCCAAGGTGCAGCGCGCAGTCGAAATCGCCATCGGCGGCGGCATGCGCATAGGCGTTGAACCAGCCGAACCCGAGGTTCGAACAGGAAAACACCGCCATGCGGAACTTGTCGGTCGCGCCGACGGGCAGCGTCTTCGTGCGACCGACGTCCGAGTGCGATCCGTCGCGCGCAGTGAAGCGGTAATAGTACCAGCGGCCCGGCTCGAGCCCTTCGGCCCAGGCCTTGCAGCACCAGTCGTTCTCGGCGCGTGCAGTGACCGAGCCTCCGGCCGCGACGCGCGAAAAGTCGAGCGTTTCGCTGACCTCGAATTCGAGTGCGGTGTCCTGCGCGCCCACGAAACGGGTCCACAGCAGGACGCGCTCGGCCGCCGGTTCGCCGCTGGCGACGCCGTGGCTGAACCCCTTGCCCCCCGACTGCGCGGCGAGAGGGGCGCCGGCCACCCCCAGCCCGAGAATGCCGCCCTTGAGCAGCGTGCGGCGGTCAAGTGCGGATAGCGGGGCAGCGGCAGGCGGTTCGGTCGCGAACATTCGAATTCTCCTCTTCCGGCCCCCTGCCTGCGCCCGATGACGGTGTGGTGACAAGCCATTTTGCGAAGCGACAAGCACGCACGACCTATTGGAAAGTGTGCTTGACAATAGGCATCGCTTATGACAAACACGCTTTACATCACGGAAAGGACCATTGCCATGTCATTCAAGACCTCCCTCCTGTTCGCTGGCGCGATCATCGCGATTGCGGTGCTCGCCGTCTTCGACATCGTCCCCGAAGAATTCGCGCAGTTCAGCGTGATCCTCTTCCCCGCCCTCGCGGCCATCCAGATCGTGCGCACCGGCTCGTGCGGTTGCAGCACGAAGGTCCGCGCATGAGCGGCACCGGCAGGCCTTGGCTGCTCAAGTCGCCGGGATGCTGGGTCGCGCTCTACTTGCTCAGCATCGCCGTCATCGCGGCGCTGAGACTGGGCGGGGCGATCGCCTCGCCCGTCGGCTTCATCCTGATGGCTGCAGCGACCTTCCTGCTCTTCCCGCTGGGGCGGCGCGGTGCGGATGGCTGCACCAGCCAGGCGATGGCTGCGTACAACCGGCGGATCGTGTTCAGCACCTTCGGCTATGTCCTTGGCCTCGGCATCGCGATCACGCTGTGGGACCGCTACGAGCTGTCCGATCCGGCGGTCTTCGCCATCTCGCTCCTGCCAACGCTCCCGACCTTCGGCATCATCTGGGCGATGGGGCGCTACCTCGCCGAGGAACAGGACGAATATCTGCGCCACCGCACGATCATGGCCGCCCTGGTCGCACTGGGTCTGGTGCTCGCGCTGGGCATCTTCTGGGGCTTCCTCGAGATGTTCGAGCTGGTGCCGCATGTCTGGGCCTGGTGGGTGCTGCCTGTCTGGGCGATCGGCCTGGGTCTGGCGCAATTGTGGCAGAAGGTGCGCGGCGCATGAAGAACCGCCTCAAGGTGCTGCGCGCCGAACGCGACTGGAGCCAGCAGGACCTCGCCACCCGGCTCGAAGTGTCGCGCCAGAGCGTCAACGCCATCGAGACCGGCCGCTACGATCCGTCGTTGCCGCTCGCCTTCCGCATCGCCGATGTATTCGGTCTGACCATCGAGGAGATCTTCCTGCGCACCGAGTAGTCCCGCACCATGATTGACAGGATCGTTCCGATCCTCGACCCGTGGCGGCTGGTTATTCAAGGGACACGAACTTGCTCGATGGGTCGCACCATGCCGACAGCGCGGACAGCGCTTTTACATTCGAAGGCAACTGGCAGGATTTCGCGCAGATCGCGCTGCCCAACCTCCTGCTGACGATCGTCACGCTGGGCATCTACCGGTTCTGGGCCACCGCGCGCGAGCGGCGCTATCTGTGGTCGCGCACGAGGTTCGTCGACGAGCATCTCGAATGGGCAGGCACCGGGATGGAGCTGTTTGCCGGTTTCGTCATCGTGCTGGTGCTGTTCGGCGTGCCCTATTTCGGAGTGAGCTTCGTTTCGCAGGCGCTGATCGCCCGCGGCTACGAGGCGCTGGGATCGGCGCTCGGCGTGGGGGCGCTGCTTTCGATCTTCTATCTCGGCGGAGTCGCGCGGTTCCGCGCCCTGCGCTATCGCCTGTCGCGCACGCGCTGGCGGGGCATCCGCGGGGGCAGCGACAGCAAGGGCTTCGCGTTCGGCCTGTCCTACATGTGGAAGACCGCGGTCGGCTGGCTGCCGCTTGGACTGCTGCTGCCCTGGTCGATGACCAGCCTTTGGAACGAACGCTGGAGCAAGATGAGCTTCGGCCCCTTCGCCTTCCGCAGCGATGGCGAGGCGGGCGGGGTGTTCGCCCGTTTCCTGCTGTTTTACCTCGCTCCCTTCGTGCTGTTCGTCGGCGGGGTGATCATGGCCGGCATGGGCATGCTTGCCGGCTATGGCATCGGCGGCGAAAACGGAGTGGCACTGGGCGGCCTCGTCGGGCTGATCGGCCTGGTGCTGTTCTTCTATCTCGGCCTCGGCCTGATCGCCGTGGCATTCTATGCCAAGTTCTACCGTGAAATGGTCGGCGCGACACGCTGGCGCGACCTGCGTTTCAGTTTCGAGGCCTCGACGCTCGACTGGGTCAAGCTGCTGCTGGGCGATGCGCTGCTGGTGGTCTTCACCCTCGGCATCGGGCTGGTCTTCCTGTCGTACCGCCACTGGAAGTTCTTCATGACCCATCTCGAGGCGAGCGGCGAGATCCTGCTCGACGAATTGACCCAGTCGCGGACCCGGACCGCCGGGCATGGCGAAGGCCTGCTCGATGCGTTCGACATGGGCGCGATCTGAGCC
>Ga0098069_100137_pt1 | contig 42803 bp, 47 predicted proteins | sample 27_taG_FD_92584 | JGI IMG/M metagenome (GOLD analysis project Ga0098069, IMG submission 92584) | Marine viral communities from Cariaco Basin, Caribbean Sea - 27_WHOI_OMZ | ecosystem: Environmental > Aquatic > Marine > Oceanic | place: Caribbean Sea: Cariaco Basin | collected 2014-11-09
AATATATTATACTTTTAAACAGTTCGTTTTTAAGGGTAGCTTACAAACCACCAACTAAGTAACCTAGAAGGTTTAGAAAGTCTAAAATATATCGATGCTAATTTCAACTTATCTTATAATGATAACCTGGAAAACTTAAAAGGTTTGAGCGAAGTAAGTTCTGTTCACACATTTTATATCCAAGGTAACAAATCCTTGACTTCTCTTTCCGGGATGGAAGCTATAAAGAAAGCTATTTATTATGGTTCGGTTTATAATAATGAATCTTTATCAGATTTATGTGGTATGAAGAATGCCTACCAAAATAGAGAAGAAGAGGATATGGAATGGACAATAGACAAAAATTTATACAACCCTACTCCTGAGGAAATTATTTCAGGAGTTTGTAAAAATTAAAATAAGCTTACCTATTGAAGAAATTGAAAAATCGTGTGATCTTCTATATTAACAGCATCTACAGAAGATTAGAGTTTCTCTGATAAGAAAAATTATTTACAATAATAACGGTTTATCGCTAATAAACGGCCACCATTAATAAGTAAATAATTAACTTGACCAACAAATCTGGTAAGCCAATAAGTGCGGTTCCTTACTTTCCTATCCTACAGCCAGAGCACTAAAGAATTTCAATTAAAAACAAATACAGAAATTATATATGCAAAAACGGCTAGGTTTAAACTACATTAGCCGGATATGAAAAAGGAATTTATATTAGACCGCTTAAAAACCAGAAAACATGAGTGACCCAACAAATATCTGTTTGTCTTGTGGTCTCTGTTGTGATGGTACTTTAATTGGTTTTGTACAACTGGAAAGTGAAGAACTCTCACCAGTAAGGAAGTTGATGGAAATTGAACAAACGGGTGAAAATGGAATGTTTTTTCTACCCTGTAATGAACTTAGCTGCAATGGTTGTAATATTTATTCTCAAAGGCCAAAGGCCTGTAGAAATTTTGAGTGTAGAGTTTTGAAATCTGTAGAAAAAAAGGAGTTGACTTTTGATAAGGCCACTGAGGTGATTGATGTAGTTAAGCAAAAAAAGATAGTTATTGAAAAACAAGTAGCAACATTACAAATTGAGCTTCAATCCAAATCATTCCACTTTAAAATGCTCGAATTGAAAAAGTTATTCCGGAAAGATAAGTCAGAAATATTCTTATCAGAAAGCCATCAGGAATTAAAATTAAAGCTCAGCGAACTTGAGAAGTTGTTATCAAAGAGTTTTGGTGTTGCATTTTAACAAATACTAGAGGAAAAAAACTTTTAAAAATAGATATAGTGCACAACACTTTGAAATGTGTAAATGTTTCAACGCCTGGTTATTCCTTTTAACTAGTAAAAATAGTTTTTTTGATCGATACTAAAACTAATTCCTGACTAACCAACCATTCCACGCAAAACTTCACCTAAGTCCATACTTTTCATAGCCAATCCTTGTTGCCAATTAAACTTAATGAAAAGTTATTATTCTTAATTTTATTGATAGAGTTTACTGTAAAAATTAACTTTGATTAGGGTGAAAATTTTATTACTTCAATTAAAGCCCGCACAGCCTAGTTGACAGACTTCATTTAGCTAACTATTATAAATGTCTTTTAAAACTACGCTATATAACAGGAGAATAACACAAACCTGATTTAAGAATTTAAAGAAAGAATTATGAAGAAATTAATCTTAAATGATGGACAAAAATTACCAACAGTAGGTTTTGGAACTTATAAATCTGAAGGCCAGGAAGGAATTGAAGCAGTCTCTACCGCTATTTCCAGTGGCAATTCGCTAATAGATACTGCTGCAGTTTATGGAAATGAAGAGACTGTTGGAAAGGGGATAAAAGCCAGCGGAGCTTCAAGAAAAGACATTTTTGTAACTACTAAATTATGGCGTGAAAATTTAGGTTATGAATCAACCAAAAAAGAATTTGAAAAATCTCTGAACAGGCTTGACCTGGAATATATTGATCTCTATTTAATTCACTGGCCTGCCAATGCTAAAAATTATGATAATTGGCAAAAAACCAATGCTGATACCTGGAGAGCAATGGAAGAATTACAAGCTGAAGGCAAAATAAAATCTATAGGAGTTAGCAATTTTTTTCAGGAGCATCTGGAGGCTTTATTTGAAACTGCCAAAGTTATTCCTGCTGTTAATCAAATAGAATTTCATCCTGGATATTGGCAACAGGAAATAGTTTCATACTGTAAAAAACAAAATATAACCCTGGAGGCATGGTCTCCTTTAGCCAGAGGAAAAGTATTTGAAAATGAAGTTTTGAAAGAAATCGCAAAAGCTCATAATAAATCGGTATCACAAGTTTGTTTACGATGGATAATAGAACACGAGGTAATAGCCATCCCAAAATCTACAAACCCAGAAAGAATTCAGGAAAATATAGAATTATTCGATTTTGAACTAACATCGGCTGAAATGGAAAAAATAGATCATCTTCCAAAAATGGGTTTCAGTGGAGAACTACCTAACATTTGGCCAGATAAAGTTTAAAAAGTGCTTTAAGTACAAACGAAGTCCTTTACAATACGAGGCAATTTATAGCGCTTAAACACGTGTGAAAAATTTAATTATTTAACATTTCTTTACGTAGCTTACTTATTTCTTCGTATTTTGAAGGCTATGATCTCAAAGAAGTGTGCGTTTTTCATTGTATTTCTAATAATTTTGTCAGGTTGCTCCAAAGGAGATAGAGATTCTGTTGACGCAGTATTTGGAAGCAAGCGGGAAGCTAAACCTTATAAGGTTTCTAAAGATCTTGAAGCCATCAAAGAAGATGGCGTTTTACACGCGATAACCATCTACAATTCTACAAGCTATTTTTTATATAAAGGAGTCCCTATGGGCTTTGAGTATGAGTTGCTATCGCGCCTTGCCAAAAACTTAGGTTTAGAGCTAAAAATCACCATTGCCGAAGATATTGATGATCTATTTGATATGCTGAACAATGGTAAGGGTGACTTAATTGCATATGGTTTAACCATAACCGAGCCCAGAAAAAAAACGGTGAGTTTTACAGAAAATCATTACGTAACCCACCAGGCTTTAGTACAGCGAATGCCCGAAAACTGGCGCTCCCTACCCGGCTATAAGATAGATAAACAACTAATTTCAAACACGCTAGAATTAAGCAATGATACCGTTTGGGTTAGGGAAAATTCATCTTATGCTGAAAGAATTAAAAACTTAGAAAATGAGATTGGTGCCGACATTCCGGTAGCGCATATTAACGGAAATGTCACTACAGATGAAATAATTAAAATGGTAGTGGATGGCGAAATCGAGAGAACAGTTGCTGATTACAATATTGCATCTATTAACAAAACCTACTATCCTATTCTAAATATTGATACCCGTGTTTCGTTTTCTCAACGTATAGCCTGGGCAGTAAGACAGAATTCTCCAGAATTACTCAAGGCGATAAATAAGTGGATAAACAAAGAGAAAAAATCAGACGATTATTATGTGATTTATAATAAATATTTTAAAAATACCAGGTCTAACAGGAGTAGGATTAAAAGCGATTTTTACAGCAAAAACAGCAATAAGATTAGTAAATACGACGATATTATTAAAGAAAATGCTTCTAAATTAGGATGGGACTGGCGCTTCCTTTCTTCCCAGGTTTACCAGGAATCCGGGTTTGATCCTACAGCAGAATCCTGGGCAGGTGCAACCGGCTTAATACAACTAATGCCGGCAACGGCAAAAGAAGTTGGTGTGAGTAACAATTATAATCCAGAACAAAATATAAGAGGAGGCGTAAAGTATTTAGACAGGATGCGCGATAATTTTGAAGCTGTTGAAGATTCTATTCAAAAAGTAAAATTCACGCTAGCCGCTTTCAACTGTGGTGCTGGTCATGTATACGATGCTATGCGTCTAGCTGAAAAACATGGTAAAAATCCCAATATATGGGACGAAAATGTAGAAGAATATATACTGAAATTAAAAGACAGGAAATACTACCTGGATGATGTGGTTAGACACGGTTTTGTTCGAGGAAGAGAACCATACAACTATGTAAGGGATATATTTTTACGCTACGAGCATTATAAAAAATTTATTGAAGAATAAGCTCTACTTTAAAGGTTACGCCACTGTTGTTAGCATTTTAATTGATAATATAATTAAACAATTTTAAACGCAACCTTTTACAGAATAATGCATCTACTTATAAACCATAATGATGAAAAAAATAATACTAGTCCTTATTTCTATTATTTTTATTGCCTGTTCAAAAGATGATGATAATGCGGATATCCCAGTAACTGAAAAAAATGTAGTTATTTCACAGGATGAAATTTACGTGTATGAATTTGAGTTTCCAGGTGATGAATCCGGATATAGTATTACCAGGCAGGCTGAAAGTTTTGAATTAAGTAGTCTTGAACAAAATCCTGCAACCGGAAGTTTCATATATAATTATAAAACGCAAGCTGATTTTACCGGAACCGATTTTGTTGAAATCTCCTTAACTACCTATACGATAGGCTTAGATAAAACTTCAGTTACGAGAATTATTAGAATTAATTTTGAAATTCAAAACAAAAGCACAGGCCAATAAGCCTAAATACAGATAAAAACGCAAGGGATTTTATAATTCTTATTTAATATATTTTCAAAAACCTATTTCCTTGTCCTATCAATAAAAATCCTTTGTAATTTCCTCGTAATGCTGTCTTTACTGGCGATATAAACTTTTTTATTCTTGTGAGTGATTGAGCTTATAGGAATTATTTGCGTGGTGGTGCCGGTGACAAAAATTTCATCTACTTCTACCAATTCATCAATATGCACGGCCTTCTCAACCACCTTTATGTTTAAGTCGGTACAAATATTAATCACTTCTGCACGAGTAACGCCAGAGAGAATCCCAGGACCTTCGGGATGAGTATGCAGCACACCGTATTTTACAAAAAACAGGCTGGAGTGTGAGCCTTCGGTAAAATATCCTTTGCGTACCAACAGGTTTTCAGCAAAACCGGCAGCAATAGCTTCTTCGTTGGCCATCACATTCGCCAGAAGCGCTGTCGATTTAATATCACAACGATGCCAGCGCTTATCTTCAGTAGCCATCACTTCCCAGGTCTTTTTTTCAAAACCTTCCAAAGCCACGGGAAAAGCATACAGTAAAATGCTGGTTTCAATCTTTTCGGGAATAAAATGACTTCTGGCTGCAGCTCCCCTACTCACCTGGATATAAACCGCAGCATCTGCTTCATTTAGATTAAGGCGGTCTAAGGCTTCATACATCAAATTTTCTAACGAAAACGCATCAAAAGCTACCTGTATTTGATCCAGGGAATATTGAAGGCGTTTAAGGTGTTCTTTCAATTTAAATGCTTTGCCTTTATAAAATGGTGTAACTTCATAAACACCATCGCCAAACATAAACGCCCGGTCAAAAACTGAAACATAAGCTTCATCCGGTTTTAGCCATTTTCCGTTTAAATAAACTTCCGAAGGATACTTTTTTTCAGGTTTCATAATAATAGATTTTTTCTCCGTAAAAAGTCATAATTTAAAAATGGTCGTCATCCTGAACTTGTTTCAGGATCTAAGTTGAGTGTATCGTACTGATATATTAGATGCTGAAATAAATTCAGCATGACGATTTATTAATGATTATGATCTTATAAGTAAAAACGGAAATACATTAACTAAAATATTGATGCAGCTGCTGCAACCATTGTATTTCGTAATAACGCACAATACTTATCACAACTACACCGGCGGCCACATAAATCCAGGAGTAGGTATCTCTTTTTAGCATAATCCCGCCTATTACCGCAAAGACCACAAAAGGAATCGCCATAATAAGATTTGGCAAGGGCCAGGCATCACTAAATAACACCGCAATGATCTTCAAGGCACCATAAAAAATACTGTAAAATAAGATGATCTTACTTATTAGCGCTTTTAAATTTCGTTGCTTCATTACTCGTAATTTTCTGGAGATTTCCGGCGATTAGTTGCTTGTTCAAAAGCCAACGCCCATTGGTAAAGTTTATTTTCTTGAGATGTTTTTGCGAAAAACGTCAAGCCTTTTGGCGCACCCTCTTCGTCATACCCCATAGGAACGGTAATAGCAGGATAATGAGCTACCGCGGCAAAACCGGCGTGATAGTTATTAATAGATAAAATTCCATCTAAATTATGCTCTTTCATCGGAGCATCAAAATACCTTTTACCCTTTGCGCTTAACTCCGTTTTTATGGAATCCAGGGTAGCATCATCGGCTGAATCTTCTATGATTCCGGTGAATAAAGACTGCCCATAAGGCATTCTTGCGGTAGAGTCTTCATTATTGAATTTCACAATATCTTCTACGGAAGAAAAACCGGTATCCCCTCCATATTTTTCAAAATACTCAGGAAGATCTTTTTTCATATCCAGGCTTAACAGTCGAAGAAAATTATCCATTTGAACTTCTTCAGCTTCAAATTCTACAATTTCAGCTCCTAAATCTTTTAAATCCTGCACTGCACGATTATAAAGAGAATCTTCCATTAATTCTTTAAAAGCACCAAATCGTTTTCCCTGCAGATCTTGATTTTCAAGATTAAAATCAGCGTTTTTCACTTCTACTGAAGCAGCATCTTCTTTATCTTCACCAATCATCGCTGAATACAAGATCGCATTGTCTATCACAGATTTTGTGATTGGCCCGGGTGTATCGAGGTAACTTGAAATAGGAACAATCCCACCACGACTTAAATTACCGATAGTAGGTTTTAAACCTACCACAGAGTTTTGACTTGAAGGTGAAAGAATAGACCCGGAAGTTTCTGATCCCACCGCTGCAGGAGCCAAATTAGCAGCCACAGCAACCGCGCTACCCGAACTCGAGCCACCGGTATCAAAAATCTTTCTACCGTAAGGATTTAAAGTCTGCCCACCAACTGCTGAATATCCGCTTGGGCAATCATTACAAAAGAAATATGCCCATTCACTTAGATTGGCTTTCCCAAGGATTAACGCACCATTATCTTTTAATTGCTGAACAATAAAAGCATCTTCGGTTTGGTTGTTTTCCAAAGCCAAAGCCCCGGCGGTAGTCGCCATATTTTCTGTATTGATATTATCTTTAAGCAAAACCGGAATCCCGTAAATAGGATGATTTTCTGCAGCATTTTTAAGTTCCTCATCCTTTTTCTCTGCCTCTTCAAGTAAATTAGGGTTTAAAGAAATCACAGAATTTAAAGAAAGTTCATTTTCACGGTCAAATTGCTGAATTCTATAGAGATAAAAAAGGGAAAGTTCTTTATAAGTAAGTTCTCCATTCTTAATAGCCGATTGAATTTCGGGAATATTTTTATCAAAAATAAGCGGTTTCAGCTCATTATATTTTTCTTCAGAAAATTGAGCTAAATCGCTTTTAAAAGGTGCCCATAAAGAATCCTGGGAAATATTCCTGGAATCTAAAACTTTAAATTCCATTTCCTTACCAGTCTCTAGCGATTCTGTTTCACGATTATTTTCGAGATCTTCTTTAGATTCTTGATCGTTTCCGCAGGAAATTAAAGCCGGAAGTAAAAGAAGGAGTAAAAGTTTTTTCATCTAATTATAATTTCAAACGGAATAAAGTAATTCGCTACTTATAGCAAATCAAATTATTTGGTTCCAGCATCAAACTGGTTTATTGTTTAAAGAAAGAATCTACAAATTCATATTTATTAAAAACCTGCAAGTCTTCTATACCCTCGCCTACTCCAATATATTTCACAGGGATTTGAAATTGATCGCTAATGCCAATTACCACCCCGCCTTTTGCCGTTCCATCCAGCTTTGTAACAGCAAGGGAAGTCACCTCTGTAGCCGCTGTAAATTGTTTTGCCTGCTCAAAAGCATTCTGTCCTGTAGAACCATCTAAAACCAATAAAACTTCGTGAGGCGCATTAGGAATCACCTTTTGCATTACACGTTTTACCTTGGAGAGCTCGTTCATTAAATTAACCTTATTATGTAATCTCCCGGCGGTATCGATTAGCACAACATCAGCATCTTGTTTTACAGCGCTTTGCACCGTATCAAAAGCAACAGAAGCCGGATCGCTTCCCATTTTTTGACGCACTATTGGCACATCGGTTCTATCGGCCCAGATTTGCAACTGGTCTATTGCTGCTGCTCTAAAGGTATCGGCAGCTCCTAAAACTACTTTTTTACCGGCACTTTTAAATTGATGTGCAAGTTTTCCAATGGTAGTGGTTTTTCCTACGCCATTTACACCAACTACCATAATTACGTATGGTTTTACATTTGGCAACTGGATATTTGCGGCTTCCCCGGTTTCGGTTTCTGAAAGTAACCCGGCAATCTCCTCGCGAAGTATTTTGTTAAGCTCCTCGGTGCCCAGGTATTTATCGCGAGCCACGCGTTCTTCAATTCTATTAATCACCTTAATAGTGGTAGCCACGCCAAGATCACTACTAATTAATACATCTTCTAGATCATCTAAAACCTCTTCATCTACTTTAGATTTTCCGGCTACAGCCTTACTCATCTTAGACATAAAGCTGGTCTTGGATTTCTCCAGCCCTTTATCCAGGTTTTCCTTTTTGTCTTTTGAAAATATCTTTTTAAATAAACTCATTTTTTGGAAGGTTTAAAATCAACAAATTCCGGAAACAAGCTTCCGAAATTTTTCGTTGTAAATATACGTAAATTACTTCGAGGCCAGCCCACGAAGCATTAAGAAGACTAATTTACAATTTCGAGATAAATTCAGGAATATTTAAATCTCGATTATCGAGTAAAAACAAAAAGCCGTCCAGAGATTATCCAGACGGCTTCGTAAATGTTTTCAAGGAAGTTTGCTCGAATTACTTTTTCTTCAAAAAGTCGTTCACGTCTTCCGGAGCCATAATTTGTTCAACAAAAGTATAGGCACCAGACTTTGGAGATTTAACCATTTTTATTGCTTTGGTCAATCTCTTAGACCCTGTTTGTATCGATGCTACTGATTTCTTAGCCATAACTTATTATTTTATCTCTTTATGAACCGTCATTTTCTTAAGGATTGGATTAAATTTCTTTAATTCCATCCTGTCCGGCGTATTCTTTTTATTCTTGGTAGTAATGTATCTTGAAGTTCCCGGTTGTCCGGTAGCTTTATGCTCTGTACACTCTAGTATAACCTGTACCCTGTTTCCTTTCTTTGCCATTGTAATGTGTTTTTATGCTTCAGGATTATTTTTTCAAAAATCCTTTTTCTCTAGCCTCTTTAATTACGGCAGAGATGCCTTTTTTATTAATATCTTTAAGTGCAGATGTAGATACCTTTAAAGTGACCCATTTATCTTCCTCAGGAATAAAAAAACGTTTCTTTACCAAATTGGCATTAAATCTACGTTTGGTTTTGTTCATAGCGTGAGAAACATTGTTCCCAACCATTGCTCTTTTACCAGTAAGTTCACAAACTCTTGACATTGCTCTATTCTTTTCTCGTTATTTCAAAACAGGCTGCAAATTAACGATTTTTTCACCTAACAAACAATATTAATTTAAAAAAATATTCAAGGTTTGTGAAATTTTCCCAGTCATCCAATCTTTTAGCCAAAAACTCGCTGTTTACCTCCTATTGGAAGGATATCAATATATAAGCTTGTTTAAATTTCAGCCACTAAGCTTATGCGAAAACATTTAAACTTCTGAATTTCAAATCTTCTAGAAGGCAAATTTAAACTTTAAAATCGAAAATTAAGCTCTTATGGATGCGTTTTAACCTGCTGAAACAGTTCTTCTCTAATCAATTCAATACTCTTATTTACCGCTTTGCCTATTACTTTATCACGATGATTCCCAAAGGTGAATTTTTTAGCATAAACTTTATCTGGCGTTGCAATTCCTATAAATACAGTACCAATATCAGCATCGCTATCGCCCTTGGCCGGGCCGGCATTTCCAGTGGTAGAGATCGCATAATCGGTTTTAAAGATCTCCCGAACATTTTTAGCCATAGCCATAGCTACTTCTTCGCTTACTACAGAATGTTCTTCGATCAACTTCTTATCTATTTTCAGTACATCTACTTTAGAACTCGTGGCATAACTCACCACACTGCCTTTGTAATAATTGGAAGCCCCCGGTGGGGTAGCAAATAAACTACCCAGTCTTCCTCCTGTGCAACTTTCGGCTGTAGCAATAGTTGCTTTATTCTTTAAAAGTAATCTTGAAATTTGAATTTCTACCGGTTCATCATCTTCGTAACCTACAATGATGTCACCAATAATACTATGAAGATCGCTAATAAGACTTTCTACACTATTTTTTAGATGTTCTTCGTTATCGCCCTTGGCAGTTAAGCGTAAACGAACCCGCCCCAAATTTGGTAAATATGCCAGCCTAATGTATGGCGGTAATCCATCTTCCCAGTCTTCAATTTTTTCAGCAATGGCGCTCTCTCCCATTCCGTAGGTTAATACGGTTTTATGCAGAATCACCGGCCGCTTAAAATTTTGCTGAAGCCTTGGTATTACCTCATCTTCAATTAAAGCTTTCATCTCAAAAGGAACGCCAGGCAGAGACACATAAGCTTTGCCTTCACTTTCAAACCACATTCCGGGTGCGGTCCCGAATTTGTTCATCAAGGCCAGTGCTTTTGAAGGCAACATGGCCTGTTTTCTATTGAGATCTGAAATTGGAGTGTCTATATATTTCTCAAAGAGAAATTCGATATGTTTGAGCACCTCCTCATTGTTAACGAGTTTATCCTCAAAAAATTCACACAAACAATCTTTGGTAATATCGTCTTTGGTAGGACCCAATCCACCGGTAATGATTATGATATCGGCTCGAACTTTGGCCTCATTTAAAGCTTCCAGGATATGACTTCTCTCATCCTCTACGGTAGAAATTTGCTTTACCGAAATCCCGATTTTATTAAGTTCTTTCGCGATAAAAGCTGAATTGGTATCTACGATCTGCCCAATAAGGATTTCATCTCCAATGGTAATTATTTCTGCTTTCATTCCAGCTCAAAATCTCTTTTAAGGGCAATAGTCGCCACATTTACCTTTTTGGTTATTTTAGTAGCAGCTTCAGGTACATCGTCTTTTTTCTTTCCGGCCTTTGCCCAGGATTCTATCACTTTTACCTCATCCATAAGCTCCAATCCAAAAAGTTGCAAATTTGGTTTCATTTTATGGGCGTATTGGTAAGCCAGTGTTGGGTTATCGTTAGAAATAGCTTCGTTCATCGCCTCTACATCTGGCGGAATTTCCTCTAAAAAAGTCTGCACCACCACCTTCATGAAATCATCGTCACCACCGGCCATTTCTATAACTTCACTTAAATTGTAGTTGCTCATATCGCTATTTTGTTTGAATTGAAAATATTTGTTTGTCTTCTATAAATCCTGTTAATCTATCTTCTGGCGAAACCTTGCCAACTCCGGCCGGGGTTCCTGTAAATATAATATCGCCTATTTTTAAGGTGAAAAATTGGGAAACATAAGCAATTAGTTCATCAATTTTCCAAAGCATCAGCTCTGTGTTGCTTTTTTGAACGGTTTCCCCGTTCTTCTCTAAACTAAAGTTAAGCATATTTATATCGGCTACCGAATCTTTAGTTAACCATTTTTCGCCTATAACCGCGGCGCCATCAAATGCCTTGGCCTTTTCCCAGGGCAAACCTTTTTCTTTTAATTTTTGCTGAAGATCTCTGGCGGTAAAATCTATTCCAAGGCCAATCTCATCATAATATTTATGTGCAAATTTCTCCTGAATATGTTTTCCTACTTTTTTGATCTTTACCAAAACTTCTACTTCATAATGTACTTCTTCAGAAAAATCTGGTATAAAAAAAGGTTGTTTCTTTAATAAAATGGAAGTATCAGGTTTTAGAAAAATAACCGGATCTTCGGGTTTTTCGTTTTGTAATTCAGAAATATGATCGGTATAATTTCTACCTATACAAATTATCTTCATGCTTCAATAATTAATCGGTTAGGGTGATTTTAAAGGCCGGCGCCGGAACTTCTCCTTTAAAAACCGAATGAGAATTATCTAAATTATTCATTTTTTTCCAACCATTTGTATCCTTAAAAAAGGAATTGAAATTTTCATCTTCCTCTTCCAGCACACCTTTAAAAACCGGTAAATATTTAACTACCTTAAAATCTTCGTAAATAAGCGTATCGGTTTGCCTATAGACACGGTAATCTTTTTCTTCAATATACTTGTTTTCTTCAATAAACAAATGCTCTACTGCTACAAAAAAGCCTTCTTTTGGTATAGGAATTCGATACCTGAGCATTGGAATTTTAGTTTTAAAATGGTTATCGCCGCGTTCTATAATTAAATTCGAGGTTAATAAATCTCCACCTGGTTTTCCGTTTTCGCCAACTTCTAATATTCTTAACCTGAACTTTGATTTCCTATTCGTTTTTATATCGGCAGAAAAAAACCGGACCTCTACCTCCTCCAAAAAGCAGCCTGCCTTAAAATTTTCGGGTCTTGCGTAGTAGCGAGCTATCATACTTGGAAACTGCCCACCGCTAAAATTCCCCAAACCTATGCTTTCCCTTCCGCGAAAATCATTGATCTTTTCAGAATTATTTTCGGTGATATTATATAACTGAACTTCAGAAAGTGAGTTTACTGCTGGCTCCAATTTCACAACCCTGCTATTAAGATCGGTGAGCTTTATATTCCTGGTTTTAAAACCTACGTAACTAAATTTTAAGCTAGCCGAAGTATCTGCACCTTTTATCACAAAAGAAAATCTTCCCTGCGCATCTGTAGAAGTGCCTTTATGTTGCTCTTCTAAAACAATATTCACATAGGCTAAGGCTTGTGAAGTAACGGCATCTACCACCTGACCTACCACACGATTTTCCTGGGCTATAGAAAAATTGCAGCACAGCAAAAACAGTACGATAAAGCTTTGCTTCATTGCTTGTTAGGACAATTTATTATTCAGCTTTCTTAGCTTTATAGCGGTAAGCACTTTTTTAGTGTACAGCGGGAAATCGGCATTCTGGATCCATCCATAATAACCCGGTTCGTCTTCCAGCACCTTTTCTACATTTTTACCTTTAAATTTTCCGAAAGCAAAAACTTCTTCACCTTTCTTATCGAACGCAATAAATCCGGCGAAATCAGCAAAACGTTTCCTGGAAGAATAATCGGCCAGGTATTTCATATCATTTTGCAAATCTTCATAACGGTCTAGTTGAGATTTTAAAACTTCGTAAGTAGCCGTAGTATCAGCTTCGGCACTATGGGCGTCTATTAGGTCTTTTCCGCAGTAAAACTGGTAAGCGGCTGCTAAAGTTCTTTGTTCCTTTTTATGAAAAATGGTTTGCACATCTACTGCCACCACGTTTTTCATTTCAAAATCTACCCCAGCACGTAAAAGTTCTTCTACCAACAAAGGAATATCAAAACGATTAGAATTATAGCCTCCAAGATCGCATCCTTTTATCATATCATGAACCTGCGAAGAAAGTTCTTTAAAAGTAGGCTCATTAGCTACTTTTTCATCTGAAATCCCGTGAATGGCAACAACTTCTTTGGGAATTGGCATTTCAGGATTTACCAGCCAGGTTTTGCTTTCCTTGTTTCCGTTAGGAAAAACTTTCAGGATGGCAATTTCTACAATACGGTCTTTCGCTACATTTGTTCCTGTAGTTTCCAGGTCAAAAAAACAAATGGGTTTGGTTAAGTTTAATTCCATAAAAGGAGCTTGATTTTGGGGATAAAGATACTATAATTTATGAGCTTTGCTTTTCCAGAAACTTGCAATTTGAGCTCTTGTGAACAAAAATAAATTACATTTTTTACCTTTGAATTTATTAAAATAACCAGGATGCTTAAATATATTGCGTACGTAAGCAGGCAAAGTCACATAATCACTGATAAGGCTTTAAAAGAATTGCTTGAAGAAGCGCGAAATAACAACACTACGAGTGCAATAACCGGAATGCTGATCTGTTTTCACGGAACTTTTATTCAATATATTGAAGGAGAAGAAGAAAATGTTGATTGGCTGTATAGTAAAATAGCCAAAGACAAACGCCACCAAAACATAACCGAACTGGATTCTGGCTTCAATAAAGAAAGAGCTTTTTCTGACTGGTCTATGGCCTTTAAAAGGCTACACAAAAATGAAGCTTTTGAAATTCTTGGTTACAAAGATTTGGAAACTGCGCAACTCTTTGATAATTATCAAAGCCCGGATGAGCATCCTGCTTTAAACCTATTAAATAATTACTTAAAGAATCTTTGACTACAATACCAAAAAGCTTTAAAAACAAAAAACCGGCTAAAATAAGCCGGTTTTTTTTGAATATTATTTGCATTTATATTTCTCGATCTTTGTCAAATCCTTCAAGATATTGCGCTACACGTTGTACAAATTGGCCACCAAGCGCTCCATTTACGACCCTGTGATCGTAACTGTGCGAAAGGAACATCTTATAACGAATTCCAATAAAATCGCCATCTGGAGTTTCTATTACCGCGGGTACTTTTCTAATGGCTCCCAGGGCAAGAATTGCAACTTGCGGCTGGTTAATTATAGGAGTTCCCATAATACTTCCAAAAGTTCCCACGTTGGTTACGGTGTAAGTTCCACCCTGAATATCGTCTGGCTTTAATTTATTTTGGCGGGCACGATTAGCCAGATCATTTACCTTTTTAGCAAGACCAACCAGATTAAGCTGATCGGCATTTCTAATTACCGGTACTATTAAGTTTCCATCTGGAAGAGCTGCAGCCATCCCAAGGTTTATATTTTTCTTTTTAATGATCTTATCGCCATCTACCGAAATATTGATCAATGGAAAATCACGAATTGCTTTTGCCACGGCTTCCATAAAAATTGGAGTAAACGTAAGTTTTTCTCCTTCTTTTTTCTGAAAATCGTTTTTGTGTTTGTTTCTCCAATTCCAGATGTTAGTAACATCTACCTCAATAAAAGATTGAACGTGAGCTGAAGTTTGAGCGCTATCTACCATGTGGTGTGCGATCATTTTACCCATTCGGCTCATTTCTATAATCTCATCTTCTCCTGAAGGAACTACTTTTTCAGAGTCGGCTTTGGCGCCGGCCATTTTGCCGGTATCTACAGAAGGTGCTTGTTTTGCCTTTGGCTTTTGCTTAGCAGAAGTTCCTTTCTCACGGTTTTCAACGTAAGCTAAAATATCGTCTTTAGTCACGCGGTTATCTTTACCGGTACCTTCTACTTCTTCTAACTCGTCAAGATCTATCCCTTCCTCTTTTGCTATATTCTTTACCAGTGGAGAATAGAACCTGGAAGCATCAGAAAAATCTTTACTTCCTGCAGTTTCTTTTGCAGCCTCTACACTTTCGGCTACTTCCTCAGCATATTCCTCTTCTTCACCTTCATCGTCAAGATCAAGGTCTAGTTCATCATCATCGCTACCGGCAGGAATTTCACCTTCGGTTTCAATAATAGCTATGGTTTGGCCAACCTGCACTACATCATCGGCTTCAAAAAGTTTTTCTACCAATTTTCCTTCTACTTCGCTGGGGACTTCACTATCTACTTTATCTGTAGCGATTTCCAATACCGGCTCGTCGGCTTCAATGGTATCTCCAACTTCTTTTAGCCAGTTGGTAATCGTTGCTTCGGCGACACTTTCGCCCATTTTTGGTAGCTTAAGTTCAAACTTTGCCATATCTATAATTGAAAGCTTATTTTAAGGTTTATGTTTGCGAATTTAATGAAAATTCAAGTTTAAAAGTATTAAAAAATCAATAAATTAAATTCTCATTATATATTTTCTCTCGTAGAAATGAAATCCGCTTTTGGGTAAAATTACAATTTCATAAGCTGAAACTAAATTTTTCAGTAGAAATATTATTGATTGAGTGGAAGTTTTCGAGGATCCTGTCGTGTATCAAAAACATGTAGAATTCTAATAAGAGTTTCATTTGGAACACTATAAAAAATAGAATTATGCTTTGTTACCACACATTTATAAAATCTCTTTTCTTTTGAGAGTGCAGGAAACTGATAAGGATTTATCTTAATTAGCTCTACCGAATGGTCTAAGGTATTAAAGAAATTTTCACTAACTGTCTTGCTCCAATTATTTTCAAGATAATCAAGAATATTGTCTAACTCCCTTATGGCTGAAGGAGCCCAAATAACTTCCCTTTTAGAAGCCATATTTATCTTTTAATTTTCTTGCAACTTCTTTATGAGGAACTCCTGCTGCTCTACCTAAACTTTTTTCAGCATCTTCAATTCTTTTTTTTTGCCAATCAGGCATTAAATCCCACTCCTCAAGGTGATAATCGGTTTGCGGTTCCTCAATATTCTCTTGTTGATGAAAATTTTCAATTAACTCCTGAACTTCAATTAATTGAGCTTCATTAAGTCCCTCTAATTTTTCAATAATCGCTTTTTTAAATGCTGAAATTTCCATCTGTTTATTTTTTTTAGCGCGAAGCTCACTTAAAGATATCAATTTTTGGCAGAATTTTCAAAAGGAACCCTGTTGGTAATACTTCTTCCCAGAGTCACCTCATCTGCATACTCCAGCTCGTCTCCTACCGAAATTCCTCTTGCTATTGTTGAAGTTTTAATACCGGTACCTTCCAATTGCCTGTAAATATAAAAATTAGTAGTATCGCCTTCCAAAGTGCTGCTTAGGGCAAAGATAATCTCCTCTACTTTTCCTGCTTTTACTTTTTCTATTAAAGGTTTTATACTAAGCTGCGAGGGGCCAATGCCATCCATAGGACTTATTTTGCCACCAAGAACGTGATAATGCCCCCGGTATTGATCGGTATTTTCAATAGCCATTACATCGCGAATATCCTCTACCACGCAAATAATTTCTGAATTTCTGGAAGGATTAGCGCAAATAGCACACAAATCTGTATCGCTAATATTGTAGCAGTTTTTACAAAGTTTTATTTCGGTTCTTAGCTTGGTAAGTGCATCGGCCAATTGTTTGGTCTGCGATTCGGGTTGTTTTAGCATATGCAATACAAGCCTTAAAGCGGTACGCTTACCAATGCCTGGAAGTTGAGACATTTCATCTACGGCCTGTTCCAATAATTTTGAAGAAAAATCCATACTGCGAATTTATGATTTTTACTCGATAATTGAGATTTAAATGTGCTTCCCTGCCGGGATTGCAAAATAACTTCCAGACCCACATACTTTGAGCCTATCTGCAGGTTCTTGCTCGTTCATTTTAAGTAAGGTGTAAAAGTTTCAGCTTAATTTGTAAATTCGCCACTTCACAAAATCATCGCTATGCAGCCCTACCAGATTTTAATTCTAATCGCCGCCTATTTCGGACTTTTATTTTTGGTTTCTTTCTTTTCCAGCAGAGCGGGTAGTAATGCCGAATTTTTTCGTGCTAACCGCGAGTCACCCTGGTATATTGTGGCTTTTGGGATGATTGGCGCTTCGCTTAGCGGGGTTACTTTTATTTCGTTACCGGGCACGGTAGCTACAGATAGTTTTAGTTATTTTCAGGTAGTATTGGGTTACACTGTGGGTTATGCAGTGATAGGGCTTATTCTGTTGCCACTCTATTACAGGTTAAACCTTACTTCTATTTATTCTTACCTGGAATCTCGCTTCGGTAAATATTCCTATAAAACCGGAGCTTCATTTTTCTTGCTTTCCAGGATTGTCGGCTCTAGTTTTAGGTTGTTTTTAGTTGCAAATGTATTGCAGCTTATTCTTTTTGATGAACTGGGAGTCCCATATTATATTACTGTTTCGGCAACTATATTTCTTATTTGGCTATACACTTTTAGAAGCGGAATTAAAACCGTGGTCTGGACAGATACATTGCAAACATTTTTTATGTTGTTGTCGCTTGGAGTGACTTTAATCGTGGTTTCAGATGAATTGGGCATTACAGCGGGTGGTATGATCAATCATCTTTCAGAAAGCGGACTTACAAAAATCTTCTTTTTTGAAGATTGGAAAAGCAGTGATCACTTTATAAAACAATTTGTGAGCGGTGCTTTTATTGCGATTGTAATGACGGGGCTAGACCAGGATATGATGCAGAAAAACCTAACCTGCCGAAACCTCAAAGAAGCTCAAAAGAATATGTTCTCTTTTACCATTGTACTTACCGTGGTAAATATGATGTTTCTTATTCTGGGTGTGCTACTTACTCAATACGCCGATCTAAGCGGAATAGATGCCATTAAAGATGAACTTTTCCCTGCTATAGCAACCGGCGGTGAACTGGGAATTGGCGTAGCTATTCTTTTTATTCTGGGACTTATAGCTGCAGCGTATTCCAGTGCCGATGGCACTTTAACCGCCCTTACCACTTCTTTTAGTATTGATATCTTAAATATCGAAAAACGCTATGAAGAAGCAAAACAAATGAAAATTAGAAAGCAAATTCACATTACGATTTCAATCTTATTTATTGCAGTAATGCTGATTTTCAAATATGCGATAGCCGATAAAAGTGTGATCAATAAACTATTTGAATTTGCCGGTTATACCTACGGGCCTTTGCTGGGGCTCTATACGCTTGGTTTGTTTACCAACATTAAGGTGAAAGATAAGCTTGTACCAGTAGTAGCGATTTTGGCACCAATCTTATCTTATATAATTAGTATAAACAGCCTGGTGTGGTTTGGTTTTGAATTTGGCTTCTTTATTTTAATTCTAAATGGTTTCCTAACCCTGTTGGGATTAATATTGATTCGTTCCAAGCATAATTAAAGTACAGGCTACTTCAATTTCAATATTATTTTTTCTAAGTATTTCGTAAAATTCCTGGTTTTCGGTTCCCGGATTAAAGATTACCCGCTGTGGATTTAAAGAAACAATATAATCGTAGTATTCTTCCTGCCGCGGCGGGCCAAGATAAAGTGTTACGGTATCTATGTCCTGAAACGGAATTTTCTCGGTTTCAATTTTAACTCCTTCCACTTCTCCTTTACGCAATCCAATAGCCACTGTAGGTTGATTGTACCTAACCAATCTTTTAATGGCAATATTTGAATATCTCGCCGAATTTAATGAGGCTCCAAGAACTAATGTTTTCTTCTCCATATTACAAAGCTAAGGCATAGGCCCAAGTGTAACAAATATACTTTAGCAGAGTCTTTGGTATAGATATGCTTGCCGGAATATAGATGTGATGGTTAGTAAACCGGCAACTTATCTTTAGGCTGTCTGGGAGTTGTGGTTCAGCTAAACTAGTATCAACTTCTAAGTTTTTTTTAATAACAGCTTGGATCCTGACAGGAGGACCGTTTTTTAAAACTCTCAGATGGCTTTTTTTAAAATTCTTTTGAAAATACTGTAACATTTCATTTTTCTACTCGTCTTTATAGTAGGAGAAAGATTAAAATTTGCAAAAACTGACGTTTCTCTATTATGTTATACAAAGTATGTGGCATAACAAATTAACGGGGTTATTCATCGATCAAAACCGATAAATTCTAATCATCACAACTAAGAATTTATCACGAATTACCTTTTAGTAATATGTATTACAAGGAATTATTTTAAACAAACTAATCATCAAAATCAATCCAAAAATGAAACAGTTATTTTTAATTTTAGCTTTATGTATAGGCAGTTTTACTGCAATGGCTAATGAACCCGTGGGCAAAATTTCGGGTTCTGTATTGGATGGAGACCTGGAAGAACCTATTCCCTACGCCACCATTAGTATTACCGATATGGAAGGCAACCTGATTTCAGGTAACACCTCAGCAGCCGATGGTACTTTCAGTATAGATAAAATCCCTAATGGCACTTATATGTTTAAAGTCCAGTTTATGGGCTATAAACCTTTTTCCAAAGAAATTGAAATCACCAAAGACAACAAAACATACAACTTTGGTAATATCGAGTTAGAACCAGATGTAGCAATGTTGGAGGGTGTTACGGTAGTTGCAGAACGTACTACCATAGAACAAAGAATTGACCGCAAAGTAATAAATGTTGGAAAAGATCTTACTACTACCGGCGCCAGTGCTTCAGAAATAATGAACAATGTACCTTCGGTGAATGTAGACCAGAACGGTAATATTGCGCTTCGCGGAAATTCTAACGTACGTATTCTTATAGACGGGAAACCCACCAATATGGATCCGGCGCAACTACTGAAACAAATCCCATCAACTTCTATAAAAACTATTGAATTGATCACCAATCCTTCAGCTAAATACAACCCGGAAGGAATGAGCGGGATCATTAATATTGTATTGCATAAAAATGCGAAAGATGGTTTTAACGGGAATATTGACACGGGCGTAACCATTGGTGAAAACACTCGCTATAACGCATCGCTGGATATGAATTATAGAAAAGGAAAATTAAATTTCTACGGAAATTTCGGGACCCAGTTTGGAGATCGCAATAATCTTGGGCGAATCAATTTTACCGAAGATAATTACCGCCAGGCTTTCGATATCACCAATAGCAGAGAATCTTATTTATATAAACTTGGGGTAGATTTTTACCTGAACGACAAAAATACGTTTTCGTTTTACACAAACCAGAACCATTATGATGGCGGACCTCTGGGGGCACTTAGGATAATTTATCCCACAAATCCCGAATTGAATTTAACGCAAAACCTTGATGCCAATTTCGACAATATTAATAGCACTTATAATTTTGCGTACGACCGAAAATTTGAAAAAGAAGGGCACAAAATCCTGTTTGAACTAGATTACAATACTTTTGATGAAGATGAGAATTCAGTCTTTAACTTTGAAGGAGATACTAATGGTTTCACCGATTACCGTGATCATGTAAAAGAGACAAGAGAAAATATTATTGCAAACGTAGATTACGAAAATCCTCTTTCAGAAAATAGCAAGCTGGAAGTTGGAGCCGAAGCGAGACTTTTAGACACCGATAACGATTACACCACTACCAGTACTTTTCTTGACGCAGCTACTTATCAATATAAAAGAGATATTTATTCCTTTTACACTACTTACGGGCAAAATTTCGAAAAATGGTCTTATCAGCTTGGTGCCAGGTTGGAGAATTTTAGCGTAGATGCAATCTACAACGGCGAAAATGTTTTTAGTGATGAATACTTCAATATTTATCCCAGCGGATTCTTGAATTATACTCCAAATGAGACAAATTCTTATCAATTAAGCTATAGCCGAAGAGTAGATCGTCCAGGGTTTGGGCAGGTTAGTCCTATTCGAGAGATTAGTACGCCAAGATTAACCGTATCGGGAAATCCTGAATTAGACCCGCAATTCACCAATTCCCTGGAGTTTAATTACACCCGAAAATTCAATAAAAAAGGAAGTTTAACTGCCGGAGTATTCTTTAGAAATATTAATGATGAAATAAGCCAGGTTTTTGTAGAAGATCCCACCGAAGAAGGTTCGCTTCTTTTACAATTTGACAATTTTGAAGATAATAATGCTTATGGTCTGGAGCTTGGCGCCAATTATAAATTTACCGACTGGTGGAGCACCAATACAAATTTAGACCTATACAGCCAGAAATTAAAAGGCGTGGTTGGCACCGAGTATTTAGAAACCGATAATACCGCCTGGACCTTTAGAACCAACCATAGTTTTAAAGCCACCGATAAATTAACTTTTCAATTATTCGGATTCTATAGAAGCGAAGCCAAAAATCTGCAAATGGATATGGATCCAATGTATTTTATGAATTTAGGAGGCCGATATTCTTTCCTGGAAGGTAAAGCTACGCTTAGCCTTAATTTTAATGATGTTTTTGACACCCAGGAATTCAGCTTTACCAATGGAAGACCTTTACCTCAGGAAGGAAGGTTTAAAGGAGAAACCCAAAATGTATATGTAGGCTTTTCATATAGATTTGGTGGCGGAAAAAACAGAGCTCTAAAAAGAAAACAAAGAGACGATAACGAAGCCGATGGCGGCGGAATGTTCTAAAGAATTTAGATAGTTTGTAGTTTAGTTTAATTAGCCAAAAAAACCCGGTACATGATACCGGGTTTTTTATTTTTATATTATAGGTTATTCTATGCCTCTACAGCATACATTTTATCACGTTGCTCTTTGATCTTTTTATCACTCATATATTCATCAAAAGTAGCATAACGGTCTATTGCTCCACCCGGTGTAAGTTCTATTACACGGTTGGCAACTGTTTGAGCAAATTCGTGATCGTGTGTGGTAAACATTACTGTTCCCTTAAAATTCTTTAGCGAATTATTAAACGCAGTAATAGATTCCAGGTCAAGGTGGTTTGTAGGTTCGTCTAACATTACAACGTTAGCCCTCATCATCATCATTCGGCTTAACATACAACGCACTTTTTCACCTCCCGAAAGAACTTTACAAGTCTTTAGTGCTTCTTCACCACTAAATAACATTTTACCTAAAAATCCGCGTATATAAACTTCTTCTCTTTCCTCATCGGTTTTAGCCCATTGTCTAAGCCAGTCTACCAAAGTAAGATCGTTTTCAAAAAACTCTGAGTTATCTAACGGAAGATAAGATTGAGAAGTGGTAACTCCCCAGGAATATTTACCGGCTACCGGTTCCTGGTTTCCGTTTATAATTTCATAAAAAGCAGTGGTAGCCCTGGAATCTCTAGAGTAAATCACAACTTTATCGCCTTTAGCAAGGTTGATATTTACATTTTTAAAAAGCGTTTCGCCTTCTATAGATGCTTCCAGTTTCTCTACATTTAAGATCTGGTCTCCGGCTTCCCGTTCGCGTTCAAAAATAATTGCAGGATACCTCCTACTGGAAGGCTTTATATCTTCAATATTAAGTTTATCGATCATTTTTTTACGGGAAGTAGCCTGTTTAGATTTAGCTACGTTCGCACTAAAACGCTGTATAAACTCCTGCAATTCTTTTTTCTTTTCTTCAGATTTTTTATTCTGCTGAGCACGCTGTCTGGCGGCAAGTTGAGAAGACTCATACCAGAAGGTATAATTACCACTAAAATGATTTATTTTCCCGAAGTCAATATCTGAAATATGGGTACAAACAGCATCCAAGAAGTGACGGTCGTGGGAAACCACGATTACCGTGTTATCGTAATTAGCAAGGAAATGCTCTAACCAGGAGATGGTTTCGTAATCCAAATCGTTGGTAGGCTCATCCATAATTAGCACATCTGGATTTCCAAAAAGTGCCTGGGCCAATAACACCCTTACTTTTTGCGTACCATCAAGGTCCTTCATTAATGTTGCGTGATATTGTTCTTTTATTCCCAAATTAGACAATAAAGAAGCAGCATCACTTTCGGCATTCCAGCCGTTCATTTCTTCAAATTCTACCTGTAAAACGCCTACTCTTTCTCCATCGGCATCGCTGAAATCTTCTTTCATATAGATCTCATCCATTTCCTTCTTGATCTTCGCAAGAGGCTGGTTACCCATAATTACTGTTTCTAATACCGGGGTATCGTCATACAAGTTGTGATTTTGCTCCAGTACAGACATTCGTTTACCCGGCTCCAAACTTACGTGGCCAGAAGTTGGCTCAGATTTCCCGGAGAGGATATTTAAAAATGTGGATTTTCCGGCGCCATTGGCTCCAATAATTCCGTAGCAGTTGCCCTGGGTGAAAGTGGTGTTCACTTCATCAAACAAGACCCGCTTGCCAAATTGAACCGAAAGATTTGATACTGAAAGCATAAAAATAGAATTTGTAAATTTTTGCAAAAATAACCAAACTTCAAGACTTATCTAAAGATTAACGTTTTTATTATTCTTTTAACTCCTGGTTAACATCCCGTATATAGGGCTCTAGGTATATTTGCTCCCACTGCATTATTTAACAGCATTCCAGTCCCTTAGTTCTTAAGATTTACATGAGATATCATCTACTTTTTTTTCTTATCGGAGTTATACTTTTTACCGGTTGCACAGACTCTAAAAAAGACCAGAAAGGAACTTTCATTGGTGGGCAAATCATGAACCCCTATAATCCCTATTTTGTACTTTCTAAAGACAATAAAACCATTGATACACTTTTTTTAGATCAAAACAACCAGTTTGGGAAAAAGCTGGAAGATATAGAACCCGGAATTTATAGTTTTAAACATCCACCTGAAAACCAGATCATGTATTTGGAACCTGGAGATAGTGTTTTAGTATGGTTAAATACCATGCAATTTGACGAGTCGCTTAATTTTAGTGGTACGGGAGCGGCAAAGAGTAGTTTTTTACTCGATATGTTCCTTAATAATGAAAGGAACAATAATATGATGCTTTCCTATTATAAAATTAATCCTACCGAATTTGCCGAGATTACCGATTCCATAAAAAAATCACGAAAAAATAAATTAAAGGTTTTAAATGAGAAAGAGCAATTTTCTGAATCGTTCCTGAAACTAGCCAATAACAGTATAGATTACGATTTCTATCACCTTAGGGAGCGCTATACATTTTTAGTGAAAAAATACTATAACGAACTAGCTCAACAAATTCCAGACGATTTTAATAGTTACAGAAAAGACCTGAACTTTAACGATACCCAACTAAAAGAATATTATGGATATCTAAATTTCATTGAAGACCATCTAAGAACCCTCTCTATTGAACGCTGCCTGGATGAACTTGACACTAATTCTAATTGTTTTGAACTTCACTCTGTAGAAAATATCCAATACCGAATTAATCTTGCCGATTCTTTAATTGAACAAAATGAGATCAAGAACATTTTTATAAATCGGCTGGCAATTCAAGGTCTTGTTTTCTCCAATAATGCTGAAAAGATCGATAGTATTTTAGGCATTCTTGAGCGTATTAATTATAAGGGAGAGAATCTTCCTCATCTAAAACAAATGGCTACTATTCAAAAGAGGCTGCTACCCGGAAATAATATCGGTAATCTACCTCTAGTGACCTTTGAAGACGAAATAGTTCGCTTAGAAGATATTTCAAACAAAAAAATTGTTACGTATCACTGGTCTTTACAAGCCCCTGAACATTATAAATGGCAGCATTCTATTATTTCTAACCTAAGAGAGAAATATCCAGAACTGGAGTTTGTAGGAATAAACATTGATGAAGGTTCTAAACAGGCCTGGAGGAATACTGTGCAAGCCTATAACATGAATAAAAACAGGGAATATAAATTAAACTCCCCAGATATTAATATCAATTTGCTCAAAAACTATCTCAATAAACTTATTTTCTTGGATACAGATGGCACCATAATTAACGGGAAAGCCCAGCTCAACACACCTAATTTTGAGAGGCAGATCCTGGAGTTTTTGAATGAATAAAAAGGCTATTTAGAGAGTTCTTTTAAATTTATCGTCATCCTGAACTTGTTTCAGGATCTAAGATGTTAGAAGCTGAATTAAATTCAGCTTGACGCGAAGTAATCGGAACTCCTTAAATAGCCTTTCTGGAAAATCTTAATCAGAAAATCTTATTGATTTCCCTTCTTATAATCGGCAAGAAATTTCTCCAAACCAATATCTGTAAGTGGATGTTTTAGAAGACCTTCAATAGATGAAAGTGGCCCGGTCATTACATCTGCACCTAATTTTGCACATTCTAATACGTGCATGGTGTGACGTACGGAAGCTGCAAGAATTTCCGTTTCAAAACCGTAGTTGTCGTAAATCAGTCTAATTTCAGCAATAAGGTTAAGACCATCGGTTGAAATATCATCTAAACGACCAATAAAAGGAGAAACATAAGTAGCTCCCGCTTTAGCAGCCAACAAAGCCTGCCCTGCAGAAAATACTAGTGTACAGTTGGTTTTAATCCCATTATCACTAAAATATTTTATCGCTTTAATTCCTTCTTTAATCATAGGAACCTTTACAATAATTTGCTCATGCAATTCTGCCAGCTCCTCACCTTCTCTAACAATCCCATCAAAATCGGTTGCGATCACCTCAGCGCTAACATCTCCATCTACAATATCACAAATCGCTTTATAATGCTTGTAAATATTATCTTTCCCGGTAATTCCTTCTTTCGCCATAAGAGACGGGTTGGTAGTAACACCATCTAAAACCCCAAGCTCCTGAGCCTCTCTTATTTGATCAAGATTAGCGGTATCAATAAAAAATTTCATAATCTATAGTTGTTTGTTAATATGTTGTGTTCGCAAATTTATAATTTATAATGCTTAAGCAGCATTTTTTCATAGACTTTATCAGGCAGAATTCGCTTTAAACCCACTGAAAATTTTTGAAGCGCCTCTCCTACTTTATAATGCCCACGAGGATCTTTTTCCTGAATAATTTTATGTACCGCTTTAGCCATAACAAATGGATCTTTCCCTGCATCTACATCTTCATTCATCAATTTCAGGGTATTGCCATAAGGTTCTTTATAAGGAGAGTCTTCCAACACCGGTGCGTGATAACGTCCAGCTGCAATATTGGTAGCAAAATCACCCGGGGCCACGTTGGTCATTTTTATATTAAAATCTTTTAATTCCATTCTAAAAGCCTCAGTAGTGAGTTCTAAAGCTCCTTTTGAAGCCGAATAAATTCCGCGGTAAGGTAAGCCCATATAACCGGCGATAGAAGTAATATTTATAATAAGGCCGCTGTTTTGCTTTCTCATTCTAGGCAAGACCGCTTTTATCACTTTTATAGGTCCAAAATAATTGGTTTCAAAAGCTTTGGCGATTTCCTCATCTGGAGTCTCCTCAATAGGCCCGGTAATTCCTACGCCTGCGTTATTAATAAGCACATCAAGCTTACCTTCTTCAGCAATTATTTGTTCAATTGCAGCAGCAATAGTTTCTTTTTTGGTTACATCTAAAGCAACCATAGCAAAAGGTGGATGAGATATTTTTGCCGGATTTCGGCTGGTACCGTAAACTTTAAAATTCTGTTTGGATAGATATTCGCCTATAGATTTTCCAATTCCGGAAGAAGCTCCGGTTATAAGCACTACTTTTTGAGGAGATGCATTTGTTTTCATAGGCTGCAAAGATGCGATAAAATTTAGAACCTTTTAGAAACAAAAAATGGCAAGCACCCCACATCACACCGCTACGACCGCCTACCCTTGCTGCGTTCCCGCCCTGGGGGATTCAGCAGGAGCTGGTTGTGTGGGACTTGCCGCTGCAAATATACAATCTTTCCTACTTTGCGCAAGTATTTTTTGAAGTGAATTAAGTATTTTAGCAAGGTATTTAATGCAAAGAATCAATGAATAAATTTAAGTTCCTGTGCCTGTTATTATTAGGCCTAATTATTTTTTCCTGCGGAAGTAATTCCGATAAAAAAACTTCTTATTTTAGGTTGAAAACTGACGAAAATAAGACTGAATTTCAGCTTGGCGAGACGATTCAAGGCTCGATCGAAAACCTAAAAGACCGCCAAATAGATTCTATTCGCTTATTTTTTCAGCAGAAATATTTAAAAACCCTTACTGCAGAAACTTCATTTTCAGTTTCTTTAGAAAACACCAAATTGGGACGCCAAAAATTGGAAGCCATCGTTTTTTCTGAAGGTGAAACCGATACTATTAGTGACGAACTAAAAATTTACAACAATAAAGCGCCCAAAGCTTATACCTATAAAGTGATTAAAGAGTATCCTCACGATAGCGAGGCGTATACTCAAGGTTTAGAATTCTACAAGGATACTTTATATGAAAGCACCGGGCAATATGGAAATTCTTCCTTAAGAAAACTTAATCTAGAAACTGGCGAAGTTTTAAATAAGATCAACCTGGATGATACTTATTTTGGCGAAGGACTTACCATTCTTAACAACAAACTTTACCTGCTTACCTGGCGCGAAAAAGAAGGTTTGATCTATAACCTGGACACTTTTGAGCAAACCGGTACTTTTGGTTATAACCAAAGTAAAGAAGGTTGGGGTCTATGTAACGATGGCGAAAAGCTTTATAAAAGTGATGGCACCGAAAAGATCTGGATCTTAGATGCAGAAACGCTTGCTGAAAAAGATTTTATACAAGTCGCTACAAACACTAAGATTTATTCGAAATTCAATGAGTTGGAATGGGTTGATGGGAAGATCTACGCCAACACTTACCAATTTCCCAGCGTTACTATTATCAATCCAGAAAATGGAGCGATAGAAGGAGTAATAGATTTTAGAGGGCTACGTGAACAACTATCAAACCTTCAAAGCCTTGATCCTCAAAATCATGTTTTAAACGGCATCGCCTACAATCCAAACACCCAAAAACTCTACGTGACCGGAAAAAACTGGGATACGATTTTTGAAGTTGAAATAATAGAAAAATAATGGCTACCACTCCAGAAATATTTGAACAGAGTTTTTTAGTTGAGAAAAAACATTTAGACGAGCAAAACCACGTAAATAACGTTCAGTATGTGCAATGGGTACAGGACGTGGCCAGAGCTCACTGGGAGGCCCGTGCTACTAAAGAGCAGAATGATAAATTTTTCTGGATCGTAGTGAAACACGAAATCAGTTATAAGCAACAGGCTTTTTTAGGAGATAAAATATTACTACAAACCTATGTAGGTGAAACCTCTCACGTAAAGTCTACCCGTCACGTCATTATAAAAAATGCCGATAGCGGGAAAGTATTGGTTGAAGCAAAAACCACCTGGGCGCTTATGGACCAGGAAAAGAAAAAACCCGCAAAGATTTCAGAAGAATTAAAAAAGGTTTTTCAGCAGTAGAAACATTCTCTTTTCTAAATATTTACTTACCAAAAATTTAAGAAACAAACTTAATATTTTGTTTAATGTTTTTAATTAAAGAGTAAACATTTATATCTTTAATTAAAAACTTACACTATGGAAACTTTTAAAATAATACTTCAGCTAATTGTTGGCCTGGGAATACTTAATGTTTGGCTATTGCGATTCAATAAGAAAACTACTTACCGAGGCGGAGAAGCGGCAAATATGAAAGACGAATTCAAGGCCTACGGATTATCTGAGAACCTGGTTTATCTAGTAGGTTTTATAAAAGTCAGCTTAGCTTTAATGCTTCTGGCAGGCATTTGGTTGGAAATGCTGGTAGATCCTGCAGCAATTGGGATGGCCGCAATGATGCTTGGCGCTATTACGATGCATTTAAAAATTAAGGACAGTTTCAAACAAACTTTACCAGCTATAATTTTGCTTGTAATCTGCCTGATAATTTTATGGCTATAAAAAAAAGCCATTCCCTAAGAATGGCTTTTCAAATAGAAATTTTATGCTTTTTACACTTTAAAAAGTGGTTTTCCCTTCATCATAGCTTTTACTTCATTTTTAACCGCTTCTAATTCACTATCATTATCTATGTTAGTGATCACACGCTCAATAAAGTCTACAATTTTAGGCATATCAGCTTCTATAAGTCCGCGGGTTGTTATTGCAGCAGTACCTATTCTAATTCCCGAAGTAACAAATGGAGATTTATCGTCAAAAGGCACCATATTTTTATTTACCGTAATTTCAGCTTTACTTAAAGCTTCCTCTGCTTCTTTTCCGCTTACATCCTTATTTCTAAGGTCTATAAGCATACAATGATTATCGGTTCCACCAGAAATTACCTCATAACCTTTATCCATAAAAGCTTCGGCAAGTTTGGCAGCATTCTTTTTCACCTGTACGGTGTAATGCAGAAACTCATCGGTTAAAGCTTCTCCAAAAGCAACCGCTTTTGCAGCGATAATATGCTCTAAAGGCCCGCCCTGGTTTCCAGGGAAAATTCCGCTGTTAAGCAAAGTAGACATTTTTTTAAGATTCCCGTTTTTCAATTTTTGTCCAAACGGATTTTCGAAATCTTTCCCCATCATTATAATTCCGCCACGAGGCCCACGAAGGGTTTTATGCGTGGTTGAAGTTACGATGTGGCAATGCGGCATTGGATCGCTAATTAAGCCTTTGGCGATTAGTCCGGCAGGATGGGCGATATCGGCAAGTAAAATTGCCCCTACACTATCGGCGATCTCTCTAAATCTTTTATAATCTATCTCTCTTGAATATGCCGAAGCTCCGGCGATAATCATTTTAGGTTTTTCCTTTTCGGCTATTTCGGCCACCTGGTCGTAATCTATAAGTCCGGTTTCCTTATCTACCCCATAAAAAACAGGATTGTAAAGTTTTCCGGAGAAATTTACAGGAGAACCGTGCGTTAAATGCCCACCGTGAGAAAGATCAAATCCTAAGAATTTATCCCCCGGGTTTAAACAAGTATGAAATACAGCCGTATTTGCCTGTGAACCCGAATGCGGTTGCACATTAGCATATTCAGCATTAAATAATTCTTTTAAACGATCTATGGCCAGTTGTTCAACCTTATCTACCACTTCACAACCGCCATAATAGCGTTTGCCCGGGTAGCCTTCAGCATATTTATTGGTAAGAACAGAGCCTGCAGCTTCTAAAACCTGCTCACTTACAAAGTTTTCGCTGGCAATTAGCTCAAGTCCATTTAGTTGGCGTTCTTTTTCTTCCGCAATTAAATTAAAAATTTCGGTGTCTCGTTGCATCTCAAAAGTTTACGTTAAATATTCCTCAAAAGTAAGAAATACATTCGGTTAATAACAGGAAAATAATATATTTGGAAACATTAGATTTCTTAATAAAAACAAAAAATTATATGCCTATTACAGCTAACGACCCAAATAGAAAAACCTGGTTGGAAACTTCGGAAAATACCGATTTCCCTATTCAGAATATTCCTTTTGGGGTATTCCTAACCCGGGACGATGTAATTACCATAGGCTCCCGTATTGGAGACTTTGCCATAGACCTAGGTGCTTTGCATCAATTGGGCTATTTTGAAGGAATTCCATTAACCGATGATATATTTTTACAGGATACGCTTAACGATTTTATTTCTGACGGAAAAAAGACCTGGCGCCTGGTTCGTAACCGTATCGCCGATATTTTTGACGCAAATAATGAGAAATTAAGGGATAACGAAGAGCATAGAAGCCGTGTGCTTTTTACGCTAGATGAGATTGAAATGCAAATGCCGGTTCAGGTTGGTGATTATACTGATTTCTACTCTAGTAAAGAGCACGCCACTAACGTAGGAACCATGTTTCGGGATCCAGACAACGCTTTATTACCAAACTGGTTACACATTCCTGTAGGTTATCACGGAAGAAGTTCTTCTATAATCCCGAGTGGAATTCCTGTTCACAGGCCACAGGGACAAACCAAACCAAAAGATTCTGATACTCCTGTTTTTGGACCATCAAAAAGAGTAGATTTTGAAGTTGAAATGGCTTTTATTACTACCGATGCTAATCCCTTAGGAGAACCAATACCAATAGAGGAAGCCGAAGAGTACATCTTTGGAATGGTATTGTTTAACGACTGGAGTGCAAGAGATATCCAGGTATGGGAATATGTGCCTTTAGGCCCATTCCTTGCCAAGAATTTCGCTTCTTCAATTTCTCCATGGATCGTTACTTTAGATGCTTTAGAGCCTTTTAGAACCGAAGGACCTAAACCTGAAGTAGAATTATTTCCTTATCTACAAAGTACCGGTAAGAAAAGCTTTGATATTAACCTTGAAGTTTCCCTGAAACCTGAGAATTCTGAAGAAACACCGCTGGCAAAAACTAATTTCAAGCATATGTATTGGAATATGAGCCAACAACTGGCGCACCATACCGTAAATGGTTGCCCAGTGAATTCTGGAGATATGATGGCTTCGGGAACTATTTCCGGGAAAACGCCAGATAGTTATGGTTCTATGTTAGAATTATCCTGGAAAGGTGAAAAGCCAATTAAACTTAAAGATGGAAGCGAACGTAAATTCATTGAAGATCACGATACGGTAATTATGCGCGGCTATTGCGAAAGTAAAGGCCGCAGAATTGGTTTTGGTGAAGTAAGCAGCCAATTATTGCCGGTTTTCGAACCAAAGAAAAAGTAAACAGTATATTGAAATATTAAAAAACCTCATAGAACTGAATCTATGAGGTTTTTAATTTTTAAGGAAGTAGTACCGATTTTTTCTAACGGTCTTACTTATTTTCCTTTTTAGTCTTTTCTTTCTGGGCTTGATCCATAAACTCTCTTTCTTCACGAGCACTGGCCTTTTCAGAATTTTCAGATTTCCTTTTAGCATTTTTGGTTTTGGATTCCTTCTCTTTATCAGCTTCCTTTTGTTTTAGATCACGAAATTCCTCCTGCTCTCTCTCTTTAGCCTCCTGGTTTAAGGACTCCCAGTTCTTCTCCATCTTTTTAATATCTTCCTTCTTCGTCATCGTAATTTTTTTTTGGTTTGCTACATAAAAGATACAAAGGCAAATCCATCAAACTTCATCTAAAAATAATTTTAACAGGATTTTATCGACCTAACCAAGTTCATTTAATTTTGCGGCATCAATATCCTGGTGAGAAGAATGATGAACCACTTCTCCATTATTTAAAACGATAAACTGCGGGCTTTCATGACGTACATTTAACTCATCAGCAACTGCGTTAGAAACTTCACGATGCTTTCTTAAATCCAGAAAGTAAAGTTTTGTATTTTCATTTTCCTTGAACTGACTCTCGAAATTCCTCAATACCATTTTACTAATTCCACAACTTGTAGAATGCTTAAAAATACCAACAAGTTTATCTTTTGATTCCTCTTTGGCTATAGTTATTTGGTCTTTATCAGTTAAATCTGTCCAGGGAAAAGACGACTTTTCTTTCTTCTCATCTCCGTCACCTTTAAATATTTTATCTAGTAATCCCATAGTTAATTTTCTTTCGTATAAAATTAATTCTTAATAAATTTATTCTACTCCTCAATTCAAAATTATTTTTAAAAATTTTAACCCAAGTGTCAATTTGGCGTTAAATTTAGAATAAAACCAGTCATTTTGTCTTAATATTTTAATGGTATATCAATTGCTTTATTCTTCTCAAAAACAATAACTATGAACTTCAACAATTTTACTATAAAATCCCAGGAGGCCATCCAACAGGCCCAGCAGCTTGCTCAAGAAATGGGGCATCAGCAAATTGAGAACGAACACATTTTTAAAGCAATAAGTATTGTAGACGAAAATGTAGCTCCTTTTTTATTGAAAAAACTAAATATTAACGTTAACCTTTTCAACGATATTTTGGATAAAACCTTACAAAGTTTTCCAAAGGTTAGCGGCGGCGATATTGTTCTTTCGCGAGAGGCAGGGAAAGCTGTCAACGAAGCTTCCACTATCGCTAAAAAAATGAAAGATGAGTATGTTTCTATAGAACATCTTATTCTGGCCATTTTTAAATCTTCAAGTAAAGTGGCTCAGATCTTAAAAGACCAGGGAGCAACTGAAAAATCCTTAAAAGCAGCGATAGAAGAATTACGAAAAGGCGATCGCGTGACTTCACAGAGTGCAGAAGACACCTATAATTCTTTAGATAAATACGCCAATAATTTAAACCGAATGGCCGAAGAGGGAAAGTTAGACCCTGTAATTGGCCGGGATGAAGAAATCCGTAGAATTCTACAAATCCTTTCCCGAAGAACCAAAAACAACCCAATGCTGGTTGGAGAACCGGGAACAGGTAAAACCGCCATTGCCGAAGGTTTGGCGCATAGAATTATTGCCGGTGATGTGCCAGATAACCTTAAAGATAAAATAATTTACAACCTGGATATGGGTGCGCTTATTGCCGGTGCAAAATATAAAGGTGAGTTTGAAGAACGCTTGAAAGCAGTAATAAAAGAAGTAACCTCCAGCGATGGAAATATCGTACTGTTTATAGATGAAATCCATACACTTGTAGGTGCCGGTGGTGGCCAGGATGCTATGGATGCAGCGAATATTTTAAAACCTGCTTTGGCTCGTGGTGAATTACGTGCTATTGGTGCCACTACTTTAGATGAATATCAAAAGTATTTTGAAAAAGATAAAGCGCTGGAAAGAAGATTTCAAAAAGTAACGGTAGATGAACCTGATACTGAAAGTGCAATTTCAATTTTACGAGGAATTAAAGAGAAATATGAAACCCACCATAAAGTTAGAATTAAAGATGAAGCAATTATCGCAGCGGTAGAATTATCGCAGCGTTATATTACCAACCGCTTTCTACCAGACAAGGCCATAGATTTAATGGATGAAGCGGCTTCTAAATTGCGTATGGAGATCAACTCTAAGCCCGAAGAACTGGATGTTCTAGACAGGCGTATCATGCAACTGGAAATTGAAATTGAAGCGATAAAGCGTGAAAAAGATGAAGCTAAATTAAAAGTGCTTCGGGCCGAATTGGCCAATTTAAAAGAAGACAGAAACGAGCTGCACGCGCGCTGGCAGAATGAAAAAGGTGTGGTAGATAATATTCAGAATTTGAAATCTGATATTGAAAACTTCAAAGCGGAAGCCGAACGCGCCGAACGTGAAGGTGATTATGGGAAAGTAGCTGAAATTCGTTACGGAAAAATAAAAGAAGCCCAGGAAAAACTGGAAGAACTGCAAAAAACCGTAGCCGAAAATCAGAATGAAAAATCCCTGATCCAGGAAGAAGTAACCAACGAAGATATCGCTGAAGTTGTAGCTAAGTGGACCGGAATTCCCGTAACCAAAATGCTACAAACCGATCGCGAAAAATTATTAAAACTTGAAGATGAGTTACATAAACGCGTGGTTGGCCAAAACGAGGCGATTATAGCTGTAAGTGATGCAGTAAGAAGAAGTCGCGCCGGTTTACAGGATCAAAAAAGACCAATTGGTTCGTTCTTATTTCTGGGTACAACCGGAGTTGGAAAAACCGAGCTAGCTAAAGCCCTTGCAGAATATTTATTCGATGATGAGTCTGCAATGACGCGTATTGATATGAGCGAATACCAGGAAAGACATTCGGTGAGTCGTTTGGTAGGAGCGCCTCCGGGATATGTTGGTTACGATGAAGGTGGCCAGCTTACCGAAGCTGTTCGTAGAAAACCATACTCTGTAGTACTTTTGGATGAAATTGAAAAAGCCCACCCAGATACTTTCAATATCTTATTGCAAGTGTTGGATGAAGGAAGATTAACCGATAATAAAGGACGCCTGGCAGATTTTAAAAATACCATTATCATTATGACTTCAAATATGGGAAGCCATATAATCCAGGAGAAATATGATAATATGAAAGACCTGGATACCGCAATGGAATCTGCAAAAACAGAAGTACTGGGCTTGCTAAAACAAAATGTGAGACCTGAATTTATAAACAGGATAGACGATATCATTATGTTTAGTCCTTTAACACAAAAAGATATCAGGAAAATTGTTTCACTTCAGCTTAAAGGCGTGAAGAAGATGCTTGAAAAACAGCATATTGTTCTTGATGCTACCGATGAAGCAATTAGTTTTCTTGCCAGTCGCGGTTTTGATCCACAATTTGGTGCAAGACCGGTAAAAAGAGTAGTTCAGCGGGAAGTTTTAAACAAACTATCTAAAGAAATTCTCGCCGGAAATATTAAAACTGACAGTATTATTCTTATAGATGAGTTTAACGAGGAGCTGGTATTTAGAAATGAAACCAACCCTGTAGAGACAGAGTAAATTTTAAATTTTTGAGCAAAAAAAAGGCTGGGAAAATTTCCCAGCCTTTTCTCTTTTTCATAGGTGCAAATTACATCCTATCAATTTCTTTTTTTAATTCTTCTTTAGATCTACCGGTTTTTTCCTGTAGACGACCTAGCATTTCATCAAACTTTCCTTCAGAATAAGTGGTATCATCATCAGTTACATTACCATATTTTTGCTTAAACTGGCCTCTAACTTGTTTCCACTTTCCTTCTAACTGATCTTCATTCATAATAATTGGTTTTAGGTGTTAATTACAAATCTAAGATACAAGATGACTCCCGCTTAAACTCTCAAGAAACTCCCATAATTCTCTTAAGGATTTGTTATTTTTGGGAATTAAAATGCTTCCATGAAAAAGTTACTTTTACTACTTGTTACACTTACCACATTAATTAGTTGCGCCACCACCAAAAAGATTGACGAAAGTAATTTAAAGCTACGCTATTTAGACGATGTGGTGATTCCGCAAAACCTTGAAATTGGCGGAACCAAAGTAGGAGGACTTTCTGGTATAGATTACCACGAGGGAAATTACTATTTGGTGTGCGACCAGCCTTCTAATCCAAGAATTTATAAGGGCGAAATTCCACTAATTAATCGTTCTATAGATACTGTTCTACTCACTGAAGTAATTAAGCTGAATAAAGAGGAAGATTTTTACAAGAAACACACTCCAGATCTAGAAGGTATTCGGTTTGATGCTGAAAGTGGAACAATGGTGGTTTCTGCTGAAGGTTCTATTCAAAATAGCAAAGATCCTTCGGTCTTTCAAATTTCTACCGAAGGCGAATTTATTTCAGCTTATAAAATCCCGAAATATTTTGAAGCTTCAGGAGAGCAAAAACCTAGGAATAATGGTGTTTTTGAAGGAATAGCTGAAAGTTTTGATAAATCTGGATATTGGGTAGCGATGGAACTCCCGTTAGAAAAAGATGGTCCCAAACCAAAAATATACCCCACCAACTCTCCTATTAGAATTACCAAATTTAACAAAGCATCACAGTCGGCTGAAAGTCAATTCACTTATAAATTAGATGGAATATCAAAATTACCCATTAATTGGTTTGCGGTAAACGGGGTGACAGAAATATTAGAATATGCAGAAGACAGGTTCCTGGTTTTAGAACGTGCTTATTCGGCAGGATACGGTTCTAACGGGAATACGGTGAAGATCTTTGATGTAGATGCTTCAAAAGCGACCAATACTTTAGAGATGGAAAACCTCAGCAAAAACAATTATCAAAAGGCTGAAAAAAGACTGGTTTTCGATTTTAAGTCGGTCAAAAAATTTCTAACCAAAAAGACTATCGATAATATTGAGGGAATGACTTTTGGCCCTGATTTACCTAACGGGAAAAAATCTTTAATCCTGGTTTCAGACGATAATTTTAGTAGCTTTAGTGAGCAAATCACCCAATTTATTCTTTTAGAACTGGAAATCAATTAAGTTATGAAACGCTATTTTTTAATATTGAGTCTTATTCTTTTAACCTCCTGCAATTTTGGCGATGAAGAACCTTCGGAAATTATGGATGATGCTAAAAAACCTTCAGAAGAAATAACTACGTATTATTATTCGTCATGCTGAAAAAGATACCACAGATACCTCGAATAAAGACCCCGAATTAACAGAAGCCGGCATAAAAAGGGCGCAAAACTGGACCAAAACCTTTAAAGACATTGATTTTGATCTCATCTATAGTTCAGATTATAAACGCACCGTAAATACTGCGAAACCAATTGCTAAAGATCAAAATAAAGAAATAAAATTCTATGATACTGAAAAACTCAACGACAAGGATTTTCAGGAAAAAACAAAAAACAAAACGGTTCTGGTGGTTGGCCACAGCAACCTTAATCCGGAATGGGTAAATTATATTCTGGGAAAGGAAAAATACCAGGATTTAGATGAAAGTGTATATGGAAGTCTTTTTATTGTAACTATTCATCCTAATGGAGACCGCACTTCGCAAGTTTTATATTTTGATTAGAAAATAAAAGCGCCCTTAACTTTATTGGGACGCTTTTATTTTCATAGGCATAATTCTATTTTATTTGGGCCTGGAATTCTGAAATAGTATTATTATAACTTCTTAAAACCCGATCCCACTCTTTATATAAATGATCACTTTTTACACTGGTCATTGCTTCCCCAGACTCTTCGCTTATTAATTTAACTTTAAACGCAAGCGGATTAATGGAAGACTCTTTTACAATAATTCTAGTTCTTATAGTATTTTGTTTAAAAGTCTGAAGTGACCAGGCTGTTCTTAAATAACCGGTTTCTTTATCGGTCATTTCAATAACATCAATATAATTTAGCACTATTTGATTAATTAATTTCCAGGCTTTATCTCTCGAGAGGCTGTTAACTGGAATTTCAATATCTACATTGGCAATATCTGTTTGTACAGAAGCATCAAAAGCATCATCATTTTTCATCTCAAAATAATGCGTCTTTGGCGGCTTAGCCATTCCCTTTTGATGGCAAAATTCAATTTGTTCCTTTAAATAGCCTATTTTCTTAGCAGTAACAGTTACACAATCGTCTTTAGGAACAATTACACGAGCAGAGCCTTTTCCAATCATTTTACCATTTACGTAAATTTCGGCATCGCTTTGTGATGCACTCACTTGAATTTTCTTTTTACCATAGTATAAATCTGACTCGTTTGAAGCCGATAGCGTAAGTCCTGAAAAAATAAAAAATAAAAAGGAAAGTAATGTAATTTTAGTTTTCATATAGTTTGATTTTAATTAGTTAAAAAGAGAACCCGATACCGATGTTATAGATCAAGCCATTGAATATCATCAAGGAAACCACTATCTGCATCTAAATTTAATTCCTGGTTTTCCATGGTACCATCTTCATATTCTACACGTATGGGCAAATTTGAAGGAAACGGGTTAAAAGCATAGCCTACCTCTGGCCTAAAATAAAAGAAGCCACCCCACTTTGCCCCTGCTTTAATGTTTATTGAATTATTTGAAAAATCTAAATATCCGTCTCCTCTTGCACCGTTTTCATTTTCAGCAAAATCGGGTAAGTTTCCATTTAAACCATAATTTGCATAACTGATTCCGGCATATAAACCTTTTCCGGGTTTAAAAAAATAATAATTAAGTCCTGCTTCAAAATAATCGAATTCCTGTTCCATGATCTCCGCCCCTTCCTCAGTATCAAACCCAAAGTCCCCGGTATCCATATTTATTCTAAAATAATCTGCACTAATGGCAAACTTTCTGTTAAGCAGCGGTAGCACATATTCTACGTTTGCACTTATTAGATTTGGAATACCTGATTTAACCCCGATACGAAAAGGTCTTACATTTTCAAATTCATTTTCTGCCTGGTTTTGCTGGGCAAATGAAGCTGAAGAGATGAATACCACAACAGCTATGAGAAATAATGGTAAAAAATTCTTCATCGTTAAATTATTAGTAAATCATTAGTTTTTCAAAGCTATATATCACTATCTTACAGAACAATACCGTTTTTAGGGTATTTTTTTTATATATTGTAATTGCTGAAAAATAGATTTTTATGAGTGCGGACTTTAATTCTATTGCCAATTATTGGAAGGAAACCTATAGCCAGGAATGTAAAAAGACTAAAAAATATGAGTATTCAGCTCAATTTAAAAGAATGGCCGATCTTATGGCTCCTGGGAAATCTTATTATTACATCGCAAATTTTCAAAGTTTAGAAATTGAAATGATTTCTGACTCTGTATGTAATTTTATAGAAAAGAATAATATAAAAAATAAAGAAGTTGATTTTCAGGAAATTTTAGCTTTGGCCCTCCCCGAAGAGGTTGAAAAAATTCAACGTAAAGAGCAGGTAATAAGAGACTTCTTTGTAGATTATTTACCAACTAATAAAGTACAGGATTATAAGGTACTATATACATATGCAATTAAAGATAGCAGTGGTAAACGCCGGGTTATGTTGCATCAGGCAACAACACTTTCGCAGGACAAGGAAGGACGTTTTGTACACGTCTTCAGCATTCATACAGATATAAGTCATTTAACCAATCAGAGTGTTGAGGAAGTTTCATTTTTAAATATTCGTGGGGGAAAATCTTATTTAAATGTGCCCAGCAAAAACGGTAGATTTGAACCCGAAAATCATAGTTGCGATGCAAACATAAAAGATCAGCTTTCAAAGCGGGAGTTGGAAATCACTAAATTAATAGCCGAAGGTTTAAACGCTGAAGAGATTGGGGAGCGGCTTTTTATTTCATCGCATACGGTAAGAACGCATAGAAAAAATATTCTTAAAAAAACCGATTCAAAAAATACTATTCAGCTGGTTGCGCGTACTATTGCAGCCGGATTAATTCAACCTGATCTATAAAAAAACCCGGGAAAATTTTTCCCGGGTTTTCTTACTTTTATCATCGAAATTCTTAAAGTTAAAATTTCAACTCGCAAATTATCCATTCAAGATATTTATCGCTTTGGTGTTTACAAATTCTTTAAGTCCGAAACCACCGTGTTCACGGCCGTAACCTGAATTTTTTACGCCACCAAAAGGCATATTGGGTTGTGCAAGACCAAAAGAATTTATGAATACCATACCGGTATCAAAATGCTTACTGGCCAATTCTACCGCTTTATCTACATCTTCAGAGAAAATTCCTCCTCCAAGTCCGAAGCGGCTATCATTGGCAATTCTCATGGCATCTTCATCATCTTTCGCTTTAATTAAAGAAGCAACAGGTCCAAAAAGCTCATCGTCGTAAGCGGGTTGACCTGGTTTTACATTTGCCAGCACTGTCGCCGGATAATAGTAACCATCTCCATCTGGAATATTACCTCCACACAAAACAGCCGCCCCTTTTTTAACGCTATCTTCTACCTGCTCGTGAAGTTCTTCTCGCAAGTCTTTTCGTGCCATTGGCCCTAAATCGCTGTCTTCGCTCGTTGGATCTCCAGCTTTCAGGCTCTTCATTTTTTCAACAAAAGCTTCTTTAAATTGCTCGTATACTTTATCTACTACAATAAAACGCTTGGCAGCAACACAGGTTTCACCATTGTTATAAACTCTACCCTGTACACACCATTTCACAGCTTTTTCTACATCTGCATCTTCCAGCACCATATAACCGTCATTAGAACCAAGTTCCAATACCGTTTTCTTCAAATTTGCGCCGGCTTTTTCACCAATAATTTTTCCTGCGCCTGGGCTTCCGGTTAGGGTAACACCACGCACAAGGTCGTGTTCAATTATAGCATCTGACTGATCGTGGTCTATCAAAATAACCTTAAAAAGATTTTTTGGCAAACCTGCTTCTTTAAATATTTTCTCGATTAACAAACCAGAACCGGTAACACTTTCAGCGTGTTTTAATAAGACTCCGTTACCAGCCATAAGATTGGCAATAGCGTAACGAATAACCTGGTAAGCAGGGAAATTCCAGGGTTGGATTCCGTAGATCACTCCCAATGGCGAATAGGTGATTATTCCGCGACCTCCATCTGGCAACTCGCGTTCTTCATCTTTTAAATTATCCGGGCCGTTTGCCGCCGTCCATTCACAAATACCCGCACAAAGGTCAACTTCCTGTTCACCTTGCTTGAGAAGTTTACCCATTTCAGAAGTCATTAACTTCACCAATTCATCCTTGTGCTCGGTTATTTTTTCTCCAATGGCTTTTATTACTTCAGCTCTTTGCTTGGGAGATTTTTGACGCCATTTTAGAAATGCATCGTGACAATCTTCCACAGCATCTTTCGCTTCCTGGTCTGTAAAATATTTATAGGTCTCTAATTCTTTCCCCGTAGCGGGATTAATGGTCTTTAGTGTTTTCTCTTTCATAACTATTTTTTTGGAATTTTAAAGTTATGCAGTGTACTAAAGAACAAGCGCTAAGTTGCTGTTAAAGCTTTTAAAACAACGCGTTAATTATGAATAATTAACACAATAAAGTAAGAATTTTCGACAGTTTTTTACTCTAAAAGCTTAACCTCTATATTCTTATTTTCAATTTTAGAGAGTAACTCTAGTTGCCTTGCTTCGTATAGATCGTCTAATTCACTTAATGGAGTACTCAAGTCGTCGGTTTTATAATTTTCGTAATCTACAAAGCGAATTCCCTCTATAGTTCTGGGGTTGTAGGCTTTTCTAAAACGCAATCCACCTTCATTTACTTCAAAACTATAAGCGAGATAATCTACGTGATAATTTTGGGTATTGACCCAATACATATAAACATCCTCATGATCTTCGCCACCACCCTCAACATCAAAAGTCACTTTTATTTCATAGTATTCTTTATTATTAATAGTGTCTTTCCCAATCAATTCTTTATTCACGGCATCATCATTTAAACCAAAAGGCAGCTGTACAAAATAGTGAACTGAATTCACCGAATTAGCATAGACCGTTTCCATAGAATCTGAAAGTTTTACTACTGTATCTTTATAAAATCGGGTGAAGCCGTTATTATCTACCACATCGCGATATTGAGTTCCGGTAGAATCGGGCATAATACGCTCTAATTCAAAATCTCCACCTTTACGTTCGCTTTTGTAGGTTCCTTGTCTGAAGTCAAAACTGATTTCAGCATTTTTATAACGTTCCCCACCGGCCTTTGCAATGGCCTTATCAATAATTTGCTGTGCAGTTTCCTGTTTGGTATTACAAGCATAAGTTAATGCAATAATAAGAAGTCCTAATACGTACTTTTTCATCCGTAAAGTTATAAGTATTTAAAGGCTGCAAAGGTAGTTAAAATGCGAAAAAGAGACCTAACATAGTTGATATATACAAGTAGGCCGGAGATTTACTCGATAATCGAGATTAAATGCCCCAGGCTTGTATAGAAATTATATTTTCCAATACTAATGCTTATGGAGCCTACTCCGAAATTGTGTACTATATTTTAATCCCATTTTACTATTTTGCAGCTTCTAACCAAATACATCTATGAAAACCCGATTTTTACTTTTAGCCTTTTTAAGCCTTGGATTATTTACCGCCTGTGAGGTAAAGGATGATTCACCTAATGACACGCAACAGATTAATGAAGAATTACTGGGCATCTGGTATTTTGACTCAATGATCGTGCAAGACGAAGAAATACCTTACGATGATCACGAAGCATGCGGCAAGGATTATATTGAATTTAACGACGATGGTACTTACCAGCAAGTTGATATTTGGGGTTGTAAAGAAAATATTGATGCCGAAGGAACATATACAGTTACCGAAAACACCATTTCCCTTACCTTAACTGACAGCGAAACGGTTGTTTTGGATATTGCAACCTTAAATGCTGATGTACTTCTTATTGAAGGTATGGAAGATTTTGATGAAGACGGTGAAGACGAAAGAGTACAGCAGCGTTTTACCAGAGATTAGAGAAGCTAACCTGGAAAATTTCTGTTTAAAGTGTTACGA